>ERZ773250.1445-NODE-1445-length-11783-cov-2.402797_pt1 | contig 11783 bp, 7 predicted proteins | sample MGYA00511258_ERZ773250 | MGnify/ENA primary metagenome ERZ773250 (study PRJEB29015, sample SAMEA2738164) | human oral metagenome | biome: human oral; feature: human-associated habitat; material: saliva | place: China | collected 2187 ... | reverse complement strand
CTGTTACAGCAGAGTTTTTAGTTGTGTCCTTCGGTGTGCTAAGGGTAACAGTTGAGGTACCATTCTGGAAGGATGTAACAGATGAATCATGTGTTACATCAAATGTAAATGTAGTATTTGGTGCATAAGTATGTCCATCAGTGTAAAGTACCTTGTTGATTACCGGCTGGTCAAAGTTCTGTGCAGCCATAGCAGGTACTGCCATAGACATTACCATCATTCCGGATAATGCCAGAGTTGCAAGTCTGTTTAAATTCTTTCTCATCTTGTTCTCCTTTTTAAAAAATAGTAGAAACGTTGTGTGATTTATAATGAGAAGGAGCGACCCTTCAAATTATTAAAGTGACTTGTTGAGTTTCAGCTCACGTTGTATTGAAATACATCCTTCGGCTCCGTGGGCGTTCCCTCGCCAATTTACTATGCCGTACCATGTCTGAACCTCCTTTCTTTTTCCTAAGAAAAAAGACTTATATTTGTTTTTTCTTTGCCGATAGTGTTACTAAAGGCAAATATTCAGTCCGCTTCTGCTACAGATGCAGCTGTTGTAGTGACGCAGGAGTCGCCATTTCAACTCCTTTCGTCGGTCTTCTGTTACGAAGTTCTTTTCCAACTTCTGTCCTGCAACAGATGTATCTGTAGCAGAAGCGGGTGAATGTTTAATTGAGAATGTGCTGAAGAGGAGTTTTATGCTTCTCTTCTTTTCTTCTTAATAGCGAGGTATGCACCTGCCATCGCTACAAAACCGAAGATTCCGAAGAAGTATGGAGTGATGTCTCTTACGACGCCGGTTGGAATTGGCAATTTAGCATTATTTGTAAACTGAACATAGTCATACTCTTGTACTTTGATTCTTTCACAAGTAAACCAATATGGAATAGTTTCATTTTCCGGGACTAATGAACAGTATTTAAAGACACCATTAGCTCCATACTTTTTGTCGATGTCAGGCTTATTAAATCCATCTATCTTACCTTCTGAAAAATCATATGAAAGCTTTTCATCCATCATGAATTCCAACTTTTCTCCATGTTTCAGAGTAAAGTGAATTGCATAGATATTACTCTTTGGTGGTATTTCATACAATTCTTTGTCGAGCTTTTTCTGTACTTCTTCAGGCAAAGATTTTTTGAAAGCTATGAGCTCTTCTTTTGAAAATGCTTTTCCCGGTAATGTTTTATTAGCAACTACTTTGTCTGGGTGATATATTCTGAGATAAAAATCAAATGGTCTATTTTTATTTTCCTCAGAGACATAATCTAATCCCCCAGTTTTTACAATTTTCTCAATTGTAACCTTTCTTTTTGGTTCTTCCGGCTTGTACGTATTCTTAATGGTTACATTACTATGTTCCGTTAATGCAAATGCTTTTTCATTTGTACTATTTTCTTTCTTGTCAAGTTCATACAAATGCTCTTGAGTTGTATAACCATAAGATTTATCAGGAACATTCTCAACGACTCTGTACTTCTTATTCGGATTCAGTCCTGTTATCGTGTAGCTGAAAGATAAGCGATCGTATGGCTGATTATATACTACCTGATGTCGTTTTACAGTTACATTACCAACGGTGAACTCTAGTTCTTTACCTTGATCTTCTAAATACTCATCTCGATAAAGTTTAAAGCTTACATATTCTTTATCTGTTCCATCGTCTTGTACTTCATATACTGTAATTTTTATATCTCGTAGAATAGCCTTACCTAATTCAGTTATTTTTTGCTCAGGAACACCGCCAACTTTACTCTTATTATTTTCTATTACTTTATAACCCTCTCCTTTAAGTCCAACAATTTGTTTTTCAATTATTAAATCTCTATTTTGAACTTTAATGATTGGATTATTGTATGGAGTTTTAGGTGTTTTTCCTTTCCACTTGTAGCTGAAATATGCTTCATTATTCGTAAATAAGCCATATTTTCCAGCTGAAGTTCCATATACTGCAGCATTGTTATAATCGCTAGGTAAAGTTATTTTTTCTTTACGATAGATATCTTGCAGGTCTGTACGGTCACCTCCACGGTCTTTTGTAGCTTGACCCTTGCTTAACTTTTCATAAGCCTTGGCACTCGGCTTAATCGTAGCAGTTAGTCGAATCTCATAGCCCGCCGGCAAACTGAAATCTGAAGGATCTGTTGTTAACTTAATATCTCCACCTTGTTGTAAAGCAGGATTAGGTTTCTCAAGTATAAACCTATTCAAGCCTAGTTCCTTAAGTTGAGGTTCTGTTAACGCTTTTCCATCAGTATCTACTCCATTGGCTTTCATCTTAAACACTTCAGCCTTAAGTTCTGTATCTTTTACCAGAGTAACATTTTCACTTAAGGTATCTGTAATAGTAAGTTCTGTCGCATTTGGAGCTATCTTTTGTCCCAACTCTATAATACTTGACTTAAGACTTTCCGGAGTTGATCCATCAAATATCTTGCTATCTGCACCCTTTAACAGTGTGGATTTTGCACGTATAAATTTTCCACTATTTGTGAAGGGTACATCCTCCCAACGTCTGTGATCGTCTCCAGTAAACTCACTAGGTCCATGCGCTTGAGTCAATTCTTTCAAATGCTTCCAGTTATCCTTATTACCAATTCCTATGGTATAGATTGCTGTGTACGAATTATCATTAAAATTTGAAAGAAATCCTCTTGCTTGATTTAACGCTACTCTGCTGAAATCAACCCCATTTCCATAGGAGTAACCTTTTTGTAGTGATGCTGTGAAGTCACTTAATCCACCGGATGTCTTCCTTGTTTCATCATATACCCCATCTTCTAGAACATAGCTGTAAACGGGATCATTATCTGAAATTAATACAATAATTTTATTTGTATCATGTCCTACAGAACTTGAAGTTACGTGTTCAGCCCCTCCAAAATTACCAATGAAGCTTTCATCAATTAACCTTCTTGCTCCCATGATTGCAGCAGTATAGTTCGGACCGGTCTGGCTGCCTTCACTCTCAGGTAAGTTTGCAAGCATATTATTGAAATCACTTGCAGAATTTGTAAATCCTCCTACATACGTTACATCATTAAAAGCTGTATCACTTATTGTAGTGCCATTATCTGTCTTACCTCCACCAAATCCAACTAAACCAAATCTTAAGTTATAGTTTGAATTCTTTGATAGGCTGGTTACCATCTGAGAAAGATACTCTTGCACAAGCTCTTTTCGGCTTGTACCTGCTGGTGCCAGTTTGTCTGAGGGAATATCCCCTATTATGTTATTTCTGGTGCCAAAAGACATATTCATAGTTTTTGATGTATCTACCAGAAATACAATATCCAGATTTTCAGGCTTAGTCTTTTTCTTTACCTGTGCGCTTAAGGTTAAATCATAAGTGCCATCTTGATTATCCTTGATATACTTATCTTGTTTAGTCTCTATATCCTCTTCTGTTCTTTTCTTTGTTTCTTTTGTCGTTGTATCATAGACAAAATAAAACTCCGTTGCGCAATTTTTGTTATAATGATTCTTTCCGTATGCTAGTGTGTACCAAACATATCTTTGACCATTAAGTGTATAGCCCAAGTTATCAATCTTACTTATACCACTACTAAAGTCTTTACCTTCGTGTCCATTATACTTATAATTTAAATCGAAATAATCGTTTGTGCCTCCATTAACTATTTTATCAAGATTATCTAAGCCTGGTCTATATGGATAAACAGCTACAAAATCATATCCTCTAAATGTTTTATATGCATTCTCTGGTGTCTTTGCTGTTTTATTCTCCTTATCAAAGATGTTAAGATTTCCCTTAGCATCACCGGGGACTTCAATCTGCCAAGTGCTTGAATCATTTTTATTACGCTTTTTTATATACTGTTCCAGCCCTGTTTTGTAATTATATTCTTTCCTAACTGTAGGTCCAATTTCATTAAAGTTTTTATCTACATAATGGAATATAATTGGCGGACAGTACGCTACAGCGCTATCAGTCCAGTTAATCTGATACAGTGAAAATGAATCAACAACAAATTCTTTTGTGATTGTATCATTCTTATCCTCTTCAGTTTTCAATGTTCCTGATGTTTCTTCTGAATCTAAAACTTCTGTGCTGTTTAAAATTGAAGGCTGAACTACAACTTCCACCTTTTCAACTTCTTTTGTCTGATCATTCTCTACTAAGTGATGAATGGAAATAGAATCAGAGGATACTGTTTCCGGTAATGCCTTCTTATCAATACTGATTCTGACCGATACCGGAGACTTTGGTTCTACTTCTACAGTGCTGTCTTTCTTATCCACAAAGCGGATATCCAAGCTTGCCGCATCGTCGTAGATGGAATGCTCCTTCAGAACCTTAACCTGCTCTTCGGAAAGCTTTTCTCCTTCTGCTTCGTCTTCCGGCTTGAAGAGACGCTTTGCCTCTAATACTACATCACCGTCAAATGCCGCTTCGTCGTAGAATACCTGTACGTTACCGAATCCTTCGATTTCTACGTTCTGGCTCTTTCTACCAAGCTCGTTCAAGCTGTACTGGGTAAAACGAATAGATTGTAATTCAGGAAGGATTTCTTCACTGTGCTCTGTAATATCTTTCAGAAGACTGCTGTCTTCTACAACTGCTTTCTGTGCCTCTGTTGCCTTTTCAGCCTGAGCTATCTCGGCCTTAGCTGCTGTTTCTTTAACTCCTGTCTCAGTAGCTTCTACCTTAGCTTCTGTTGCTTCTTCGGAAGCTTCTGTCTTCACCTCAGCCTTAGCCTCAGTGGATTCCGCTACTGCTTCTGCAGCAGTGCTTACGATTGCTACTTCCGAATCATCCTTACGTGCTTCCTGGGAAACCTTGGTTTCCTCTGTGGCTTTAGCCTCTGCCACTGCCCTGCTTTCTGCCACTTCCTGCTTAGCTTCAGTAGAATTCTCTTCTACTTTGGAAGCTTCTACAGTCTGTGCTTCTGTGCTTTCAGCCTTAGCTTCTGTAGCCTTGGCATTCTTAGCTTCTGCCTGTGCCTTCTTGGCATCGCCCAAGAACTGCTTGAACAGGCTTGTCTTGGAAGCTACGGTTACTTTCGGATATTTATTACCATCAACAGAGAGCTGGAAGGTCATTCTTTCTGTAGACTTGTTCTCATACACGAAGGTGATGAGCTCGCTTCCGGTTAACTCTGTGTTTCTTTCAAGGTTACTGTCAGATGCTTTCTCTTCTGTTAAGGAAACTGTTGTTGCTTCTTCTTTCTTAGGAAGAAGTCCTGCTACTGCACTCTCCTTGCTGTAGAGCAGTAAGCTTTCTTTACTTTCCTTACGAACCAGTCTGTCTAAGTTCTTCGCATCTCTTTCTACATAAATCTGTAAGCCGGCTTCTTCAGCGTTCAGGCTTTCTTCCAGGTTCTCGGCGATACTGTTCAGAGGAATGTTGTAAATCTCTTTCTCTCCGTCAAAGTACTCTTCGAACTCTGTCGCCAGTTCCTGATCCTTGCTGTAGGAACGAAGATTGCTCTTTCCTACTTTCTCACCCTTCAGGATAGCTTCTGTAGCCGCTCTCCGAAGGTCCGCGCCAAGGAGCTGTACCTTTACCTGGGTTCCGCTTACTTCGATTTCGTTATTCTGTTCGGTGTGAGAGGAATCTGCTCGTCCGGAAATGGTAAGTCCACGATAGCCGGTGAACAAAAGACAAGCAATCATCAGCAAGGATAACTTCTGCTTGAATCCCTTCTTCATCTTCCCTATATAATTATTTCTACGATAATTCTTCATGCCATCGACCACCTTTTTCGTACTGTTGGGTTTACGATTCTTTGAAAGAATTCGAAAGCTTTCTTTCAGGCTTTCGAAAAGTTCTCAGACATTCTTAGACTTTCCGGAAGTTTCCTTTAAGATTGCTTTTCCACTTTCTTAGAATCTTCTTTCCTTATTCTTACTCAGTACAGTTCAGGCTCGATGTTGCGGGCGTTCCTTCTCTGTATCCCGTATTCTAGCAAAAGCAGTTTTTATTTCAATAGACTTTGCGCGAAAGGCCCTTTAAATGTCATGAAAAGGGTTTTTCCCGTTTTATCCCATTTTTCGCCTATTCAAAATGCTTTAATTATCTTCTCGTTCCTTCGATTTTCTGTGCAATATTTCTTAATATTTTTTTAGTTTTTTCTTGTTTCTTTTACTTCTCAGCTTTATTTTTGCGCAAAATATTCGGAAGAAGTCCTTTCTCCCTATATTTACGCGCACAAAAAAGAGTTCTTACGCTTTGTCTTCATTTTCATAGATGATTGCCCCGTGGGGACAGGTCTTCGGAAAATGTAAATATGCGTTCAAACGTTCTATCAGCTTCTCATCGCTGATGTGCTCCAGCTGCTCCGCCTGTTCGTGGACTTCCGCTTCTTCATATTGAAGCTTGGTCATCAAAAAGCTTTCCCACAAACGGTGTCTGCTTAAAATGCGTTTGGCGATCCGCTCTCCCTCTGCGCTCAAGGATAGCTGTCTCCCCTCTGCTACTACAAAACCTTCTTGAATCAGTTTCTTCACCATCTCTGATGCTGATGCCCTGGAAACTCCCAAACTATCCGCAATTCTCTGATTACTGGCCTCTCCTTCGCGTTCAGCAATCTTAAAAATCGCTTTGATGTAGTCCTCCCGGTTCTGTGTCATCTGGCCTCCTGTATAGACTCTTACTACAGACCTCTTCCTTTCTTTTTCTGTGTTGCATAGTCGCAATTATTCAATTTTTTTCTTCTCCATTACAGGGAATATAAACCCTTTCTAAATAAAACGCAAGCATTTCCGTCATTATTCCCCATTTTAATATTTTCACGCCACTTATTTAAGCAATATTCTTAAATTGCAAGTTTTTTGCTTAGTGAAAATAGACTATGGCTGCCTTCTTCTCTATAAAATCACCCGGCTTTTATAGGAATGGTAGCCCCCTTTCGATGTGCCTTCTTCCATTCATTTTGTATCAAGCCGTCCAGCATACCGACAAAGGCGCAGCATCCGGATAGAGAGATGTTGAAGCGGAAGGATAGTATTAACGCCACTATAGCGTGTAGCAGAGCAAAGGCTATGCTATAGAGAATACATTCCTGCAGATTCCTGCTGTATAGTCTTGCCACGGCAATGGGAGCTACAAAGAGGGAAATGGTCAGGATTCCTCCCACCGTATCAAAGGAGGATATGCTTGTGATGACGATGCAAAAGAGCAGGGCATAATGAAGACGTCTTTGACTTTTTGACATTTGCCCCGCCTCCTCTCCTTCAAAAAGCAGCTTCTTCATGGGACGGTAGCTAATCAGCAGAAAGGCGGTGTTTAAGACCAGGCAGAACAGCATTTTCCAAAAAGCGACAGGCATCCCCAGCGTTCTTTGGAAGGGTATCAGAAAGGGATTTCCCATCAGCACCATATCCGTGTCCAAATGGACGTTTCGGTAATATAGGCTTAAAAGGAGTATGCCCAGAGCAAAGAAGAAGGGGAAGAGAAAGCCCAGACTCTCCTCTCTTTTCCAACGAAGCTTTTCCTGCAGCAATTCTATGCAATAGAAGGTGAAGAGGGCGAAAACCCCTGTGCCCAAAATCAGCAGGGGGGAGGACAGGTCTTTGATGAGGCTAAAGCTTAGGACGATCCCCAATAGAGAGGTGTGGGACAGGGCATCTATGGACATACTGCAATTTCTATAATAGACATAGGGACTGAGCATGCCTGTGGCTATAGCGCAGAGAAGAAAGACCAGACAGATTTCCGGCATGGCACTCCTTTCTTATGGGAAGAAACTTTTCAGTGGTTTCAGGAAGAAACTTTTCAGTAATTTCAGAAAGAAACTTTTCAGTAGTTTCAGGACAATGTTTTATGGCGTGAAGTTTGGATGCCGGCACGGAGCTCTTTCAGGATAAGCAGTAGCATAAGGCTTCCTCCCATCAGTACGATGATGCCCGCTCCGGTGGAAAAGCCTTTTTGGCTTAGGCTTAGGCCTGTTCCCAATAGGGAATAGAATAGGGATAGCAGTCCCGCCAGCAGGAAAATGACCTTTCGCCTTCCGGACAGCTCTCTGGCAAAAAGCATTGGCAGAACCAAAAAGGATGCCATCAGAAGCACCCCCAGCATCTTGATTCCAAGGGCAAGGAGGGGAATCAGAAGAAACCGGAGCAGGATATGCATTTTCCCCTCCTCCACCCCCAGAAATTCTCCATATTCCGGATCAAAGCAATACAGACAAAATGCCCTTCTAAATAAGAAGAAAAGACTTAGGCTAAACAAGCTCCAGAAGAGAATCAGAACAAAGTCTTCCTTTTGCAGGAAGGCTGCGGAGCCGAAGAGAAAGCTTTTCAGGCCGGATTGGGAGGCTTTGGCAAAGTGGGGATTCCCCGTGATTACAGTTTTTAAAACCATTCCCAGTCCGAACATTCCGCTTAGGCTTAGCGCCAAAGCGCTTTCCCCCCGCATTCCCTGCTTTTCCTTCGTGAGGCTTTGGATAATGCGGAGAGTACAAAAGGCTGTAAACGCAGCGCCCAGGGCAAGAATCTTAGGGGACTTGGTGGCAAAGAGCATATAGGCCAGAATCACTCCGGGATAGGTGCCGTGTCCCAGAGCATCTCCCAGCAGGCTTTGCTTTTTATAGAGAAGAATTCCTCCGATGAGGGCAGCGCTGAGAGCCAGCACCCCCAGGGGGAGGGCAATCACAAAGAAATCATAGGATAAAAAGAACATAGGCTTTCGCTTTCTATGGAGAAGCTTGCTGTATCGGGAAATCTCATTTATAGAGCAAGCCTCTTATGGAGAAATAGCAATTTTCTTAGGCAAACATGGTTTAGTATGAAAAAATGGCTTCTACGTTTTCAGGGCTCAATACCTCTTCAGCTCTTCCGAAGCCGTAGCTTCCCGCCTTAATCCACAGGATATAATCAAAGTTCTCCTGCAAACGGCTCAGGTCGTGGTGGATGCATAGGATGGTCTTTCCCATTTTCTTGAATTCCTTCAGCTTTTCCGTGATGCTTCGTTCGCTTTTTTGGTCAATGGCGGCGAAGGGCTCATCTAACAGGAAGAGTTTGGCTTCTTCCGCCAGAGCTCTCGCCAGGAAAACCTTCTGCTTCTGCCCTCCGGAAAGTTGACTAATCTGCCGTTTTCGTAGCTCTGTTAAGCCCATTTCCTCCAGTGCCTTGTCTCTTTTCTCCCGATCTTCGTTTCTAATAGGAAGAAACCAGCCTCGTTTTTTGTAGGACGCCATCTCTACCACCTCTTCCACAGTGATGGGAAAGTCCCAATTCACCTTGGTGCTTTGGGGAATATAGGAAAGGTAATTTTTCGCTTTTTTCCCTTCTTCTCCGAAAATGCGGACGGTTCCGGCATTTTTCGGAATAAGCCCCAGCACCGCCTTCATCCAAGTACTTTTTCCGGCGCCGTTGGGCCCGATAATGGCGGTCATGCTTCCTTCCGGAATCTCTACGGAAAGTCGGGACAGCACTTCCTTTTCCCCGTAGGAGACGGAAAGTCCCTGACAGGAAATGGCGGAGGGCATCACAGACGCGTTCGCTTCACTACCGGCTTGTACGTGGGAGAACTGCGCCAAGGAAAAGTTCTCTGCATTCATCCTCTTCTCCTTCTATTTCAGGTGGTCTACAATCAGGTCTACGTTGTAGCGTACCATAGTGAGGTACGTGTCTCCCGCCTCTCCTCGGAGTCCCAGGGAGTCGCTGAAGAGTCCGCCCTCTCCTTCCTTTTCTCCTTCCACCACCTCCACGGAAAAGCCCTTTTCCTTGCAGGATTCCTGGAGCTTCTTCATGCGCTGGGGGTCGGTAGTGGATTCCGTGAAAATGGCTTTAATCTTATGGTCTACGATAAATTGCGCGGTTTCCGCCATGTCGTAAGCGGACACTTCGCCGTCCGTGCTTACCCCCTGGGGCGCTTTCACTTCTATTCCGTAGGCTCTGGAAAAATACTGGAATGCATCGTGAGGGGTAAGCAGCACTCGACTTTCCTTGGGTATTTCCTCGAGTCTTTTCTTGGTATAGGTTTTCAGCTCTTCCAGCTCCTTCTGATAGGCTTCTTTCCGTTCTTCGATAGCTTTCTTTTCTTCAGGCAGTTTTTCTTCCAAAGTAGCCGCCATAGTGGAAACCGCCTGTGCATACAGGTCTTGGTCAAACCAAAAATGGGGATCCGGTACATCTTCTCCCTGGAAGGCCTGAATGACCTTATCCTCCTGGAAGTCCTTGGAAACCATTACACCGCCCTGTGCCTTCAGGGCATCCTGCATTTTCCCTTCAAAATGTAAGCCGTGGTAAAAAAGCAGTTCTGCGTCCTGCATCTTCTTTAAGTCCTCCGGCTTCGCCTCATAGGTGTGGGGATCCTCTCCTCTTGGGATAATGCAGCTGATTTCTACGCTGTCTCCTCCCAGCACCTCCGCCATATCCTCCAAGAAGCTGGTGGTGACGCAAAGCTTGAGTTTATCCTTTGCGTCGGTGGAGCTTGCGTCTTTGGATTTTTCGTCTGTCGAGTTTGCATCAGGAGACTTTGCTTCCGGGGACTTTGCGTCTGTAGAATGATCTTCGGCTTTATTGGTGGATTGGTTTTTGGATGGACTTCCGGATTGGCTTTCCATGGCTGCGCCACAGCCTGCGGAGAGGGCAGTCACCAGAACTAAGCCTAGGAGTCGTTGGAATATGAGCTTTCCGTAGGAGACTTTCTTCTTCATTGTTGTTTTTCCTTTCCTTTGATTTTTCGTTTTCCTATTGCTGTTTCTTGATTGTTGTTTCTTGAGTGCTTAAATCAGTATTGATTATCAGGTTTTGTATTCTGATTGTATTATATGAGAAGCTTTATTCTTTTTGTAAGGTTATCCTTACAATTGATTCTATTACTTTGTATACAAGATTGCAAGAACTTCTTTTCCCATTTTTCTTATTTTTCCAAAAAAATTGGCAAAAAATCAGAAAGAAGCAAAGACTGAAAAAGAAAAATACGCTACAATGGGATGGAAATTTGAGAAATTTCAAAGCAAAAAGGAGGAGTAGGCAATGTCTATAGAAATAAAGAACAAACAAGAAGAAAAGGCCAGAGAGGAGTTGACTCTCCTGATCCAGCGTTACCCGGTGCTTTCCGGAATCGAAGAGAATATCTGGCAGGCTTTTAGCATGATGCGGGACAGCTACAGCAAGGGAGGCAAACTTCTCCTGTGCGGTAACGGGGGCAGCTCCGCAGATACGGATCATATCGTGGGAGAGCTGATGAAGGCCTTTTGCAGTAAGCGTCCTTTGGCTCCTGAACTTCTGTCCAATGTAAAAAAGCTCTTCGGAGAAGAGGAAACCTCTTACTTCGAAAAGCATTTGGAACAGGGACTGCCTGCCATTTCCTTTAGTAGCCAAACCGCCCTGCACACTGCCTTCAGCAATGACCAGGACGAAACGCTGTTTTATGCCCAGTGTCTGCTTGGCTACGGCAAGCCGGAGGATCTGCTCTTTTGTATCAGTACCTCCGGAAATGCCAAAAATGTTTCTTACGCGCTAAAGCTTGCCAAGGCTATGGGCATCCCCAGCATTTTACTGACCGGAAAGGACGGGGGAAAGGGCAGAGCGATTGCAGACCTTTCCTTGATTGCGCCCTCTAATGAGACGTATCAGATTCAGGAGCTGCATCTGCCGATTTATCATGCTTTGTGTTTGATGCTGGAGAGGTATTTCTTTGCCGTATAGGGAGGACTGTGTTCATAGATGAGGGACGCTCGGATGCAGTATGGGGCTGTATTCGGGACACGCTCCCGCTATACTCGCCTGTGAAGGGAAGGACTGTGTTCATTGATGAGGGACGCTCCAGTGCAGTATAGGCATGAAATCGGGCACGCTCCCGCTAACTTCGCCCCTGCGAAGGG
>ERZ773250.1441-NODE-1441-length-11795-cov-3.126576_pt1 | contig 11795 bp, 10 predicted proteins | sample MGYA00511258_ERZ773250 | MGnify/ENA primary metagenome ERZ773250 (study PRJEB29015, sample SAMEA2738164) | human oral metagenome | biome: human oral; feature: human-associated habitat; material: saliva | place: China | collected 2187 ... | reverse complement strand
GTAAAGATTAAAAAGGAGGCATTACGATGTGGTTATTTTTTGCGATTTTGTCTTCTATTTTCGCAGCGTTAACAGCCATCTTTGCAAAGGTAGGAATTGAAGGCGTCAATTCCTACCTTGCGACGGCCATTCGAACGGTAGTGGTTCTTCTTTTGTCCTGGGGAATGGTCTTTTTTATCCATGCCGGTAAAGGAATAGGGCAAATCAGCCAGAAAGCGTGGCTCTTCCTTATCTTATCGGGACTTTCTACAGGCGCTTCCTGGCTCTGCTATTATAAGGCACTGCAAATGGGGGAGGTGTCGAAGGTGGCGGCAGTGGACAAATGCAGCATCGTGATTACCATGGTGCTTGCCTTCACGCTTCTTCATGAAACGAGTAGTATCAAAGCGGTTCTGGGCTGTATCCTTATTGCCGGAGGAACGCTTCTCATGGTTCTGTGAGTAAATTTTAGAGATTCAAAATAATTCGTAAGACAGGATTAAGATTTTTCGGGGAGGAAAATGGTACTATTTTCCTAGTAGAAAAAGAGGAATTTTTAAAAGATAGGAAATAGACTATGCGAAAAATAAAAAAGCTAAAAATCATTTTACCGTTGGCACTTTGCTTTGTGCTCTCTGCTTGCGGAGGCATAAGGGGAAAGGGGACGGATGCCAAGAATTCAAGTCAGACGGAAGACGCACAAACGCAGTCAGTGAAGTATTCCAATCTCGTAGACGAAGAGACGAGAAAGCGCGTTGCGAAAGCATTGAAACAGGCGGGGTTGAAAAAGGAGAAGGTGAACGCGTTCTTTTCCGCTGTGGATGAATACAATAGTGCAGTCGGAAAAGACCATCTGGTGCAGAAGATGACCACTGTGAAAGGGACTGTTCCCGATACGGATAATGACAAACTGATTGACCTTTGGGTGCAAAACGGAGGATTCGTGGGAAGGAATTGCCGGATTACTTCCTTTTCTCTGATGGGAGATTTCATTAGCATCAAGGATACGACACCCGGCGATACGACCATGCTTTTTTCGGACTTTGAAGCCATCAAAGCGAAGAAGATCTTCGAAGGAGAAGCGAAGAAGAAGTACGATGCTCTCTTTTCCTATATTGACGTCAAAAATACCCATGATACAAAAGAACTTGCGAAGGAAATCACGGCTTCCTGGGATAAGAGAGGCGTCTCTTTTCAAAATGACAAGATGCACATGATCTCCGTCTTCATGACGATGGACGACGGAAAGAATAAGGTGCAGGAGTTTATTGGGCATACGGGAATTTTGCTTTCGGAGGGAAAGAACTACCTCTTTATTGAAAAACTGGCCTTTGAACTTCCCTATCAGGTGGAGGAGTTCCATAATTTACAGGAAGTCAATGATTATCTGATGCGCTGCTACGATAAGGATGCGGACGGCTTGACTGCAAAGCCCATTATTTTCGAGGATAATCATGTGATGAACGAGTACAGAGTGGTGAAGCAGTAGAGTGGCAAAGAGCAATGGCTTACGCCATTGCTCTTATTAAGTTCACGATGGTAATCAGTGCGGCATATCCTACTCCGGCAATAGGCCAGATCACCCAGCTTCTGTCCCATGCGTTGAAGAGGAGGCTTATCGCAAGGTAGAGCAGCGTGGCAACGGACCAGTAAGCTCCTCCGATACCGCTGTTTTTCTTGTTGGAGACCTTGTTTTCTCTCGTATACGTGTCTTCCTCGGAAAGCACTCTGAATCCCTTCCAGACGACACTGACCTTGGTCATTAGAAAAGCGCCTATACCTACAAAGGGAAGTAAAATGGAAATAGATAAGCTATAGAACATATCCTGGTCCGGGAAGAAAATCATGCTGAAGAAAAGCGGCGTAGCGGATAAAATGCAGATGAGAACGCCTAAAATCATTTGCATACTGTAGGTGCTCTGAAACCTTGCCTTTTTCTCCTTCACCATCCCGTCCACCCCATAGGCAGTGTTCAGTGCTTCGTGCTTTAAATAGCTAAAACGCTCTCCGTCGAGCTTGTTTTTCATGCAGAGAGCAACCCCAAGACCGACCAGCACTAAGACGATAAGGATACCGATACCGCTTGCCTGATCTTCGCTGAGGGGAATCTTTCCATATTCCGCGAGAGTCACCAGGGTAATTAACGGGGCAGCGGACACGATGAAGAGGAATGTGGCGAAAGCGGAGGGAAGCGCCTTTCTGCTCTGATAGGCAAGGAAAGCACTCGCTTCCTCCATAGAGACAGATACTTCCTTTTCGGAAGAGTCATTGTCTACCGGAGTAAAGGCTTTCGCGGGTTCTTCTCCCATCTCATCCTTTAGAAGATAATCCGTACTTACGGAAAAGATTTCCGAGAGTTTCAGGATCTTATTCATATCGGGAATGGACTGTGCGCCTTCCCATTTGGAAATGGACTGTCTGCTGACCTCCAGTTTTTCCGCCAGATCCTCTTGTGACCATCCGTTTTTCTTTCTGAGTGCAATGATTTTATCTGCCAGTATCATACTTATCTCCTTTCTGTTTATGGACGAATCATAGCAGAATATGGAGTTGCAGAAAAGAAATCCGCCTTTTCAATTTGTCAACCGATGGTTGCAAAAGCCCCATTATTGCGGTTGCTAAGGCTCTATTTCCATTTTTTTATTTTTTATTTCAAAAGAAAAGAACCATCACGTTTCTGTTTTCTACTGTCGGGCAGTCTTCGTGGCTTCTTTATTTTTTATTCTTTAAATACGTTACCGCGTCCTGATAGCTCATGGCAATGGAATCCTTTTCCACGCCTTCTCCATAATTTGTGATGAGATAGAGTGGATCTCTCTCCTGAATGCGGTTCAGGAAGGAAAAATAGCTTTTCTTGTCTATCGGTTTATCATAGAGCGTGAATTTCTCGTCTTCTCTTGCCGGATTATTTGCATTTGCATCTCCGCCTATTTCGGGGTCATAGCTATAGCTGGCCTGCAAATCGAAAGACAAGGGGAGATTTCCGGAGGAAGGCAGCAGGAGGAGATTTTCCGTATTTTCCGCATCGTAGTCCGTCTGCACGAGGTAGAGCCGCTTATCTTTTTTGGTAAGGAAAATCTTATAAAGCGCGCCGCCACCGACCTGATAATCCAGATTTTCTTTTGTGGCGACTTCCACCATTTTCCCCTTTTCATACGTGTAAATGTGAAGGTCTGCGCGGATGGCTTTTCCGTCCTGTTCATAATGACTGCCTTCCATCAAGAGCAGTTCCGGGGTACTGTCGCCATACACATCCTGTATGGCGATTCCTTTGGTTTCCAGACTGATGGGCGCCCCGTCTTTGTCCTCTCCGTACCTTTGCCAGGTGTAAGCACGGATGTCCTTCTCCTTTTGTTCCAGAAAAGAAAGATACGCGGAATAAACCGCATTTTCCTGCGAAGTATCTTTTACAGTGGGCGTTTCTTTTTGCGCTGCGCTAGCGGAAGTTTCTTTCTGCACTGCGGTACTGCCGGTTTCTGTCGCTTTTTCGCTTACGGAAGGCGTCTGCGATGCCGTTTCCTCTTTTTCCGCTTTCTTTCCGCAGGAGAGGAGGGAAAGAGAGAGAAGGAGCAGGGAGAGAGGGGCAAGCGCTTTTCTTGGATTGATCTTTTTCATCTTACAGGTCTCCTTTCTTTGCCCTTACTCTAGCATAAGAAGAACGAGAATACTGTACTTCTTCATTTCCTTATTCTTACGATTCCGCTATCCATAAAAAGAAACAATGTCCCTATTTTGTACAATTTTAATATAGATTTTCTCGATAAAACACAGCATTTATAATAATAAACAATTATACATCATTGCAAAAATGCCTATAATTAATAACGATAACTATAATCAATTGGAGGTACAATGATGTCTATTTATTGTGATGCTAGAAAATTTGCGGAGAAATTCATTGATCCATGCAGTAAGAAGGTGGACGACGAGGGAGTGTTCCCGGTAGAAGCTTTTGCCGAGATTAAAAAGTCCGACTTCTTAACCTTATTGATTCCGAAGGAGCAGGGAGGCTCCGGATTTGGTATAGAAGAGCATGTAGAGGTTTGCCGTGCCTTTGCGAAGAGCGATGCAACTACCGGTCTTTGCTACATGATGCATAACGTTGCACTGACCGTAGTCCTTGCACGCGGCAGTGAAGAAATGAAGAAGAGAATCATCAAAGAAGTTGTAGAAGACAGAAAGATGCTGGCTCTCGCATACAGCGAGCTCGGCACCGGAACACACTTCTATATTTCCGATTTGGAGGCGGAAAATGCCGGAGAGAAGAAGCTTCTTACCGGTGTGAAGAGCATGGTTACCTCAGCCGGACAGGCATCTTATTACCTGGTTCTCGCTCCGTCCGACAAAGAGGGAGCCATCGATAACTGGCTGGTACCGCTGGAGACGCCGGGACTTCGCTTTGAGCAGAATACATGGCATGGGATGGGAATGCGTGGAAATGTATCCTGCCAGATGCATTTGACGAAGGCGGAGATTTCGAAGAATAACCGTATCGGCGAGGAAGGTGCCGGACAGGAGCACGTCTTTAATGTGGTAGCGCCGTACTTCATCGCCTTGCCGGAGTTTATACCGGTCTCAGTGAGCACATGCTGGAAGAGAGTATTGCACACGCAGAGCAGAGAAAGTACACTTCCGGAACTTCTCTGTCCGAGATTGAAACCGTACAGATTCACCTTGCGAAGATGTACAATCTGGTCAATGCCTCGATTTGCACGACAAAGGAAGCAACTAGAGCTGCTGCACAGGGAGATGCGGATGCACTGGCAAAGATTCTCTCCGCTCGTGTGATTGCTTCGGAAAATGTCATCGAAGCCGGAAGACTCGGTATGCGTGTCGGCGGCGGAAAGGCGTACAACAAAGTCGGCCCGATGGAAAGACTTTTACGGGATTCTTATGCCGGTCAGATTATGGCGCCGAGCGTGGATGTCCTTACAGTATGGCTTGGAAAGGCTATCACGGGACAGCCATTAGTATAAGACAAATAGACTTTTCCGCCGGCGGTTTTCGCCGGCTAAGGAAAAGAGAAGAAATGAGGCATAGATACAATGGATAAGATTAAGTTGGGCGCTGTCATTTACGCGCCAAAAGTTACGGTTATATGGGGTATTATTCAGGATTTTTTTGCATCGGAGCATTGTCCGATTGAGCCTGTGTTCTACAAAGATTATAAGAGTCAGGTAGACGGGCTCATGAAGGGAGAGATCGATATTGCATGGAACTCGCCGCTTGCCTGGCTGGATGCCTTCCTGCGGAGCAAAGGAGAGTGTTTAAACGGCTCTATGCGAGACACCGATCAAAACCGGAAGAGTTATCTGGTGGTAAGAAAGGACAAAGGCTTTAAGACTATTGCCGATCTGAAAGGAAAAACCATCGGTTTCGGCGCTTACGACTCTCCGCAGGCCAGGTTGATTCCGATTTATCATTTGCATAAAAATGGTCTGGAGTATGAGAAAGACTATATCGAAAAACGCTATGACATCGGTCTCGGCTTAAATGGAGACCATGTCGGGGGAGAACTGGATGCTGCAAAGGCGATGCTTTCCGGTGAAGTGGACGGCAGCTGGATGTTGGACTTAAACTACAAAGCCTGGATTGCAGACGGTACGCTCGATGAAGCACAGGTGCAGATTCTTTCCGAGACGGCGTATTTCGACCACTGCATTTTTACGGGAAGACCGGATTTCTCGAAGGAGCAGTTTGCCCATTTTACAGAAGTACTGCACAAGATGGACTACAAGAATCCTGCCCATAAGGAAATGATGGATATGGAGGGCCTGAAGGCATGGGTTCCTGGAAGAACCGAGAACTTTGAGCAGATAAAGAAGGCAAATGAGTATCTGCATTTCTTTTCAAAGGAGCAGGTATGAGGAAAAGCTTTCCCGCTTTTACCACATCCCTAATCGGCAGTATGCCGAGAAGTCGGGAACTCTTACAGGCGAAGAGGCTTCTGCAAAACGGAAAACTCGCCCCGGAAGAGTACCAAACGCTTCTTAATCAAGAAACCGAACTCGTAGTACAAATGCAGGAGCGAAACGGCATCGACCTCATCACGAGTGGAGAGCTGAATCGGGATAATTATGTTTCCTTCGTTTCGGAAAAACTGGAGGGAGCAACCATGATGAGCATGGCGGACATGCTCCCTTATATGGAAGATAAGCAGGGATTTGAGGAGATTCTGGACACGTTGGATGTACCCGCAGTCAGCATTAAAAATGCAATCTGTACCGGGAAGATCCGCAGGAAAGAGAGTCTGGTAGGGGAAGAGATGCAACGCCTTCGCCTCTTTTCAGAGAAAGAGCGAAAGGCAACGCTTCCCGGACCCTATCTTCTGACCCGGTCTATGTGGCTCCCCGCCCTTTCCTCAAAGGTCTACGATAGCAAAGAGGAACTGGGAAAGGATGTCCTACAGGTTCTGAAAGAAGAAATCACGGATCTCATGCAAATGGGGGTCTCGGTTATTCAGTTCGATGAGCCGGTGCTTACGGAAGTGGTATTCACCAAAGGAAAGACGCGCTCCTTTATGTGCGCAGCACTTTCGGAGAAGAAAGATCCGACGGAAGAGCTTCAATTTGCGACTGCACTACTCCAGGAAATCATGGATTTTATGCGGGAGAAGGAGCTCATCAGTGTGCTCCATGTCTGCCGGGGAAACTGGAGTAAGAATGAAGGGATTCTTCTCAGTGGTTCCTATACGCCGCTCGTTCCGCTGTTTTCCGCCGTACTCCCTTCCGTCCTTGCCCTGGAGTACTCTACCAAACGGGCAGGCGATTTGGCATCCCTTCTGGAAAATGAACGAATCCGCGAGCATTGTATCCTGGGGCTTGGTGTCATTAATCCCAGAATCGATACCGTGGAGACGAGAGAAAGTATTGTGCGGCGGGCAGAAGAGGCTTTGCAATATTTACCGAAAGAGCGACTCTGGCTGAATCCGGATTGCGGCTTTGCCACCTTTGCCAACCGTCCGGTAAACGTGCTTCCCTGCATTGAGAAGAAACTGCAAGAATTACATTTCGCGCAAGAGTATTTGCGAAAAGAAAGAGGATAGGAGAGGATTACCTTGGATAGCTTTTCGGATACCTTATACCATTACAGTATGAAATATCGCGGAATCGTGAAAGCGGACGGAGCAGTCACGGTCTACACCGAAAGAGGGAGTTTTCCCTGTAGTGCGGAGATGGAATTTGACAGCAAGAAAGATACGGATACCGCAGTGAATTATTTTTCTGCGGGTCTCCTTTCCGGCATACTCCATGGAATCCTTTCCTATATGAAAAAGGACGGCAATCCGTTGGAAGAGGTGGAAGCGAAGGCGGAGGTTGTGCTGGATAATCCGCTGTCTTATTTATCGGTCAAAGGCTATGAGGAAACACCGAGGATTGCAAAAGTGAAAGTAGACCTGTACTTTTACAGTTTTCTGGAAGAGGAGGAAGTCCTGGAAAAGTGTGAAGAAGCTTTGAAGAAGAATATCCTCTACCAGACCCTTTCCCCTACCGTCGATATTGAAATTGTGTACCACCTTTCCCTATAGGTGGTACTTTTTTTATTTCTAAAAGGAATTAAGGATGCAGCTTGAATCCACGCATGACATAGCTTTTGATTCGTTTTATAAGGGGCTAAGCGTTTTTTTAGTACGATCTATATCTTGTGCCCATTCTTCGTAGAGGGTACTTGGTCATAGGGGCATGGAGAACAAGTTTGAGCCTTGTGCCTATCCTGCGTAAATGATACACTAAAGCAACTTTACAGGAAATTTATTACAGCAACTTTGATTTTTGCGAGCAGATTTTGCGATAGAAAGGAGCGGAAGAATATGAATACTTTTATTTGCTACGACCGTTGTTCCACCTGTAAAAAGGCGGAGGATTTTTTAAAGAAAAATGGAATCTCTTTTCAGAAGCGCCCGATTAAAGAGGAGAATCCTACAGCGGAAGAGATTCATCAGTTCAGAGCGCGTTCGGGTCTTCCTTTAAAACGCTTCTTTAATACCAGCGGAATGCTCTATAAGGAGATGGGATTGAAAGAAAAGCTGGAATCCATGTCGGAAGAAGAGCAGGAGAAACTCCTTGCCACCGATGGAATGCTTGTGAAACGCCCTATTTTCCTCTATGGGGATAAGGTACTGGTCGGATTTAAAGAAAAAGAATGGGAAGAAGCGCTTTAAAAACGCTCTTCCCAATGATTATGCCTATTTTCCGATGGCGTTGTTTCCGCATTACCATGCCTATTTCCGTATGGTGTTATTAGCATTACCATGCCTGTTTTCGGACAGCGTTATTTCAGCTTTCCGCTTTCATGGTCGAATACGTAGGTCTTCCCGTCCAAAGCCGTTGTTTCCGTCTTCATTTCACCACTGCCGCGTGTCAGGTAGTACCAATCGTTCTGCCAGAATAGCCAGCCTTCATGCATTGCACCGGTTTGCGGATTCAGGTAGTACCATTTTCCCTTATCGAGAATCCATTCCGTTACCATATATCCTTCATCATTAAAGAAGAACCACTGCGGTTTTCCTTGGTAGAGAATCTTCTCCCAGGAAGCCTTCGGATAGCTGCCGTCTGACGCGGAGAACCACCAGCCCTTTTCCTCTTTTTTCCATGCGCCCTCTAATACACGGTCTCTGCTTTCTCCTAAAACGGCAGCCTGCTTTCCGGAGTTTGCAGAGAGGGAAGTGGAACGCGGCTCCGTTCTTCGACCTGTTAGACCCGAGGCACCGCTCGCGTTTCCACTCTGGTTCTTTCCCGAAGCTGTGGGGAGTTCCGCCTCTGCTTTCTCGTAGATAAATTGCAGTTCAGTGATATTCCCGATGTTCAAACCGTCTAAACGCCCGATATCCTCTTCGATCCAATGCATTTTCTTATTCTGAATCTCCCCGAAACGATAGCGCTTTACCGTGTAGCCGTCGATGTTCTTCGGTGCAATACCGAAGGAAACGACCTTCGAGAAGTTGTAGCCGGGCGTATATTCCGGGTCTTCCAGGAGATTTCCCTTTGTGTCGGTGAAGCTCACTTTGCTATTTCGAAGATTCCTCGGGGAGAGTTCCTTTTTCCCGCTTTTTTGGTCGTCAAGTACGGTCGCGGTAACGGTATGTGCGCTGTCATAATGCACGCCGTCCGCTGCAATAGAATAGGTGAAAGTCCGGTCGCCTTTAAAGTTGTTCGGGCAAATGACTTCCATCACCTGGCTGTTTCCGTTTCCGGTGATGCCGGTATGGTTAAAGGCAATCATGATGAAGTTGCTCGTGCTGTCCGAGGTAGCGTCATTTACCGGATACCAGCTGATGCCGTTTTCATCGACAATTTTGATTTTGCTCTTTTTTTCATCCAGATTCACGCCGTAGAGGTGAACCAGTGTCTTCTTGCTTTCCTGCCCGATAGGAGTGTTGGTATGGGTGTTGTCTACCACTTCCGTTCCTCCTCCTGAGGTACCGTAAGACTGGATGGAGGCGAAGGAAAGCGCAGGAAGCGTCGGGTCCTGTCCCTTAAAAAGCTGTGAAATCACCAACTTTTCGTTTGGAAGAGCGGTCTTCGAAAAACGGTTCTGAAAGGTTTTTCCGTTATCTGCGGAGAGGCGCAGCGTAAAGCTTCGCATGGATTTCATCTCATTTTTCGGGATAGAGAAGCGAAGGAGAAGAGCGCTGTCTTCTTCCTGCCCTTTTTTTCCTTCTTCTGTGTTTGTGCTCTTTATTTCCGTGATGGTCAGGTCTTTTGCTTGAAAGACATTTTCCGCCGCGTCTTCACTGAACAGTTTGTTCGGAATCACTTTCAGACGGAAACTTTCTTTTGAGAGGTTCTGCCCTTGGACAAGAACCTGTACATTGCCTCCCTCTTCGGAAAGGGTGCTTCCTTCTTCGATATGGGCATCACTGATGGCTCCGTTCCGATCCGAGCGGATGAAGCTTTCGAACGAATTGTTCTCAAACTGTCTAACGCTGTCCACGATGGTGCGTTCCTCCACCTTTAGCTTCGCCGTATTTTGAAAGCGGTGCTCGTTTGCTAAGCGAAGTACCAGAGTATGTGTGTCCGGGATGGCAATTTCATCCTTTTCTGTCAGAGAGGTATACGGTGCTCCTTCTTCCTCTTTTAGGAAAATGGCTTTCTTTAAGCTCTCCATATCCTTTGCGGGAGCAATATTTTCATAGAAGTAAAGGGTGACTTTCTTTCCTTTCTCGGAGGCGGCAACCAGGCGAGGTTGAAAGCTCACTTTCTTTCTGCTTTCTTTTCCTCCGACAAGGACTTCCTGTATTTCGGGAAATGGATGATTCGGATCGGATTTTAAACCGACTTCCAGGAGATACTGCACACTGCTTCCGTCTTCGGAAGCCGGTAAGGAGAGGAAAGTACTGCGGTTACTGTCCAACCCGTCCCATTCGGAAGAGAGAACCGCACTGAGCTCCGGAAGTTCCGTGCGCGCTCCGTTTTCTTCGCGATACACTTTTCCGAAAAGGCTGTCTGCCGTAAGATTTTCTCCTTTTACATTCAGGCGAATCTGTCCGCCCTTTGCCAGTGCGTTTTTGTTCACCTTAAAGCCGGTGATTTTCGCTTTTTCTGTCGTGTTCTCCGCGGATTTTTCCTGTGTAATGCTTAGCGAGGGTTCATCCTGGAATTCGTCCGCACTTCCTAAGCAGTTAAAGAACAGCGTAATCTCCTGCTCCGTATCCTTTGTGTTTTCCGGAAGGGAAACGGAGAAGATCCGCTTTCCCCTCTTTTGGCTGGAATCGACGTCCTCCGGAGGTAAGAGCAGGACTTCTTCGGGAGAAGCAGAGTCCCCCTTTGCTTTCCTCACTGCTTTTACACGAATCTGTCCATAGCCGTCCGGGCGATTCTCACTGCCGAGGAAGAGCGTGATGCGCAGTTTTCCGCCGGAAGAGGGAAGAGTTGCTGTGTCCGCTCCTTGATCAAAGCTTGCGCGGATAACGCTCGGGCGGCTAGTCGTGCTTAGAGTAGGAAGAGAAGGAACAGCAATGGAGGCAGCAGGAATTGGGGCAGCAGGAAGAGCGGATGCCTCTGTGTTCGGTTCGGCTGCGAAAGATGCATTTTGCAGGCTAAGCGTACAAAGCAAAGTACACACAATCCATTTCTTGGCTTTTTTCATAAAAACTCCTTAAAAATAGTGAATAAAATGATACAAATTTATCAATCAACTATTATATAATAGAGAGATAGAGCTAGGATTACTATAGAATTACATATAAAATTATGAGATAATACCGGGAAATTAATACAGAATTGCTATAAAGCGGGAAGAGATTGCAGAAGAATAGGGGAAAGAGTTCTCGTTCACGCTGTGTTACTGAATAAATGGAAATAAAGAAATATGGGAGGAAAAGAGAAAATGGAACAGACAATATTGGTAAATTGCACCACTACATCTTCGGATTTTTGGTCAACCGCATCGTCTATAGCGACTGTAGTATCCATAATGGCTGTTGCGGCAGCGTCAATCTATCGAAGTTCTACCATGACACCAATAGAAAAGCTATTCATAAGTGGCATGGATCGAGTATGGATGCGAATTGTTGAAGGTGCGAAAAAAATATTTTGGATGATGGTGTTTCTTCTGCTTGCTAATTTTTTTTTACCGATATTTGTAATGTATTTGGTTAAAATGTGGAAGTTGGACCTGAACCCCTTTCCATGCATTATATTCTGGTTTTGCCGTGTGTGTTTGTTATTAGCACTTTTCTGGATCGTTCTTTGGCGATTAAAACCGCAATTTGATCATTGGATCAGTAAATCGAAAAGTTGGAAACAAAAGACACAAGGCTTAAAAGATATAGTAACATTAATATATCTATTTTATGCTTTGTTTGTATTCCCGAT
>ERZ773250.1432-NODE-1432-length-11845-cov-4.439695_pt1 | contig 11845 bp, 10 predicted proteins | sample MGYA00511258_ERZ773250 | MGnify/ENA primary metagenome ERZ773250 (study PRJEB29015, sample SAMEA2738164) | human oral metagenome | biome: human oral; feature: human-associated habitat; material: saliva | place: China | collected 2187 ... | reverse complement strand
GTATAGCATAGCCAGATATATTTTTCAAGAAAATTATAGTTTTTCGGAAAGATGTCATAGGGGATCTATAGGACTGTTTTAGATAACTAAAAATTTTTTTCGGGCAAAAATTGAACAAAAATGTACTTTATTTACGTGAAAACTGGAAATTTCAACTCCCCTCAATCCATGCAAAAATGTACTTTATTTAAGTGAAAACTGGAAATTTTTTCAATTGTCGATAATCCCCAAAATGTACTTCTTAAAATTATTTTTTTGAGAATTCAAAGTATTTTTATGTAGCTGCTGGGTTTGTTGAAATTGTCTAAAACTAAAAAACCAAGCTACTTTTTAGCAACCTAGTCTTCCTAAATATTCTTGAAAGGCACAAAATGTTGCCTTTTTCTTCTCCGTCCTTTACAAATTAAACATGGTTCTTTGTGACGTTTCTCAAATAAAACTCTATTATATAAGGACATCTTGTACCTATGTTCACCATTATTCTTGCATGTCCACCACACATTGATCCGACTCTTTTCACTGACTTCACTAGGGTTTGCTAATAGAATATTATTTAAGTAATCCCATTCCTGAACTAAGATTGGCTGTGTAACATCAAATGAATTATATCCTGGTAATACTTTTCGTCCAAAACAGTATGGACAACAATTATCATTTTCTTCACGATCACAAATTCTAGCTTCAAATTCCCCCTGACATCTTCTACACTTCCAATTAACTTTTGCTGTAGAGGATGGAAAGATTGCCGAAACACTTCCATAGATATCCGATTGCCATTCTTCAATGAGGAGTGGTTTTACTACGTCTAATGATTCTGTTTTGGGGTTTGGGAGCAGATGTGTGCAATAGGGACAAATATCTTTTAGACTTTTGGTTTCCGAGGTTAGATAACGTTTTAGAACGGTATTCATTCTTTCTTTGAAATCTAAATTACAGCTATTACAATGCCACATAAAAGTCCGTTTTTCAACTTCATTGGGCACAATAGAATCTGTTTGCTCCTGATTATTAGGACTCCAAATACTTACTAATTCAGGGTAAGCATCTAAAAGTGTGTTATAGCCCTTGAGAGGGGTCTCCTTGTTGCAATAGGGACATGGGTTAGCTGAGGCTCTTCGAATAGGAATAGAGCACTGATAATCTCCTTGGCAGGTTGAGCAATGCCACCAATATTTCTTGGTCTCGATTGTCGTTTGAGCTAGATAGATTGGAACATCGTTTTTATTGCACCATTCTTTAACCAACTCAGGCTCGCTATAAAAGATTTGATTTTGGAACACTTCAGTATTCCAATCACATAAGTTAGGACATGTTTGAAAGACTTGATTTTCGAAATTAGTGCGAAGAACCATCTCTTGGGGACTGCACTGAAAAACAATTTGGCAACAAGGGCATAGCCAAGTTAGTGGCTCGGTAGAATATTGCCAGTAATCGGCCAAGCTACCATCATTGTCAGAAGACCAAAATTTATCAAGATAGGCATGAGTTTTATCAAGTGTGTTAAAGCCACTTAACAACTGTCTATTTGAACAAAATGGGCAACTTTCCTGACTCTTTTCTCGAACTAAACACGCATACTCTCCATGACATACTGAGCAGGTCCATAGGACTTCTATATTTGACAAGTTATCTACTTGTTCTACGGCTATATTGTTATTAGTTGACCATTCGTCTAAGTAAGATGGTGTTAAAAAGGATAATGGCTCATAATCGACATCGCCATCCAGTGGCATATCAAATGAGGCTTGACAATTCGTACAATAATAGCCATTTCGCTTGATACGATTAAATAGTTGATCAATGGATAACTCGAATTGACTATTGCAGTGGTCGCATTTCCATTGAACAGGTAGGGTGACGTTGTGATGAAGTTGTAACTGGGCAAACGGAATTTTGTTGATGTCATCACTATAAATTTTATCAAGGTTTGGATATACCTCATGATAATAATAGTGATAACCCCATTCATTACAATCCAAATGAAAGAGCTCTTTGTCCTCTGATTGAAATAATCGAAGATTCATTACTGTGTCACGCCAACTAACCTGGCAAGTAGGACATTTTAAGTGGAAAACACGCTTTGAATTAAACTTTTCATTCCAAAGCTCTTCTAGGATGGTATCCTTGTTTTCATGGTGAAAATTGATATAGTTTTCGAAATCAGGAAAGACGGCAGGAATGCTATTCTTTTCTTTGACCAATAATTTTCCTAGCTGACAGCAAGGGCAAAATGCCTTGCTGTTCAAGCTACTTCTGTACACATCATAAACCTTTGCTTCCCAACTGTAAGAACAATCAGGACAAATCCAATGAGCACATGCTCGTCGATTGATTTTTGTCGTTTCAATATCAAGATGATTTAATTTGAAGTCCCAATACATCAAAAGTAAAGGGCAATCTTTTATCACATCTATCATTAAAACCTCCTTAGTAATTGGTTTTACTATCCAGTAAATCTTTGATTGCTACTACCTTTTTAGGTTTTCCTATGTCGCCTTCATCATCTTTACTATTAGTAATATCAGAATGAAAGTTAATCTCTGAATCAGCAGTAAGAATATTATTCGCCATAAACTCATCTGTAATCACTTGCTGTTCAGATTGAAGTATTCCTTCTTCTTTCAATAATTCATTTGCAATCTCAGGATATACACTTGATTTAATTAGAGCACGCAGCTTTATATTTTCCGTTTCTAAAGCTTTTCGACTTGTTTCCTTCTGGATCAATTGTTGAATTTGCTCCTTCAGTTTTTCAGTCTCATCTTGGAGTTTCTCATTTTCATTTTTAAACTCAAGAGCAGCTTCTGCAACCTTCTTGTAGTATAGATTCAATTCAGATAAACCAGTGCGGATAGCATTAGGTGTCCGATTTGTCGCCATGAAACTATCAACATCAATAGTCTTATAAGTGATGACAGTTCGATATTCTTCTTCCTCCTCGTCGTATTTAGCTTTTCTTTCGGCAAGCACCTCTCTAAAGCCAGTGTTTCGTCTTAAGGTTGTGTCTGCAACACTTGGAAAGCCATTCTTTCTAAGATAGTCGCCGAATCTAGGTATTTTAAAAAGAGTTACATTATTCGAACATTCTTCTTGCAAATATTTTTCAAAGTGTTCTATGATTTCAACGTCTTCTATATGTTTTCTTCTAGCCATTTGATTCTTCCTCTAACGATAGCTGTTTTGCTTTTAAATACTCTTGATACGAGTGATTAACTGATTTTAGCTTTAGCAAAGCCTCTCCAATATCCTCCACATGACCTTTGCCTTCTCGAACTCGTTTTATGGCTTCATCAACACTCAGTGCTTCCTCGTCAATTGCCCTTTTATAACTTTTGTCCATGGTGAAATAGTCTTTTCCAGCCTTACGGTAAAACGGGCAACTGGTACAAGCTCCAAGCTCTGCATGTGAGCTGATCACTTTGAGGCAATCTGAAAAATCACCTTTAGCGTAACATGGAGAATAACATCGACCTTTGTTGTCTAAGGTGACATAATCCTTTCCAATGGTGTATTGACGTTGAGCTTTACTTACAGCATAGTTGGTCTGAGAACTGGTAAGTTTTCGATAAACTTGATAACTACTACATTCAATGAATTGACTAAGATTTGAGAAATAATGGGATGAAGTCGCCACATTGTCATGTCCTGCCAATAACATTGCTGTCACTGGACTAGCTCCTTCTGCAATTAAGTTAATCATAGCAATGTGCCTAGTGTCACCAATATGAATAAAGTTAATTTCATTATCCTCTAGCTTTGTAGGGGAGTTTAGATAGTAAACTTGATAACCATATTGTTCAGTAATTATCTCATTGTAGAAATACTTGAGGATGGTATTAAGGTTGGTATAGGTCAAGAAACGATTGTTTACCCCAGTCCTACGTTCCCACCGTTTGTAGTGAGAATCAGTGACAAAGAGAGTGATGAGCTTTGTTGCTGATTGACTATTTGTTAAGTTTAGATAATCTTGTATGTCCATAGCCAAACTTTTAGGAATCTCATAAGTGGTCTTATAATAATCCTCGGAAATCTTATGAGATACCGATTTCTCTTTTCCCTTTAAGTTATTACGTCTAAGTGTGAGAAAATACTTACCATCTTTTTCAGACAAGCAATCCCTTTGAGTTAGCAAAAATTCTCTGGGTCTTAGTGGAATCACAGCTGTAATTTGCCACCAAAGATAGAGTGGGAAGTAAAAGAGCCTTTGTTCTTGAGATAAGGCTTGACCCCAATAATCCGCTAATATATCATTGAATGCAAAATAGGACTGGAACTGAGCCAATTGTCGTTGTTGTTTGGGCTTGTTTTGGTAGACAATAGTCATCGCATTATCCAGCTGCTCAAGAAGCTGGCTCACTTCACTATCATCTGGATAGGGAAGACTGGCTAGAAAATCAATACAAAGACTAGGAGAGCTGATTTTAATGACTTCAATGTCTGAAAGAATATCCCGCTTCGTCTCCTTGATCATACGCTTTATATCTCGTAAAAAAGCTTGTAAAGAGCCCAGTACATGTTGATCCATGGACAGCACAATAAAGCTTTTAAGATAGGCGATAAATCCTTCATAATCTATACCAAAGAAAGGCTGATAGAACCGTTTGTATTGAAAGGTATTGACGTTGAATAAAAAGGTGACATTAGCATATTCATTGGTAGTCTCCCATTTGTGATGATCAAAGTCATAACTGAGGATAATCCTCTTCTCTATGTAATCATCAAAAACCTCTCTGGCATGACCAATCAGATTGTTGTCGAAAATGGTAAAGTTTGTCACGGTTCGAAATAACTTAGCTGGATCACTCATCATTTAATTAACTCCTTTATAATCTCTTCATAGTCGTTTAGCACATTCTCTCCATATTGTTCAGCTAGTGCTTGTAGCATTTCAGTCAAACAAGGTTTGAGCTGTTTTTCTATAATCGCTCGAATTTTACCTTTTTCTAGGTCGCTTTGCACCTTGACATATTTTTTATTCAATCGGTTAAACTCACCAACAAGAAGTAACAGGGTGGATTTGGTCTGGAGCTCATACTGACAGCCTACACAGTGCATTCTGTCATCATAGGGGCAAAACTTGCCCAGGGCGGACAAGAGACACATACTTTCTCCCTGTTTAGAAAAAGCTTCACCATTACCAATACGATGGCAAACTGTAAGTAGTTGGTCAGGGTTCATATCCTCTTTCACAACTGTTTGGAGGGCTTTTTGAGCCTTTGAATCTGCTCTAATACTCAACTCCAGCGTTTTTTCAATCTCACTAGGTGTTAGATCTAGTTGTTGAATCATTTGAGTTTGCTGGCTAGGGCTTAACTCCTTATACTTACCTCTGGTTACTATCGTTAACAGCATAGATGGAATCATAGATAAAACACCACGTTCAAAGAGTTCTTTTGCAACCATCTCAGGCTGTAATTGACCAAGTTGAGCATCCTTCAAATAAGCAGTTGTAGTTTTGGCAAATTCATTGTAAGAGCCTTTATGACTTCTAGCTAAAGCTGCCAAGAAATAGCCTTTGATATTCAATTCCGATTTTTCCTCTAGAACATCATCTGCCAACATGGCAACAGCCTGTAAATAAGACTTGTTGGCTGATCGACTACTGAAGTCCCGCTCAAGGAAGAGAGAGCCAATCTCATCACCCATGTACTTGCAAATCCGCTCGTAATCATTGATTTTACGGATAAGAGGCTCTTCGCTATTTGTGTTATCTCCTAATTGATAATGAGATTCACAGATAGCCAATAAGGTTCCGATGAGGACCTGACAACTCTCAGGAACATGGAATTTTAGCTGACTAACATTGGAAGATCGTTTTGTTTTATTAGGTCTAACATTGAGATAGGTTAAACGTGTGGTGATACTAAGAAGGGTTCGTCTTGCCTCGCTACTACTCCATGTGCCATTCTGAATGGCTTCTATCACTCCTTTTGGCTCTCTAGGCAGTTCTGGATGGCCAAGACGTTCAAGGTCGGTTGTTCGCAAGGCGCAAATGAAATGAAGGGCTAAGTATAGCCAAGTATCGGCATAGTTTTTTGAAGAAGCTGCATGATAGAGCATATCCTGCTTTTCAACATAGGAATCGTTGAAGAGGTAATACATGAGTTCTAGATAGTCATCTAACTCATATGCCCCATTTTTATCCTCTAAGGTGTATCTGGCCGTCATTTCAAAGCTCTTACGATAATGGGTAATGCCTTTAGCCATCAGCCATCTGATAAAGTCGTTTAACTCCTCACCATAGGATTTACTGAGAACTTCTGTTGCCTCTTGAACCAGCCGTTCTATTTCATTATCACTGTAAAGAAACAAATCCTTGGTTAAATCATAAGCAAGAAAATCTTGAAGGTAGAACCTACTACTTCTGGACAACTTTTGCTCTTTTGAGAAATCTTGAAACAGTTCAAAAGTCATTGGGAACTTCTGTTTAAAAATAGGCTGTAGGCCTGTTAAACCTACTGGACCAGATAGGAAAGCTTTTATCTTGTCAGTCAATAACTGGACATCTGATTCTGATATGCTAAGGTTTGTCATATCTACCTTAATACCAAACCAAGCGTTATCAAGTAAAAACTGACTGATGACTTCTCTGTTCTCAGATGTATCAGCATTTAGTTCTGCTAAACTCTTCTCCAGAATATCCTTCACCAAATAAGCCATTGCTTCTCCTTATCTATTTACCATACATTTCACTTGCTCGCCAGTTCATATAGTCAAAAACCCCGTCATTGACTTGTCCATATTGTTTTGCAATGTTTTCAATTTCTTCTTTGATGAATTTTTTGTCTGCTTTAATTTTTTCTGCTTTTACTATTGCATCTATTACTAATTTATATTTTACATTTTTCTCTGCTTCTACTTTTAATTCATCTCTTAATTCTTTCTTAGTTTTTCCTAAGATTTTCATATATTGTTCAAGGTTTAATCCTTGGTATTGTAGTCTTTGATTCATGTTATCTTCCATTGAATCGATTTCTACTTCAATCATTCCTGCTGGAATTTCAACTTTTGAAGCTTCTACAACTGTTTCAATTGCTTTGTCTTCCATTTCATGTTCTGCTTTATGATTATTTTCTTCTGTTAATCTTTTCTTTATATCTTCTTTTAATTCTTCTAATGTGTCAAATTCACTAACGTCTTTTGCGAATTCATCATCTAATTTTGGTAATTCTTTTACTTTTATTGAATTTAATTTTACATGGAAGTTTGCATCTTTACCTGCCATATCTGCTGCATGGTATTCTTTTGGGAATGTTACTTTAATGTCTCTTTCTTCACCAATCTTCATTCCAATTATTTGGTCTTCAAATCCTGGTATAAATGTATTGCTTCCGATTGTTAAGTCATATTTTTCTGCTTTTCCACCTGCGAATTCTACACCATCAATTGTTCCTACATAATCAATGTTTGCGATATCATCTTTTTGTACTGCTCTGTCTTCTACTGATACCATTCTTGAGTTATGTTCTGCCATGTGTTCTAATTCGTGTTTTACATCTTCTGCTTTTACTTTGTATTCTATTTTCTTTAATTCAATACCTTTGTATTGTCCTAATTCAACTTCTGGTCTTGTTGAAACAATTGCTTCAAATATTAATTCTTTTCCTTTTTCGATTTGGATGATATTGATTTCTGGTTTGCTTACAACATCTAATTTATTTTTTTCGATTTCTTCATCATATACTTCTGGTAATAAATGATTGAATGCGTCTTCATAGAACATTTCTACACCATATTGTTTTGCAACTATATTAAATGGTGCTTTTCCTTTTCTGAATCCTGGTACTGTGAAGTATTTTGCGTTTTCTTTGAATACATGTTCAATTGCTTCATCAAATCTTTCTGGTTCTACTGTGAATGTGATTTTTATTTCATTTTTATTGTTTGTTTTTTCTTTCTTAATACTCATTTTTATTCCTTCCTTTTACTTCGTACATAATGTACCTTCTTAATTTACTTTTGGGATTATATCACAGAATCTTTCAAAAATCCATTGATTAGCATTATTTCATTAATTCTGCTAATTTCTTTTTATCATCTTCTACTTGTTGTCTATCTTTTGCTACGACCGCTTCTGGCGCTTTGTTTATGTAGTTTTCGTTTGATAAACGTGATTCGATTTTTTCTATTGATTCTTGTAATGCTTTTATTTTTGCTTCTCTTGCTTGTTTATCTGCTTCTGTTTCTTTTTTCTCAAAGTATACTGTTGCTTTAATATTGTTTGATAGAACTTTGTATGATTTAACATCAATTGGCTCTGTTACAATATTTTCTGCTAGCCTTAGTACATTTACCACTAGTTCAATATCAGAATCTGTTTCAAACATGATTTTCAAATCTTTTGACATGTTGTTTTCTGCTTTTACATTTCTGAAGTTTTTCATGAATTCTATTTGGTCTGATACAATTTTTGTTTCTTCTTCAAATATATATTCTTTGTTATATTTAGGATATTCTGATATCATTATTGATTCTGCATCTTTTACTGGTAACATTTGATATATTTCTTCTGTTACATATGGCATGAATGGATGTAGCATTTTTAAAATACCAGTTAAAATATAACATAAAACGCTTTTTGTTGTGTTACTATTTAGTGAATATTTTGCGATTTCTATGTAATAATCACAGAAATAATTCCATGCAAATTCATAAATTGCGTTTCCTACATTGTTGAATTGGTATATTTCCATGAATTTTTGAACTTCTTCAATTTTTTCTTCATATTTTGTTAATATCCATTTATCTTCTGGTTTTAAGTCTGTTAAGTCTATTTCTGTTAAGTCTTCTATGTTTGATAATACAAATCTTGATGCATTCCAGATTTTATTTATGAAGTTCCAGATTGGTTTGATATTTTCTTCATCAAATCTCATATCCAATCCGTTTGATATATCTGTTACTAGATAATATCTTAATGCGTCTGCTCCATATTTTTCAATCATATCAAATGGGTCTACACCGTTTCCTAAACTCTTACTGAATTTACGTCCTTGTTTATCTCTTATTAATCCATGTATTATGCAGTGATCAAATGGTCTTTTTCCTAATAATTCTTCTCCTTGGAATGTCATTCTATTTACCCAAAATGGAATAATGTCATATCCTGTTACTAATACGTTATTTGGATAATATCTTTCTAATTCTTCTGTTTTGTCTGGCCAACCAAGTGTTGCAAATGGCCATAAGGCACTTGAGAACCATGTGTCTAGTACGTCTTCATCTTGCTTCCATCCTTCTCCTGATGGTGCTTCCATTCCTACATATATTTCACCATCTTTATACCATGCTGGTATTCTGTGTCCCCACCATAATTGTCTTGAAATACACCAATCATACGTTATTGTCATCCAATGATTCATTGTTTTTTCAAATCTGTCTGGGAAGAATTTGACTTTTGTTTTTTCTGATTTTTGATTTTCTAAGACTTGGTCTGCTAAGCCTCTCATTTTAACAAACCATTGGTCTTTGATCATTGGCTCTACAATTGCTCCGCTTCTTTCACTATGTCCTACTTCATGTACTAGTTCTTCTTCTCTTATAAATAAACCTTGTTCTTTTAATTCTTCGATTACTGCTTTACGACATTGTTTTGTTGTCATTCCTGCAAATTTACCACATTTTTCATTCATTGTGGCGTCATCATTCATGACAATTACTCTTTCTAAATTGTGTCTATTTCCTACTTCAAAATCGTTTGGATCATGTGCTGGCGTAATTTTTACACATCCTGTTCCTTTTTCCATATCTGCATGTTCGTCTGCTATTACTGGAATTAGTTTATTTACTATTGGCAATACTACATTTTTACCAATGTATTTTTGATATCTTGTGTCTTCTGGATTTACTGCTACTGCTGTGTCTCCAAATAATGTTTCTGGTCTTGTTGTTGCAATGTCTAAGTATTCATCACTATTTTCTAATTTGTATTTTATATGATAAAATGCACCTTTTTCTTCTGAATAAATTACTTCTTCATTTGATAATGCTGTCATTGCTACTGGATCCCAGTTTATTATCTTATTTCCTCTATAGATTAATCCTTTATTATAAAAGTCTACAAATACTTTTTTTACTGCTTTTGTTATGCCTTCATCTAATGTAAATCTTTCTTTATCATAATCTAGTGATAATCCTAATTTTGCCCATTGTGATCTGATTATATCACCATGTTCATGTGTCCAGTTCCAACATTCTTCAATGAATTTTCCCCTGCCGATTGTTGTTTTGTCTTGTCCATTATCTTTTAGTCTTTTTACAACTTTTGATTCTGTTGCTATTGCTGCATGGTCCATTCCTGGTAGCCAAAATGCATCATATCCTTGCATTCTTTTATATCTGATTATTGCGTCTTGTATTGATACATCTAGTGCATGGCCTAAATGTAATTTTCCTGTTACGTTTGGAGGTGGTAATACTATACAAAATGGTTCTTTTGATTTGTCTCCACTTTTAAAATATCCTTTTTCCTTCCATTGTTCATACTTGTTTTCTTCTGTTAATTTATGGTCATACTTTTTTTCAAGCATTTTTATTTCCTCCACTTTTAAAACGTTGATTTTATTATACTTTATAGTGTGCTCTATGTCAATGTAATTGGGCTATTTGATGTGTTTTAGGTTTTTTGATTGTATTTTGTTACTTTATTGGATTTTTTTGTACTTTTTTGTTTATTTTGCAATTTATTGTCTTTTTATGGTATGCGAAAAATGCCATATAGTATAATTTATATGGCATTTCAGACTGTTAACAAAGTATATAAAATATTTTGTTAAACAGTCTTTTATTTTTTATTTATGATAATTAAATAAATTATTTTATAATTTTTTTATTATATTTAAAAAACTGAGGGATTATCCCCATATCTTTTCTTTTTTTATTGCTATATTTTTTATATTTTGTACAGCACAAATAAGCCATGTATAATTTTGATTTTTCTCAATTCCTTTATACATCGCATATCTATATCCATGATTGTTTTTACTATCAGCAAAACTTCTTTCAATTTTTTCTTTTTTTATATAATTCTCTTCCTCTTTCTGATAGTCGTCTTTCTCTCATTTCTTCATTTAATTCTTCACATATATGTCGTGTTATTGTTCGATATTCCTTTTTATTACAACATCCTGCTTTTTCTGGACAATTATTGCAATTTTCTTTACTACTATAATATTTATCAGATTTCCATCAAAAACGGATCTTTTGACAATATTATATTCTTTTGAACACCTCGTGTAGTTCAATGATTTGATTATTTCATCTTCTCTTTTTTTCATAGGGTGGTTATTTGAGTTGTGTATATATTTGTATTTTTTATTTTATGAGCTCTATAATTACCTCTGAGAAATCTCCTAAAGCCTTGCCTCCAGAGAGCCATAGCAATTCATCAGTCCCTATTTCATTGCCTGATGACATTCTTAATTTAGAGCGTGTATAATTTTAATATCAACTCTAATTAATTTATCACCTTGATGTAATTTTGATTACTGGCTATAAATTATATTTCTTGCACAGTTCGTTAAAACTCAATTTGTTATTTCTAACTAACTCGAAGTCTGCTTTAGTTATTTCCACAGAAAGTTCTCTTCCTGTCCATGCAGCTTCCAAATAGAACAACATATATTTATCTCTTTCGCGTTTTATTCTCCAAGCAATACCCCAAAACTCATTATCAGTATTTTTAGGAGTCTGATCTGGGTATTCACCATTAAATAATTTGTAAAAAGAATCCATAGCAGTTTAATGTATTTTTATTTCTGAAAACTTTGGGCTTAGAGAAAAGTCCATTACCAATTCTGGTATTCCACCAGAAGTAAGACCTCCTGGAATCCATAAGTTATTTACT
>ERZ773250.1431-NODE-1431-length-11845-cov-25.757846_pt1 | contig 11845 bp, 9 predicted proteins | sample MGYA00511258_ERZ773250 | MGnify/ENA primary metagenome ERZ773250 (study PRJEB29015, sample SAMEA2738164) | human oral metagenome | biome: human oral; feature: human-associated habitat; material: saliva | place: China | collected 2187 ... | reverse complement strand
ATTCAGGACCCGCCGCGGGGAGTCTTTGACTTGCTGAGTTAACTGATAGAGGGGGCTCACGACAGTTTTGTCGTGAGCCCCCTTCGTGTTAATGGGCAAGTTCGTGCTGCTGATGCACCTGTTGCTGCACGGCGCGGGCAGGCTTGGCTTGCTGCTGAGGTCCTCGAGACTTCGCAGCGGCTACAGCCTGGTGCGGGTGCGTACCGAGGGACTGGTCGTTGAGCTTGGCCGCGTGTGCGGTTTCTGAATCGTAGTGAGCCTCGTAGTAGGCGGCACGCTCACCGCGGGCTTCAGCCTGATCCCACTCATGACCAGCCTGGGCATGAGCCTGCTCTGACTGGTTCTCGTGCTCTTGGGCTTCAGCCGGGTCGTTAGAGTCGAGTTCCTTCTGACGCTCAGAATCGGAGAGGTTCTCCCGTTCTTCAGCACGTTCCTCGGCCTGGTGCTGTTCGTAGCGTTCTTCCCAGCCGTGTTCCTTCAGGTATGCAAGGTAGTCGGCGAGGGTGAAGCCATATTCGTTCTGTAGTCTGTCGTCGAGGTGGTGGTAGGCTGCGGCGGCATCAGCGCGGTAGGGTGCTTCCTGATCTGCCGCGGTGGTCCATTCGGCAAGGTCTCGGCTGGTTGCAGTAGCCCACCATGATTCTTCCCAGAGCCGCGCATACGGAGATGCAGGAATCTGTACATCTGTATTTACAGATTCCTGGTTTTCTGCACGGGCGACCCGCTGCTTATGGTTCTGCAATGCCTGACGAATCTGCTGGGCAATGGCCTGCAGTTCACGGGAAAGCTCCTGCTCAACATCGGTGCTGTGGTTGTCGAAGGGGTGAATGCTCATCATTGACCTCACGGGGGTATCAGTGCTTTATTCCAGATTAACAGAGCACCATCTTGCGTGCTGTCGAGAACGTTAAAGAGGTATGGGGTGAGAAATCCACTACTGGATTTCTCACCCCACGCCCCTTTATTAGAGCTCAACGCCCCGTTCCGGTGCCGCATGACCTCGACGCGGCGTATCAGCCTGAGACAAATCAGGCTTCTGACCCTGATTCCTCGCCTGATTTACCGGACGGCGACCAACCATGCCGATCTGACTCAACCTCAAAGCCGCAAGAGTTTCCTCATCCGCTTCAGGCTCAGGCGCACGCTCAGCACGGGCTTCCTGAACTTTCTGCTCTACCGGTGAGAGCGGCTTCGGCTGCTGCTCTGGCTCAGTAACCTTCTGATCCTTCGGCTGCTTCTTGGCACGTTCTGTCAGACGGGCCGCCTTAGCAACACGCCTGACCTGCTCCAGAACACCCAGCACAGCCTCCGCGGCGCGAGTCTTCTCAGCAGACTGCACCACCACCGGTGCCCCATCAGATGCTAGGCGGGCATTATTCACCCGCTGACGTGCCTCATGAACCATCGGCGCCGGAAGAATCGCCGGTTCACTCTCCGGTACCTTGTACTTGCTGCGCAGTGCGGCAGCCTCACCAGCAGCACGCACCCACTGACGGAAGGCACGCTTGCGGGTCGGCACCGGTCCCAAAGCCTGCGTCCATGCCGGGGCCTTGCCCTCGCGCACTTGCTGCGCCAGCTCCTCACCCCGTGCACGAGTGAGCTTGCCAATCTCACGCGAACGCGCCCGCAGAATCGTACCCAATCGGCCCTGACGAACCGCCGGGTGCTGCTCCCAGAACTTATCGAGTGTGTGGCCAGAGACCCCGCCTGAAGTGACCTTTGCCGGGTCTACCGCAGCCGGGCCAGAGGGCAGAGACTGACGAATCTTCTGCTCTTCCAACAGCACTTGATGCAACGTGAACTGGTGGCCGCTCCGGGCACGTTCACCGCGCACAATCTGCTCCAGCTCACGCTGGTCTCCGCTGATTTCCCAGCGGCGGCGCGTAATCTCAGCGTCCATGTCACCCAGATTTTCTTTAATCTGCGCGTAAACGCCGGTGGTGTCGCCTTCGTTCGCGTTCAGCGCTTTGACGGTCCGGGCACGCATCGCCAGCAACTCATCGGTTTTCGTCATGGCATAAGGATTCGTGAACCACCACGGGTCCTCAACCGTCAAACGCTCCTCTACCGGGGCCGTCTTCTTCTTCGCCTGCTGCACCAGGCGCTCCAGATGCTCATCTGACAACGACGCCAGCGGGCGATCAGAGCGGACCTGCTGGGCCTGCTGGCGAATCTGAGCCACACGCCACGCCATCACAGCGGCAGCATCACGCGCAGTAGCATCACCATCGTGCAGGGCACGACGACCATAAGCACGCTCGACCAAATCGGCAGGGTCAAAGCCCTCACGGGCAGCTTCACCCAGCTCATGAGCCAACGCACCCCACGCTTCAGAGGACAGAACCTCAGCGGCATCAGCAGCAGCGTCAGCAGACACATGATGAGTCACCATGCCGGAGGCACCATCACGAACCGGGTGCTCAGACACTCGGCCCATGCCCTCCTGCACGGCAGCAGCCATGACCTTCTGCACCGCCAACTCGCTAATGTCTTCGTGCTGAGCAATCAAATCAGCAACGTTGTTGTGTTCAGCGCGCACAGCGTCCACGCTCTCATGCACAGTCAAATCACGCTCGTATGCGGAGGCGATCTGTTCCAGAACTTCATCACGCTTCTGACCGTCACCCAAAGAGACATAGAGCGTATTGCTTTCACGGCCACGGGTGAGTGCCACATACGCGCCCGCACGGTCGGTGCTGCTATCGACGAGTGCGTGTGCGGTATCTACGGTAGCGCCCTGGGCGCGGTGAATCGTTGCGGCGTACCCCAACTCAACACTCTGGGCAGCATAAGCCGCAGGAAGCGTCACCTTCCCGCCATGCTCAAGATGCTGCACCGTCATAGCGCCGTTATCGTGGACCTGGGAAACCCGCCACAAATCGCCGTTCTTCACGAAATCCTGACCACTATTAACAGTCAGGCGGCGCGCGTTCTGGCGGGTCACAATCACATCACCCACATGCGCGCGGGCTTCGTTATGCAACCGCACCGAACCATGCTCAGGGCGCACGTGACCGCGCTCCATGGCATGAGCCTGCGCCAAATCGTTCAGCTTGCCCACGGTCTCATTGGTCGAAGCAATCATGATCGACTGCTTACCGGCAGTGGTGTCGTCACGCCATGCAGTGAAGACCTGCTCGACCATCACATCAGATTCACCGGCAACAACCCGGCCCTGATCCTTGTACCAGTCGAACGGCTTATCGTCTCCAACCAGGGGCGGCTCACGCAGTGTCAGGGTCGCAGCCGCTTCATCCGGGTTCTTAAAACGGAAGAGCTCATCGAGGTGAGCGGCGCCAACCTCACGGTCCACCAAACGCAATGCACCGCCAGAACCAACAGCAGAAAGCTGCCTGTAGTCGCCCAGCGCGCGCACCAGTGCGCCGCGCTCTTGCGCAAGTTGCAGGATCTGCTGGAACTTCGGGGTGGAGACCATGCCGGCCTCATCAACCAGAAGAACATCACCAGCACGCAAGCTAACAGGCGCGCCATTCTTCCAGTCAGACAAAATCTTGTCGACCGTATCAGCCTCAATGCCCATTTCCTCACGCATTACCGCCGCCGCAGCGGCAGTCGGCGCCATACCCACCACGCGCCCGCCAGAGGCCTCAATCGCGTTGACCGCAAGGCGAGTGGAGGAGGTCTTGCCAGCACCAGCGGCACCAATGCCAACCACCAGGAGCTTGTCACTGGTGGCGAACTCGCGGGCCATGCGCTCCTGACCTTCGGGCAGGGTGTACCCCTGTAGAGCCAGTTCAGCGCGACGCTTCTCAGCCTCCATCTCAAAGACGTCAAGACTCGAAGCGGGAATAACCTGCTGGGTTGCCGCGTCCAAAATGGCACTCTCAGCGTCCAGCACACGTTCGGAAGTGAACAGCTCATAGTTGATTTTTTGGTGCTGGCTCGTACCGTCAGCGCGCATAAACTCACGCGGAGTCAACCGCTGGCTCTGCGCGTGCAGGGGCAGCATCTCAGCGTCCAGGTGCTCACGAATTGAGGACAGCAGAGCAGCGTCCTGCTTCTCATTCAACCCCAAATCGCGGCCATAGCGTAACACTTCAGCGTTCACGTGAGTGCGTCGCCAGGTCGAACGGGACTCTTCCAGGCGCGCGACAATAGCCGCCGCGTGCTCTTGCACGGGCGACTCATACGCCTGCTGACGCTTCGCCTGCAACACCTGCTGCTCATAGTCGGCTGATGCCTTCTTGAGCTTTTCCGCCAGGGCACCCTCAACCGGAAGGTCCACACCCTGCTCACGCAACGCGTGCGCTTGCGCCACCCACTCAGCATGCAGCTCTTCCAGAGAGTGCACCCCATCCTTCGCCGGACGGGTCGCCAACGTCGCCTGCTGAGCCAACTGAATCAGCTGCTTCTCATTCGGTGCGCAACCATGCTCTTCAACAAACTTCGCGGTTACCTGCTCCAGGGCGGCACTAATTTCACCACGGCGCGACGAGAAGGCCCGCACCATCTCATCATCAATGCCGACGATTTCGTGCACGGGCTGCTTCCCGTTGAGGGACCGTGCCTCAAACTGCAAGCCAGTCAATTCAGTCACATACTGCTGGACTAGAGAGTTATAAAGTTCAGATGCCTCAACACCGTACGCATAAATCATGCGTCCATCAATCGAGGACCACTGACCATCAACGCCCTGAACCCTGTTAGCAATCACGACGTGATCGTGCAGGTTCGGGTCTCCCGCGCGGGAATCCCAGTGACGGAACTTCGTCCCAATCACACCAGAAGACGTTTCAATCTGACGCACACCATTGCGGCCACGGCGGGTCATCACAACGTTCTTCTCCAGGTGACGAATTACGTCCTGAATAGCACGTTCATGTGCTGACTCAATGCCTCGGCGCAGTTGCTCATCCCCCAGCCCCCAGGCAATGGAGACACTTTTCGGCGGGGTGAATACCAAGTCATACCCGGCAACAGCCTTCTGATGAGCCTTAGAATTCTCGGCAATAAACTGTGCCAGCTGTGCGTTACTCGGCTCGATTCCACGCTCGTCACGGAACATCTGCGCGCCAACACGGAACCGGATTTCCTTCATCTCAGCCGTGTTCGGTTCGGCACCATCATGCATGCGGCGGTGACGTGAGACTTCCTCTTCAACACGCTGAGTAAAGTCAGTAGAGGCCGCGTAATCAGGGTGAACATGCGGTGCTGCCTGTTCAGCATAGAGGGCTTCTTGTGCCTTCTTACCTGCGCTATGAGCGCCCTTAAGTTCACTGCTTGTGAGACGATATTGGGCTACAAATTCATCACGATCTGCATAAAATAACTGGCCGGAAGAAGCATAACGCTCTAGCCAACGTGACACAGTTTTCTGACTCATAGGGTAGCCCTGTGTGGTCATTTCATCAGCAATCTTCTGCTGACTCATCCCTTCATTCGCACGACTCAAAAGCTCCCAGGCACGTTCAGCAGCCTTCACTCGGTGCTGTTCAAGAGTCTGCTCATAGACCTGCTGATAGGCTTCGGCTGCGGGGGCACCGTGCAGAGTATCAAGAACCTCACCAGTAGAAACAGGGGTGAATTTTTGGCCGAATAGAGCATGCATGTGCGCCTCAGAAACCTCACCGTCGAGATTCAAAGCGGCAGAAGCTGAACCAATCCACTGACCCGGCGGCATGCCATGAACCGTGTAATAGTCACCAATTTCACGGTCTTTTGCGCGCAGAGCATCGCCAGTGGCGACTTCGTTCATATAGTACCTGTAACCGTCGCCGGTGGTGAGTTTGTGGACGGTCATCATGGCACTATATTAACACGAATAACTCAGATTAGTCACCTTGTTTGTGTGATGCAAGAGGTGTGACAAAAAGAGAGTGAAACGGTTCAGCTCCACAGCGTGCGAGGAACGAGCACAAAGAGGTGGAAGTGCTGGAACGAGAAACGGTTTTGTCCGACACGTTCTGTGTCGCGCTCATCCACAGGCGGCGCCGGTGTGAATGATGAGCCCTGCTCTCTTGGAAGGAGCTTGCGGGAGGAAAGAGAGAAAACAGGTCTCTCATGCATTCCAGGCAGCAGAAGGTGGTCAAGCTGTGCACACCTTGTGTGTCAGGGTGCATGATGGAGAGAGGAGCTTGCGGGGTGAATCAATCTGCGGGCTGTCCACAGGTGTGTGCAGGTGACCAGCTGATGCGTGCCAACTGTGGGAGAGCGAAACCGGCGGCGCAGCCGCTAGTTTTTCCGTCACCGCTGACGGAAAAACTAGCACCGATTAGCAGCACCCTGTAGTATTTACAGTGACAAATGCAATGAACGGCCCTTAACAGTTCATTGAGCATAATTGAGAACAGACGCCCCAAACCTCAGTTGAGATTTGGGGCGTCGTTGCTGTGTAGGCACTAGGGTGTGCTTAGGGTTGGTGTTCGTCTTGCCGTGACCCGACCTGCTGAAAAATGAGGCCCTAAAGGTTAAACTGGAAGGTAAGAAATCAACCTCTTCCCCCCTTTGAAAGGAATCACCCTCATGACTCGCTCACCCCGCACTATCGCTGCCCGCCGCGCCCGCGAAAACGCCGCAGCCTTCGCAGAACGCGAAGCAAAGCTGCTGACCTTGGCCGAAAAATTCTTCGCCCTGGAAGCTAACAGCCCGGCGGCAAAACTGGAAGCCGACATCAAGGCTCAGGAGAAGAAGCTCGCCACTCTGCGCGAAAAGCTTGTGACTGCACAAGCTGAAACTCAGCAGAGCCTCGCTGCTCCTGTTGCCGAAATGAAGGCACTGAAGGTTTCCACGGACGAGATCGCCGCCCGCCTCGGCATCACCCGCGCCGAAGTGAACGCACTACTGCGCGCCGCCGCTGCCAAGACTGAACCCGAAAGCGAATAAATCTCTCATGGGCACCGCATACCAAGGCAACCAGAAAAAAGGACTTCGCCCCTACGTTCACAAAAGCAAACGACGCGGCTCCGCTGAACGCGCCGGCGTCGACATCCGCGACGTCCCCAAAGTCGAACCCGGCAACTACTCCCTGCTTCTCTTGCTGAATCAGGCGTTATCCTACCGGCTCTCCCCCACCAATGAGGACGGCGAACCAAACACCGAATGGGTACAGACTGATTCCCGCAGCACCTTGCGTCTGGTCGCTGGAACCATCCAACCCAACGGCACAGATGAACCCCGAAGGATTCTCCCCACCGGCAAGTATGCGCGCGCCGCGTTCCTCTGGCTCATGCTCGCAACCGCCAAGCATCAGTCACCGAAATTCTCCACCGAATCGTTCCTTGATTTTCTCTATAAGTTCTACTCCCCGGGCACCGCGAAGTTCACCCCAGAGCAGGAAGCTGAAGCCATCGAACAGCTCCATGCCCTGCTCGCCGTGCAGGTTGAGGCTATCCTGACTGGCCCGACTCCTGACGGGAACCTAGTCCAGAAGATGTACCGGTTCGCTCTAGCATCAAGCGCCGATTGGGTCTACTCCTCCACAGGTGTACCGCTTCTGAATGAGTCAACGATTATCCTGGCTCAGCCCTTCTACAACCATCTGGCCACCTTCTTTGTGGTCACCGGAACCGGACCCGCGCTCATTCAGTTGGCAGATAAAACGCAGTCGCCGTTCACTCTGGACGCGCTCATCTGGTTCTCACACTTTGTCTATCAGGCGCGCCTTGCTCAGCGGTCTATTGGGCCGGTGAGCTGGGACCAGCTGCGCGAAATGTTCGCACCCGATCAAACAGATACCCGTTTCCTCAAACGCGTGAAAGCCTCAGCTTTCGAGCTGGCGAAGCTCGATAAGCTGATGATGCTTTCAGCCGAAATTCTGGAGGGACGCGGGGAACACGGCCCTGTGCATGGGCTTATCTTCCATCCCGCCCCCTGCGATGCATTCCACAAGAGCATTATCGACAACCGCTAAACAAAAGATGGGCGGGCCGATACATATGTATCGGCCCGCCCATTTATTTAGAAGAGCTGCGTTTGCCCTTCCATCATCAATCCGCGCCCTAGCCGGTCTACTTCGTCCTGTCGGTAGCCATGCTTGAGAACGAGCTCGCGCAATGCTCTCGAGTCTGCCGCGCGTTCAGCTCGGCTCCGGCGCAAGAAAGCGAGGCCGTGCAAGTTGTCACGGCCTCGCGCTGCGCGTTCTCTCATATTCTCGGCGTGGTCGCCAAGAAATAGATGAGACCCTGCTCCGATTTCGGCACGCACGCATAATGGGTTATCGCATAAATGCGTGACCATCTCCGCAGCTTCTACTTCGTCGCTGCCGAACGCGGCGGCGGCGGCGTAGCGATGCGCGCGCCACATCTTCTCCCCTGCTTCTGAGTCAGGGTCTTTGACCCAAAAGCGCCCGTAACCGTCGGCGCCTATCGCACCCGTCCAGATCCAACATGCGCCGGGCGTCTCGCCCTTGACGACTTTATCCCAGAACCGGCGGGCCTCTTCGCTCTGGCTAGTCTGCATCGGTGTACTCCGGCCCGTCATATTTTCCGATACGGTCGAGCACCGCATAGACCGTGTGCCGACTACAGCCCATCTTGCGGGCGATAGCCATTTTAGGAACGCCCAAAGCATCAAGCCTGCGCACTTCACGCGCTTGCTCAGGCGAGAGCTTCGGCGCGCGATCATACTTGCCCTTGGCTTTGGCAATGGCTATGCCTTCAGCCTGCCGCTCACGAATGATAGAGCGTTCCAGCTGCGCGACGGCGGCGAGAATGGTCAGCATAAATTCACCCTGTGGGGTGTCGGTATTGAGGGCGGGGTTGTCGAGGAATTCGACCTGCACGCCACGGTCTTTGAGGCTCTGAACAATGTCGAGCAAGTCGCGAGTGGAGCGCGCGAGACGGTCGGCACTGGTCACCTGCAAGACGTCGCCCTCGCGAAGGTAGCGCAGCATCTCCTGAAATTGCGGGCGGTTGCTGGTCTTAGCGGCGCTGACCTTCTCGACAAAAATCTTGTCGCACTCAACCTCGAGTGCTTCAATCTGCCGCGCAACATTCTGTTCCAGAGTTGATACACGGGCGTACCCGACAATCTGCCCGATAAATTCCTCGCTGGATTGACTCATAACATCCAATTCCCACTAGGTTTGCCTGTCAAGGTTTATTTTATCTTTCAACAGACAGTGAAACACCCCGTCGCGGGGTACTACGTCGGGGTGTCTGTGGGGGTATACCTTAAAGACGCCGCCGGGGGCGTGCGAGGTTAGACAGCCCCAAGCATGCATGCCCTCAATCCATAAATACAGATTTCTGCATTTATAGATTTCTGTATTTCCGTATCAGGGGTTTTAGGCGGTCTTTGTTGTTTAGTCGAGCTGGTCGATGAACTCGAGCAGCAGGTCAGTCATGGTCTTGCCGGTCATGGCTGCGTGTGCCTTTAGACGGGTGTGGGCGCTGGCCGGTAGGTTGAGGGTCAGTCGCTTGATGGGTTCTTCCACTGCCCTGCTGTTCTTAAATGCCTGTTCGAAGCTGGGGCGCTTCTTGACGGCCTGCTCGGTGGAGTTGGACACCGTAACGTTGAGCTTTGAATTTTTCTGAGGCATGGGGTTAGTCCTTTCGCAGGTTCAGGAGGGTGAGAAGCTGGGATGCTACATCATCATATCCGGCAAGGTCGTGGGGTGCCGCACCGTAGGAGGCGCGGATCGACTGCTTGGGGTGGATGGGGGTGTCCAGGAAGGTGATGCCGGATTCGCTCAGCAGCTCCGTGGTCTCACGGTAGAGGACGGTGCGCGGGTTAGCGTTGGTGAGCAGTACGGCTGCAGGCTTACCTTCAGGGATGGAGGTAAGGGTGGAGAAGACGCGGGTGATGTCCAGGCCTGCCGGTGCTGCCGGGATGATGAGGACATCTGCTCGCTGCGCAATGGCGTTCATGATTGACTCATTCAGCGGGGGAGAGTCAATGATGGTGATCTCGGAACGGGTAGGGTACCTCTTCAGCTGAGCAACGTTTACCGAAGACACGGTGAAGGGAAGCTCCGAATCGTTTTCTGCGGCAGTGAGGGCCCAGTCGGTGGCGGAACCTTGGGGGTCTGCATCCCAGAGCTCAACTTCGTGCCCACTGGCGTTCAGGGCGCAGGCGAGGTAGATGCTGGTGACGGTCTTGCCGACGCCGCCCTTGGCGTTGATGATGCCGATGATGGGGCTCATGGTTTCTCCAATCTGTTTCTCTGTATATACAGTTTAGCAGAAAAGCAGAAATCTGTATATAAAGATTTCAGCATTTCCTTATTTCTGCACAGTATTACCACTGGTCAAGACACAACTAAAGGGGCGAGTGAACCGTTACGATTCACTCACCCCCACTCAGCTATATGCTAGGCGTTAGAGGTCTTGCGGCGTACAGACCACACACCAGCGGCTCCGGTGAGAATCAGCATAAAACCGCCGACTGCGATTCCGCCAGTCTCGGCACTAATACCGGTGTAAGCCAACTCGTCGCGGGCGGTAGCCGGCGCCGTGGATTGAGCAGACGGCACCGAAGTGGGGGATTTCGTATCCGTAGCAGGCTGACCCGATGAGCCCTTCTTACTCTTGGGGGTCTTGGAGCCCGGTGCTCGCGGAGCGATGCCCACCTCGTCGCTACCGGTTACTGCGTGGTCTGCAGTATCTGAGGTGGACTCGCGGTCAGATGAGGTTGCACGGGAGTGTGCCTGTGCATCCTCGGGGGCGATGGGCACCTCGGTACTGACTACCTCTGAGTTATCGGGTGCCTCGTTATCTGCAGTGTCCGCAGATGCTTTCTGACTCGGCTCAGGGGTAGGTGCGATGACAACTTCAACCTCGCCAGGGGTTTCAGTAGCCTCGGGTGCCGGAGTTGAAGGCTCGGGCTCCGGTTCGATAACGGGTGCGGTGTCGTCAGCCGGCTGGTGGTCGGCAGGGGTTTCATCGTGCTCGCTACGGGCAGGTTCAGGCTCAGGTGCAATGGGCACATCGGTGTTCCCCGGGGTTTCCGGTTCGGGGGTGACCGGTTCAGGTTCCGGGTTGATGGGTACGTCGGTATTGCCCGGCGTTTCGGGAACCTCATGGGTGGGTTCGGCGCTGGGGGCGATAACAACTTCCACTTCACCCGAAGCTGCTTCACTCGGAGCGGGGGTCTCTTCACGAGGTTCGGAGTGGTCCGCCTCCGCAGCAGGTGCTTCAGGTTCGGCGGGTGCTTCTGCTTCGGGGGTTGAACCTTCCTGTTGTGCAGTATCAGCGGGTGCTTCTGCAGGCGCTTCCTGTGCTGGTTCTTCGGCAGGTGCTTCCGCTTCGGCAGGGGATGCGGTGACGAACTCGGGCGTAGTGGCAGGCTGGGTGGCTGCGTTACCGGCGCCGTTTTTGGTGATGAGGGCAACGGTCAGGTCGCGGGTCTGGTCGCGGTTGGGCTGGCCATTATCACGGATGGTGATGGAACCGCTCTGGGTGGGTGTTTCTACTGCGGTCGCTGCGGTGCAGCTAATGGCGCCGGCTGCGGCGGCGAGGGTGAGGGAAGTGATGAGAGCCTTGCGGTACACTTTTTACTCCTCTTGATTAAGGGTTAATGACGATGCTGTGGTGGTCGGGACTGACGGTTACGCGGTGTCCGTCTGCGGTTGTGCCAAGAACTGGGGTGTCGGTGGAGGCGATATAGCCGCTGGGGGTTGCATCACCGGTGGTGCCGTCACCGAATTCGAGGCTGAATCCTCCGGCGGGTCGGCTTGTGACCTTGGTTGGCACGGCCGGTAGGGCGTAGGACCCCTCGGTGGTGAGGTGATGGACTTGGTCTCCTGCGATGGCGATGGTGCCGGTGCCGTCAATCTTCACGCTGTCGGCTGCTCCGGTGATGGCGATGGTGCGGCTGACGCTGTCAGATTCTGGGGCTTGGAGGGCAAGGATGTCTTGCCCGGCGGGGGTGTGCCAGAGGGTGACGA
>ERZ773250.1429-NODE-1429-length-11858-cov-3.471829_pt1 | contig 11858 bp, 12 predicted proteins | sample MGYA00511258_ERZ773250 | MGnify/ENA primary metagenome ERZ773250 (study PRJEB29015, sample SAMEA2738164) | human oral metagenome | biome: human oral; feature: human-associated habitat; material: saliva | place: China | collected 2187 ... | reverse complement strand
ATAGTGGTACCTAATTTCTTAGTTCTCTTAACGAAATTATACTTAACCTGTTTACTTTCATAATTAAAGTAGAGGCGTTGACCGTTAATATCTTATTCTAAGTGAATAGCCCTTCCGTTATTCCTGAAGTAATACCCGTTGTCATTCTGAGAGTTATTACAAATAGAAAATTATATTTCTTAAGTTTATGAATAATGATATCTTTGTTTTATTATTCTAACATCAGGAGGGGAGAAAAATTCGTATATATATCTATATGCAACATCAGAAAAACTGTATTCTCGAGTTTACATATCTAAACAGCTACATCTATAATATGCTAGGTTTCTTTCGGGTTGAAATTGTTTAAATGTTATAATAGTGGTGGGAATGGAATTAGGAGGGTATGGTTATGCCTAAAAAAATACTTTTTGCGGTTCTGATGGTTGTCTCATTGTTCTTATGCAGTTCGGCTGTTAATAAGGCAATCACCTATGATAATGACTTCATCAATTCCTTAGCTAAAGGGTTAGATAAACGGTGGGAGGATGCCGCATCAAATTACAAGGACACTACGGCGTACTATGAAAAGGCCACACAATTTGAGTTATCGGAAGTTGGAAGATATAAGGAAAGAACTTTTAAGGATAACAAACTCAAGAAATTAGCTATTGAATATATAAATGTTCTTGAGGATTCAAAAAAATTAACATCGAAGGAAAATGAACATTTCTCTTCTGATAGTTGGGTTGAGTACAGAAGAAAGAGATATGAATTGATACTTGATATTCATTCAAGGAAGAAAATACCAGTCCATGATACCGGGAACTTACGTGATATACTAGACATAGGAATAAAAGTGAAGCAAAAAAATGAAATAATCCAAGAACTTAAAAAAATTTTTAAAGGGAACAACTTTACAATCAGTAAAAGTAGCGAAAATAGTGACGAATTGAATTGTTCCGGTACATTTGAAAATACTACCAGTTATTATCTAAGATATGTGCCTATGACTATTGTAGCTTGCAATAAGAATGGTAGGGTATTTTTTAGCACGCATTATGCAGTCATCACTGATTGGAGAGAAGGAACAACTAAAGAATTAAATTTAACAGTTTATGATCCAAATCATGAATTCAATGAAATCAAAGTATGGTTGGATGAAAAATATCTCCAATTTAGATAAATCATTTTAGGTATTACTGTGAAACAAAAAAGGGGGGTGTCACTCCCTTTTTCTCAAATATAATTGATGCTATACTGAGCTCATGAAAAAAGATTCTAAATACATTATTATTTTGGTGGTCATTTTCCTTGCTCTTGGAGCCATGTTTTTGGTTTCTGCGTTAATGAATAAGAATGAACCGAAGAAAAAAGTAACACCCCCTAGCACCGAACAGGTGATTGAAGATTCATCCTCGGAAGACATTCCAAAAGAAGATAAGTATGAGAGATGGCGTAAAGAGGCACTTGCGACCTTAGAAACACAAATACCTGCAGATGATGCTGATACGCAAACTGTAAAGAATGCACTGAAAGAAATGTGTTCTTATGTTGAGACTGTTCAGAACGTAACCGATGTTAAGCCAGATTATCAAAATCACTTAACGATTACTGGAACCAAGATGCAGTATGAGCTTGTAGCGAAATTTATGCTAGGTTATAAGTACTCTGATGCTAAAACGCAAGTATTTAAAGCTAAAGCGGACAATGTTCGTCAGTTTGTCCTTGAGGTTGCTAACCCAGATGGTGCGAAACTCTATTTCTGTGGGAATTACGTTATGGGAACAACTCAAATAGAAGTAACATCAGTTCATGGAGTAGCTGAAGCTGATCATGCTGAACATGGACATGACTAAACGTAGTCAATCCGTCTTACATATCTTGTTTAGCTTCATCAAGAGATGGAGCTTTTCTTTATCTATTTAACTCTAATAGGAATTTTTGTCCCTGTGTAAGTGCATATCTTCTTAATCCTTGATATAATAGTGCCATAGCACAGGGATTAAAGAATTGGTGATAATAAGAGAATAGGATTAAAGAACGATTGGAGATGAGGAGTCATGGAAAAAGAAACAAAGCGTCTTTTAAGAAAATTGGTTAGATTATTTGACGGTCAGACTAAAGAGCATCTTTTAAAATATACTGATGAAGTTTCTGGGCTAAATATTGAAGAACAACATAAACTAGCTCAAGAGTTGCCTGCTAGACACTTAAGTGCTGAAATTTTAAGTGATATTCAACGAATCAAAAACGGTGAAGAACCACGTTTCTTCACCAAGGATGGACAATATAAGGGGCTATGTGTTGAAGAATACAATCAGCGTGACTTTATGACACGTCAGCAACGATACGTTCTAAGTTGGGCGTTCGGAATGCTACTCTTTTTAGCAGTCTTTACAATTGTATCTTGGAACTTTGTTCCTAACGTTATCCAAAAAATGGAAACTAGTACATCACTATTGAACTATACTGAGAACTATGGCACTCGTCCTGAACAGGTCTTTGCAATGGTTGTATGTGGCGTCTTATTGATATTACTTTCGGTAGTTGTTTCACTAGTATGTTTGAAGAGGTATCGTAAAAATACTGAAGAACCTATCAATGTTGTATTAAACGATGATTTGAGATTATAAAAGCTGAAGCTTAAGCTTTGGCTTTTTTGGTGTTTTTAAACTTGATCGCTACATGTTACTGGGAAAATGTAGAGTATCATAATGGGACTTTCACAGTCCTTGATATTTCCTAATTAAATAAATCTATAGCTAAATTCTTTTTAATGTTACATAATAAAATGATAAAAGTACATATATATCGCACCTCATGATTAACTTGTTTGTACATGGTTGGATACAAGAACAAGTGCATTGTTAATGCGCTTGTTTTATATATCTTTATTGATAAAATATAATCATGAGATTAATAAAAAGCTAAGGGAACAGAATTCAGTATCATTTTGATTTAATAGTTTTTCTGTTTTATCTAGCAAAATAGGTATTTGACTTAGCTAGATAGAGTAATCAAAGACTCTTAGTATAATTTGATGAATTCGAAAATGAAAGGAAAAAGTAATGTTTGATAAGTTAGATTATAGTATGAAGATGATGGCTCGAGAAATTGAGGGCCTAGAATTTATTGAAGGAAAATACCTTCTGGATCCTAATGACCCTAAAGCTTTCAATTCGATGGAGGAAATTGAGCTTTATAAGGAATTGGCGAAGAAGTCAGCTATTGAGTTTCTTAAGGAAGAACCAGAGTATGCTTCAAATCCATTTGAAGAACTTATGAAAGATTGAGGAGAAGTAGCATAGCCTAGGGCTCCATTACTAAAACTTCAAAACAATTCCTTGATAAATGGACCACAGATGACAATTCATTATTATTAGCTATTTATAGTTGTTAGTACTTAGGAGGTAAAAAATGACTTCAGTGACAAACCGTATTAAAGCAGTGAAACAACCTAGAGGTGGTTACATACCATTAAAGCAGTTTTCAGCGATTACCTTAGATGACGGAAATGTTTTGAATTCAGATGAGTCGGTGTCGCCTGGACTTGTTGGTTCAGCTGTAGACTATCTATCGCGTTTGATGAATGGTGCTCAGCCTAAAGAAGCGTTTAAGATTTCTTTACATGGAGCATATCTAGTTGGTGAATTTGATAAGGCTATTTCACTATTAGACCAAATTGTTGGACTAGATAATCAATCAATTGCTGCTGCATGTATTCTGGTGGGTTATGATGTTGCTTTTAGAGCAGGACCTGCTCGTTTTATGACAGTGGATACTATTCACGCTGATGAAGCCACTATCGAAAATATTCGTATCATGGTACAGCGAAGTTTACACTTCTTTGAAACCTATGGGCCAATTACTCTAGATGGATTTACATTCGGATCTGCATATACGGATACAATCACATCAGGTGATGGAGATTTCTTAACCAAGGATACTCTTTGGGATTTCAAGGTTATAAAATCAAAACTCAATAAGGATTATACCTTGCAGGTTCTTATATACTATTTAATGGGGATTCGTTCCAATCAACCAGAGTTCTTGAGTATATCAAAGCTAGGTTTCTTTAATCCACGACAAAATGTAGTTTATCAGACAGCCGTCGCTGATATTCCTAAGGAAGTTATTGAAACTGTTGAAAAGAATGTTATTGGCTATACAGACTAATTAATCTGGGATTTGGAGGTTCAACATGGAAATAGATCGTTATTGTAATAGTTGTTTGGAATACTATTCGTATGATATTGATGAAACAGATCATTATGAAAAGTGTCGTTGGTGTGGATCAGAAGATACTGAAGAAGCCTGAAGTTAAAGGTCTCCCAATATTATTTTATCTCTTTGATTTCATATCAGTAATGTCTGATAGAGAAGTACGATATCAACCGTTCTTGATGTTCATTTGGAAGAAGAAATTTCAACACAAAATTAGTCGCTTCAAGGTAGGCTCTATAATTTCTGTAGTAGGTACAACTACTGTAGAGATTATGGAGCTATTTTTTATTTTTTTTGGGAATAAATTTCCATAAAGCAGTTACCAGAAGAACATTAATTATGTTTTTCTCTGGATAGCAGTATGAACAGACAATGATTATTACTCAAGTAGGAGATAAAAGGTTTAGAAAGATAGAACAAGGGCTAAAAACCCCTGGTTGGCAAGTTCTATTCAAAGATAGTGTGAGCGTACTTGATGAAGTGTTGGGAGACAATGAGGCGAGAGAGCTCATTAATGTATAAACCACACACTGTCACTTCGTACTTAGTGCCAGCAGATAAACATATAAAAAAACTGCCTCGCCTCACGATAGTGCCTAACTTCAATAAATGAGAACTGCTAGTCAGGGGCCTAGGCGAGGTTAAGCTTATCTCTATCAAAGGTGTGGGTACAGCACCAAGTAGAAGAGCGATTCTGAATCAAATCATCGTTCACAAGCGGGAGGTAGTCAAGCAAGAGAAAATCAAAAGTGGCTCAATGCGAAGATAACATCTTATCAAAAAAAGACAGAGATACAGGTGAAACACCGTCCTGTAACTTTAACTTTTGAAAATTTAGGGCTCTCTGCGCTTGCTCTTGTAATTTCCTCTGTGCTACACTAATCTTAGTTTAAGAAAAGACGATTTAAATATCTATGAAAGGAGAAAAATATGAATACACCTCGTATTAACCGATTTTTAGGTGAATGGCTGGACAGACAGACTAGCCCAGACTTTTTTCAAAAAGGTTTCATTCTGCTGAATGCATGTGATTTTCTCGACACTAATGCGGATGCCATCCCTGGACTCATCGCTCATAAAAAAAGCCCTCTACGTCAGCAATTAGATGAAGCTCTCGCTAGTCGTGGGTACTGTTATCTTAAGCCTATTGAAGTCAATGCTCAAAACACCATTGAAGTAGAGAAGTACTATCGATTTGAAGTTACACCTAAAGGTTCCAATGAACCTATTACTTACTATGGTTTAGGTGCATACTTTATTTGCCGTGCTATATTTAATAATGAATTCGATATTGATTCTGGCTTTCAATATGATGACGAAAACCTCTTTTATGAAGACATTGGATTTGATGCTCTATTCCATAATAAGTCTGTTTTTCTATTAGGAAACACACCCTCTGATGATATGGAGGTATCTTGGCAAGAAGTTGGGATCTCAATGCGTAGACGGGCTTTCAATTAATTAAACATCAAATACAATCCATAAATAGGTTACAAAAGAGCAGTACGCTCTTTTTTTGTGTATTCAAAGGGTGTCACTGGGTTTGAGTCAGGGATGACTTTTGCTATCATCTAGTTGTAATTTTTTAAGAAAGGAAATTGCTTATTTATGGATAAAAACAAACGTTCAATGATCCTAAAATCTGGAGCTTTTTTAACAGCCCTTGTAGCAACAGGTTTGGTTAATAATGGTGTATCAGCAGACGAAACTGCTACACCAACTGGACCAACAGAAAATGCTACTGTGGCGACTGGACACTCCGATACACTTATCCCACCCGCTTCATCAACACCAGCGACACCTGGTACCAATACCACAGATGTCCCAACTGCTGAAGTACCTAAAGTTGAAACTCCTAAAGTAACTGATGGTTCCACTGGCACTGGTGTAGCTACACCTACAACACCGAGTGTAACTACGCCAAGTCAAGACGAAGGGAAGACTTCCGAAACTTCTGAGGCTACACCTACGACTTCTGAAAATGCAAGTACAACTGCTGAAACGTCTACATCTACCTCTGAAGGAAGTGAAGGAAACTCTACTTCTGATACAACTTCAACTGCATCAGAAACTCCTACCCCTTCAGAGCACACAGTAACTGAAACTCCTACTAAGCCTAACGCTACGGATACTGCTAATACTAACCACAATAGTGAAAATAACACTAGCAGTAGCAGTGAAAGTTCAACAAATACTGTTAATGACAAAGGGTCAACGGTTGCCACACCAACTCTAGCACCAACTGAAGGGAATAACGCTTCAAGTTCTGAAGCACCTAGTGGCTCATCAACTTCAGCTGAATCTTCTTCAACAAGTTCAGAAACTCCTAAAGTATCTGATGGAACATCTGGAACAGGTGTAAGTTTGCCAAGTAGCGAAGGAACAACATCTTCTGAGAAATCATCAACTTCTCCAGAACTGTCTGAAACTGCTACAAACACTCCTCATATTCTTGACGGAACCAATGGAACTGGTGTCTCTACGCCTACTGAACATAAATCAGATAGTCGTACAGAAGTAGCTTCAACTTCAGCAACTACTTCAAACAAAGTGGTTGAGTCACCTAAATCTGAAGAAACTCCTAAAGTTAGCGACACAAATGTTCAAGAAGCACCTAAACCAGGGGACGTTTCTCCTTCAACAAAACAAGTTGTACTTAATGTGACTCCTAGTCAACCAGTCGTTACAAATACTGGTTATAAAGTTGTCTCAACAAACAATAGTGACCTTGTTGTACAAAACTTCGATGGTTCGGCAGCCTCAGTTCCAGCTTCACAGGCAGGAGGAGCAGTAAATGAGGATGGAACTGTCTCTGTTAAGACCGAGGCAGGAGAAATGGTAACACTTCCTGAAACAGGGGAAGCTGGAACAAAACTCGTTACCTTTGGATTCTTGATTTTGGCAGCACTTGGTCTTCAACGAACAGCTGTGAAACAAGATAAATGGTACTCAAACTAAGAAAGGTGATTATTGAAAATGTTTAAAGACTCAAATAACACGAAAGGACATGGCTCTATTCGAAAAAATAAAGTCTATGGAGCAGTAGGTGTACTTGCACTCGGTGCTGCAGCAATCGTTGGAGGAACTTCTCAAGCATCCGCAGATGAAGTAACTGAGGCTCCTGTGAATTCAGAACCAGTGGCGACCTCTCAAGCAAACGCAGACAGTCTTATGTCACAAGCTACAGCTGTTGCGACTTCAGATGTCTCTACTCCAACAACCACAGCGACTGCAACAAACACTACTGATTCACAACCTACTGAAACAGTAGCAGAAGTAGCTACTACACAGCCAGTAAGTACTAATGATAATAATGCTTACGCTGAAAAAGCTAATACATCTACTGAAGCTGAAAAGGTAACTATCGACAACACAGCTGTCACAGATGCAGTTGCTACTGCCAAAGATAGCAGTGTAAAAGTAACACAAGATGCTACCCAAGACAAGGGGACTGCGACTACAAGCGAAGAACTCGAAACAAAGCAAGCTGAAATCAAGGCCGACCAAAATGAACAAGTAGCTACAATCAAACAAGCTACCCAGGACGCATCTGGACGCCAATCAGCCTATGATGCAGCTGACAAAGCTCACGACACACTTGAAACTCAAGTAGACAAAGCGGTTAAAGATAGTAATGGACTTATTAAAGCTGAAGCTACTGAAATCTCAAGTGGGGATGGTAAAAATGTAGGTGATTACAACACCTATACTGAACAGGTTAACAAGCAGATTGCTACGAACAAAGAAACCATCGACAAATTTAACAAAGATTATGCTGCTATGAAGGATAATGCTAACGTTAATGTTGACGGACGAGTAACAACACAAAATGTTGACCAGTTGACTTATGGAAACTCGGTTCAAAATGGTAGCGTTAATCCGGATGGGACCTTCTCATTCACGCACGATATGAATGACTCAGCTAATGATAGCTTGGGTGTTTTGGGTACAGGTACCCTTAATGGTAAGGTTAATTTCACGTCTGCAGCTAACGGAGACGGTTCGACAACCGTAACACTTAATAGTCTCGATTTGTGGAACTATGCCTACACAAGTAACCGTCCCAACACTGGTGTTAACCAAAATCTTAACTACCACGTTTATACTGATGGTGAAGAAATTTACTCAGTAAACCATGATGGTAACTCAAGCTTTGCGGAAGATATCAATCGTAGTATTGCACTTAACAAGTCCTATGTCTTGAAACCAGGCGAAACTACTGGTATTATCCCAATTCTTAACATCGATGATAATTGGATTATCAATACTCATGGTCAGCTAAGTCTCGATTTCACTAATCCAAACACTGTTCCATCAGCTACAGTTAAAAAGGTTAATGAACCTGTTAAACCAGAAGTTCCATCAGCAAGTTATCATGACTACAGTATGAATTATCAACCAACTGTAACTAAGACTGTCCTCAACAGCGACGGTGAAAATGTTAATGGTAAGATGATTCCTAAAAATGATGAACATACCTATGTTTTGAATAACGGAAATATCTTTGCCAATGCAAAGGTTGGCGATACTGTGACAACTCGTGATCCACTTGAATTCGGTGAAGTTCCAAATATCGAAGCCAACAAGGCTGAAAATGAGGCTAAAGGTTGGAACGTTGATTATGATGAGGCTTCTAAGACCTACACATTTACTGCCAAATACGATGGTAAAGCTCTCGAAGCACCTACAATCAAGTTCGTAGCAACGGACGATAACGGTTTCTACGATAATACTTATAAAGCTGATCGTAACGGTTACGAAACCTTCTCTGATACTGTCACTAACAAGACGCCAACAGCTCCTAAACCACATAAGTCTGTTACTGATTCAAAAGGAAATGACATCGATGGAAAAACTACTGACGATGACAAAGTAACCTTCCATTTGACAACTGATTATAGTCCATACAAAGATATGGCTGCATCTAAGAAAGCACTTGAATTTGCGCTCCTTGATGACGTGCAAGATGGTGCTTATACAGTAGATGAAGATGCTATTACTATTCGCGATAGCAATAACAAAGATGTCAAAGACCTATTTGATATGTATCACGTACTTTCGGATGAAGGACGTACTGATGCCATCAACAAGATCCTAGAAAAATCTGGTCTTAACTCAACTGGTGAATTCTATCTTTGGGTAGCCAAAAATCCAGTTGATTATTACCAAGACTACATTCTTAAAAGCAATAATGTAACAGTTAATCTCCCTGCTACATTGAAAGTCCCTGCAGGTACTACTGTAGAAAATGATTTCTATCAGATTGATTTTGGTAATGCCTATAAATCAAATCTTGTTTCATTCGATACACCACCAGCAGCACCAGTAGGAGAGTCTGGCGGACCTACTTCTACCCCAGTAACTCCAGTAGAAGAAGTGCCTGTCCAACAACAAGCTATTAAGGTTCTTCCTAATACTGGTGAAAAATCAACTTCAGCTATTGCTGCAGTAGGTACAGTTGTTCTAACTACTGCACTAGGTATGCTTGGTTTCTCAAAACGTAGTAAAGAATGCTAAGATACCACCCACTTCTTAAAAAATCCTTTTCCCTATTCAAAATTCTAAATTCATAATTCACTAAAAGCACAGCTCACAAGAGTTGTGTTTTTTAAGAGGTGTCACTGGGTTACAAATAGATATTTGTTTTCCTATAATAAAGAAGTACTTTAAAACAAACTAGGAAGGAATTTGTTGCTTATATGAGAACTGATAATTTATATAATTATGGACTTATGAAATCAAGACCATATAGGTAGAAAGAAGGTATCTATTTGAAAAATAATAAATTAATGTTCATGTTGCTGATGAAATGGTTTGCTGAAAGTATTTATTTCCTTGAAATCATATTTATAACAGCCACTTCAGTTCTGTTATTAGCAAACAATATTCTCAATGTTTCAACAAAGACGATTCATATTATCGCCCTGGTATTACTGGTAGTTTATGTATGTATTGGTTTGTTATTAGCTAATCGAAAAAATAAATTTACGATGTCAGTTAATTACTTTAAATTGATAGGAGCATTGGCATATATCGTCCTGATCACCACTCTAAAAGGTATTGTGTTTGATATTCTAACACACCCTCTAGTTACACTGGGGATTGCACTTCCTTATGTTGTAGCTATTGCCTTAAGAAACTTCAGCAAAGGTCAAATCAATAAAATCATTTTTGACGATAGACACAATGCAAATATCAGAGGACGATTTGATTCTGTAGAAAATATAAAGGATTCTATGCGTTCATCTATAACTAGTAGCATTACTCCTGAATTTAAAGGACTTATGGAAATCAGAGATGAAAAATTTAGGCAAGACACAAAGGGTAATGTAGCTGGAATGTTCAAGGTCTTGCTAAAATCCGGATTTCTTGGGTTTAAACATATCCCATTAACTAAAGTAACACTGACATTTAACTTAGAATAAGAGGTAATCACGATGAAGAAAAATATTTTAACAACGGAACAAGCAAGTTTTTTGAAGCAGTACAATTTCTCTCTATACCAAGAACGCTTTGAGGTATTATGTGAAGCTCAAAAAGCTGAAAAGAACGGGCGTCTAAATTTTGCCTCGGACGATGAATATAAAACATTTATTGATGCTGTAATGACTGGAGAATGGTCTGAAGAACTCTTTATGATCAACCTATCAAATCCTATTGGATGTGAACATTTCCTTGCAGCACAAGAAGATGGCAATGGCGGACTAATTTGGGATGTCGTTGATTATAGTGAGGGAGACCGCTTCACGAAAGAACAAATCCAGAAGATTGTTCCAGAGGCATATCGATATAGTGCCTTTATGGTCTCTGAGATTGCTGCAGAAAAAGACTGGGGACCAGAAGCTCAACACCAACGACTTGAACAAGCTAAAAAGCAAGCCCAAGATCATGAAAAGCCTATCGAGAACTTTCCAAAACCTCGTGTAATCACAGATGAAGAACGACATGATGAACTTACACAAAGTTCTATCAGAACAGTAGCAGCAACCTTGAGACCTGCACAATAATCATAGGACTAGCTAAGGATAGCATATATAGTGATGCTATCCTCAGAATGAAGATAAAGTCCTCAGAAGTTATACTGAACTGCACCCCAAAAGTTAGACAGAAAAAATCTAACTTTTGAGGTGTTTTTATTATGAAATTAACTTATGAGGACAAGATTCAGATATATATACTGAGAAAACAGGGGAGAAGCTTCAAAGAGCTTTCAAAAAGATTTGGTGTGGATGTTTCTGGACTAAAATATATGGTGAGGTTGATTGAACGTTACGGAATAGAAATCGTCAAAAAAGGGAAGAATCGTTACTATTCTCCCGAATTAAAGGAAGAAATAATTAATAAAGTTTTGCTTAAAGGTCGTTCACGAAAAAGTGTATCTTTAGATTATGCTCTACCCAATCCTTCTCTGTTGAAAAATTGGATAGCACAATACAAGAAAAATGGGTATACTATTGTTGAAAAAACAAGAGAGAGAGTACCTAAAATGGGACGTAAACGTAAGAAAACTTGGGAAGAAATGACAGAACTAGAACGACTCCAAGAGGAGAATGAACGCTTACATACCGAGGTGTCTTACCTAAAAAAGTTAAAAGAACTAGAAGACAGGGACGAAGCCTTACAGCGAGAAAGGCAGAGACAGTTAGAGAAAT
>ERZ773250.1425-NODE-1425-length-11870-cov-4.028523_pt1 | contig 11870 bp, 14 predicted proteins | sample MGYA00511258_ERZ773250 | MGnify/ENA primary metagenome ERZ773250 (study PRJEB29015, sample SAMEA2738164) | human oral metagenome | biome: human oral; feature: human-associated habitat; material: saliva | place: China | collected 2187 ... | reverse complement strand
ACCAACAGAGTTTATTCCCACCTTATAAGAATTCTTCCCTCCACATTGTGTGTCATAATGATATTTTTTACCACTTGGAGTTATAATTAAAACATCATTACGCCGGACTAGCCTAAGGTTTCGACCGACCGCAAATGCCGGCATTTTTGATGGATGAAGTAATGACTCATATTCAATCATTTGAGATAAAAATCTCGAACATTTTACTTAACATTTAGCGAATGTATACAATAGGATTTAACAAATTACAACATTTTATATCTGTTAATTACTCTAAAAATATAAATCAAGATTTAATAAAGTGTTAAATAAAATTTAACAAAAAGTTACTTAATCTATATTATTTTAATGCACTATAAATATTTTTAATAAACAAAAAAACAACCTCACGGTTGCCTTCATGCGGAATATTTGGTGGAGCATAATAAGCCAAGTTTTAATTAAATATAAATATCAAGATGAAGTCGACAACATTAAATATGATTAAATAGGCTTGGTCATTCACTTATCTAATTATGCCACAAAATCTTGCGAGATTTGCTATCTCTAACGTTTGGTGTTTTTATTAATGGATGCGCAAATGAAAAAAATGAAAATAACTATGATGGATATAGGATATAAATTGTATAGAATTAATGGATCGACAGTTCTTGTAGAAGATGCACTAAACGAACTATCACCAGATGCGTCGCTAGGGATCTCTAATTGAAAGCACCAATAGTAAAATAGTTAGGTTGTAAGTTGAGTGATAATGAAGTACTTAGATAAACACGAAAAATCTACAATAATCAAATTACCGAGAATGAGATAGCTAGCGATAATGTGAACCGCAGAGTGTTCATAGAACTAAAAGAGACGAGATGCTTCATTTTGAAGAGATGAGCAAGTGTTTCTAGATTAAATAATTAAACGAAAGCGACCACAGGAAGTTATTTGAAGCGAAAATAAAAATTCACATAAAGACTTTGGAACGACTTTAGAAAACATGGACAGAATTTTAGATGATATTAGATTTCGGCTGAAAAATCGATTTTTTGCTAGTTTCTACTTAACATAAATGTATTAGAACATATTCATAATTGTATTGTCAAGGAAAATGTAGTATCATAATAACATATGAATGGAGGTAGTTTCATAAAGTTAGAAGATATTATACCAATACTTTCGATTGCGTTAGGCTCTTCCGTCTTGACTGCTGTTTTTAATCACCTTGCGACCACTCATAAGGATAAACAAAACGAAAAACGCGAACTTATTGCTGAGGCTCAACAAACCGTTCTGCAAAGAGTTGAGTTATGTTATCGCATCCGTCGCAGAGACGAAAATGATCCAGATGATATTAAGAAGATTAGAGATTTAATTCATGACAACCAAGAAAAAAGTCAATACTACGAAAAATTGCTCCTGATAGAATCTAAGTGGTATGGGAATAGATTTTCGCTATACCTGAAAGCCATCAAAACAATAACCGCAAGACCGATGAGTGAAGCCTGGAATAAAAAGGGCGTCCCATCGGCTATTATGGAAGACGACATAAAACTCGATTATGAGAAAATTAATGAACTTTCTTCACAGTTTTCTCTAGATTCTAGGCGTTTTATGTGCCCATTAGTCAGAGCTTGGATGAGGATACATGATAAAATGTGGAGAGTAAATAAATATAATGTATAATTATGACATTCTTACTAAATATGACAGTCTCTTTGAGGATTTTTTGATCAATATTGCATTGACACAAGCTCAATCTCGTCTGATTGATGATACATTATGCAGTGCAATTGGACTATTTATGTCTACCTATGATGATTTAGATATTTACGCACAAGGTTCGTACGCTATGGGTTTGATGGTTAAACCATTAACATCCGCTCAAAGTAGAGATGGGATCGCTGGCGAATATGATGTAGATATAGTATTAGAGCGAGGTAGTTGGAAAAAACCAATTGATTCTTTGGGTAGTATAAGAAAAATATTATTAACCGAATATGCACAGAAAGTTGATCACGAATACAGAGAAAGTTGCGAACGGGTGTATCATTCTAAAGATCTACAAACTGAAGTTTTATTTCATGCTGACTACGTACCTATATTATCACAGTTTGGAAATCGTCACATAGCGAAGCGAAGTAATAATAGTTGGCATTATAGCGACACAAAAGAATGGATAGAATGGTTTTCGGAGTTCGTATCAAATAAGCCTTTCGTCCAATCATTAATAATAATGCTTAAAAGAATCCGAGATGTAGCAGGACTGACAAAGCAACTTCCATCAATCTGCATTACGTCAATAGTTTGCAATTGCTATAAACAATCTGGTTCATATGCGGAAGATTTACTGAATACCCTAGAACAAATTTCAAACATTTTCAATCAACCATATTCAAATATTAAAATAGAGCTTCCTACTACTGGTGAAGATTTGACTCGGAAAATAAAACCAACCGACCGTAATAGAATTAAGATAGCTTTTTGGTCTTGTTTGGATGTCCTCAGAAACGAATTTTTACACAATAATAAACCTGACTTAGAAAAAATACAGGAATATCTAAGCACCGATTTCCCTTCAAATCTAGAAGAGTATCCAGAATGTTTAGAGGCACTTAGGAGGCGCGGTTTTGGAATAGAACTTGATGGATCCCTAAAGCAAACAGATATAATTGAAGAAGCAAAAACTGCAAGTTCAGTAATAAAAAATACCTGGTACAAATATTATGGAAAGGGCAAAAGATTAAAATTTATAGCCAATAATTACGATAAATCTATTTATTGAATTCGATGGCAGGTATTGAATGCTGAGGGTTCAGATGATAGACGCGGTAGATTATTTGAAGCGAAAGGTAAAGGCGGCAATAAAAACTCTAATGAATTCGAAAACTGGGAAACTGAATCTTACGATGGTGTCCACTGGATAAAATATTTTATCTACGACAAAAGAAGTAAAAAGGTCGTAGAAATAGGAAAAAAATTTCACGTCGAAGTTAACAACATGTACGTGTAGACATATGCAATGTTCTTTTATGGAGTAACTAATCTAGTTTGAAATAGTGGCCCCAAATTTGCCAAATCTGAATCATGATCAAGACGAACAAGCTCTTTTCGCGCGTTGCGCTCTCTATTGAGCTTAATAAAATCGAATTTAACATTCTTAAAGCGTTCTTTTATTGCTTTTGCTGAATATTCTGACTGATCAATACCTATCCATCGCGATCAGTTTGCTCTGTAGCAAACAAGGTTGAGCCACCGCCAGCAAAACAGTCCATAACAATGGAATCGCTATTGGAGGACTGCTCTATGATCATTTCTAGCATATCCAGACTCTTTTCCGTCGGGTATAGTGGATAAGCTGGGTCAATATAATACCAAATATCCTGTATTTTCTTCCACTTATGCTCATCTGCATATTTTTTATTCTAGGAACACCGTTCTTTGACCATTCTATTAGTCCTGCTTCATCAAGCTTCTGGACTTGTTCGTCAATGACGACCTTTTGGAAGCAGCATATCACGCCACAAGCCACCAATTTCTCCACTCGTAGTTTCTCCTGGAGCATGGACGGGAACAGTATTATACCGCCTACTGTCATCATATATCTTTTTAAATTTTGCTATTTTTTCTTTTTCTGCTAAACCTTCAGTTATGTTATCAAAAATATTTTTACCTTTATTTTTAGCGTAAAATAAGATCATATCCCTTTGGTTGCCATAAGCTAGACGCTTGAAATTTTTAGAATTAGATTTTATGCGAGCAATATCATTAAGAAAATTGTCAGATCCAAAATACTTCGTCCATAATCATCTTTATATAGTGCCCCATCTTACAATCAATATGAAAATAGATAAAACCTTTTTCAGAAAGCAGTCCTCTCATGAGCAGAAGGCGCTCCCTTATAAACTCTAAATATCCAAATGGCTTTAAATCATCAGAATAGGCTACCATCGTTCTATTTCTTCTGATAGTGCTGACCCTATCATTGCCAACATTTAAAACCTGATTAGTGTTATATGGTGGGTCGATATGGATTAAATCTGTTTTATTCTTAAAGCCTGAAGACAAAAACGAGCCCATAGAATAGAAATTATCTCAACTAATAAATAAGGATTCTCACTTTAGTTCTTCAAGCGGACGACAAAAACTAGCTGTCTTAAAAATACTAACTTCATCTTTTTTCCTTGATAACTTATAGCTATAGTCTAGAAACAAAAAAACAACCTCACGGTTGCCTATATACGAAATATTTGGTGGAGCATATGAGACTCGAACTCATGACCTCTTCAATGCCATTGAAGCGCTCTAGCCAACTGAGCTAATGCCCCAAACATCTTGCGATGGATTAATTATATCAAACCTCTAACTTTTTTGTCAATTTTGAGATATAATAAATAGAAGAATTAAAGGGAATTGATATCTATGTACTAATTTTTTCAGTTTATTAACGTGATTTATTTAACGCACATCTAATTTAACATGGAGAAATTATGTCAGATATCGTCTTTTCACTGATTGATCAAGAAAAAATCCGCCAATCTAAGGGCCTCGAACTCATTCCGAGCGAAAACTATGTTTCCGCCGATGTCTTAAAGGCCATGGGGACCGTTCTTACTAACAAATATTCCGAAGGTTACCCATCCTTCCAAGATTTAGAGAATTACGACCCTGCCGACGAATCAAATATCGTCGCCGACCTACCAAATTATCGTTACTATGGTGGCCAAACTAATATTGATAAAATCGAACGCCTCGCCATCGCCCGCGCTATGAAACTTTTTCATGCCGACCACGCCAATGTTCAGCCCCACTCCGGTGCCAATGCCAATGAAGCCGTCTATTTCGCTTGGTGTAAACCGGGTGACAAAATTTTAGCCATGAATCTCGGTCACGGCGGTCACCTAACCCATGGCTGTCCAGTTACTCGCTCCGCCAAAATCTACAATTTCATTAATTATGGTGTAACTGCCGATGGCGATCTCGATTATGACGAAATTGAACGTCTAGCGCTCACTGAAAAACCTCGTATCATTCTCATTGGCTACTCCGCCTTCATGAAAATTCCTGATTTTGCCCGCATTGCCAGAATTGGTCAAAAAATCGGCGCACTTCTGATGGCTGATATGGCTCATGTCGCCGGCCTCATCGCAGGCGGTGCACACCCGAATCCTCTCGATTATGGTTTTCATGTCATGACCACCACCACTCATAAAACTCTTCGCGGTCCACGCGGCGGTCTGATTCTCTCGAAAGGAAACGTCGCTTCACCTCTAAAAAAACCTGAGCGCACTCTCGAAAATATCCCAATCCTCATCGACCGTGCAGTCTTTCCAGGTACTCAGGGCGGCCCGCTCGAACACATTATTGCAGCTAAAGCCGTCGCTTTTAAGGAAGCTCTCTCCGATGATTTTAAGCAATATTCCACCAAGGTAATCGAAAATGCCAAGGCTCTCGCTAAAGCACTTCAAAATCACGGTTTCATTCTCCAAGGTAACGGTACCGACAACCACCTCATCCTCGTCAACGTCAAAAAGAATTTCGGCATCGATGGTAAATTCTATGAGCGCGCCCTCGACCTCGTCGGCCTCACCCTAAACGCCAACGCCGTCCCGGAAGATACTTCCGCTGCCTTTCGTCCATCCGGCGTCCGTCTCGGCACTCCCGCCATCACCACCCGCGGTATGGGATCCCCTGAAATGCAGCAAATCGCCGATTGGATGAAACAGGTCATGGATATCTGTCTATCCGTAAAATCCGAAGAGAATCTCTCTACCGCCGAACTCCAGCTGGCCGAAATCCGCCGTCAAGTCGAAACTCTCGCCGCAAAATTCCCAGTCCCCGGCATTAATTAAACACGCGTCACTGAATTAATAAAAAATCACCACAGCAAAATCTACGTCAAATTCCAAGCAGAATCGCATAGATGTATAATATATCTAATCATGGAGGTAAAATGAAATTAGAAATCAAAAATCTCACCAAAAAATTTGGTGACAAAAAAGTCCTAAAAGACCTCAACTTCACCGTCGAAAGTGGCAAGGCTTTTGGCTTGCTCGGCCGCAATGGCGCCGGTAAAACCACCACTATCCGCATTCTCATGCAAGTTTTTCAGCCAACTTCCGGCAAGGTTCTCCTCGACGGCAAGCCAATTGATTATTCCAAAGTCAGCCTTGGTTATCTACCAGAAGAACGCGGCCTCTACCCGAATGACAAAATCGTCGATCAATTAATCTATCTAGCCGCACTCAAAGGCGTCGATAAGAAAACCGCCACCGCATCGATTGATTACTGGCTAGATTTTCTCCAAATGACCGATTATAAAAATGCCAAACTTAAAACTCTTTCCAAAGGTAATCAGCAAAAAATCCAACTCATTTCCTGTATTGTCCACAACCCAGATATTGTGATTTTCGATGAACCATTTTCCGGCCTCGACCCTGTCAACTCTCAGCTTCTCGAAGAGGTAGTGCGTGAACAAATCAAACGCGGCAAAATCGTCCTCTTCTCCAGCCACCAAATGGATTACGTTTCTGAATTCTGTGACGATATTCTGATTCTAAAGGAAGGTGAAATTAAGCTCCAAGGCAATCTTCGCCAAATTCTCAAAAATCATCGCAAAAATAAACTTCTCGTCAAATCCGATGAAGTCGAAAAAATCCATGCCGCTCTTCCAGAACAAACTGAAATTTTGCGTGAAGGCGAATTGGTTTATCGACTAAAAAAAGATGAAGACCGCACTAGAACCATGAGCGATCTTATTAAAAAATATCCGATTGACCAAATTGGCGACCTCGAATCAACTCTAAAAGATATCTTTATCGAATACGCGGAATAGAAAGGGAAGTATGCAACAATTTTTCACCGTTTTCAAATATGAATTTAAGAAAATCGTACTCAGCAAGGGTTATCTCATTTCCACTGGCATTATGGCCATCATTCTTGCCGGCGTCTTCTTCTTGCCTCAACTGATTTCAGATCTAAAACTTTTTAATTCCGACAATAATACTCCGGTCGCTCTAATTAAAACCGACTATGCTAAATCCGAAACTCTCGTCCAGACCATCCACGCCGCACTCCCAGATTACGAAGTCAAGCTTACCGACAAGTCTACCGAAGAGGCCAAACAAGAAGTCGTCGATGACAAGGCCAAATTCTTTATCGAAGCCAACCACGACCTTACCGAGGTTACCGAATATTCCAAGATTGGTTTTAGTGAAGCTAGTACTCGCGAGGTCCAATCCATCGATGCTATCGTCAAGAATCTACGTCAATCCGACCTGCTCGCCGAACAAAATCTCGCCCCTTCCGCCATTACTAAAGTTTTAAATCCTGACGTTAAAATCAATCTCGAAACCGTCAATAAAAACGGCGCCGCCTCTGTGATTTATACTTTTGTTCTCATCTACGCTCTCTACATGGCCATCACTTTCTACGGCTCACACGTCATGAATAGCGTAGTCACCGAAAAAACTTCTCGCGCCATGGAAGTTCTAGCTACCTCCGTCAAGCCAAATGCCCTACTCTTCGGTAAAATCATTTCTACCAGCCTCGCCGGACTCATTCAAATCGCTGCCATCATCATCGAAGCTTTCATCTGTGTGAAAATTTCCTCTGCCAACAACCCAGATTTTCCCGTAAATCAAATTATCTCCAATATTCCGACTCAAATTCTTGTCTATATGCTAATTTTCTTCCTGCTTGGCTTCCTAATTTACTCCTTCCTCTACGGCGCCTTCGCTTCCACTGTTTCCAAGATTGACGAACTCAGTTCTGCAATTATGCCGGTCCAGATTATCATCGTCTTCACTTTCATCGCCACAATGTCTGCCATCAATTCCGGCAATGCCGATACCCCATTCAATGTCTTCCTCTCGTATTTCCCATTCACCGCGCCAATGATGATGTTCACCCGCGCCATTATTTCCAATGTTTCGACCCTGGAAATTATCCTTTCAATCTTAGTTTTAATCGTCAGTACCTACTTTATCGGCTGGCTTTCCGCCCGCATTTACCGCGTCGGCATCCTGATGTACGGCGAAAAACCAAACTTCATCAAACTCATGGGTGCTATTTTCAAGAAACAATAGTATAATTAATTGGTCGGGGCATTAGTTCAGTTGATAGAGCGCGGCATTCGCATTGCCGAGGTCGGGGGTTTGAATCCCCCATGCTCCACCAAAAGTAATATTATAATCATAATTAGCACTATAAACGTAAAGGTCATCTATGTCAAAAACATCTTCAAAACTTAATCCTCAAAGAATAGCGATAGCAATTTCAGCAGGTATTGGCATTTTAGCCTGTTTTATGCCTTGGACGAGTTTTCCTATCGTTGGCACAGTGAATGGAGCTTCTGGAGATGGTCTTATTTATGCTGGATTATTGGTAATCCCATTACTATTTGTACTTCTAGGAGATAAAACTAAGAAACTAGAGAAGCAGGTGAAGGTTGCCAATATCCTTGTCGGTATTTTAGTAATTTTTTGTGGGATTTTTGTGGAAATTGCAAATTTTGATTATAAAATTAAAACCGCAGAACAAGTCTCAAATAGACGTATTAGTAACAGTAGTTATATAAACAAAGGTGATGCCGAGAATATCTCTAATGCAATGATTTCTTCTGCAAAGATTGAATTTGGACTATATCTATTAATTATCTCCAGCATTTCCGTTGTTGTATGTTCTGGAGTTGATTCACTTTTCCAAAATAGCACAGACAAGAAAAAAGTAAATAAATAAGTTTAGCATTAGATCTTACTTCAATTTCAATACTAAATCCTTAGCCATTCCTAAAAATATGAGCGTCCTAGATATCTAGAGCGCTCATTTTTTGTGTTTTCCCGATTATTAAATCTTAATTTTAACCGCATCATCAGAGAAATATGATGGCTTATAGTGTAAAATTAGTCCTGCATCACCCTTATTTACCTCAAATACTATTGAACCAGACTTTTTTCCACCTTTAACTAAATCACCTCGTTCAAGATAGTCTTCAGTATTTACAGTTGACATAAAACTGGGATCCTGAATACTACCATTTGAATCTTGAATTCTCCAATCATATGAACTATATGAGAGCTTTTCCTTATCTTTATTAACAATCTGAACAAATACCTTTATAAATTCTTTTCCAGATTTAGGCTGTATAAACTCGTTACCGGAATCAAAATTTCGTTGAACTGATGTAACAGTAACCTCAGAGCCCTTAAAAGCAATCACATCTCCAACTTTGAACTCTTTTTTTGTATCCTGGGTTGTAGCTTGGGTTGAAGAATTGTCTCCACTAACCTTTTTTCCCTCGTCCTTATTCTGACTGATAACACCAATCGCAATAAATACTACAATAATCCAGAACCACCATTTTTTATAAACTGGTTTTTTGTTTGATGTGTTTTCTTCCGCCATAACGAGAATCTCTCCTAAGTATTAAATAGTTATTAAACTAAATATATCGCAATCTATGGATTTTTCAAGTATAATCAGTTTCATCTCATCTTATATTAGTAAAATATCCAGATATTCTATACTATTTTTATTGACAAACCTCCACTCTAGCCATAATATATAACCAAAAGCTCGACCATCGTATGTTTTGGGCAGGGAGCTTTTTATCTCCCCCCCCGTTATTGTTACGGGACTAGGGAGATTTTTTCTACTTCAAATTCCAGTTTGCCTATATTACAATACCTACATGAACCACAAACTCTTCATCGTGAAACTTGATTTTAAGCCAGAGCTAAAACGTCATCAAGTTCTTTCAATTTTATTGTCAAAAGATCATCTCCTTCCTACAGCAAAATCGCTCACCAAATTTCATGAAATCTTCACCAGTCAATTCAAACTTGGTAAATTATTTTTTGAAACTCCAGACGCCAAATATTATTTTGCAATCATCACACCAAATAAGATTCCCGAAAATTATTCTTACATAAAATTTTCAAACCTTTCCGAAAACTCCACCCCAGATTACAAAATCATTCTTAAGGCCATTAAAATCCTCGGCTACGAAGTCTAACAATCTATTATACTTTTCATAGCCATAGACTTCATCAAACCTCGCACCTAACCCAAAAAATCCTGCTATAATAGATTTATGAAAACAATCTTGACCGGCATTCGCATTAACTCCGACCTCACCCTCGGCAATTTTCTTGGCGCCATGCTTCCGATGGTCCGCCTTGCCAATCAATATTCTAGCACCCATCATGTCAATATTTTCGTCCCCGATCTTCACTCTATTATTAGCGAAACCGATGGCGACCTTCAATCCAATATGCTCCGCACTATCCGTTATTATCTCGCCGCCGGCCTCGAATTAAACGAAAATGTGCATTTTTATCGCCAATCTTACGTGCCAGCCCACACCGAACTCGCTTGGATTTTAAATTGCCATACCACTATGGGCGAAGCTCTCCGCATGACTCAATATAAGGACAAAAGCCATAACGGCAATCTTTCCACCAATGTCGGGATTTTCGATTATCCAATTCTCATGGCCGCCGACATCCTCCTTTATAGCGCCAATTATGTGCCAGTTGGGGAAGATCAATTCCAACATATCGAACTCACTCGCAACATTGCCGAACGTTTCAATCATAAATACGGTGAAATTTTCACCATTCCGGAAAATACCGAAAATCAAGTCAAATTCATGTACGGTGATGCCCAATCTTTCGCGCTGCGTATTCGCGACTTAATGAATCCAGAGAAGAAAATGAGTAAATCCGCCGAATCTGAAAATAGCAAAATTATGCTCGCCGACTTACCGGAACGCATCCGCAAAAAAATCATGTCCGCCACCACCGACTCGCTTGCTGATATTAATTTCGATTTCAAAACCCAGCCAGGTATTTCCAATCTCTTGCAAATCCTCGCCGCCATTACCGATACTTCTATTCGTGATCTCATTACTTCCTGGGAACACCGCTCCCAATATGGTGAACTTAAAAAGCTCGTCGCCGAGCGTCTAGTCGAGCACATTTCTAATTTCCAAGCTAAGGTCCAAAACATCACCGATGAAGAAATCTACCAGTTACTCGAAGAGGGTGAAAAATATGCCAATCAAGTCGCCAACCAAAAACTTCTCGAAGTCCAAAAAGCCGTCGGCCTGCGCTAAGTATTTTTAAATCCAACACGCCACGCAACATTAAAGCGTTTTAAAATTCCAAAACCTCAACCTATATTAATTAAGGAGAAAAAATGAGTCGAGAACTAGAATTAGAACTTACCTTCCTTGCCAAAGAAATCCCAGAGGGAATTAAAGACGCTATTCCGACTCGTATTACCGATGTTTACATTCCCGACACTGCCGAGCACTCACATCTCCGCCTGAGAAAACGCGGTAATCTATATGAAATTACCAAGAAAACTCCCGTCAAAGATGGCGATGCCTCTGAGCAAATCGAACAAACCATACCTCTTACAGAAGATGAATTCGAAGCCCTCATTAGCTGTAGCCAGAAACGCGTTTCTAAAGATCGCTACAATATTACAATCGAAGGTCATAATGCTGAAGTGGATGTTTTTCAAGACCAACTCAAAGGTTTAGTCCTCATTGATTTTGAATTCAAAACTATTTCCGAAAAATCCGCATTCAAGACACCAAGTATCGCCCTAGCTGACGTCACTCAAGAAAATTTTACCGCCGGCGGCGTCTTAGCTGGCAAATCTTACCAAGACATCGAACCAGAATTAGCGCGCTTCAATTATCAAAAACTATAAAAATCTCGTCATATTAATTCACAACCTTTGCAACTCGTTTTTTATACGAAAGTTATGTATACTTATTTAGAGACATCAATATTTTCCTTGTTTAAGTTAGTGTTACAAATTTAATTTTAACAGGACTAAGAATAGTTGATGTCTCTTTTTGTTGGTTAGTGTTG
>ERZ773250.1423-NODE-1423-length-11872-cov-5.572396_pt1 | contig 11872 bp, 9 predicted proteins | sample MGYA00511258_ERZ773250 | MGnify/ENA primary metagenome ERZ773250 (study PRJEB29015, sample SAMEA2738164) | human oral metagenome | biome: human oral; feature: human-associated habitat; material: saliva | place: China | collected 2187 ... | reverse complement strand
GTAAAGGAAATCCTTGGAGCGAGTGGAAGGTTGATTTCTTCTTTTGGGGAGTGGGGCTACTAGCAAGTATTTTGACGCTAGCCTTTTTATACCTACTGTAAAAAATAATCTAGTGTTTCGATTGTATTACACGAAAACGGACAATAGTAACGTATACAGATAGTCTAGTAGATAATATAAAGGAATAAAAATTTCTAAAATAATGATATAAGATACTTACTCAAAGTATAATACGAGTTAAGTAATAGAATGTGTCTAATGTCCGATTTTTTTAGAAAATCTAAAAAATGATTGAGTAACATTATTATCATCAGGGTATATTTAGTTGGAATCTTGCAACATAAATTCAAGAAAGTGAAGAGTTCATTGTTCTAAATTTCAAAAAATTTAAAACCGAAATATTTAATATCATGACAGACTAAAAGAGAGAATCAGTGTGATTCTCTCTGTTTTTAATTATATTTTTATAAAGAAATTATTTTTTCTCCTTTGTTAACCAGTAGGTAATTCCAGCTGATGTAATTCCAGAAACAACAACAGCAACAATTATCCATAATCTGTTATTTTCTACAGAAATAGGCGTAGCATAAGTTTCTTTTTTGGTTTCTATAGGATTTGATAAGAAACTCATAACATTTTGGTTAGTGGTTCCTCCATCACGGATATTTTTCATAACAGTTTTGAAGGAATTTGCATAATTTCTATTTCCTTGAATAACATTTGCTTCAGTAGTAATCAATTCGTTTGTTGTTGAAATAGTGCGGTCAATATTATCTTTAATCGTTTTAACTTGGCTATTAAATTGAGTGAATTGATCTTTCATTGTTCCAACAGCTTCATGATTCTTGTTAGTTATTTTTGAACTATCAGAAGTGGTAGTAATTAGTGATTGAATAGATTGATACAGTTGCTCAGGTGTCTCAATTTTAACTTTTAATTGATTGTTGTTTGATTCAGAAGTTGAATTTGTAGTTTCAAGTTGTTTTTCTTTTGTTTTTTTCCATATGTCATATTCTTCTGATAAAGATTGAATTGATGTATTATACCAATTTGTTAAATCTGTGATTTCCACTTTGAAATAATCATTTGGTAAATTTGTTTCATTCAATTCTGGTATTTCACTTGTTATTTTTCTTAACGAATTTGAAGTCCCTTGAATTTCGTCGAGTAATTCAAGACCAGATTGTTTAAATTGTGTGATTTGTTTATTTGAAAGTTGCGATTCAATATCTTCACGATTGATATTACCATACATATTATAAACTGAATCAGGTGACAAAGCAGAAAAGTTTATAGAGCTACTGTTTGGATTTCCATAGATTGCTTTAATCATTCCTGCAGCTTGATTAATTTTACTTAATTTATCAAAAATATGTGTTAAATCCTTTTTAACAAGTACATCTGATTCCTCTTTATCACTACGATAGATGGTTTGTTTTATAGGGATTATTGTGTCTCCGATGTGTATCTCAAAAGATATATCATTTTTTCCATAATGTGGCTCAAAAGTATAGGAAATAGTCAATTTATAGGTCTTATCATCAGCAATAACCTGTTCACCATTTACTAATTTAGCATCTCCAGTAACTGAAATTTTAGCCTTAGGTGATATGTATTTTGTTTCAGTTGATGTTTTTGTTTCAGTTGATGCATTAGAGATTTCAGGTTTTGATTCTACATTTAAAGAGGAAGTATCACTTGGGGTAGTTGAAATAGGGGAAGAAACCTCTGTTGTAGCAGTTTCTTGCCCTGCTTGAGGAAGTTTAACTGTGATAGGGATTTCTTCGGTAATTTTGTCTAATTTATCATTTTCTGTTGTTAAAAATTCAAAACTAGGCAACCCGGTTATAGGAGTAAATTTTTTATCAAATTTAGAATAGTTCTCAATTAAAGTTAGTTTTGAAGTATATTCATTAACTTGATCAGGGGTTAAGACTTTTAATTTCTGTAATTTAGCAAATAATTCTTTGTAGTCAGACATTTGGATACTAGTTTCTGATAGTGTTGAACGAATCATATCTTGATAAGTGTCAGGTAAAGAATTTTTTACTTGTAGGCTATTGTTTATTTGTGCTGCAAGCGTTGCTTTGGATTCAGAAGTTAAATCCGATTTAGTATCCACTCCTTCTTTTCCAAAGTAAAATAACTCTACTTTTTTCTTCTCTTTTTCTAATTCAGTTTGGAGCTTCTCTAATTCAGTCTTTTTACCATTTGTTTTATCTCGATAATCAGAAATAATTTTATGGTAATTAGAAATCAAATCTTCAAATTTAGTAATTTCTGATTTTTGAGTATCATTATTATTTCCAAATTGAGATAATGATTTTGATGCAGAACTATTTATCTTTTCTACAATTTTAGCAGTTTCTTCATATTGATCTTTTAAAATGGTATTTGTTGTAGAGACATTTTGTTTTGAATTTTCTTTTTCTCTATCAAAATTATTTTTAACCTCTTGAAGTTTTGTTTGTAAGTCATTACCGGTACTATTTAAAAGTTTCATAACTGATTCGGAGAAATTTTTTTGAAGTTCCTCGAAGGAAGAGTTGTTTTTTTCTAAACCAGAAACTAAATCCATAGTACTAGTAATAGATTGGCTAGCTTGATTGGATGGTGTATAGATATACTGAGAAATTTTAGAGTGTGTTCCTGATTGCTCATTGACAATGTTTTCAACATTTCTTTTCGCATCGTCTAAGTTGTTAATGACACTCGAAAAGTACATTTTTATAACGTTTTGATTGATTGTATTCAGATGTTCTCCGACACGTAACTCTACATTTTTAGATTTGACAGGATCTAGATTCGATTTTGTTTTATATGCTATCTTTGCTCGGTCTGGGTTAAAGCTTTCCAGTTGAGCTATTTTCTCTGAAAATTGTTGTTCTATGTATACAATGACGTCAACAGAACCGTTCTCAAATCGATTTTCAGCTACATTGCGAGTCATAACTGTCCATTGGTTTGAGCTATCTTTGGATAATAATGTTGTAAAATCATTCCCTAAATTATACGTGTTCCCATTTAAAAATCCACCAGTATCTTCATTTACTAAAGCAATATTTAATTTACGGTCATTTACTTTATTAGTTATTGAAACTTCTTGATTTTTTAAGTAAACAAAAGCAGCACCAGAACCGACCAATAATGTTACAAAAATGCTACTACCTATGATTATTTTTTTCATACATAAACCCTTTCATTTGTAGTTTATTATATCATTAATATGAATCTGAAACAAGGGGGCGATTTGAACTATTAAGTTGTAAATTTTCTGGTGTAATAATGGAATATAGTGTAATAAAATGATAGACAAATAATAAAACATATGATAAAATAATAAAAATAGAAATTAAAGGAGAATACTAATGTCAGTAATTAGTTTAACCCCAGAACAGTTACAATCTCAGGCGGCAATTTATCTTAGTGCTAAAGATCAAATTGAACAGGCAGTACAAACTGTTAATCGAACAAATGGCGAAATGGCATCACAATGGAAAGGTCAAGCATTTAATGCTTACCTTGAGCAATACAACCAGTTGTATACACATGTTCAAAAATTTGAGGAGCTTCTAGTGAGCATCAACCAACAATTGAACAACTATGCTCAAACAGTAGCTGAACGTGACCAACAAGATGCACAAAGCTTTGGTTTGTAGTTAATTTTGAGGAGCGTCAGGGGAACTTGACGCTTATTTTTATTTTATGATGAAGAACATTAAAAAGTACCTATTAATTCTTTGTATAGTATTTCCTGTGTTAGTATATGCAGACGATGGTAGCTTAAAACTTGATACAGATATCATTACAAATAGTACACAGGAAACGGTCAAAAATAGGATAGAATCCAAATATGCTCCAAATTTATTTTTAAATCGTACCCAAAAGGTTGTGGACCAGAGAACTCAAACAACCAAAGAGCTTATACAGGGAGCAGAGCAGACTATATTTACTGATAGTGAAAATCACTCTATTTATCGTTTAGAAACTACTGTTGTCCAAACATCATTGTTTAATCAATACGCTATAGAGGAAAAATCCTCTTTTAAACAAAGGAATTATTCAATTTTTAAGGATTGGATGGGAAATGTATTTATCAGTTTTTTCTTACTGTTTATGGTTTTGTTGGGAGTCTATTTAGGAAGGAAATGGCATGGATTACGAAAAAATAAAGTTAACTCTAGACTATAGAGCAAAACAAATAGATATTCTAGTTTCAAAATCTCTAACTTGGTTAAGATTAGAAGAATTACTAAAAGATACCAAAGTTAGAGAACAGTTGAATTTACCTCTAAATAGTTCGTTTTGTTTCAAGGTTAGAAACAAACAAATCCATATCGAACCAATGGATATCTTGGCTGTTTATCCAGTTAGCGATGGAGATTATATAGAGATTGAGGATGTATCATAGGAGGAAAAAATGTTTGAAGCAGATCGACTAGAATTTGTGAGAGAAGACAATCAAATGTCAGTTCAAATTTCTTCATCAGGTTATCGTAGAGAACAACTTGAATTGATTCAAGAATATTGTCCAGTAGAAATAGTACAGAAAGACGGAGTTCTTTCTTTGCAGTATAAGATTCCTGAGTATTTTAAAACTGTTAAAGAAGAAATTTTAGAAAGAACTACGGAACTTGAACGTTTTAGTTTGGCACAAAGTATGTCTGCATTAGTTCGTTCTGAAAATGATTATAAAATTCCGTACATTCATCCTGAAAATATCATTATTTTTGGAAGTAATGTACAAATGTTACACTATGGAATCGAAAAATTACTTGCACCTCAACAGTATAGTTCTGAATTTTATCTAGAATCTTATAAAGCTTTAATGATTTCTATTTTACTACCTAAGATAGATTTTGAACTAGCCATCCATGGGATTGATGCAATAAAGGAAAAGGTGGCACAAGATATTATTTCCTTAGAGAGTGTAGCTGATGTCAATAATTATATTGCAGAAAAGTATGCAAAATTATCAGAAGAGAGTTCAAAAGCAAATTTGTTGGTTAACAAGAAAAAATGGAAGACTTTGTTAATAGGGGGAGCGTTACTTGCTACAACCACACTTGTCTTAAGTTTTGCAACTTATAAATCTATGTTTAAAGATGGGCCACTAAAATCATCAGTCATTATGGCACAATCAAATTTCATGCGAAAAGATTACTCTGAAACAGTTGAATCATTAAAAAATTATGGTGCAGAATCATTGCCGAAGGAGGCTAAGTATATCTTAGCAGCAAGTTATGTCCGTTTAGATAGTTTGAGTGATAAGCAAAAGGAAGTTATTTTAAATACGATTACAGAATCAACAGATGATACAATTTTTTCTTATTGGATTTATCTTGGACGTGGAAAATTTGAAAAAGCTCTAGATGTGGCACAAAATATCGGGGACACGCAATTGATTTTACATGCTTATACAAATCTATACGAGTCAGTTAAGGCAGACATCAATATGAACGGTTCTGAAAAACAAAAGAAACTTGAAGAATATGAAAAGAAAATAAAGGAACTTTCTGCTGAGATTGGAGAAGCTACTACAAATAGTAGTGATACAAAAGCATCTACTGAAACAACAACTCCTAAAGACAACCGAACAAAAGAAAAGAGTGAACGATAAATGAAGGCAAAAAAGCTAGAATATGATCATCAACTGGGAGACCAATTAGGAGAGCTTCATAAACCTCTTTATACCTTGTTGATTGAACAAGATAATCTAGAGAAAATAGATTTGTTTGAAGGACAAAAGGTGAAGGTCGGTACTAACGAGTATACAGTAGAAGGTAGAATAGTCTATCGAAATGGTAAGACTTTAGAAAGAGGAAAATCTACTTTTGATAAAGAAATTGTAACCTTGTTGGTTCCTGAGGAAGATATTTTTATCAGTTATATTTTCCCACCACAGCGATTTATTTGTAGCAAGAAAGAATCAGCTGATATTAGTTGGAAAATTTCGAACCAACTTATTTTTTCAAATAATCAAGTACAGGTGACACTTGGGGAATCTCCGATTTATTTAAATGACCGTCTAGTCAAAGAGGGAGGACTTTATCCGTTTGAATTAGGGAACCGAATGAAGGTTTCTAATTATTTTATAGAAAAAAGAAAGAATCAGTGGAAGATTGGATGTCTCTTCGAAGAACCACAATTAAATAGGAATCAAATTCTGATACAAGAAAAAAATAATGAGTATCCAATGGATTTTCCAGAATATAGAAGGAGTCCAAGAGTTAACCCTATTATCCATAGCGGGAAAATCATTATCAATCAACCTCCTCAACCGATTAGACTCCCCAAAAACTCGCTCATCAGAGCAATTATTCCAGCTTTAGGAATGTTTACTTTAACTGCATTGAGTTCAATTTGGACAAAAGGTAATCCTGTAATGATGCTAGGGATGGGAGGCTTTAGTCTCCTGACAGCAGCGACAACTATGAGTCAGTATTTTGAAGAGAAAAAGGATACCAAGGAACAAGAAAAAAATCGAATTCAAGATTATGAGGCATATTTATTAAAACAAGTATCTGACTTAGAAAAATACTACAAAGAAGAAACTAATATTTTACATTATAATCAACCGTCAATCTCAACCATTACTGAACTGATTGCAAAGTATGATTCAAGAATTTATGAGAGAATGGACTATAATGAAGATTTCTTACAGGTGTCTTTGGGTTTAGGTGATAGGTTAAGCCAGCTAGAGCTGCAAACAAATTTTGATGAGCAAAGTAAAGATGAAATATCGCAGTTTGCTCGCACAGTCTTGCAAGACTACAGTTTGCAAAAGAAGGTTCCAATTACTGTTAATATTTTTGAAGCGACAGTTGGTCTTGTTGGAAATAGTGAAGTAACTAGGACAGCTGTATATAACATGCTTTTACAGATGGCAATGTTTCACAGCTACTTAGATGTTAATTTTATCAATCTTGTTCAAGAACAGAGATATGAGAAAGATTGGTCTGAGTGGCGATTTCTTCCTCATTTCAATATGCAGGAACGAAATATTCGTGGTTTTGTCCATGATGCCAGAAGTCGTGATGCTGTTCTAAATTCGCTTTACCGTATCATTCAAAAACGTTCTCAAATCAAACGTGAAATGGGGGAAAAAGATGCGCGCTTTAAACCCCATTATGTCTTAACGATTATGGATGACTCCCATTTACTTGGCCATAGTTTGAATGAGTATCTAGCCAAAGATTTGACAGAGTTGGGTGTAACAGTCATTTGGGTGAAAGAGGCACGTCGTCTTTTGCCAGAAACTATCACAACTCTAATTGAATATAAGAATCAAAATTTAGGTCAAATCATTAATGATGAGGGTGCCTATAGTGCTCAAACCTTTATTCCCCACCCGCTGTTGGATTGCTATGAAGATTCTATTCGTACTTTAGCAAATCTAAAACACATGGAAGTAGAGAAGAACACGATTCCTAAATCCGTTACCTTTTTGGAACTCTACCAAGTCAGAGAAGTTGAAGAGTTACAGGTTGCGTCTAGATGGTCCAAAGCGGATACTTTTAAAACATTAGCAGTGCCATTAGGATTGCGTGGGAAAGATGACCAGGTGGAGCTCAACTTACATGAACGTGCACATGGACCACACGGCCTCGTAGCAGGAACTACTGGTTCAGGTAAATCTGAGATTCTTCAGTCTTATATATTATCCATGGCTGTAAATTTTAGTCCGGAGGATGTTGGATTTCTTACCATTGACTTCAAGGGTGGAGGGATGGCGAATCTTTTCAAAGATCTCCCACATATGCTTGGGTCTATTACTAACTTAGATGGAGCTGCTAGTGCGCGTGCCCTAGCTTCTATCAAAGCAGAGTTACAAAAACGCCAACGGCTATTTAATCAATTTGGTGTCAACCATATTAATGGATACACTAAATTATATAAGGAAGGTCAACAAGCTACTGACAAATCAGGTTATCCAGACAAACCATTACCTCATCTCTTCCTTATTAGTGATGAGTTTGCTGAATTGAAAGAACATGAACCAGAATTTATGACAGAGCTGGTTTCGACAGCCCGTATCGGACGTTCGCTTGGAGTCCATCTAATTCTTGCTACACAAAAGCCATCAGGGGTCGTCAATGATCAAATATGGTCAAACTCTCGTTTCAAACTAGCTTTGAAAGTGTCAGATGAGTCTGATTCCAATGAAATAATCAAAACACCAGATGCGGCGAGCATTACTGAACCAGGACGTGCTTACCTACAAGTAGGAAATAACGAAATCTATGAATTGTTCCAGTCTGCATGGAGTGGTGCGCAGTATGCCCCACAAACAGAGGGAGTTCAAGAAGTTGTTGATGAACGAATCTGGTTGATAAATGACCTGGGACAATATGAATTGTTGTCTGATGACCTATCTAAGGACGAAAATTATATTGCTGATCAGACGGAAGAAATCACGGAACTCTCAGCGGTTGTAAACTATATAGCAAGAGTGAGTAAGACTGTACCTCTCAACCTGCCAGATAAACCGTGGTTAGAACCACTAGAGACAGCCATCATATCCCCTCAAACAGATATTCACTGGACCGATGAAAAAGTATTGGCCGTTCCCTTTGCTCGAATGGATATTCCGACAGAGCAACGTCAGAAGGATTATCATTTTGATTTGGAAAAAATGGGGCATACAGTTTTCTATGGTTCACCAGGTTTTGGGAAATCCCTAGCTCTTCAAACTCTAGTGTTAAATCTCGCTCGTTTGAATACTCCAGAGCAAGTACAAATCAATTTATTTGACTTTGGGACAAATGGACTCTTGCCACTAAAAGATTTACCTCATGTGGTTGATTTGACACGGTTTGATGAAGAAGAAAAACTGGTTAAGTTTTTAAAACGTATTGACCATGAGTTGAAGATTCGCAAGGGGAAGTTTGCGCTCTATAATGTAGCAAGTCTTTCTCAATACGAACAAAAATCGGGTGAGAAACTCCCTGCTATTCTTACTATTTTTGACGGGTTTGATACTATAAAAGATACACCGCTAGAAGAAGCTATTGAAAGTATGATTAACCGCATCCTACGTGAGGGAGCGAGTCTGGGATGCTATGTGATTTTAACAGCACTTCGTTCAAATAGCCTTAAAATCAGTATGTCAAGTAATATCACCTCGCGCTTGGCCTTTTACCTAGTTGATGAAGGAGCTTCTAAGGAAATTATCGGACGCGATGCTTTAATTCAGCAAGAAATTTTTGGTCGTGCCCAGTTGAAAGAAGATATCCCTTATGCCATTCAGGTTTATCTCCCGATAAGGGGAGAAGGGGACATTGAGCGCCTGTATAACTTGGAAGAAGAAGTCAAGTTGATTGCAAGAAGCTGGACAGGAGTTTGCCCAGAACCAATCCCAATGTTGCCAAATGAAGTGACGCTAACACACTTTAGTAATCATCCTAAAGTACTTGAGATGTGGTCGAGAGGGGAATTACCAATAGGGTTTGATAAAGAAACTACGGATCCTCAAGGGTTTGTTCCCGATAGAGATGGGTATTTTGAATTCTTATATGATACCCCGCAACAATTGGAATATTGTGAAAATAGTTTGATACCAGGTCTGAACAGATTAGTAAATATTGAAAAAATATTATTAAATACCAACAATAGTTACAAAAAAACAGAAGTATTTGATAAAATTATTGATAGAGATAATATACCTAGTTTCTTTAACGATATTCAAGGAGAAATTGAAAGCCGTCACAATGGTAAAGAGGCTTCAATGATGTACGTATTTATCCCAGAAGCGCATATGCTGGGGACTTTATTAAATATGAAAGTAACCGAGGATGTATTTAAAAAGATTGTTAGAAATAGCGGAAAAGTTCACATTCATTTTGTATTTATGGGAGAACAACAAGCTATTAGTGTAGGCTACTTAGATGTTGACAAGGTCTTAAAGAGCAATGTTCCCGCTGGATGTGTTGGAACAAGGTTCAAAGATCAAAATATTTCAAAAGTACAAACGAGCTTCAGTGAACCAGTTGTAGCAGAGGATGAGACAAACTTTTTTGTGGGTAGAATAGGTTATCGTTTACGATTGGTTACAGATAATGGATAGAATCTTTAACATAAGTTGATAAAAAACAAAGGAGATATAGCTATGTCTCGTGATTACAGTTATGAGATTTACTCTTTACGACAACAGATTTCAACAATGTCTAGTGAAAGAGCAGATATATTAAATAAAATTAGTATTCTAAAACAGAATAAGAGTAAAATACAGAGTAAGAAAAGCGCAATTTCAGAACAATTGTCTCAATACGATTTGATAAAGGCAAAAGCTACTTCTAATTTTGCTGGAAATAGAAGAGATGATTTTAATAATAAAATTGAGACGCTAAAAGGATCGATTTCCCAATGGTTGGAGAATACCCAGAATAATATTGATTTGATTGACCAAAAAATCTCAACCTATACGGCTGAAGCTTCTAATTTAGCAATTGGTATGAATTACGCTAGTCAATCACTAAATACTTATATTTATCTTCAAAGTCAAAATGAAGATTAAGGGGGAGAGTTATGGGAGAAATAAAATTAAATTATAATATTTGGTCTGTTGATGTTGTTTCATATTCTTCATCAATTGATGCTTTGTCCGATCTTTCAAAACCTACCTTGAGCGAGAATGACTTACAACCTTTCCTTAAAATTAATTCTATGATAGATGAGTTAAACAGTTCGATAAAAACATTTAAAAGCAATTCAATAGATCAGACACGAAATATGTCTAGGGCTGTAGCGAATAAAATGTCTGATGATGCTGCTGGGGCTGCAGGTTTTAGAGGAGGATAAGATGATTTCACAAGAAATGTTATGGGCGCAGTATTTTACAGAGTCCTATCTTGGTTTTAAGCCAAATTCACTCATCGATCAAATCGCTAAAGCTATTATTTATAGACCGGATTTATTTAGAACATTGGTTTCAAATTTGTCTCAGAGTGATATGAGTTATGAGTACAATCCAACAATTGGAGCAAGTATTGATTTTCGCTTCAATAAGGGAGAGGTTATTATCACTCGTCTTGGGGAAACTCAGCTTTTTTCCACATCTGAGTTTGTGCGTTTACTTGGATTAATTGATAAAATTTATACAGAAATTCTGCCATTAGGTAGTGTTGTTCAAATAAATAGAGAAAAGTTACCCAAAGATGCCCTTGAGGATTTTATTGAAGAAATGCCTATCTATGTATTAATTACAGGACAACGGGTATCAATTGAAAACAAATTTTATCTAGATTATACAGGATATTTTTGGCCAAAAGGTTTGATTCCAAATCAAGAAACCTTAGTTATATCCGATGACATGATTGCATCCGTCCTTTTTAGGGGGCTAGAGAAGAATGATATTCAGGAACAACATGTCTTAAACTTACGTCGCCAACTACTTGCAAAGGATCTGGATTCTTATACTTTTCACAATTATCAAATGGAGGCTAGCCGATGAAATATAAGTATTCTGAATTATTGATAGCGCGCGAGGGACTTTATCGTTCAAAAAGTGGATTTGAAGATAAGATTCTAGCAGCGCTTCAAGGTACTCGAGAGTTGATTGGCACGGAAAGTTTTCGTTCGGCCACCAAAGATGCGATTAATGCAGAGCTAAGTAATTATAACCTGCCTTTATTATTTAGTTACCGTGATTTAGCCAATGGTTTATATAATGAGTGGGATCGGCTGATGTTACGCTTTCAGGAGTTAGTTGATGAGCATAGTCCTGCTGCTGTCATTGATACGTCAGAATTTTCCGGTTTAAAAAGAGCTGTGGAACAACCGACTCAAGAGATTTTGAACTTGATTGCCCATCCAGACCTGACAATAGCTTACTCTGCAATTGGAGGTATGGTTGGCATCAGCAATCCTTCTA
>ERZ773250.1419-NODE-1419-length-11888-cov-5.003803_pt1 | contig 11888 bp, 10 predicted proteins | sample MGYA00511258_ERZ773250 | MGnify/ENA primary metagenome ERZ773250 (study PRJEB29015, sample SAMEA2738164) | human oral metagenome | biome: human oral; feature: human-associated habitat; material: saliva | place: China | collected 2187 ... | reverse complement strand
TAGGCTCATCCAGTAACAAGACATTGACTTCCATTAGATTCAACTTAAGCAGGAGCAACTTGGCCTGCTGGCCCCCAGACAGTTGGCTAATGGGATGACGCATCTCATCCGGGTCAAAGCGTAGGCTACCCAGATAGGTCATGAGCTTAGTCTTCTCCTCCTGACTGCCGGACTCCTGAAGAAAGTCCAGGGGCGACTGATCTTGAGGCAGGACCTGGCGGTAATCTTGGGGCATATAGCCCAGACGAAGGCCCGGCCGGTCTGTCAGCCAGTCACGGACTTGCTTGAGGAGGGTGGATTTGCCCACCCCATTGGGGCCCACTAACCCGATTTTCTCCTGGCCCCGCCACTCCAGGGTCAGGGGCTGGGTCAGGGCGCGCCCCTCTAGGCGGACCACATAGTCCGGCTCGTTGACCAGCCATTTGCTGGCGGGCAAGGGATGGGGACAAGGCAATTTGACCAGGATAGCATCTTCTTGAATGGGAATCTCCAGCATGTCTTCAGCCTGACGCTCCAAGCGACGACCTACAGACTTAACGTTGCGCATTTTCTTAGCTAAGAGACGACCCAAGCTAGAATCATGGGCCTGACGCAATTGATGCTGGACCTTGTCATGCATTTGCCGATGTCGGGCTTCCTGCTTGGCCTGCTCCTCCTGCTGCTTGCGGGCCAGCTGGCCCTGACGCTGGAACTGGGCCTCTCGTTGATTGCGATAGGTCTCATAGTCCAGATTGACCAGATGAACCCGGCTGGCCTTGTGATTATTGATCGTCTCAATATGAAGAATCCGATTGGCCACTTGAGCCAGGAAGGCCTCATCATGGGAAATAAAGAGGACCGCTGCCGGCAAACTAGCCAGGGTCCGGCTGAGCCAGTCCAGGGTGGCCAAATCCAGGTCATTTGAAGGCTCATCCAAGAGCAGACAGTCCGGCTCCAAGGCCAGGGTCCGGGCCAACTGCAACTTGAGCTTCTCGCCCCCTGACAGGGTCCCCATGAGCTGCTGGCTGGTGAGCCGATCGGGGTCAAAACCTAATTGGCTGACTAGCTGATAGAAGTAGCCATAATCTATTTGCTCGGCTAGGGCCGGATCAAAACAATAAGCCTCGATGGTCAAGCCTTCATCCTGGGCTGGAAAAGTCTGGCCAATCCAGACCGTCCGGCCAAAGGAATTAGAACAGGTGCCCGTCACCTCGACATAAGGCAGGGGCGCATCCGGCTGCCTGAGCCAGTTCAAGAGCGAGGACTTGCCACAGCCTTCTTCGCCAATCAAGGCTAGCTTGTCGCCCGGCTTCAAGTCAAAGGACAGGGAAGGAATTAAGACCTTGAGGTCTTGTTGATGGGTCATGGTAAAATTTTCAACGTGTAACATCTGCTACCTCCTATATAAAGAGGGACCGATGCCCTATCTAGCGTCGGTCCCTGTTGGAAGCAAATGGAATAAGCCAAAGAAAGAGTCTGCGCCCTCATATAAGCTGCGCCTGCCCTAGCTGCTTGTACCTCTTCACTAAAATTGACCGCACCAAATAAAGCCATCTTGATCCTTTATTTAGTAATTGACAATTTTAGTTAACTTTCATCGGCACAAGTACCTCCTTGGTGAATTACCTTTAGTATACGCTTACTTGGCGGGGAATGCAAGAGATTTATTAAGCTGGCCTCTCTTCCTCCAAGCACAAAAAAAGCACCCCTAGAACGAGGGGTACTGGTGATGCTAAGCTTATTTTACTTGGATTATTTGCCCAAAGAATTTTTGATGCCTTCCACTGCACCTTTGGCAGCTTCAGCCACGTCATGAGCCACTTCTTTGGCTTTACTAACGACGCCTTCAACGACGCCTTCAGTTTCAAGGCCTTTGTCGCCAGTTACTTTACCTGCCACTTCCTTGGCTTTGCCAGCAGCTTGGTCGAGTTTATCTTCCAACATCTCAGTCCCCTCCTTTCTACTATGATAACTTTAGTCTACCACTTTAAGGTCCCCAGTACGAATTTTTTGCCTAGCCATAGCAAATAAAAAGAGACTAGGACAGCGTCCTAATCTCCTTGATTGGCTAAAAATCCAGTTAGCTCCGCCTGGGCAAAGCCCACTAGGCCGCGGCGGTCATACCATTCCCGGACAGACTGGTTCCAAGGCGTGGTGTCCGTCACCAGAAAAACCTGACGATAGGCCCGGCTGGCTTCCTGAATTTGATTCAGCAATTGTCGGCCTATTCCCTGCTTCTGATAAGCTGGCAGAACTAAGATGTCTTGGATCAAGGCCATATAGTGGCCATCTCCAACTGTACGCACCAGCCCCACTAGCTGGTCTTGGTCCCAGGCGCTGATGACATCTTGGGAAGCCGCCAGCATCTGACCCAGGTCAGATACCTGGTCTAGATAGGCTGTCCAACCGACTGCCTGGTAGAGCGGCCGCAACTGAGCATCAGAAATCTCCTTATCATGACGATAATTGATCATCTTGAGCACCCTCTTTCTTAGGAATTTGACGATTAGAGTCCCAACTTAGCCAAGATGCTGGCCTTCATACCAGCCACATCTACCACTTCATTATGACGGATTTGGGCTTCTTTGACTTCGAGAACAGCCGCAGGTTGTGGCACGCCAGAGATAGCTTCCAATTGGTCCACTAGAGTCAGGTCATCCACCTCAGGGTCTAAGTCCTGGAAGGACCGCATGACAGAGCGTGGGAACTTGTAAGGACTGGCGGTCGAAGCGATTAAGGTTGGCGTGGTGTCGCCTGTCTCCTGACGATAGTCGCTGTAAACCGAAGTGGCTACTGCCGTATGAGGGTCTAAGACATAGCCGGTCGCTTCATAGACGGCCTTAATGCTGGCTTCGATTTGGGCCTCATCGGCGTAACCGCCATAGAAATCAGCATAGCTTGCCCGCATTTGAGGCGTCACTTGGTAGTGACCTTGGTCCACTAATTGCTTCATATAAGCAGCCGTTTGGGTCGCATCATTGCCGGTCGCATGGTAAATCAAGCGCTCCAGGTTGCTAGAGATGAGGATGTCCATGGATGGCGAATTAGTCACATGGAAAGGACGTTGACGGTCATAGACGCCCGTCTTGAAGAAGTCAGTTAAGACATTGTTCTTGTTAGAGGCACAGATGAAGGTCTTGATTGGCAAGCCCATTTGACGAGCATAGTAGGCCGCCAAAATGTTACCAAAGTTACCGGTTGGAACATCCACATTGATGGCGTCGCCTAAAGCAATGACACCTCGACTCACCAGTTGCAAATAGGCAAAGACATAGTAAGCCACTTGCGGAATGAGACGCCCAATGTTAATGGAATTGGCACTTGAGAATTGGTAGCCAGCCGCCGCAATTTGCTCGTTGAGCGCTTGGTCCCCGAAGAGGGCCTTGACTTGGCTTTGGGCATCATCGAAGTTACTGGTAATGCCGACGACATAGGTGTTGTCACCCTTCTGTGTCAGCATTTGCAGTTCTTGGATATGGCTAACGCCGCCCTTAGGATAGAAGACCACAATCTTGGTGCCGGGCACATCCGCAAAGCCGGCCATGGCCGCCTTACCGGTATCGCCGGAGGTGGCAGTCAGGATGACGATTTCCTTGTCAGAGCCTTGTTTCTTAGCAGAAGTAGTCATAAGATAAGGCAGGATAGACAGGGCCATATCCTTGAAGGCGATGGTCTGGCCGTGGAAGAGCTCCAGATAGTAGGCATCCCCTACCTTCTTGACTGGGGTCAATTCTGGCGTGTCGAACTTGTCGCTGTTATAGGCCCCATCGATGCAGGCCTGTAATTCTTCCTGGCTGAAGTCATCAAAATAAGCCTGCATAACGGTAAAGGCAACCTCCTGATAGGACTTGCCCACTAGGTCAGCCAGAGGGACTGGCAACTTAGGATGGGCCACCGGCACATAGAGGCCCCCGTCTTCCGCAATCCCCTTGAGGATGGCTTGAGAAGCGGTGACACGGTTTTCTGGGTTACGAGTACTTTGGTAATATAAGGTCATGGTGACTTCCCTCTTTTCACGTTAAATCTTCACTTGGACATTATACCATAAGTCAGGTGGACTTGACAGGGGCAAGGAAGGCAATTAGAATGGGACTATTAACGATGCCGAGGTGAATCTATGAAACGCGCACTCTCCTATGTCTTCCCTAAGACCATCCCTATTATGACAGGCTTTCTCTTCCTAGGATTCTCCCTAGGCATGCTAGCCGTCAGCAAGGGCTTCCCACCCTACTTGCCGGTCTTAATGGCCCTCTTTATTTTCGCTGGTTCCATGGAGTTTGTCACCTTGCAGCTCTTGCTTGCTGCCTTCAATCCGCTCCAGGCCTTGCTCTTGACCCTCATGGTCAATGCCCGCCATCTCTTCTATGGCCTGGCCATGTTGGACAAATACCACCATCTGGGCTGGCAGCAGCCCTATCTAATCTTCGGCATGTGTGATGAGTCCTTCTCTATTAATGTGACGCTAGACCTACCGCAAGACCTTGACCGAGGCTGGGCCTACTTCCATGTGACCTGGCTCAACCAACTCTACTGGGTCTGCGCGACAGCCCTGGGGGCTTTTATTGGGCCTTACCTGCCCATTAATGTCAAGGGCATGGACTTCGTCCTCAATGCCCTCTTCATTGTCTTGCTGATTGAACAATGGCGTTCCCACCGCCAACACTCCGCTGCCTTTATTGGTTTAGGCTCATCGGTCCTATGTTTGGTCCTTTTCGGACCGGAAAACTTTATGATTCCGGCCATGATTCTCATGCTAGTCCTCTTTGGCTACCGCTACTGGCAGCAGAAGCAGCAGCCAGACCAGGAGGTGAGCGCATGACCCCTTGGCAGCAAGCCATTACCATCGCCCTCGTCGTCTTAGGAACGGTGTTGACACGTTTTCTAGCCTTCTGGATCTTCCCGGCTCACAAGCAGCCGCCCGCCTTCGTTAGCTACTTAGGCCAAGTGCTACCCACTGCCGTCATGGGACTCCTAGTCGTCTATGCCTTCCGCCATCTCAGTCCCAGTCTGCCCCAAGACAGTCTGCTCATGATGGGTGCAGCCCTTACTACGGCTGTCTGCCACCTGTGGAAACGCAACTTCCTCCTTAGCATCGCACTAGGAACCGCCGTCTATATGATGGGCTTACATTTATTAGGATAAGAAAAACGAGCTAGGAAGTATCCTAGCTCGTTATTTTTATTTTCAATTAAACTAGCACATTCAAGAGACCCATAAGTCCCATGCCTAGGAAGACGGCATAGGGAATGATTGGGCGCTTAGCCTGGCGGACCACCTCCTGATAGAGGTCCACAAAGGCCACATAGAAGAGATAGCCGGCCATGAGTTGATTGAAGACGGCTAGGCTGATTAGAGATCCCATGCCCTCGATTAGGACAAAGCCTAGGCCTAGCCCGGCCAAGTTACCAAACACCAACCAGAGCCAGGTACCTGCTTTGGCAGGACGGCTTAATTCCCGAATAGTCATGGCCTCTACTAAGGCGTGCGGCGCTGTCAGGAAGAGATAGGCTGTCCCCAACCAGGGGTTAACCCGGCAGAGACTATAAATCAGCACCCCTTCCAACATATTTTGGAGGGTGAAGGCCCCTAGGCGCAAGCGCCCTCTCGGTGCCCAGCCAACAAAGGAATGCAGGCCTGACATGAGGATGACCGGGGTAAAGAAGAGAATCAGGCTAAACAGAGTGGCCATTCGGAAACCCAGAATCCCCATAAGAGTGGGCTGGGTAGAAGGCAATAAATCGAAGAAGACTAATTCTAGCCAGATGCCGCAGGTCAACAAAAGAAGTTGGCTGCGAACCCAAGGCCGCGCCCCTAACTTAGGGCCTAAGTGCCAGCCCCAAAAGGTGGCCAAGGCATAGGCGGCCATGCCCAATCCTAGGCCTAACCAAGCAAGTGAACTCATGTTAACACCCCAAATTCATAACCTTGAGACTTGAAGTAATCAATAATGTGAGGCAGGGCCTCAATGGTCAATTGCTTATCCGAAGCATCGTGCATGAGGATGACCCGCACCTTGGCGTCAGGCGCCACATAGAAGGATTTTTCCATATAGGCTAGCATGTCACTCGGCGTGGTTGGCCGGGCAGACGGTGTTTCCGCATCGCCGGACATACCATTCCAGTCCATCCAGTCAACATCTAGTTTCTTAAGGGAGGCATCCAGTTCCTCGGTTCCCTTCCAGGACATATGGCCACCTGGGTAACGCCAGACAGCCGTGTGGAAATCCCGACCTAGCACTTCCTGCATAGAAGCTTGTGTTTCCTTGACTTCCTTGACTACTTGATTGACATCGACTACCCCGCCCGGAAAGAGGCGATTGTAATCATGACTGTAGGAGTGAATCCCGATGGCGTGCCCCTCTCGAATTTGCCGTTCTAACAAGGGCCGGGTCTTGTCTCCCACTGTCTTACCAATCACGAAGAAGGTGGCTGGCACCTTCTTAGCCTTGAGAACATCTAAAATCTTAGGCGTCACTTCAAAGTTAACCCCGTCATCGAAGGTTAAAAATACTATTTTTTTATCTGAGGCTTTAGGATCGTAGAGGAGCTTGCGCACATCCTGAGCCTTATAGGCATAGGCGCTGGCCGCCTGGTTATGGTTAGAACCCTTGACCAGTTCTTGGGGCTTGCTTTCTACTTCCTTCTTATTGGACTCTTGACTGGCTGAAGATTGAGACTGCCCTGTTAAGGCTAGCTGACTCGAGCTAGTCTGTTGAGAAGAGTCCTGCCCTTCAAGGGTCTGCAAGAAGAGCATGACGGATAAGATGCAGACAATACAGACCAGGCACAAAATAAGTGCCAATAAGCTATTATAAAGTAGATTCTTCTTGTCCTTTGACCGCATGCTATCGCCCTCGCTATATTTATATCCTTGACTACAATCCTATTATACTCCACTGTCCAAAAAAATGCGACACTTTATTAGCCTGGGAGCCATTATTTTTTTCTAAACTAGCAAAAAAGTCACCTCGCCTAGAATACTTTCTAAAGCGAGGTGACCAGCTAGTCTTGATTATGCTTCATGATTTTCATCTTGTGAGGCATCAGTAGACGCTTGATTCTTACGACGACGGAAGAAGAGAATAGCGCCGCCGAGAGCTAGGAGAGCAAGCGCCAGTGGTGTTAACCAAGCCATGACTTGTTCACCGGTTGATGGCAAATTGCCGTCCTTGCGTTCTACACCAGAAGTCTTAGTCGCTGTCACCTTGTCAGATGAAGCACTCGAACTTGAGGAAGCCGCTGGTTTCTCAGCTAATTGAATGGTTCGCTTAGCCGTCTGCCCGTTGGCTAGCGTTAATTTAATCTTGGTTTGATCCAATTGGTAAGGTTCAGGTACGGCCACTACATAGTAGTCGTAGTCCCCTGCCTTAAGATCGGTAAAGGTGACTTTCCCTTGGGCATCCGTCTTCAATTGTTGGTTGCCTACGGCTAGGGTTACGTCTGCTACTGCTTGGCCGGCAACGTTGACCACGTTGAGTTCCAAGCTGGCTACTTGGGCCTTACGGCTGACCTTGAGGATTGGATGTAAGTCGGCACCTGGGGCCACATCTAAGGTTTGGGCACCTGTTGCAGCTTGATAAGCTTCTGGCACTTCCTTAATGCCGTAAGTGTACTTACCTGCTTCCAAGGCTTCGAAGTGGATATTGCCTTGGTCGTCCGTTTGGCCTTCCAATTCACCTAAGTAAACTGTCACGCCTGGGACACTTTGGTTATTGTCATCCATGACTTTCACCGTCACATTAGCAACTGCTTGTTGACGTTGAACGGTCAAAGTGATGGAATGATCGGTGTCGGTTGGTAATTCCGCATCGCCTGCTTGGGCGCCGGTGTAATTCTCTGGCAAGTTGACAATCTCATAGTGGAAGGTCCCTGGGGTCAAGCCTTTGAAGACAGCTTGGCCGTATTCATTGGTGACTTGTACTTGGTCGCCAATCTTGACGCTAACGCCTGGTACTTCCTTGCCGGCATTATCCAAGACTTTGACGGTCAGGTCACGCTTCTCAGCTTGAGAAGAAGATGATGAGCTTGAAGAAGAAGCTTGATCCTTGCGGCTCACTTGTAAGGTAATGGAGTGGTCGGTGTCACTTGGCAATTCAGCTTCACCACTAGGCGTGCCTTCATAGCCTTCTGGCAATTGGGTTACCGCATAGTGAATCTTACCAGGCGTTAAGCCCTTGAAGTGGGCATCCCCATTTTCGTCAGTGACAGCCGTTTGGTCGCCAACCGTCACGGTCACGCCGGCTACAATCTTCTGATCTTGGTCTAAAATCTTGATAGTCAAGTCGCGTTTGACAGCTTCAACCGCTGGTTGTGCTGGCTTCTTAGTCACTTGTAAGGTAATGGAATGATCGGTGTCACTTGGCAATTCGGCATCACCACTTGGTGTGCCTTCGTAGCCGTCTGGTAAATCCGTTACGGCATAGTGAACCTTACCAGGCGTCAAGCCTTTGAAGTGGGCATCCCCATTTTCATCGGTCTCAGCACTTTGGCCTTCTACAGTGACCGTTACGCCGGACACAATCTTTTGGTCTTGGTCTAGGACTTTAACGGTCAAGTCGCGTTTAGCTGCTGGCGCTTGGCTAGAAGCTTCCGCCTTCTTAGCTACCTGCAAGGTAATGGAGTGATCGGTGTCAGCTGGCAGTTCGGCATCCCCATTTGGTGTACCTTCATAGCCTTCTGGCAATTGGGTCACCGCATAGTGCACTTTGCCTGGCGTTAGGCCCTTGAAGTGAGCATCCCCATTTTCATCGGTGACAGCCGTTTGATCTGCCACAGTGACCGTTACGCCGGCTACCGTCTTTTGTTCTTGGTCTAGAACCTTAACGGTTAGGTCGCGCTTAGTCACTTGAGGCTCAGCCTTCTTAGCTACTTGCAAGGTAATGGAATGGTCGGTGTCGCTTGGCAGTTGGGCTTCACCACTTGGCGTCCCCTCATAGCCTTCTGGCAATTGAGTCACCGCATAGTGCACCGTTCCTGGTGTCAAGCCTTTGAAGTGGGCATCCCCATTTTCATCGGTGACAGCTGTTTGATCTTCTACTGTTACCGTTACACCGGCTACTGTCTTTTGTTCTTGGTCCAGAACCTTAACGGTTAAATCGCGCTTAGTCACTTGAGGCTCAGCTTTCTTAGCCACTTGTAAGGTAATGGAATGGTCAGTGTCACTTGGTAGTTCAGCTTCACCGCTTGGGTTGCCTTCATAACCTGCTGGCAATTGGGTCACCGCATAGTGAACTGTTCTAGGCGTGAGATTCTTGAAGTGGGCATCCCCATTTTCATCCGTTACGGCTGTTTGGCCTTCCACCGTGACCGTGGCACCTGGCACAATTTCTTGCGCTTGGTCTAAGACCTTGACCGTCAAGTTGCGCTTAACCTCTGGCGCCTGACTAGTGGATTGGGCTGGCGCTTGTGGCGCACTGCCTGCCCCCTCTTGGTCAGATAGGGTAACGGCTAATTTAGAGACCATTTTTTGATGGTCAGCACTTTCTAAGTCTGGACCTGCCTTGACTTCGAAGGCCACTTCATAGTAGGCCTGACCTTGGTCGTCTGTCTTGAGACTGCCCTTGTCAGACTGTTCCTGTAATTGCTTGTTGGCGGCGATATCTTGTTCTGGCCGCTTAGGAATGGAAGTTTCAACTTTTTGTGCCTTGAGGACCTTGTCCGCACGTTTGAAACCTTGGCCATCATACAAGCGTAAACGATACTTACCTGCGGTTAACTTAGGTGCTTCGCTCGCTTGGGCATCAGATTCATGACGATAAACCACATTACCTGCCTCGTCCACAATTTCGTAGGTCGCATTTTCCTGACGTTTTGGCGGATTGGCATCAACTTGTAACAGAATATCCACCGATACTTCAATCGGTGAGTTAGGATTCACTTGCGCTAGGACCAGTCCAGAAGGTACATAGGTCGCTAACATTCCGGCAACTGCAAGGGCAGCGCCAATTTTTCTTAAGCGATTCATACTCTCGCCTCCTTTACCCATATATTACCACATTCAATCGACCCTGTGGGCCATGTCAATAAGAAGTCTAGATTAAATCAATAATCTTCATCATAAATTCATAAATTAGAAATCTAACCCTCCCCAAGAGGCTATTAAAGTCCTATTCTCTAGCCAAATGAAGCCCTACCATTAGACAGGGCTAAACGGTCGACAAGCTAACACTATCTTGCTAGCAGGCCAAATAATTTTGCCCACCAAAATAAGCCTGACCACCCGCCTAGGCTGGTGGTCAGACTCTCTTACTTAGTGACGTCCCCGGCAGGAATTGAACCTGCGGCAGTCCGCTTAGGAGGCGAATCCTCTATCCTACTGAGGTACGGGGACTAGGTGCTCTTAGCACATAGATTATTATAGCACATGTCCGCCCTATCCGACGAGCCTTGCGAGCTCAAAGCTGGACGCTAGCTAAGAAAAAAAGAGACTGGTTGCCCAGCCTCTTCTTCATGGCTTATTTTGCTAAAGCTTGGTTAGCGGTGATAATGGCTACCTTGTAGACATCTTCTTCCACGCAACCACGAGATAAGTCAGAGATTGGCGCGTTCAAACCTTGTAAGATTGGACCTACGGCTTCGTAGCGACCCAAACGTTGGGCAATCTTGTAGCCGATGTTACCAGATTGGAGGTCAGGGAAGATGTAGACGGTCGCATGACCGGCTACTTCAGAACCTGGTGCCTTTTGGTCAGCCACGATTTCTGAGTAAGAAGCATCAAATTGGAGTTCCCCGTCGATGAGTACTTCTGGCGCTAATTCTTGTGCCAACTTAGTTGCTTCTACCACCTTGTCCACTTCAGGTGCCTTAGCTGAGCCCTTGGTTGAGAAGCTGAGCATAGCCACGCGTGGTTCGATGTCGAAGATTTTAGCAGTGTGAGCAGATTCTACTGCGATTTCAGCTAATTCTTGCGCTGAAGGGTTGATGTTAATCGCGCAGTCGGCGAAGACTAATTTTTGACCGTCGCTCTCAGCTGGTACCATGATGAAGGCCCCAGATGTACGGCTAATGCCTGGCTTGGTCTTGATGATTTGTAAGGCTGGACGAACTGTGTCACCAGTGGAGTGAACGGCCCCGCTGACTAAACCATCCGCTAAGCCCATGTAGACCAACATAGTCCCGAAGTAGGACACGTCTTTGAGCAAGTCGCGTGCTTGTTCTTCGGTTGCTTTGCCCTTACGGCGTTCTACGAAAGCTGCTACCATGGCATCGTATTCTGCATAAATTTCTGGATCGATAATGGTAAAGGCGTCAATATTCCAGCTGTTTTGCGCTGCCAAAGCCTTGACTTCTTCTACATTCCCCAATAGGATTGGCTCAACTAAGTCATCTACACGTAGACGAACAGCTGCCCCTAATACACGTTTGTCGTTAGCCTCTGGGAAAACAATCTTGAGGTGTTTACCCTTGATGTTGTTAGCTAAGCGTTTGAACATTACCATAAAATTTGGCCACTTCCTTTTTTCTAGTGATAAAACTCTAACTCCTAGTTTACACCCTTTAGGCCTAAAAAAAAAGTGTTCAGTCTAAAAAAAACAAAAAAGGCGCAAATCTTTTAGATTCCGCCTTTAGTCTGTTTTATATGATAATTAATCTGTACTAGTGGTTTTCATGAAAACGCCCTACTTTTGGCGCTCGTTTCAGGGCCAGCATGCCATAGGCTAGCAAGAGGAAGACCGCCAAAATGGCCACAAAATATTTGCCGAAACCCAACCAGCCAATGCGGTCAATGTTGAGGAAGAAGTAAGGATAAGGTGAGGCCTTCTCGTTAGGGATGGGCAGGTGGAAGACAGCGCCCCGTATCAGGGCAAAGGTCATATAAATAAGGGGCAGCACCGTCCAAGTCAAGGGCTCAAACCAACGATAGTGGCCCTTGGCATCATAGAGGAGCCAATCTAGAATGACCAGAATAGG
>ERZ773250.1417-NODE-1417-length-11917-cov-8.701568_pt1 | contig 11917 bp, 8 predicted proteins | sample MGYA00511258_ERZ773250 | MGnify/ENA primary metagenome ERZ773250 (study PRJEB29015, sample SAMEA2738164) | human oral metagenome | biome: human oral; feature: human-associated habitat; material: saliva | place: China | collected 2187 ... | reverse complement strand
CCGCCAGTTCCTGGCGCCCGGATGCCCAAGTGTGGATTTATGACTCTGCCGGCAACGCGCGGGTCAGTGACGCCAGTGACGGTTCCTTGAACGTGTCTGCCCCTGCCCTGGCCACGCTGGATGCTAAAGGTGTCTACTCGGTGGCTTTTGGGGGAGCTAACCATGAGCTGACCTTGTCGCTAGCCACCGATGGGGCCGGGCAGTGGCGTATTGCGGCGCTTCCTGACGGTGTTTTGCTTTCTGCTACTTCCTTCCAGAACGCTTTTGTGGCGCAAAACCTGTACTTTTTTAACCGTACCCGCACCTCTTTGGTGCCCGATAGGCGCTGGGTGCTGCGCCGCAGGTTAACTACCCATGTGGTTAGTGCGCTGCTGACCGGCCCGGCCCCCTGGCTTAACCAGACTCTTTCTAGTGCCATTCCCGACGGCGTCACCTTAGGTGGCGCGGGAGTTGAGGTCAGTCAGGCTGTGGCCACAGTGGATTTATCCAGCGAGGTGGCTAACGCTTCAGCTAACGATAAGCAAGCAATTGTGCGCCAACTGGCCACTACTTTGGGGCAGCTAGGCTCAGTTAACCAGGTGATAGTTAACTGTGGCAGCACAGTTATTGGTTCTAGTGCCACAATCCGCCAGGGCCACCGTTCGCCCGGTGCGGTGGTGGCCGCTAGCGCGGCGGGCCTGGTGCGTCTGGAGGGCAATAACACGAAGGTGTTACTAGATGCCGGCGCCCTTGGTGAAGGCATTAATGGGGTGGCGGTGGCTGACGCAAACACTGTTTACCTGCAGCGCAATAATGCGTTGGAGCGGCTGAGCGTATCTACCAAAACCCTTACGCAGGTAAATGGCGACACTGATTTAGGGGCGGTGTGTGCCGATAACTTGGGTTGGGTGTGGCTGTGCCAGGGTGCTAATGTGCTGGCTTACTCGACTCAAGGGGTGCGTTACACACTTGCGGTGCCCTCAAACCTGCCTATTGCGGCTTTTAATGTGTCTAGTGACGGCTACCGCCTAGCCTACGCGGTGGCTGTGGGTGAATCTATGCGGGTTTCGGTGTGTGCGGTGGTGCGCGACGATAAGGGCGTACCCACTGGGCTGGGTGAGGCATATTCGATTTACCAAACTGACGTGGCGGCGCTGAGCTGGGTTGATGAGGTAACCGTGGCGGTGCTGGCTAAAGCTAATACTGCTGGGGTGGCGCAGCTGGCCTACGCCCCGGTGGGCGGGATGGTAACTGATATGACTCAGGTTACTAACGCCGAGCGTCTGGTTTCAGGCAAGCATGGTGGACAGGTGTCGGTACTGACTGACCAGGGGCAGCTGATGGTTTCTTCGGGTGCCACTTGGGTGCCCAGCTATTCGGGCCTGAAAGCGGCCACCTACAGCCGCGTCTAGTTTGCATATGTGTCACAGGCACAAATTAGGGTGCAGGTAAACACAGGTAGATGCAGACAAATACAGGCAAAATCGTCCGTTCCCTATAATTTAAACGCGTATTTTCATAGGCGACGGACGATTTTGGGTGTAAATGTGGGCCAGCGCCGGGCGCTTTGCCTGCTTGCACTGCCGACGGCGCTGCTCGCGCTAGAACATAAACAGGACATAAAAAGGGTGGCTGGGTTTCCCCAGCCACCCGTGCTGCATTAGCAGCTGTGGGCAGGCGTCTTAAAACGCTCGATGCCCCGCTTTAGGTGTCTACACCGTCTCTAGACGCAGTAGACCGTAGGTCCAACCTTTTCGGTGGTAGATCACGCAAGGTTGGCCGGAGGATGCTTCAACGAATAGGTAGAAGGAGTGGCCCACCAGTTCCATCTCGTAAAGTGCCTCTTCAATGGTTAAAGGCGTGGACTGGTGCAGTTTCTGGCGCACAATCACCGGGGAGTCGCCGATCTGGGATTCAACTACCTCGCCTGGCTTGGTGGGAGGCAGTACGATTTCCTCAGCCTCAGCTTCGGGGGCCACTTCGATACCCTGCTCAACTAGGGCCTGTTCGACCTCGGCAGTGATCATCGGGTAGCGGCGGTGGTCCTTCTTGCGATCACGTGCACGACGTAGGCGCTCGAATAGCTTGTCGATAGCCAAGTCAAAAGCTGCGTAGCGGTCGCTGGAGCTGGCCTCTGCGCGGATAACCGGGCCCTTGGAGATCACCGTGAGCTCAACTCGCTCAGAAGTGTCTGCCAAACGGGGGTTGCGCTCGTGGCTGACTTCGATTTCTACTCGCTGTGCGCGCGGGTCGTACTGGGTTACCTTGCTGACCTTCTCTTCTGCGTAAGCGCGGAAGCGGGAGCTAATTTCAGCGTGGCGGCCTACAACCGTGATTTCCATAGTTGAATCAACCCTCCTTGGTTGTTTCCGAAACATACCAACGATTGGGATGGTGTGTTGTAAGACACACTATAGTACATGATCGTGTTCTGTGTCACCCTTATTTTGGCTAGTATTCTGTAGGCGAAATCATGTTTTGCCTTGAATTTAGGGCCGCGCTGTGCGTTTTTTGCTAGGCGCTGTAGCCAGTGTCCAGGCGCAAACGACGACGCCGCCCGCCGCCTCTAAAGCCTTAGCGCTAGCTTCCAGCGTGGATCCGGTAGTGACGACGTCGTCCACCAGCACTACCTGCCAGCCGGTGGCGTCAGCTAGGCACTGCACCTGACGCTGAGCACGCTGACGTGAGCTTTTACCAAGCTGTTTGCCAGAGCGCAGGCGTAGCGGATCGGCGCTGACCACAGCTATGTCTAGCTGTGGAGCTAAAAAATCGGCTAAGCCTTGGGCTAATTGGCGAGCCACTAGGTTGGCGTGCCAACGCCGCGAAAGCTTAGAGGGGGCGTTGATGATCGCTAGGGGTTTGTCGCTAGCGAGCTGGTAGGTGAGCCAAGGGACCATGGCGGCGGCGCCGTCGTTAATTCCAGCCAATACGGCACCGGCGATAGCGCGGTGGCGACCACTTTTAAAACTGAGCACAATCTGGCGCAAAGCTCCCGCATAGGTGCCTTGGCTCCAGATGGCCAGATCTGTGGCCGGCAGCAAATCGCTGTTGAGTAAGGTGGCGCTGCGGCTTAGTAGCTGGCGGCACTGTGGGCACAGGTCTGTATCCCACAGGCCACAACCGGCGCATTGGCGCGGTAAAACCAGCTGACCTGCGGCCTTGAGTGCGGTGGTCATGGCGGTGGCGAGCTTAAGCGTGGCGGCCCTAAGGGGGCTAGTCATGGATGTGACAGCCCTAAGTGTGGCGCCCTAAACGAGGTTAGCCTGGAGGTAGGAATAGTGCCGTTTTTGCTGCTGGAAGTGGCGTTAACTTTCGAAGTAGGGGGCCGGGCAAGAGGTGTAAGAGTGTTAAACATAAATCAAATATCTCTAACATGCCCTGTCAGAGCCAATAGCTAAAATAAATCTGTGGAAAACTCGCGCAAGCGCTGGTCAGCGCGGTAAGTCTGGGTGCGTGCCAGGGGCCTGAATTGCAAGGGCGGGCGCCTGAATCGTAAGGCTGGCGCGTAAGGGGTGGGACCTGAATGGTGAGGCTCAGTGCACGAAAAGCAAATAGCGAATAGATTCAAAGCCTTAGCCGGGCGATAGTACGATAGACAAGGTTGAATATATTCAAATGGCTGCCCGTAACAGGCTTAAGCCAGCAAGGAGCTTGTAAGCGTGTCTATTGTTGACCGGATCCTACGCATCGGTGAAGGCCGGACCTTGCGAAAGCTAAGTGCTATCGCAGACCAGGTTGATGCTCTTGAAGATGACTACCGCGAATTCACTGACGAAGAACTGCGTAATCAGACCAAAGAGTTTCGCGAGCGCCTAGAAGAGGGCGAAACCCTCGACGATATCTTGCCTGAAGCTTTTGCAACTGTGCGTGAAGCCGCTGACCGCGTACTAGGCCAGCGCCCCTACCGGGTGCAGCTAATGGGTGGTGCGGCCCTACACCTGGGCAACATTGCTGAGATGAAAACCGGTGAAGGTAAAACCCTGGTTGCCGCTTTGCCCTCCTACCTGCGCGCACTAACCGGCAAGGGGGTGCACGTGGTTACCGTCAACGACTTCTTGGCCGAGTACCAGTCTGACCTAATGGGGCGTGTGCACCGTTTCCTAGGCTTGACCACCGGTTGTGTGCTTGCTGGTCAGGACCCCTCTGAGCGCCGCAAGCAGTATGACTGCGACATCACTTACGGCACCAACAACGAGATGGGCTTCGACTACCTGCGCGACAATATGGCCCAGCGCCCTGAGGACATGGTCCAGCGCGGGCACAACTTCGTGATTGTTGACGAGGTTGACTCCATCCTTATTGACGAAGCCCGTACCCCGCTGATTATTTCCGGCCCTGCCGACGGCGACAACAATAAGTGGTATCGCGAGTTTGCTGATGTGGCCGAGATTCTCAGCCCTAACAAGGACTATGAGGTTGACGAGAAGAAACGCACCGTGGGTATTTTGGCCCCCGGTATTGAGAAGATCGAGGATCGTCTAGGTATCGACAACCTCTACGAAGCCGGCAACACCGCTCTGATCGGTTTTCTCAACAATGCCATCCGCGCCAAGGAACTGTTTAAGCGCGACCGTGACTACATTGTTGCCGACGGCGAAGTACTGATTGTTGATGAGCACACCGGCCGCGTATTGGCTGGGCGCCGCTACAACGAAGGTCTGCACCAGGCCATTGAGGCCAAAGAGCGGGTAGAGATCAAGAGTGAAAACCAGACTCTAGCCACCATTACCTTGCAGAACTACTTCCGTTTGTACCCGGAAGGTTCGCGTTCAGGCATGACCGGTACGGCAGAAACCGAAGCCGCAGAATTCGCTGGTACCTACAAGATCGGCGTCGTGCCCATCCCCACCAACAAGCCCATGATCCGCAAGGACCAGCCGGACCTGGTGTACAAGTCCGTTAAGTCCAAGCTGAACGCGGTAGTTGACGACATTGAAGAGCGTCACGACGCCGGGCAGCCGGTTTTGGTGGGTACCACCAGTGTGGAAAAGAGCGAGGAGCTCTCGGCCCTGCTGCGTGAGCGCCGCATCCCCCACGAGGTACTAAACGCTAAGCAGCACGCCCGCGAAGCCGCCGTCGTGGCCATGGCCGGACGTAAAGGTGCGGTAACCGTAGCCACCAACATGGCTGGTCGTGGTACCGACATCATGCTGGGTGGTAACGCTGAGTTCATTGCCGTGGCCTCCCTGAAGGAAGCCGGCCTAGACCCCATCGACACCCCCGACGAGTACGAAAAAGCCTGGCCGGCCGCCCTGAAGGCAGCCAAGGAAGCCGTCTCGGTGGAGCACGACGAGGTGGTGGAGCTCGGCGGTCTGTACGTGCTGGGCACCGAACGCCACGAGTCGCGCCGTATCGACAACCAGCTGCGTGGTCGTAGTGGCCGTCAGGGTGACCCCGGTGAGAGCCGCTTCTACCTGTCCATGCAGGACGATCTGATGCGCACCTACGCCACCGGTCTGGCTCAGCAGATTATCGCCTCGGACCGTTACCCCGACGACGTGCCGCTCGAATCCAAGATGATCACCCGAAACATCGCCTCCTACCAGCGTCAGCTAGAGGCGCGTAACTTCGAGATCCGTAAAAACGTGCTTAAGTACGACGACGTGCTCACCGAGCAGCGTCAAAAGGTTTACGATGAGCGCCGCATGGTGCTGCAGGGTGAGGATCTAGAGCCCCACATCAAGGCCTTCCGTGAGCGCGTAATTGCCAATGTGGTGGCGCAGCGCACTGCCGAGGGCCGCAGCGACCAGTGGGACCTGGATCAGCTGTGGAAGGACCTGTCCACTGTCTACCCGATGGGCTTGACCGTGGATGAGGTGGTCGACGGCGTAGGCGGCCTGGACGCCCTGACCAGCGAGCGCCTAACTGAAGAGCTCACTGAGGACATTGCGGTGGCCTATGAGGACGCCGAAGCTAACCTGTCCGCTAACGATCTAGCTGTGGCGCAGCTGGGTGAAGAACCCATGCGCACCCTGGAGCGTCGCCTGCTGCTGGCCGTGGTGGACCAGCACTGGCGCGAGCACCTGTACGAAATGGACTACCTCAAGGAAGGTATTGGACTGCGGGCCATGGCCCAGCGCGACCCGTTGGTTGAATACGCCAACGAGGGTGCCCACATGTTCAAGGCCATGATGGAAGCCATTCGCGAAGACACGATCGAGCAGATTTTCGCTTATTGCGCCCGCTTTGAAGCTCAGGCCAAGCAGGCCGCCCGCGAAGCCGCTCAGGCCCGTGAGCAGGCCTCGATCATGGGTGACACCGGCCGTAAGGCCCTGTCTACCGGGGTGACCTACTCCGACGCCGACACTCAAGGCGGCGACAACCAGGGTAACCGCGCTGAGCGTCGTCGTCGCTCCAACAAGAAGCGCCGTCGCCGCTGATCAGGACCCTGGGGCAGCTGAGCAGGGCCCTGGCTGGGGCAGCTGATCAGGGCCCTGGGGTAGCTGAGCAGGCCACCGCGCCAGCAAAGATCCATTAGCCTAAGGATCCATTAGCCCATGTGCAGGTAGGTCATTACCCAGTGCCCGTGGCGCAACTGGATCTGGCAGGCACAGGCGTGGATGCGCCCATCGTGGGAGAGCAACACGCTAACTTCCCAGCCGCTGGCACTGGCCTGGGCCCGCACCGCATATAGGTAGGGGATCCGGGCTGGCTTACCGGCCTGGCAGCGTGCGGCTACTTGTGCTCGGCGGCTGAGGGCGTCGTACAGCTCCGGGGTGAGCCAGCGAGCTAAATGCTGCGGCTGGCGCATCCCGTGCATGATTTCCCAGGCGTAAACGGCTACCGTCCCCGCCCAGCGTCCCGGATCGGGCAGTTGTTGGCTTTGAGGCTGGCTTTGTCGCCGAGTTTGGGACTGGTGATTTTGGGGCTGGCGGCTTTGCTGTGAGCTGGGAGAACCAGGGCCGACGGCGCCGCTTGCCTGGCGCGGGCTGCTTGCCTGGCGCTGCGACTTGCTTGCCTGGCGCTGCGGGCTGCGGCTGGAGGCTGCTGCACCTTGGCGCCTTTGGGGGGCTTGCTGGCGCGCGCTAGGGGCATAACTTGAGGCATAAAGCGTGCTCATGGCTAGCCCTTAGTGGGAATCGTCAGTGCTAGGCCGGGGCGAATCAAATCTGGATTAGCCCCGATAAGCGCCGCATTGGCCGCAAAAATCTGTTTAGACAGCTGAGCTACCTGCCCGTTGGTGGGGGAGGGTACCCCATTTTGCTGCAGCCATTGGAGGGAAATAGACCATAGGCTCTCTCCAGCTAAAACCAGGTGCTGGCGAATAACCGGGGCGGGTTTAGCGTCTGGAGCCGGGACACAAGTGCCCGAGCGCTGTGCGCTACCCGGTTTGAGGCTGCCGCTCTTGGGGTTGGCCTTCGAGTTTGGAGATTTGGCTCCCGGGCTTTTAACCGCCGGGGTTTTAGACCCTGGCCCGCCAGTGCGCGGATGAGCACTAGAGCGGCTGGGACTGGCTGAAGGCCGCGCGTTAGGCCGGGGTGAGGCACTAGCGCTTGCGCTAGCCCTGGCTCGCGCGCTGGCGTGACTAGTGGGCGTGGCACTGGCTCGGCTAGTGGGCGCGCTGCTAGCGTGCGGGCTCCTGGATGGGGAGCTTGCTGTGGCCGGGGCGCTCGCTTTAGCTGAAGCGCTGGGCTTAGCCGAAGCGCTCGCCTTGGCTGAAGCACTGGGCCTGGCTGAAGCGCTCGCGCTCGCGGTGGCGCTAGGAGAGGGGCCGTGTGCGCCCCAGCCCAGATTGTCGTCATTAGCGCTGGCCGGGGCGCAGCTAAGGGCAATAATGGCGGCCCCGGTGGCCAGTTTGCGCACCAAAGGCGCGCTGTGACGCAAATTCAAAGTACGGTGAGTGCAAGCACATACCAGCACCCACATGGCTCCCAGCGCGTGCCAGGCCACCAGTGCGGCACCGGCTCCAGCGGCCAGGCCGGCCAGTGCAGTGCTGACATCCGCCATCGACCACAGCGACAAATACTGCAAAGACAAGGTCTTGAGCAAAGCCACGGCGGCTGCTAGCAGCAAGACGCTCAGCGCTGTGCCGAGCCAGGCAACTAGGTGAAGACCTAGCCAACATTTTAGGCTCTTAGACATCGGTACACCTTCTTTGGTGAGAAATAGTGATGTTTAATTATGTTTTGCTGGAACTGGACTGTCAATAGCGAATGTGACTTTGGTTATGGCAATCTTGAATCATGCACTTAGAGAGCCTGCTAGCGGATCTAGATAGCCAGTTTGAGCAGTATGAACGCTCTGCCAGGGCAGCTCAGGCTTGGGAGCTAGCCGAGGCTGAAGCTGGTAGAACCGCGTTGGTAGATCGCCTGCGCGCGGTGGAGGGTGGTGCGCTTACTGTAACCACTCGCAGCGGGCGGGTAGCTAGCGGCAAGCTACTGCAAGCGCGCCAAGAATTTTTGCTACTGCGTGCCTCTGACGCCAGTCAGATGCTGGTGCCAATGGGGGCAGTAGTTAGTGTGCGGGGCGTGGGGCGCCAGTTAGAGACGACGCCGTCGCAACGGGTTAGCTACACGGTTGCGGCAGTTTTGCGTCAAATTATGCGAACTAAGCGACCGGCCAGGTTCAATACGGTGGCGGGTGATATTACCGGCAGGATCATCCGTGTCGGTGCGGATCATGTGGACGTGCTGAGTGTGGATAAGCGTGACTTATCCGATCGGGTCACGCTTATCCTGTCAGCAATTGAAATTGTGACCAGTATTTAGCCGCAAGCGGCTAATATTTAGGTCGTGTGGTCACTATCGCTACCCAAAATCGGGTGCTAGCGATAGCGCTTAGAGATCTAGTCCACCTTCGGATACGGCCTCGCGGGTGTGCGCATACTGCTTGTCGATGTAGTCTTCGAGTGCAGCTACTTCAATGCGCCATAGACCGCGAGCGCCAACCTGAATAGCGGGTAGCTCTCCGGTACGGATAAGTGAACGGACGGCCTGGGCGGAAATCGATAACTGCTCGGCGACGTCGGCGATAGATAAAAATCGAGGTGCCATGTCCTAATAATGTCACGGGTTAGCCCAGATGCAAACTGGTTAGGTGAGATTGTGAAAACTTCATGGCTGCCCAGAATTTCTCTTAGGATAGGCAGATAGCTGGACGACCTGGGGGTTGTTACCAAGGGGTGCGCATATGTCTGAATTAAATCAATCGAATAGATACGGGGCGCGGCAGCATCAAAATGATGCTGGTGCGAGCATTGACGCTTGGCGCTGGAGGCGCCCAACTTGGCGAGATCCTAGGCTTTTTATTGGAATAGTGCTGGTCATCGTGTCTATGGTAGCCGGTTCAGTACTAATTGATAGAGCCACTAGTACACAGCAGGTATGGGCTTTGAGTCAGGATGTAGCCCCAGGAACTGCTCTAAAAGCTGGAAAAAACCTGAAATTAGTCTCAGTGAATCTTGGGAGCGCAAGTAGCGCTTATGTGCAACAAAAGCAACTTAAAGCTGACACATATGCGCAACGTTCATTACACTCAGGAGAGTTATTGCCAGCCGACGCCACTAGTCAGCAAAGCAAATTGAATATGCGCTCAATTGTGGTGCAAAGCAGTGGCCAGCTTTTAAATAGCATTCGGGTTGGCGATACCGTGGAGCTGTGGCAGTTGCCTTCCAGAAACGTAGCGGCTGTGGCACCCACGCCGTCGGCAACTAAAGCAGCTAGCACCAATGGAGCTAGGCGCGTGGCTCAAGGACTGATAGTGGACGCAATCGGAGGCGATCAAAACGCCATCGTCGCAGATAAAAGCACCAGTGTGCGTGTGCTGGTACCAGCCGAACAAGTTGAGCCTGTGCTCACCGCAGTAGGCTCTGGTGCCGGCTTGGTGCTGGTGAACACGGGGTCTGAGCAATGAGAACAGCTGTATTACTAGCTCTGTGGGATGACGATTCCACCCTTTTGCGACAAATTGACGCTGAGCGTGACCTGTATGTTTCACGCCGCTGTGCAGATATAAGTGAGCTTTTAGCTGACGTTGCCGTGGGACTAGGGCAGCTGGCAATTATCGATGAGCAGCTTGACGGCCTAGACCGCACAGTGATTGCCACTTTGAATTCTTATGGCGTGCCCGCGATTGTGTTGACCCGCAATGACGGGGTGCGCTGGCATGATCTGGGCGCCTGGGTGGCGCCTTGGCCGGGTTCGCCTCAGCGAGTGGTTGCCGAAATTTCACGGGTTTTGGTTGCCGGCACGGTTTCGCCCCAGCCCACCGCTGCCGCCAGTTTGGGTGATGAGCTCTTTGGGCTTTCGCCTACGGCAGTTGACGACGGCGCCTTGGGGCTGCCTAGCGCGCGTTCTGCAGCCTTTAATCCTTTAGATGTGCCCATGGCGGCGACGACGGACGGGGCTAGCTCTCCTTTGTTCGACGCCGTCGTGCAAAGTCAGGCTTCAGCTTCCAGTCCGCCGCCCGCGCCGCCAGAGCAGCTACCACCCCCGCCCTTTGATAGTGCGGTGGGGCAAGTGCCGCTTATAGCGCCAACCGAGGCTCCGGCCCCTAGTGGGCAGTTAGATCCGGCTTTAGCGCTGCCCTTGCCACCAGCTCCAAGCTTTGAGCCGCCGGCGCCCAGCGCCGACTTACCTGAGGCGTCAGCTGAGCTGCCAGCTGCCAGCTCTGAACAAAGCCCAGCAGACATCACCGCCGCGCAGCCAACCACCCGCATGGGGCGCCGTCGTGCCCGCCATGCCAGCCACGCTGCCAGCCCAGTTACCCCGAGCCAAGGCAATACGTCTAGCCACTTCAGTACGGCTAGTCAGGAGCAAAGCGGCGAGGCTAAAGCTAGGGTTGAGCCGGACGATCCGCCGCAGCAGCTCAATGACTCTAGTGTAGACGCTGTCAAGTCGGCTGTTTCAGCTGGCCAGGCCAGTATTGACTCGCCTCCTTTGCCTGAGGGGGCATTAGCTGCTCGCGTGCTGCCGCAGCCGGTTCAACCAGTTACGCGCCGCAGTGTGCGCCGCTCTCAAACGGCGCGCCCGGCCACGCCCTTTGATCCTGTTGCAGCTGCCCAGGCGGCAGGTGCTGGTATCGAAGTCTCGCCTTTTGCCCCGCCGCAGCAGCGAGGCGTGGCTAGCTCAGATTTGGCGGGTTCTGGTTTCTCAGCTAGCACTGGAATGTCGGCCGCTTCGGCTGGGCCGCTGGCTTCAGCCGCATCCTTTGCTTCAGCCGCTTCAGCTGCGCCTTATGGCTCGGCTGCTTCTGCCGCGCCCTATGGTTCGGCCGCCTCGGCGGCGCCTTATGCTTCCGCCGCCTCAGCGGCAATCCCTACTGCAGCCTCAGGAGCCGGTGGGCCCTGGTCGGCAATGTCGGCTGCAGGGACTGCTTGGTCGGCTACTTCGGCTCCATTCGCGGCTTCAGCAGCGGCACCTGGTGGCCCTATGCCGGCGCAGACTCAGGTGCTGGCGCCTGGCCAAATTAACGGCTACCAAAACCCAGCTGGCATCAATGGGGCTCAGCCTCCACGTCGTAAAGGTTTACGTGCTTTGTTGGCGCGCAAAAATGGGGCCAGTACCCCCAGCGCCGGTGGGCCAGTAATTGCCGGCGCGCCGGGTGCTATGCCTGGTACTGCTCCTGGTGGCGCGGCCCCTGGGGCTGGTATTCCTGGCGCCATGCCTGGTACTGCTTCTGGTGGCGTTCCGGGTGCTGGTATTCCTGGTGCGGGCGCGCCAGGTGCCATGCCTGGTGTTGGAGCGTCGGGGGTTGGCGCCCCGGGGCTGCCCGGTATGCCCAGATCCGCTATGGCCGCGCCTGCGGCTACGGGCGTGCCAGGCGTCGTTCCTGGTGTCATGGCCCCGATGCCCGGTGCTGGGCCAGTCACAGGCGCGGTTCCTGGCGCTGTGGGTATCCCTGGCGCTGTGGGCGTCCCGGGTGCAGGTGGACTCGGTATGCCTGGCGGGCAAGGCACCCCTGGCGCCGCCATGCCCACGGCCATGCCTGGCAGCCAGGG
>ERZ773250.1412-NODE-1412-length-11958-cov-3.708729_pt1 | contig 11958 bp, 10 predicted proteins | sample MGYA00511258_ERZ773250 | MGnify/ENA primary metagenome ERZ773250 (study PRJEB29015, sample SAMEA2738164) | human oral metagenome | biome: human oral; feature: human-associated habitat; material: saliva | place: China | collected 2187 ... | reverse complement strand
GTTGGGTCAGGAGCTGGTCCATGGCTTCTGGCCGGTAGCGCCAGCCCATGTGATGCAAGACAATGGCCTTGTTTAGGAGAATAGTTGCCAGACCATAGTCCTGGGTGACCACAATATCGCCTGCTTGGACCAAGGCCACAATCTTATAGTCAGCCTGGTCGGCGCCCCGCTCCACATAAACCGTCTGGACATGGGCCAGATAGTCGGTCTTGCTGACATGGTTATAGGAGGCCACGATGATGACGGGCAAGTCCCATTTGGCGGCTAGGCTAATGGCCTCGGCCTTAACAGGACAGGCATCCCCATCCAGCAGAATCCGCATCTACTTATCCTCCTGGGCCGCCAACTTGGCTTCTACATAGGCATCTTGGAAATGCGTCGCCCAGTAAACCCACATAATCATAGCCATAAAGGCAATGCCCAATCCCGTTAGGACATGGGCTGGGTTGCCCGTCACAAAGCCTACCAGGACGGCCACCAAGGTTGGCCAACCGAAGCAGTTGAGGCAGACCCGGAAGGCCTGGCCATAAGACTTAATGGAGAAGATATCCGTGAATTTCATAAAGGACAGGAAGCCTGCCACCCCAAAGAGCATGATGAGGAAGCTGACCGCCACCAAGAGCCAGGAGTTAATGAAGATGGTCAGAATAATGGCCAGGCGATTATTTTGGAACCACTGGCCAGATAGGAGGCGGTTGAGGCTGTCGGCGCTAGTGGCTGTTCTAAAGTCCGCCTCTGGCTCATAGGCTTGGGACAAGAAGCGATTGCCCGCTGTCGTCACCACGAAGCGCTCAGGGGTAAAGGCCACTCCGGCCTTGCCTGACAGGCTGGCTTCTAGCTGCTGGCTATCATCTTGAGCCAGGAGCACGACGCGCCCTTGGTCATCGTCACGCAGGCTGGTGTCTTGGCTAGGCAGGACCAGCTGGCCATTAGGCCCGGTCGCATAATGAGCCAACTGCTCCGCTACTTGGTCATCCAGCAGAGCCATAGACTGGGAAGCAAATTGTTCTAGGCTGACAATCTTGAGCTGGCCAATTTTAACCGCAATGGGCAGAATCATAACGCTAATAATCAAGAGAATAACCGCCAGGGTCTGTCTGAATTTGAGGGGTTGCCGCTCCTTGAAGGCCGACACGGGCCCTGCCATGGCAGCAAAGTAATTAAGGGGAAATGCTTTTGTGGACATCCGGGTTCCTACTTTCATTGAATTCTACCTCTCTAGTATACCATAAAGGCACTCGCTGGAAAACCAGGCCAAGAGGTCATAAGGAGAGCCTCCCCTCCCCAAACAAAAAGGACAGGAAAAACTTCCTGCCCCATAAAGTGCTAAGATTAGCCCTTGGTCCCCCCGTTGACCAAACCGGTCACGAAGTTCTTCTGTAACATGAAGAAGAGGGCTGAGATTGGCACGGCGATTAAGATAGCACCGGCCGCGAAGAGCGCAACCCGTTGGTTACGTTGGTCCGCAATCAGAGTTTGCAGACCGGCTGCGACAGTATAGGACTCTTCCTTACGCAGCAAGAACTTAGCCAAGAGGTAGTCCCCGAATGGTCCCATGAAGGCCCAGAGAGCTTGAACCGCGATCATTGGACGGACCAATGGCAAGACGATTTGCCAGAAGATCCGGAAGTGGCCTGCCCCGTCAAGGTTAGCAGATTCATCCAAGTCGTAAGGCACGGTATCGAAGTAACCCTTCATCAACCAGGTGTTCATTGGAATCCCACCGCCGATGTAGATCAGAGAGAGGAACCAGAATTGGTTGAGGGCGTTGAGCAAGACAGCCATAACATAGAAGGCAGTCAAGGCAGCCATGGTTGGCACCATTTGCACGATTAAGAAGAAGAGCAAGGATTTCTTACGACCCATGAAGTTGTAACGGCTGTAAGCATAACCTGCCAAGGTGACAACGAAGACTTGCACCACCATGGTAGAGGTCGCGACGAACAAGGTGTTACGGTACCAAGATAGGTACTTGGTCTCGTTGAAGAGACGGGTGAAGTTGTCCAAGGACCACTGCATCCCCAAGTCTAGGGAGAAGGCGGTCACGTTCCCTGCCTTAAAGGCCGAACTCACGGTAATTAAGAGCGGGTAAATGATGACGATAGAGAGGACAACCATGTAGAAGTAGGTCAGGAATTGGCCTACAAAACGGGAAAATTTCGCTGATTTAGTCAAATTTTTCATGATTAGGCCTCCTCAATGTTAAAGGCGTTGGTCTTCTTGAAGACGAATAAGGATACCGAGATGATGATCAAGGAGATAATCAAGGTCAAGGCCGCCGCAATGGAGAACTGTGGTGATTGACCGGTGGTAATCTTATAGATCCAAGAAATCAAGATGTCGGTTGACCCGGCACCGCCCCCAACAGAACCTGGACCCCCATCGTTGAAGAGGTAGATCATGGAGAAGTTGTTGAAGTTGAAGGTGTATTGGGTCATGAAGATTGGTGCTGCCACCGACAAGATAACCGGTAAGGTAATGGCGGTGAAGCGTTTGACAGCCCCTGCCCCGTCAATTTTCGCTGCCTCATAGAGGGTTTCAGGAATAGATTGTAGGATAGAAGTGGTCATAACATAGACATATGGGAAACCTAACCAAGCTTGAATCATGATGATGGCTACCTTGGTCCAGTTTGGATCGGTCTTCCAAGCCAAAGTTGGCAGATCCACAAATGGAATCAAGTGGTTCAAGAATGGAATAACCTGAGTGTTAATGGCCCCGATAGAGTCATTGAACATGTTAGAGAAGGTCATGATCGTGATGAAGGCTGGTACCGCCCAAGGCAAGAGGAAGATAACCCCGAAGATACGTTTCCCCTTGATAAAAGGCTGGTGAGCCACAATCGCGGTGAAGACCCCGATGACGATTTGTAAGGTGGTCGCACAGATGGTCCAAATCAAGGTCCAAGTGAAGACCGCCATGAAGGCATCACGGAAGGTTGAGAGGTTGAAGATATTCCAGAAGTTTTCTAGCCCTACCCAGTCTAAGAGTTTAGCAGGTGGCGTGTGTTTGAAGTCATAGTTAATAAAGGCTGTACATACGGTCACCAATACTGGGAAGACAATGGCAAAGGCCATAAAGATATAAGACGGAATAATTAAGAGATATGGGAAACCATCCGCATAGATGTTGTGGAGCATTTCCTTCAAGGTCTTGGAGATTTTCTCGCCCTTGTTGATTTTACGAGCGATTGAACGCGCGTCTATGATGTTAGCCCCATAGAAGGCTAAGAAGATAATGGTAATGATGATTTGCAAGCTCCCGCGAATTAAGAGGAAGAGGGAGTGGTCATGCTTAGGAACAGTCCCGAGGGTCACAAAGCCTACGAGGGCGCCATAACCGAAGGTAAACATTTCAAAAATAAAGAGTGCAGTCAAAGCCAGGAAGATAATCCCTTTGAGGGCTTGGCCATTATAGAATTGTCCCAGACCTGGAATCAGAGACAGGCTCATGGCTTTACGCTCATCTTGACGCGCTGCAACCGTGTCTGCCATAATAATACCTCCATTTCAATATACTAATAGTTGCTCTCCTCTTGCAAAAAGACCTGGTAGCCGAAGGCTACCAGATCATTCAGCTTGAGTAGTTGTCAGCTTATTCGCCGTGTTTTTGTTCGATCGCTTGTTTGATCAATTCTACCGCTGCGTCAGCTGCTTCTTTAGCAGACTTGTTACCTGAAGCTGCGTCGAAGATTAAGTTTTCAGCACCTGGCCATACTTCAGCCATTTGTGGGATGTTTGGCATTGGAACTGCGTTAGCGAAGGTGTCGATTACCGCTTTGGTAATTTCGTTACCGTCTTTAGCTGCTGCTTCACGTGCTACGTGGTTAGCAGGAACTTCGCCGAAGCCTTTGTACAATTTGTTTTGTTGTTCTTCAGAAGATGCCCAGTCTAAGAATTTTTGAGCCAATTCTTTGTTTTCTGAGTATTCTGAGATAACCCATGCTTTACCGCCGGCAAATGGTTTGTACTCGTTACCGCCAGGTAATGAAGGTAATTTAGCAGCACCTAAGTTCACTTTAGCATCTTTGAAGGCTTTCGCTTCCCATGGACCTGCGATGACTGCAGCAGTCTTACCATCGATGAAGGATTGTTTCAAGAAGTCGTAAGAAGACTTAACGTCTAACATGCCTTTTGGCCATACATTCTTGTACCAGTCGCTGATGTAGTTGATCGCTTCAACAGATTTGTCGTTGTTCAAACCGATGTCTTTAGGATCAGTACCGTTTTTACCGAATACATAACCGCCGTAACCAGATAAGATACCATAGCTGTAGTAGAAGTTAGTCAATTGACCGAGGAAGGCAACGTTCTTACCTTCTTCACCTGCGAACTTGTACTTGTCGTCTTTAGATAAAGCCATTAAGTCATCGAAAGATTTTGGTGCTTCTTTCAATAAGTCTTTGTTGTAGTACATGATGATGGATTCGATAACAGATGGCGCACCGTATACTTTACCGTCGATGGATACACCTTGTTTGTCTTTGTCATCGTACTTAGCGTCGTCTAACAATTTCACTTCTGATAAGTGACCAGCTTTTGCTAAAGCACCTACACGGTCGTTAGGTGCGATATAAACGTCTGCACCGTTCCCAGCAGGACCGTCTAAAGCTAAAGCATCTAACATACCGAACATGTCAGTGTTGTCAGAGATTTCAACCTTCACGTTGTTTTTCTCTTCGAAGTCTTTGATGTTTGCTTTGAGGTAGTCAGTTAAGCCCCCACCAGAGATCACCAATTTAGCTTCTTGGGCAGTCGCAACTTTCACTGCGCCGAATGGGAATGCTGCTAAAGCCATAGCTGCAGACATAGTCCCGATTGCAAGTTTTTTCCAGTTAAATTTCATTACGAAATCCTCCTTAAAGATAGTATGTTGACGCTTTCGTCAAACGTTACAAGTTTATTATGCAACAAAACGAAACGGCTTTCAAGTTAAAGTTTGGTGTTACCGATAACATCTTGTATCATGACAACTTGCCTGACCTTAGCTTGTAAAGAATCCTAGTTTATGGCTAATTTGATGGCTTAATGCTACTAAATAAAGAGCCAAGCGAGGCCATTCTCACTTAGCTCTTTCCTATTATAAGATAATCACAATCGGATCAGCAGCTACGGTCAGCTTGCCCTCCTTGACGGTGACAGGACTTGAAGTCAAGGCATTGACATAGTCCCCGTCTGGCAGCTCAACTGCTAGGTCGCCTGACTTGCCCTTAAGCGATACCGCCGCTAACAAGGCTAGGTCTTGGGAGCCTGGATGCTTGTAGGCGATTTGCACTAAGTCTAGGTCACGGTCCCCTGATAAGTCATAAGCCCCTCGAACTGGCAAGGCCGACTTCTTGATTTCAATCAGGCGACTTAGGCAGGCGCTTAAGTCCTCCTGCCCTCCTTGCCAGTCAATGGGATCCCGGTCGAAGAGATTAGGCAGATGGCTGGCGCCAATTTCCTGACCGTTATGGATCAGACTGGTCCCCCGCTGCATCAAGCTAAAGGTCAACCAGTGGCGCAGTGAAGCGCCCTCTGGCATGACGCTAGCAAAGCGTGGCTGGTCATGGTTCTCCAGATTACGCAACTTGACATAGTTATCAGGATAAATCATATCCTGTAGGGACAGGCGCTCCAGATACCAGTCCAGAGGGATTTCCCCGCGGACATAGCGCTCATAGGCTGTCCAAATGTCATAATCATAAGTCAGGTCAAAGGCCTCATAGAGTTGGCTGTCGCTAGCCGCGTCTACCCCTTCCTGGCGCAGGGCCTTCACAAATTCCGCATGGACGGACTCTGCCAACCAAAGGAAGTCCTCCTTGACTTGAGCCACCGCCTGGCGGGCTTCCCGCCAAAAGTCAACGGGTACCATGGAGGCCACATCACACCGGTAGCCGTCCACGTAATGGGCCCAGTATTTCAGGCTTTCAATTTGGTAGTCCCAGAGACCACGGTCTTGGTAGTCCAAGTCCACAATGTCGGTCCACTCCCCTACCCGGTTGCCCCGCTTGCCATCAGGTTTATAGTAGAACCATTCGGGATGGGTCTTAACCAAGACAGAGTCGGGTGAGGTGTGGTTGTAGACCACGTCAATCATAACCTTCATGCCCCGCTCATGGATGGCCTGGCAGAGTTCCTCGAAGTCCTCTAGCGTCCCATACTCGGGATTGACGGCCCGGTAGTCTTGAATGGCATAAGGCGAGCCCAGCTTGCCCTTGCGCTTCTCCACCCCCAGCGGATGAATAGGTAGCAGCCAAATATAGTCCACACCTAGGGCCTTAAGCCGGTCCAGGTGGGGAATCACCCCCGCAAAGGTCCCTTCTTGGCTGAAGTTGCGAACATAGACGCAGTAAATGACGCTGCGACGTAAATCATAGCTTGTATCAAGTGCCATTATATTTCCTCCTCATAGATGATGAGACCATCAGGGCCCAAACTGTTCTCTTGGTAGCCATTAGCCAGACAGAGCTTAGCCGGCTGGTCGAATTTTAGACTGCCTTCATGGTTGAAATAGGCCACCAAACGTGTGCCTTGGTGGGTCAGGCTAATTTTGACCCCATTGTCCAGGGCTTCATAGTCAATTTGCCCCTGGATCACCCAGTCATTGTAGCGGTGACGTAAGGCAATCAGAGCCTTAACAAAAGCATACATGTCTTGGTCCTGTTGGGCCGGATCCCATGGCATGACCTTGCGGCAGCCTGGATCGTGGTCGCCATCTAAGCCATACTCGGTGCCATAGTAGAGGCAGGGACTGCCCAACTGCAAAAAGTTGAAGGCCAGGGCAGCCTTGACCCGGTCCTTGTTGCCCTTGGCTAGACTGAGAATGCGCCAGGTATCATGGGAATCCAAGAGGTTGAACATGACCTCATTGTGCTGACGGCGGTAGAGCATTTGCTGGCTCAAGACGGCATCTACTAATTTCTGGGCGGAACCCCGATGTTCTAGGAAATAACGGGTAGTCTGGGTGGTGCCCAAGTAGTTCATGACCGCATCAAATTGGTCGCCTGCCAACCAAGGTTGGGAGTTATGCCAGATTTCACCCAGTATATAGAGGTCCAGCTTTATGCTTCGAACTTGCTGGGCAAAGGCCCGCCAGAAGTCATGGTCGATTTCATTGGCTACATCTAGACGCCAACCGTCAATGTCGAACTCGCGAATCCAGTAGCTGGCAATGTCTAAGAGGTAACGCTGAACTTCTGGGTTCTGAGTATTGAGCTTAGGCATGCGACCTTCAAAGGCAAACATCTCATAGCTCAAGCCCTGAGCCCGGTGGACCGCCCCTGGCGTCAATGGGTCCACAACTGGATACTTGTAGATGTGGAACCAGTCTGTGTAAGGAGAAGCCGACCCTCGCTCCCTGACATCCTGCCATTGCTTGGAGTGGGCTCCGATATGATTGAATACGGCGTCTAACATGACCCGAATGCCACGAGCATGGCAGCCTTGGACCAGGCGTTTGAAGGTTTCCTTATCGCCAAAGTGTGGATCCACGCTGAGATAGTCGATGGTGTCATACTTGTGGTTGGTCGGCGCCTCAAAGATAGGACAGAGATAGAGCCCCGTAATGCCCAAGTCTGCTAGATAATCCAGCTCCTGAATAATCCCCTCTAAGTCACCGCCGAAGAAATCCTCAGAGGTCGGTCTGATTTTAGCATCCCAAGGCTGGGTCTGTTCAGGACTGAGTTCAGGTCGGCCATTCTTGAAGCGTTCCGGGAAGATTTGATACCAGACAGTAGACTTGACCCATTCCGGCACCTTGGCCCGCTCGCTCTCATGCAGATAAGCCAAGCGGAAGAAAGAATCAAAGTTAATATCCTGATCAGACTCCGATTCATGGAAGCCATCGTCACCGTAGACCATGGTCTGACCCTGGCTGTCTTCCAAGACAAAGTAATACATAAGACGACGATGAGGCACCGTCACCTGGGCCTGCCAGAAATCAAAGATGGAAGTCCCAGCCACCAAGGTCAGTTCAGTCTCTTCCTGCTCGGTCAGGAAGGGATCTTGAAAGACCACTCGCACCTTGCTTAGGTCGCCTCTTTTGCTGCGCAGGCGCAGATGAATGTGTTCCTGGTCGTAGAGATAGGCAAACTCCGACTCAGGACGATGATAAATACTGCTTAATTCCATAAAGTCACTCCTTGTCACTCTCATGCTAGCAGAATTCCATCCCTATTACAAGAACAAGGAAAGCGGTTACCGGTATCAAGTCGAGCTGGTCCTAAGGGGGGGGTTAGAATACTAGCACCTCTCTTTTGCCCAAGAAAAAACGCCCTTGCTTGGGCGTATAGCATGGCTTAAGCCTAGTTGACGTCAATTCTCACACCAATCTCGGCAAAGACTTGCTCATGGTCTAGTCGAGTGTCCGTTTGGACGGCTACTCGATCAGCCTCATCCAAGGCAGTTTGGATAGGAGAGCTCTCCTTAAGTAAGTCATCTTGTCGCTTCATGGTCTTCACTCCTTTAAGGCCAATCTACCATAAATAGGCATCCTAAACAAGTCATTTTAAGAGAAAAAGCAGGGACCGCGTCCCTGCTTGCTCATGTGAATAAAATTAGTCGTCCTTGCGGTCGTCTTCTACGGCAACTACTTGGCCAGATTGGGCATCTACCTTGACTTCAACGTCGACGTCACCGTTCTTGTAAGTCAGGGTCCATACGGTTGCTTCCCCATCACGGTCTAATTCCCAATGATCTAGCTTCAAGTCCTTAACATCGGCCCCCGCTTCGGCAGCAGCTTTGATGTCCTTGAATTCCTTCATCTTCTCTAAGTTAAGACCTTCCTCGCGACGCTCTACGCCCCCTTGTTTAGCCTTAACCAAGCTTTGTTCAGACTTAGCAACTTCTGCGCCAGTGCCAGCATTAATCTTGAGTTCGTATTCATTTTCGTCATCGACTGCTTCAAATTCTACCACATAGAACTTCAAGTCATCATCATACTTCAATTCAACAGTGGTTAAATCTTGCTTAGGATGTGCCTCACGGTAGAATTTGATGAATTCTTCTGCTGTCTTAGTGACTTGCTCATAAGTCGTCGCATTTTGCTTAGTGGTCTCATTGCTGCTAGCATTGGCTGCTGTTGAGCTAGAATCTGAGCTAGAGCTTGAGGATTGAGCCAAAACGCTCGGAGCTAGGCTAGCAGTTAGGGAGAGGGCCACCAAGGCTGTTGTCAATTTTTTCTTCAGTGTCATAGTAAAGACCTCCTATACTTTTAACTTGTCTTTATGATAACACGACAATTGTAGAATGTCAACCTATAAACCGATTATTCTTCTGAAACTAACTTCTCAACCCACTCGGCATTGACCATGAGTTGTAGGTTGGACTCGTGCTGGGTCATGCGGTCACCCCAACGCTCTAAGATTAAATCATAGTGATCCGGATCGAAGGCAATGAAGGCTACAATGTCATCCTCATGCATGAGAATGAATTGCTTCTGCCCTGTCTCCCCATCCACATAGAACTGGACCCGCTCCACCTGGGCAGTCGGATACTGCTCCAGGAAGGTGGCCTGAAGGTAGTATTTCAAGAGCTCAATCACCCGGTCATCCAGGCCCGCCTCAAAAATAAAAATCTTCTCCCACAAATCACGCAATTCCGGCACAATGCGGAAGCGATAGCCTGCCTTGCGTTGGACATAGCCTTCCTCGCGGAAATAAATGGTCCGCAAGTCATGGGCAATCTGGACATGCTTTTCAGGCTGAGGTTCATAGTAGACCATGAAGACATGCTTAGGGTCGTGATAGAGATAGCCATAGTTGACGAAGGTGTCATAGCCACAGTTGTCACAGTGGAAAGCCAAGAGGTCGGTCGACATGACCAGGGGCTTGAGTTCAGGGTTGGCGCTAATATTGATGCTGTCATAGGCCAGGAAATCTTGCGTATGGTTACAGTTAGGACAAACCATAGGATAGGTATGGTGTCGAGTCATAAGGTCACTCCTTTATTTTTTCTTCCTATATATACCAAAAGATTCAGTTGCAAGCAACTGAATCTTGAAGTTGACTTAACGGCCATTGGCGACATTGCCGTAGGTTTCAGTCAGAACAAACTCAGGGTTGCCTGCCTGATCTTCGACTGCAATGAGGCCTGCTTTTGGCGCGTAATAGAGGTAAATAGTGCCATTTGGCAATTCACGCGATACCTTGACGGTGTTCTCGTAGCGCTTGCCATTGATGACATAGGTCATAGGATTAGCCACCACTGTGTTCTTAACCGACTTATCATAGCCGGTATAGTAGACCTTGCCCACCGTCAAATCCGCTGGCAGAATCAAAGCCTGCTTGTCGTCCTTGGCCGCGTCTGTGGTCCGTTTGTCTTCCACATCGCTATAGGTGTCAAAGTGCGCGAGTTCGTAGAGACCATCCTGTCTAATCTGGTAGATATAACAGTTAGAGCTGGTCCCTTCCAGGACAGAAATTTGGAAAATCCCGTTGGCATCTGGCGAATATTCCATAATGACATCCCGGGCGCCACCTTCTACCCCATTGCCCACATAATGGTAATTGACGAAATGAATATAGGGAGCACTCTCAGACCAGTCTGGTTTGGCAAAGACTGGCTGCCCCATTCCCAATAGGAATACGGCTAGCAGGCCTAACATGGCCCAGCCACGACGCGCTATGGATTGCTTCTTCCGCATCGTACTTCCCCCTTTCGACAATGCTACTACTTTACTCTCTTATTCTATCATAAAATCCGCCAAACGGAAGGAGTTTAGCAAGAATAAACTATGAATTTTTAATGAATGACAAAAACAAGAGCCTGGGACCAAGTCCCAAGCTCTTGTCAGTCTGTCAGGTAGACAGATTCTATTTGGTTTGGCCTTGATGAGATTAGCTCAATGGCTCTTCCTCATCCTTGCGTTTGCCGGTGGCAACTAGACCTAGCCCTGCTAATACAGCAAGCGCTGCTGCAGAGAAGAAGGACTGGTTGCTGGTCTCCCCAGTTGCTGGCAAGAGGCCTTGTTTCTTAGCATGGCAATCTGGACATGGCACATAGCTTGGCGCAGGGTTAACTGCGGCGATATCAGCGAGGGCTTGGTCCAGCAGAGCCTGAACTTGAGCCTGGCTGGTGGCTTGGTCGATGGCATCCTTGGCTTTCTGAGCCAATTCTTCAACTTCCGCGATAGCCTTAGCCTTGTCAGCGTCATTCAAATCAGTGCGAGCCTTGAGGGCGTCAATCTTAGCCTTAGCGGCTGCATCGATGGCTGCCTTGGCATCGGACTTGGTGTCAGAACTTGGGTTGAAGTCATTCATCCCGTCTAAACCAAGTTTGGTTGCAGCATCGACTTCTGCATTGGTGGTTGCGGCGTCGATGGCATCCTTGGCCTTGCTTGCATCTTCCGCCAACTTAGCCTTAGCTGCATCCTTCTCTTCTTGCGTCAAGTCGGTGCGAGAATCGATAGCGTCTGACTTCGCCTTGAGGGCTGCGTCAATGGCTGCCTTGGCCGTCGTCTTCTTGTCGGCACTTGGGTTGAAGCCGTCAATGGTGTCATTGCCAAGCTTGCTTGCGGCATCGACTTCCGCGTTGGTGGTTGCGGCATCGATGGCATCCTTAGCCTTGCTTGCGTCTTCTTCTAGCTTAGCCTTGGCCGCATCCTTCTCTTCTTGCGTCAAGTCGGTGCGAGCATCGATAGCGTCTGACTTAGCCTTAAGGGCTGCGTCAATGGCTGCCTTGGCTGTCGTCTTCTTGTCGGCACTTGGGTTGAAGCTGTCAATGGTGTCATTGCCAAGCTTGCTTGCGGTATCAACTTCCGCGTTGGTGGTTGCAGCGTCGATTGCATCTTTAGCCTTGCTTGCGGCTTCCGCCAACTTAGCCTTGGCTGCATCTTTCTCTTCTTGCGTCAAGTCGGTGCGAGCATCGATGGCGTCTGACTTCGCCTTGAGGGCTGCGTCAATGGCTGCCTTGGCTGTCGTCTTCTTGTCGGCACTTGGGTTGAAGCTGTCAATGGTGTCATTGCCAAGCTTGCTTGCGG
>ERZ773250.1410-NODE-1410-length-11959-cov-11.007476_pt1 | contig 11959 bp, 11 predicted proteins | sample MGYA00511258_ERZ773250 | MGnify/ENA primary metagenome ERZ773250 (study PRJEB29015, sample SAMEA2738164) | human oral metagenome | biome: human oral; feature: human-associated habitat; material: saliva | place: China | collected 2187 ... | reverse complement strand
GGGGCAGGGGAGCGCTCGCGGCGGCGTGAGTGACGCGGCGGCGCGGCGCGCGGCTAAGAAGGAAGTGGCCCGCATTGAACGTAGGCTGGAGCGCCTGCGTGCCGAGGCCTCGAACCTGGAGTCTCGGTTGGAGTCGTTGTCTATCAAGGTGGCGACGGACGCCTCTGTCGTCTCAGAATTGACGACGGTGTCCGTGAAGCATCAGGACATCTTGGGGGAAATTGAAGGGCTGGAGGAGGCCTGGCTGGAGGCGGCCGAGGCTGCCGAGTAAAGCGGGGGAGAGGTGTTGCCGTCTCCTCGTTGCGGGCGTGGTGGCAACGATGCGACGCTGTGGGACGAGCCGACTGAATTATATTGACAGTCAATTAGCTTCGGCGTTCGGTCGGCTTTATGACGGGCCGACCGACACTGCGAAAATTTCCCAGCAACTTTTTGACAGTGGTCAAAATCCTCTACCATGAGGCCGCGTCCTCCCTTGTAGGAAGGCGCAGGAGCGAGGCGACGCGACCCGCGCGCCCCTCCGGGCATGGATTGAGGAACAAAAAACAGATGAAACACGGACCATTCATTGCCGGCGTGAGCGCCCTCGGCGTCATCGCGCTGGTTCCCGCCCTGATTCCCTCCGCGGTGGCGGCCGACGACCACTACGGCGCGAATCTTCCCTACACCCGCTACGAGGCGGAGGAAGCGAGCCGATCGGAGGGGACCAGCCTCGAACGATCGGACGACCTCGAGTCGACCGCGATTGAGGCCTCGGGCCAGTCCTACGTGGCCCTGACGAGCAAGGACTCCTCCGTCGACTTCACGGCCTCGGTTCCGGGTAATGCACTGGACCTGCGCTTCACGCTGCCCGACCACGCGAGCGGGCGGGTCGATGTTCGCGTCAACGGTGAGAGCGCTGCATCCCTCAACCTGTCCTCTGAGACCGCCTGGCAGTATGTCGGCGGTGATCACGTGTACGACGAACCCGGTCAGGCCCCTCCGCCACGAGCGCGCGTTTCCGCTTCGACGAGGCACACACCCTGCTGAATCGCCAGGTCCACAAAGGTGACCATATCCAGATCGTCAAGGTCGGTGACGACCAGAACGCCTACGGCATCGACTTCATTGAGCTTGAGGAAGCGCTGCCTGAGATTTCGCGTCCAGCTGGAGCGGTTAGCATCGCGGACTACCGGGGTGCCAAGCCCGGCGACGGCGTGGATGATTCCGATGCTCTCATATGGGCGATGAATGAGGCCGCGAACTCCGCCTCGAAGACGGTCTACATCCCTGCGGGCAGCTGGGAGCTGGGACGAAAGATCGGCGTCGATCATTCCGACCTGACGATCCGGGGTGCGGGCATGTGGTACACGAACCTGCGTTTCACCTCCGATCAGGCCGGTGGTGGAGGCTTCGTCTTCGACCGTGGCGTGGGCGGCGTGACCGTGACTGACTTCTACATGTCCTCTGCTTTGACTTCACGTTACGGCGAGAAGGCACAGTACAAGGGCTTTGCTGGCTCGGCTGGGGCGAACACTCGCGTCGCCAACGTGTGGGTCGAACACTTTGAGTGCGGCTTCTGGATGGGCGACTACGTGGACGCTAGCCAGATGACCTACACGGACGGCATGGTCATCGAGAACGCTCGTATTCGCAACAACTTCGCGGATGGCGTCAACTTTGCGCAGGGCACCGCGAACTCGACGGTGCGTAACTCGTCGGTGCGCGGTAACGGTGACGACGGCCTCGCCTCGTGGTCGAGTATCGACGCGTCGACGAACAGTCAGGCACGCGTCGCTGAGGCCAATTCTTTCGTCGATAACACGATTGAGCTGGGGTGGCGGGCCTCGGGTATTGGCATCTTCGGCGGCAAGTCCCACCTCATCCGCGATAACCTGCTGATCAATAATTTCTCCGGAGCTGGTATCCGTCTGAACACGGTGTTCGATGGCCATAACTTTGACCTGAACACGGATGGCGGCATCACGATTGCGCACAACAAGCTGGTGCGTTCGGGTACGACGAACGATTTTTATGGCAATACGCGCGGCGCGATCGACTTCCAGGAGGTCAAGGGCGACATCCGCAATGTCTCGGTGAGCGACAATGTCATCGTGCGCCCCCACGCCGAGGAGATTCGCGCCGACTTCGGCCTCGGCGAGAGTGCTCTGTCGTCTCGCGGCATCACGTTGCGCGATAACAAGCGTGATGACGAGGCCGGCTACACAGCCAAGAGCCAAGTCGTGAACTATGCGCAGGTCGATGGCTTGGTTGTTCGCGGTATCCCGGAGACGGATGACTTCAGTCTCTACTGGTTCCAGGGTGAGGAAAGCGGGCCGGACGGTACGACCCACCGCTACTGGGTTTCGAAGGCTGATGGCGTTGAGCTGACCAGCGACATGGAGTACACGCAGGAAGGCGGCGTGCGGGTCTATAACGTGACGACCGGCGATGCGCCTTCGTATCTGCCCGTCTCCTCAACTGATTTCTCGGGGTCCTATAGGTATGTTGGTGACCTGGCGCGCTCGCAGCCGGCCGATGATGGGACGACGATCGTGATCCGCTTCTGGTCCGCGAAGTGATCTGACTGCGGGTTTGTTGTCGCAATCGCTCGCGCTGCCTCGGTAGTGCGGGCGAATTATGTCACGTGACGTGGACGAGGCCGGGGCGCAGTGGGCGATGGTGGATCCTTTGGAGGGGGTGTGTTTGTGGGGCGCGCTGTGGTTGATGTGGGGTTCTGATTGGCTTCCGACATAGGTATGGCAAAGGTGAGCAGCACAGGCTCACCTACCCCAATTACGCAAAAGGAATCGCTTTTTTATTTGCGTAATTAGTGATGATGAAAGCGCGAAAATATATCCGCCTGTGGGCAATGAATGCCTTGGAATTGCAACGAAAAACAGCTTCGTTTGCACATGTTGCGAAAAGGCGTATCACTGGAGTCAACAGCGCGACCACCCGGTCGCGACCGACCCAGTGAACGGCCCCACGGGGCCACGTTGTAAAGGACACTACCATGGCAGATATGCCCCGCATCCTCGACTGCTCCGTCACCGACTGCTCCTACAACAAGGAGAAGAGCTGCGGAGCCGCCGCGATCACCGTCGGCTACTCGACCTCCTGCACAACCTTCATTCCGCTGACCGTCAAGGGTGGCCTCGCCAAGGCCAATTCTTTCGTCGGCGCCTGCCAGAAGGCTGACTGCGTCCACAACTCCGACCTTGAATGCACCGCCGCCTCTATCTCCGTTGGCGCGGGCACCGCGGACTGCCTCTCCTTCCAGGAGCGCTGAACGCACCACAAGCGTACGAGGCCGTGGCGGGTACCCCTGCCGCGGCCTCGTCGTGTGCCTCGCAGTGACTATCTAGCGTCCGTCGCTCGAGCGCACCCGCAGGGTGGGGTGGGGGCTCAGGCCGCGTTGACCGTTCCAGATGAGGTTGACGACGTGTGCGGCGACCTCGTCCTTCTTCATGCGGCGCTCATCCAGCCACCACTGGCCGACCTGGGCGATGAGGCCGACCAGCATCTGCGCGTACAGGGGCGACCAGGTGGTGTCGAAGTTGGAACGTTTGAACTGCTCGGCGATGATGTGTTCGACGCGAGTGGCGACGTCGCCCATGATCGACGAAAACGATCCGGCCGTGCGATCCGAGGGGGCATCGCGCACCAGGACCCGGAAGCCGTCCGTGTTGCGCTCAATGTAATCCAGCAGACCCAGGGTCGCGTTCTCCAAAATGAGACGCGGACGCTCCGAGGATTCCAGCGATGACTGTAGTGAGGTGATGAGCGCCTGCACCTCGCGGTCGACGATCACCGCGTACAGCCCTTCCTTGCCTCCGAAATGCTCGTAGATCACGGGCTTGGAGACCTTTGCGCGAGTTGCGATCTCCTCGACGCTGGTTGCTCCGAATCCCTTTTCTGCGAACAGGGAACGGCCCACGCTCACCAGCTGTTCGCGGCGCGCAAAGCCGCTCATGCGTGTCCTCTTCTCAGCCATGCCCTCCAGTATCACACGGGACGAGGCCCCGGCGGGGCGGGCGATCAGAGCTGGGTGTGTGGCGCGTTTGAAAGGGCATGCGGACTCCGGGTATTATCACCGTGGACGCATTCCGCCTTGGTGTAACGGCAGCACAGAGGTTTTTGGTGCCTTTAGTCTAGGTTCGAATCCTAGGGGCGGAGCGATCAGATCCGTATCGGATCTGTTAACCCTTTGAGGAGGAATATGTCTCGCCCCGCCGCCGTCATCGTCCTGGCCGCCGGTCAGGGAACGCGCATGAAATCAGCCCTCCCGAAGGTTGTGCATCCCCTTGCTGGCTTGTCCATGATCGGTCACGCGCTGCGGGCAGCCAGCGGCCTCGATCCCGATCATGTGGTCGCCGTTGTGCGTCACCAGCGTGAGGTCGTCGCCGCAGAAATTGCGCGTGTGAATCCGGGGGCCATCATCGCCGACCAGGATGAGATCCCCGGCACTGGACGCGCTGTTCAGTGTGGTCTTGCTGCGCTTGACGCTGCGGTTGCCCCGACCTGCGGAACCATCGTCGTCACCTACGGTGATGTTCCCCTCCTGTCCACCGACACTCTCGCCGAGCTGGTCGCCACTCACGAGAGCGCGGGTCATGCGGTGACAGTCCTGACTTCGCGCGTCGATGACCCGACCGGATACGGGCGCATTATCCGCGATGACTCCGGCACGGTCACTGCCATCGTTGAGCAACGTGACGCGACGCCCGAGCAGGCCGCCATCAACGAAATCAACGCCGGTATCTATGCTTTCGACGCGGACTTCCTGCGCGCATCCCTGGCTTCCCTGGGGACAGACAACGATCAGGGGGAGGTGTATCTGACTGACGTTCTGGCGGCAGCGGCCCCCGCCGGACGCACCGCCGGAGCGCTCGAGCTTACCGACCATTGGCAGAGCGCTGGCGCGAATGACCGTGTCCAGCTCGCAGAGCTGGGTGCCGAACTCAACAAACGCATTTGCGCTGCGCTCATGCGCTCCGGCGTGACCATCGTCGATCCGGCCTCCACCTGGATCGATGTTGATGTGCAGGTCGGCGCGGACACCACGATCTACCCTGGCAGCTGCCTGCGGGGTACTACCTCTGTTGGAGCCGACTGTGAAATCGGTCCTAACGCCACGCTGATCGATGCGGAAATCGGGGATCGCGCCGTGGTTCCTTCCGCGTGGGTCGGTCAGGGCTGCGTTGCAGCCGATACGATGGTTACGCCCTATAGCACCATCGGCACACTGATCGCGGCGCGTCGCGCCTGATCCAACACAAGGAGAGACAACCGCATGAGCGGACTGGTGACCACCGGAGAGAAGAACCTCGTCCTCGTTTCTGGACGAGCTCACATGGACCTGGCTCACGCCGTGGGCGAGGAAATCGGATGTGGGGTTTCGCCGGTGACGGCCTACGACTTCGCCTCCGGCGAGATTTACGTGCGCTTCAACGAGTCCGTTCGCGGCGCCGACGTGTTCGTCCTGCAGTCCATTGCGGGCGACATCAATAAGTGGCTCATGGAGCAGCTCATCATGATTGACGCTGCGAAGCGTGCTTCCGCGAAGCGCATCACCGTGGTTGCTCCTTTCTACCCATACTCGCGCCAGGACAAGAAGCATCAGGGCCGCGAACCCATCTCTGCCCGCCTCGTGGCCGACCTGTATCGTGCCGCTGGTGCTGACCGCATCATGAGTGTGGACCTGCACGCCTCGCAGGAGCAGGGTTTCTTCGATGGTCCCGTCGATCACCTCTTCGCGATGCCGGTTCTCGTGGACTACGTGCGTGGCCGCGTCGACCTGTCGAACACGGCTGTTGTTTCTCCTGACGCGGGCCGTATCAGGGTCGCCGAAAAGTGGTCGAAGAAGCTGGGTGGCGCGCCCCTCGCCTTCGTTCATAAGACCCGTGACACGACCCGCCCGAACGTCGCAGTCGCAAACCGTGTCGTCGGTGACGTCGCTGGCAAGGAATGTGTCCTGGTCGATGACATGATCGACACGGCCGGCACGATCACCGAAGCGATCAATGTACTCAACAACGCCGGTGCTAAGAAAGTCATTGTCGTGGCCACCCACGGCATCCTCTCCGACCCCGCCACTAAGCGTCTCTCCGAGTCCGGTGCTGCCGAGGTCGTCGTCACCGACACCTTGCCGATCCCTGCCGAGAAACGCTTCGAGCAGCTCACCGTTTTGTCGATCGCGCCGCTTCTGGCTCGCGCGATCCACGAGGTTTTTGAAGACGGTTCTGTCACATCCTTGTTTAACTGACCGTCTTCCGCTTCACATCCGCCCTCGCCGTAAGGTACCCTGTTGGGGTTGCTCCGGCGAGGGCGGATCCGTATCCGCCGTTATCGACAGGGCCTGAATTGAAATGCCTCGCGTTTCCTTCACTCTGCCGACACCGACGCCGGACCTGAGAAACGAAGGATAGACACATGAGCGACAATCCCGTCCTGCTTGCTGAAGAGCGTACCGAGTTCGGCAAGGGTTCTGCGCGCCGCGCCCGCCGCGCCGGCAAGGTGCCCACGGTCCTCTACGGCCACGGCGCCGAGCCCCGTCACCTGGATGTGCCCGGTCACGACCTGTTCCTCATCGTGCGCGGCAATAAGAACGCGCTCGTTGAGCTGAAGATCGAGGGTAAGACTCAGCTGGCCCTCGTCAAGGATGTTCAGGTTCACCCGGTGCGCCGCGACATCCTGCACGCCGACTTCCTGGCTGTCAAGGCCGGCGAGAAGGTCGACGTTGAGGTTCCCGTCGTCGTCGTCGGCGAACCCGTCCCGGGCACCGTGCACGCGGTCGAGGAGTTCACCATCCTCGTCAAGGCTCCCGCCACCGCAATCCCCGAGCACCTCGAGGTGTCCATCGAGGGTGTCGAGGCCGGTACCGCGCTGCACGTCACCGACCTTCAACTGCCCGCCGGCGTTGAGGTTGAGCTCGATCCTGAGACGGTCGTCGTGTCCGTCCAGGAAGCCGCTGAAGAGGCTGAGGAAGACGCCGAGGCCGTGGCCGAGTCCGCGGCTCCTGCCGAAGGCGACGCTGAGTGATGCTCGCGTAGCAGACGCTTTCGGGGGGGGGGGGGGGGGGGGCCCCCCCCCCCTTCGCCGTATCTGCGATACTGGGTGCATGAGTGACCTTCACGTAATCATCCCCGCTGGCGGCGCCGGCACTCGCCTGTGGCCACTGTCGCGCCGCCGCCGCCCCAAGTTTCTCCTTGACCTGGCTGGCTCGGGCCGCAGCCTCCTGCAAGGAACGGTGGACCGCCTGGAGCAGTCGGCCTCGACCGTGACGATCGTGACCGGTGCTGCTCATCGCGAGGGTGTCCTCGCCCAGTTGCCCGAGTTCGCTTCCTCCGATGAGCGCACGCTCCTCATCGAACCCTCCGGGCGTGACTCCATGGCCGCGATTGGCCTGGCGGCCTACGTTGTGCGCGAGCGCTTCGGAGATGACGCGATCGTCGGTTCCTTTGCAGCCGATCACCTGATCGCTTGCCCTGAACTGCTGCGCGACGCTATCGCGACTGCGATCGACGCTGCCAGGCACGGCTACGTCGTGACGATCGGTCTTGCCCCCACCGAGGCCTCGACCGCCTACGGGTACATCGCGCCCGGGCCCGTGCTGGATGGTGACCAACCCGGGTCCTCCTCAATTCCCGCTCGCGCCCGCCGGGTCGCCGAGTTCGTTGAGAAGCCAGACGCCCAGACGGCGGCGCGCTACGTGTCGCAGGGTTACCTGTGGAACGCCGGAATGTTCATCATGTCCGCGGGGGTCCTGGCCTCGCACCTGGCCCGCCTGCTGCCGGATATGCACGAGCGCTTGGAGACGATCGCGCACGCGTGGGGCACCGATTCCTTCGAGCGAACCCTCGAGGAAAACTGGCCGCACCTGACCAAGATCGCCATCGACCACGCCATCGCCGAGCCCGTCGCCGCCGACGGGGGAGTGGCCGTCGTCCCCGCGCACCCGCAGATCGGGTGGACGGACCTGGGTGACTTCGAGGCGCTCACGGGCATTGCGGCGTCCACGGGTGGCCTTGGTGAGGCGATCCGCGTGGAATCCGACGGCTCTGCCGTCTACGGCGCTGAGAACGGTCCCCTTGTCGCCCTCGTCGGCGTGCCCGACGTCGCTGTCGCCCTGACCGCCGACGCCGTCCTCGTCACGCGACTCGACCGCGCCCAATCCGTCAAGGCCGTCGTCGACACGCTGGCCAAGCGCGGACGCTCCGACCTGCTGTGACACGCAGTTAACGGCGGTGCAGGATCCACGGAAGGGAGAGGCCGCACCGCCGACTTCTTGCCGTTCGCGGGTGAGCTGCGCCGCCCCGCTCGACCTGACCAGGTGTCAGGCTGGTACCGTGAAGGGCAGAACGACGCCCCGACGAAAGGCATCAGACGTGAATAAGCGGACCATTGTCGCCCTCGCAGCCACGGCCACCGCGGCCGCCATGGTCGTGAGCGCATGCTCGGATACGCCCTCCGCCACCCCTGCCACGAGCGCCAAGGTCTGCGCCGCCACTTCAGCTGCACACGCGGACACCGATCCCGTCGCGAAAGCCCTAGCGGGTGCCGCCGACAACGCCTCTATCGCCTACGAGTCAGCATCCGGAGACGGGGCCCCGGCCTCGCTCGTAGCGTCTGGATGCACGTTGATTGTCGGCACTGACTCGACCATGGCCTCGGCCATCTCCGAGGCGGCGCGTGCCAACTCCTCGGTGCGCTTCGCGCTCGTCGGCGCCTCCTTCACGGACGCCAAGGGGGCGCCCACGTCTCTGAACAACGGCTCCATCGTCGACGTTGACGCCTCCCAGGCCGCCTACTTGGCTGGGTACGCGTCGGCGGGCATGACGACGACGGGTCTGCTCGCCGTCATCGGTGGCTCTTCCGACAACGTGACGAATTCCCAAATGGATGCCTTCGCGCAGGGGGTCGACGCTTACAATCTCGCCAGTGGCACGTCGATCAGCGTGCTCGGCTGGAGTAATGGTGCCGGTTCAGGTACCTATGCGGAGAACGCCGACCAGGTGCAGGCCGCAGCAGCTGACTTTATCGCGAAGGGCGCGGACATTATCGTTCCGCTCGCCGGTGAAAACAATGTCGGTGCCGCTCGTGCCGTCACCGAGGCCGCCAACCCGATGGTTCGCCTCGTGTGGTCCGGCCTGACGAAAGCCGACCTGAAGGGCCTGACACGCGACGAAGCCGAGTCCACCGAGGACGTGATGTCCGGGCAGTCTGGCGAGCAGTCAGGTGTGCCGGTCGTGCAGCAGGCTGAAACGCAGTCTTTCTCGGATGCGTTCAGCTACGTTCAGATCGCTGATGACGTGCGCGCCGCGATTGGCGCGCCGGTCCTGACCGGTATTGTCGTCGACTATTCGCAGGCCATGGACACGCTCATCACGCAGGCCACTCAGGGGGCGGCGGCTTCGACCGTGCCGGTTTCGCTCGCGTCTGGCGGGGTCATCCTCACCGGCTTCGGTGCATACACGCCGATGCTCTCCTCCGAACTGAAGCTCGGCCTGTCCGACATGGCCGGGCAGATCGAGACCGGCGGCATGGTCATCTCTACGCCCTTCGACGTGTGATCGTTGTCGGCAACGTCTGTCGTGCCCCGGGATGCGCTGTTTGTGAACGTGAACCGTGTCCCGGGGCACGGTCGTTACCGGTGCTCTCTTAGCGGCGGTGTCGCCTAGATAGCCAAGTCGAGCGGTAGATCGGCGATGTCGCGCAGTCGCTGGCCGTTGATGAGATTGTCGAGTGTCTTCATTGCCTCAGCGTTGCGTGAAGCGCGGGTGGCTTCGACCAATTCGGACAGTGCGAAGTGGTACATGGTGTCAATGTCACCTGTTCCGAGGGCGAGGGATGCGAGTCGGGAAGGCATAGGCTCGCCGGTCACGACCACGATGTGCGGGGTGCGGCCCTTTCGATTCCTAATGAGGTTGAGTGCCTCGGATCGCGCATTTTGAGCACGATCTGATCGCAGCGTCCATTTGCATGAGATGACGGCGTGAACGATGGGGGCTTGCGAGTGTCGAGACACCAACGGAGAATAAGAAGCAGCCCCATCAATAATGATTCCCGACTCCGTCAGCACCTGCGGGGGCACTGGTTTTCGCAGCACTAGGACATCGGGAGAGATGTCGTAGGAGTTTCCCAGGACGGTTGCCAAAGCTGGGTTCTGCTCGATCGCTTCTGTCAGTTCTCGGAGGTGACGATAGGGCTCGAACTGTGCCAAGAATTGTCCTTGCCGCGAACTACCGACGTTGAGGATCTCCCAGTGACCGGGACGCAGCATCGATAGCGCCGGGAAAGTTGCACTGACGAAGGCCGAGACAGCGGCTTCGAAGTTTCTCCCTGCACTCTGCCCGTCCAGTTTACGCACTCCCTCTGCCGCGCCGAGCTTCCGGGCGACGCGCAGAGCAACTTCGCAAGAGAGGCGCTGGGACTTGTCAGCGTTGCTGGCTACTCCATCCGAGTTAATTGACAGGGTATGCGAGTCTGTCAGCTGGCGATGGAAGATGTGTCGCTCTTCGAGCAGATTAATACTCATGCGACGGCCTCGCTCTCGCGGCTGTCCATCCGCAGCGTGGAAGCAATTTGTGCGCCGACCGCACGTGCGACCGGCGGGGGAAAAGCGTTGCCAACCTGGCGATATGCGTTTGTTTTTGCCCCCGTGATCACCCAATCGTCAGGGAAACCCTGGATGCGGGCGGCCATGCGGACTGTCAGACGCGGGTCGCCCTCGAAATCGGGGTCTGGAGGCGCAGGCGCGATTGTTGAACCGTTGACGCCTAGTTCCGCCCAAGCTCGCCTGGCCCGGGTGGGACCTAAGTCGGGTCCACCGTGCTTCTTAGAGCCGCCCACGAGCGTCGGCGCTATGCGGTCTGCGCGCCTCGCCCAATCCTTGGCACCTTGCCACCCGTGTGCCACCATGAGGTCCTCCAAAGCCTGTCCGACCGTGGGTGCGGCCTCGGACAGGGGCTGGGGGTATTCAAAGGGAGCCTCGATGTCGTCGCGGAAACCGACCGCAATCACACGTGGACGTAGTTGAGGAACGCCAAAGTCGGAGGCCTGGAGAAGCCGCCACTGGAGGGAGTAACCGATCTCGCGCAAATGATCCTCTACCCCAGCGCGGTACTGCGCGAACTTCGGATCCAGCAAACCACGCACGTTTTCGATCATGATGGCGCGAGGTTGAACCACGCGCACGAGTTCAATCATGGCGGGAAAAAGATCACGCTCGTCGTCGGGACCCAGTTGCTTACCCGCGTAGGAAAAAGGCGGGCAGGGCACGCCGCCGGCCACCAAGTCAACGCCAGCGAACTCGTGAGCATGCTCCTTGATCCAGGGGACGACGTCGCCCTCGATAACGTTCCATTCCGGACGGTTCTTGCGCAGCGTGTTGCAGGCATGGTGATCGATTTCGACGACAGCACGGTGATCGAAGCCAGCCTGCTCCAGCCCAAGCGCCTGGCCGCCTGCGCCCGCGCAGATCTCGATCGATGTGAGGGCCATGTTCCACCTTCCGCCGCTCTCTCTACCGGACGATTGTAGGGGAGCGGTGGGCGCGGAGGGCCGATCAAAGCGCGAAACTGCGGCCAAGGGTGGGGTGTTCTCACTCATACGCGCAGACTACGGGCGGGCATGCACATCTGCGTCCCGGCGTGCGTCTGCGCGTGAGTATCGCGCCACGGACAACACGCGGATAGCTGTCCCGAGACCTCAACGGGCGGCCAACGCAGCCAGGGCCGCTCCCGCGCTGATCGCGTCCGCGTCCATCACGAAGGCGGGATCGACGCAGTACATGCCCACGCCTAAAGGAATCGCTGGGTTCGTCGAGGTGGCATCGGCCAACGCGGCGCGCACCTGCTCCTCGGGCAGTGAGGCGGCAAGCGTGCGCCCGTCGGAGGCCACACGCAGGGTGAGGCCCGCCCCGGCCTCGACGACCGGCACGCCCACGCGCTCCAGGACTAAGGCCAAGAGCCCCGAC
>ERZ773250.1398-NODE-1398-length-12032-cov-3.078985_pt1 | contig 12032 bp, 9 predicted proteins | sample MGYA00511258_ERZ773250 | MGnify/ENA primary metagenome ERZ773250 (study PRJEB29015, sample SAMEA2738164) | human oral metagenome | biome: human oral; feature: human-associated habitat; material: saliva | place: China | collected 2187 ... | reverse complement strand
GGCCTCTGAGTATGAGAGCTTTGAGGTAACTATCAGCTGGAATACAGCACCTAAGCAATCCGCTGTAGTCGGTGGATAATGTGAAGTGAGGGGAGTGTCAACCGCTCCCCTTTTTATTTTTGTTTAAAAAATTAGTAGGAGAAATCAAAAATGGTAGTAATCAAAAAACGTGACAATGTCATCCCTGTAGATTTTGGGGAGTTTAAGCTGGAATTTGTAGCCAATGACAAAAACATCCACAAAATGGAGTCAGTAGGAAAAATGCTCAAAAAAGAGGGCGAAAAACTAGCTAAGACAGAGGATAGTAAGGCCTTTGAAACGTTACAGGACTTAGTCAAAGACTCTTGGACAGAACTGTTTGACAAAGAGGCTTTTGATAAGGTCTACTCTTTCTCAAATGGGTCTACAGTGGACACAATGGCCTACTTACTTGAGGCAATCACTGGAGTCATCTCAGAATGGGAGAAACGTAACAACACAGACGCTCTCAAGAAATACTTAGGAGACTAACATGCTAGATTTATCAAGGAAATTGACTGATGAGTTAGTCCTTGATGAGGATGTGTACCCTATGAATATCTCTTTTAACAAGGTTTTGAAAGTTATCGAGCTCATCAATGATGATGATATTGAGGAAATCTATAAGCCTTATCTTGCTATACAGATATTTACTGATGTAGATTTCACACAGGCACTAACACCTGAGCAAGCCACGGCAATCTTTAAGATGATATTTGAGGAACACATCAGGGTCATACCAGCCAAAGACACGGCACCAGTGCTAGACCTAGCAGGCAATCCTATCAAGAGCAAAATTCGCTCTAAGAGTCAATCAGAGAGCACTGAAAGGCTCTTTAGTCTAAAGTATGACGCTGAGTATATTTACTCATCATTCTTTCAGGCTTACGGCATTGACCTCATAGACGCTCAAAACAGCCTGCACTGGAAGAAATTCAACGCCCTCCTTAATGGGCTCCCTAGTGATACAAAGTTCTCTGAGGTGCTCAAAATCCGCTCTTATAAGCCTCAAAAAGGGGACAGTAAGCAGTACAAGGAAAGCATGAGAAAGTTAAAAAAAGAGTATGCCCTACCTAAAGATTTTGACTACTAAAAGAAAGGAGGTACACAATGGCAGATGGCTCAGTAACCATCAAGGTTGACATGGATGGCTCTAATGCTCAATCAGGTATTAGTAAGCTAAAATCTATGTTTGGTAGCCTTGAGAGTACAGGGCAAAAAGTAGGCTCTGTATTTAAGTCTGTACTGGGAGCTAATTTGATTGGCTCAGCCTTATCAAGTGGGGTAGGTGCAATCACTGGGGGTATCCGTGATATGGCCTCAGAATTGAACAGCTCACAAAAAGCATGGAAAACATTTGAGGGGAACCTCCAAGCCTTTGGGCGCTCAAGTGATGAAATCAAGAAAGCAAAGGATGAAATGCAAGACTTTGCGACAAAGACCATCTACTCAGCCTCTGACATGGCTAGTACCTACTCACAGCTTGACGCTGTAGGTACAAAAAATGTAGGTAGCTTAGTTAAGGCCTTTGGTGGACTTGCTGCCTCAGCAGAAAACCCAGCCCAAGCCATGAAATCATTATCCACTCAAGCAACACAAATGGCAAGTAAGCCAAAAGTAGCTTGGATGGACTTTAAGATTATGATGGAGCAGGCTCCAGCTGGTATGGCTGCAGTCGCAAAAGAGATGGGAATGTCCACAGCTGACCTTGTAAAGGCTGTCCAAGATGGGAAAGTTAAGACTGAGGATTTCTTTGACGCCATGAACAAAGCAGGGAACTCAGACGCTTTCCAAAAAATGGCCACAGAGTTTAAAACGGTAGACCAAGCCATAGATGGGGCTAAAGAAAGCCTCTCTAATAAGCTCATGCCAGCCTTTGAGAAACTTAACAAGTTTGGTATCAAGGCAGTCAATGCAGTTTCAGACGCTTTAGACAAAATCAATTTTGATAGCGTAGCTGATAAGCTAGGGGGGTTCTTAGAGGGCATTGACATTGATGGGTTTATCTCAACTATTACAGGTGCCTTTGCTAAAGCTGGAGAAATTGTCTCAGAGTTCTTTGCAGTCTTTAACAAGATTGGAGTCTTTGAATATATTTCAGATACTATCAGAGATATAGGAGTGACAGCTATGTCAGTCTTTAGCGAGCTGACAAGTCACGTCAATAGATTTGACAATTTGACTGAGGGAATTGGGAATATCATCATTTTTGTAAACAAGGTCATTCAAGACCTAGCTGCTGGTATTCAGTTTGCCCTTGAGGCTTTCTCTAACACTGGAGCTATCAAAAACGCTTATCAAGCCTTTAAAGAACTATCAGAGGCAGCACTTGACCTATATGACAAATTGTCAGACTCTATCCCATGGGAGGCCATCGGAGAGGCTGCAGGTCATGTAGTAAACGCTATTTCATCAATCGTGTCATGGATAGCAAAATTATCTAAATCAATGAGCCCTGAGGCGTGGAAAACAATCATCATCACTATTGGGACTGTGTTAGCCACGTTTAAAACATTGAGCTTTTTGGAAAGTTTCAACCCCTTTGGATTGTTTGCTAAAAAAGCAACAGAGGGAGTTGATGAGGTAGTAAAAGGTGCTACTAAATCTAAAAGCTTGATTACAAAGATTTTTAATGGAATAGGGACTATTATCAAGTCTCTAGGCCAAGGTATCTCTACAGCTGCAAAGGGTTTAGGTTCAGGATTGTCTACAGCTTTTAAAGGTTTAGGCCAAGGTATTTCTACAGCTGCTCAAGGAATTGGGAAAGGTATCTCTATTATTGCTCAAGGTTTAGCAAAGGCTGCAACAATGGCAAGCCCTGCTCAATGGTTATCAATGGGAGCAGCGCTACTCATGGTAGGAGCTGGGGTGGCACTAGTAGCTGGAGGTTTTTACATCTTAGCTCAAGCTGCAATACAGTTAGGAAGTGCTGGGGCAGGTGCTCAGATAGCTATGGTGGCTCTAGTTGTAGGGATTGCCGCTCTAGCTGGTATTTTTGCCTTACTAGCGCCAGCTTTGACAGCTGGAGCTGTGGGACTCTTAGCTTTTGGAGCTACAGTCTTATTGATTGGAGCAGGTGTCGCAGTTGCTGCACTAGCAATAGCCACACTGGTTGACGCTTTTGCCAATGGTTTTGCCTTGATTGTCAATACGATTTCAAGCAATGCGCCTCAGATTATCAGTATCATTCAGGCTATTGCTGATGGCATACGCTTAGGTATGGATGGTATCGCTAATATCTTTACATCTGTAGGAGAGTCAATCTCTACGGCTGCTCAAGGTATCGGTAAAGGTATTGAGAGTGCATTCAATGGCATTTCAACGGTCATCAGCTCAGTAGGCACATCCATCAATACTGCTCTACAAGGTATCGCTAATATCTTTACATCTGTAGGAGAGTCAATCTCTACGGCTGCTCAAGGTATCGGTAAGGGTATTGAAACGGTATTTAATGGGATTTCTACTGTGATTACATCCACAGGGGACGCAATTAGAACAATTTTAGATGGGATTGCTAATGTATTTGAGTCTGTTGGTAATGCTGCTAAAAATGCAGGGGTAGGCTTAAAATCCATGGCTGAGGGTATTATGTTACTTGTAGGCCTTAATTTAGCTGACCTTGCAGGGACTTTAACAACTCTTGCTGCAGGGCTATTTGCTATAGCTCACTCAGGTATAGCTGGGGCTGGAGATGGTTTGCAACAAGCAGGAACAGGCCTAATGTTGATAGCTACATCCGCTCAACTTGCAAGCGTATCTATTCAGACACTACCAACAGCATTAAGCTCATTGAGCGCAAGCATTAACCAACTACCAAGCTCTCTGACAACAGCAGGGGCAGCAATAAGTGCATTCGCTACATTAGCAGTTGCCTCATTCAGTAGTTTATCTGGTGCTGTTTCAGGCATTACTGTCTTACAGAGCGCCCTTGTAGCATTATCAAGTGCCTTGATGGGCACTATGTCAGCTACATCATCAATGGCCTTAGGTTTCTCAGCAGTAAATGGAGTCATTAGCGCTTTAGGTGGGGTGCTAGGCACAATTCCTAGCCTATTCTCAGCGATTTCAACCTCAGCCATGACAGCTAACACATCTATCATGCAATTAGCTACATCCGCTCCTACAGTGGCCTCTAGTTTTGCTAACATCTCTAGCTCTGCTGTATCAGCTATGTCTCAGCTTAATTCAGTGATTAGGTCAGCAATGGCGCAAGCTGTCTCACAAATGAGCTCAAGTATGCAACAGATGACAAATGTGGTAAGACAATCAGCAAGTCAAATGACTCAAGCAGGTCAACAGGCAGGGCGTGGAGTTTCAACAGGAATAACAAACGGCATACGCTCAGGCATTGGCTCAGCTACATCAGCAATGTCATCAATGGTCAACTCTATTCAATCAATAGGGATGAGAGGCGTATCCACTATGCGCTATGTAGGCTCTATGATTAGTCAAGGGTTAGCAAGTGGTATGTATTCAGCCTTAGGGGCTGTGACAGCTGCAGCTAATGCCATTGTTGCTCAAGCTGAGAGAGCTGCAAGAGCTAGAGCTAGAATACACTCACCATCAAGGCTATTTAGAGATAACGTAGGGCGCTATATCGCTCAAGGTATCGCTGTAGGTATTGAACAGAACACCTCAGATGTCACTGATAGTCTTGCCTACGTACAGAAAGAGATGTCAGCCTTTAAATTTGACGCTGAGGACTTGCTTGGCCTTGGTAATAACACACTGAGTCAGTCATTGAAAATGACTCTAGGAGCCTCACAGGCTAAAGCAGAAAAATCTGACTCAGGGACTAATGCAGAAATTAACAACCAATACACTTTTAACTACCATGGTAACAAGGTAGATGAGACTGAAAAACGTGACATACAACGACTCATGAAAGAGATGGCTTGGTACACAAATAGAGAACAGCAAAGATTAGGAGGTATTTAATGGACACATTCATTAAATTTGATGGTAAGAAATCTAGTGATTTTGGATTGAAAATTTTAAATGATATTGAGTTTAGCTCTGCCTCCTATGATGTTGAGACTATTGAGGTGCCTGGTCGTGATGGGGTGCTTTTGAAAGACAATCAAAGACTTATCCCTATCAAGCGTGAGTTTCCTATGGAAATCCACACAGTTGAGAGATTATCAGCGTCAGAGGTAGCTATAAGTGACTGGCTCAATGTTAAGGGGTGGAAAGAAATGGAGCTCTCATGGGAGCCTGATTATATCTATCTTGCTACTTTTATTGAGTCATTTAACGTTAAGGAATTGCTTAGGAATTTTGGTGAGGTGAAATTAAACTTTTTAATTCACCCTATCAAATTTTTAAAAACTGGGCGCAATGAAATCCCTTTGACAAACGGGATGACCCTTAAAAACCTTGGTAACGTACAATCTAAGCCGCTGATTAAGATTAGAGGTAATGGTAATGGTATTTTGACTATCAATGGCTACCAGTTATCACTTGAGAGCGTCCAAAATGAGCTCACAATAGATATGCAAAAACATCTAGTATACAGTGGTAACCTGTCAGCCTGGGATAAAATCACAAGGAACGGCAAGCACAGAATGCCTCTATTTGATGTTGGAGATAATATAATTTCATGGACTGGTAACTTTACAATGACAGCCGTGCCAAATTGGGGGGTTAAACTATGAACCCAGTATTATATAGAGCTGATGAACGTTCATTTAGAACTTTTGGGCTGGGTGAGATTTCAGACGCTTATAAGGTCACTGTTACTAGAGAGAGAAATGGTAATTATGACTTATATATCAAATATCCAGTTAATGGCCGTTTTGCCTCTGTATTTAAAGAGGAGATGAAAATCAAGGCAGACGCTGGTAGGAGAACTAAATGGCAAACCTTTGAGATTAACCGTATTGTTAAGAATAGCAGTGAACACATTGAAATTTATGCCCGTCATATCTCAATGAGAACCTCAGACCTTGCCTTAAAACCTATTGTGAGAGCCTCACAGGTAAACGCTGAGACGGCTCTTAGACTTTGGAAAGAGAACCTAGTAGGGGATGATGTGTTTGATGTTAGCTCAGACATTCAAACGCTAGGTAATGTTTCATGGGATATAGATAAAATAGGGAACGCTAGAAAAGCATTGGGTGGCGCCTCAGGCTCCATCCTTGATGTTTTTGGTGGTGAGTATGAGTTCGACAACAACCTCATCATCTTGCATAAACAGATGGGGCGTAAGGCTCCAACGGTGCTAGAATATGGGCGCAATATCCTCAGTGTTGAGGAGGAAAGGCTCTTAGATGGGAATTACACCTCTGTCTATCCATTTGCACGTTACACGCCAAGCGGAGAGGAGGCACATGAGGTCTTAGTCACATTGCCTGAGCACATCCTAGATAGTCCTTATTTGAGACTATACGCTCAGAGAAGAATATCTCTAGTAGATTTCTCAGGCAAATTTGACGACAAGCACCCTCCAACAGCTGAGAAATTGAGGGCGCTAGGTCAGTCTTACATCAAGAGCAATAACATTGGAGCTCCTAAAATCTCTACAGAGGTTTCTTATGTAGATTTGTCACAGACTTTGGACTATCAAGACTTTGGGGTCATGGAGGAAGTTGAGCTTTGTGACATCATCCCTCTCTACTATCCACAATTTGACATCACTACGACTACTGAGAAAGTAGTCAAGGTAGTCTATGATGTCTACACTGACTCTAATGAGGAGATAACGCTTGGCACTATCGGACAGTCACTGTCATCTAGTATGACTGCAGGAATTGCTGACCGTCTATCAGTAGTTGAGGGCAAACAGTCCGCTATTGAGAGTGCTCTACCTCAATATCTCATCAGTGGAACTGGTAATAAAATTTGGAATGAAACACCAGCCAAAAATATTGAGCACAAAATAGGTGATACATGGTTTGAAAAAAATGGTCAATACCAACGGATGTATATTTGGAATGGTAGCATGTGGGAGAAACGCCTTGACACTGAGGATGTTGACCGTGTTAAGAAAGAGGTAGACAAACAATTTGAGGCAGTCAATACTAAGATGGCTGGGATTGAGGCTAAGCATGACCAGACGGTCTCTGATTTTCTCAAAAAGTCAAATGCTACTCAAGAATTAGCTAATGCCTCTAAATTACTTGCCCAAGAGGCTAAAAATGCCTCTAATTCAACAGGTCAAGAGTTATCACTATACAGGCAAGACAATGAGCGTAATTTGTCTATTTTGAGAACTCAGGCCACTCAAATTGACGGTAAGGCAGTACAGGCTTTAAACAAAGCTAATCAAACAGCCACAGAAACCTCTAGCTTAATTGCTAATTTAAGGACTGACTTGAATGGCAAGGTATCTCTTGCTGATTTTCAGTCAGTTAGAGAGACATCTGCTCTATATGAGCGTATTTTAGGCAGAGATGACTCAAATATCAGCACTAATATAGCAAGGATGGCCTTAACATCAGACTTATTTAATGTTGAGGTAGGTAAGAGATTTAGCAATCTTACTAATCTATTTTACGCTCCAACTAAAATCCCAAAATATATCTCATCAGTTGATACTGACAAGCATTTAGAACGTGTCAGCTTTGGTGACCATGATGGTATTAGAATTAACTACACTGACTCTATGTCAGGATGGCTAGGGGTTCGGTTCCCTCTTGCTAAGAAATTTGTAAAACAGGGAGAGGGTCTTGGCTATCGTATTGAAATTTCAGTGGATAAAGTGCCAAAGGATGGCAAGGTTTTAATTCAGTTGCTAGACAATACAACAAGTTTAGGGATGTACTATAACTCACAGATTGCACTTACTAAAACTGGTAATCAGGTGTTTACAGGCTATTTAGACATCCCAAGAACTGGCGAGCTAAACGAGTACAGCCTTAGATTTACTCTGACAAGCCCTGGTAATATCGTCATTCATAAACCTATGATTATTGACAGGCGTTTAATTCCTGAGGATTTTGTAGATAATACAGACTACAATAGTGAATACACTAGGACTACAATGTCTGTTTTAAAGGACAGTTTTGCAGTCAAGACTCTTAATAGTAATGGTGATGTATTGAGTGCCTTAAACTTTGCAACAGGTGGAGCTAGTTTGCAAGTTGGAAAGAATAAGCTAGTAGTCACACCTGACACTACGTTTATTGCTAATGGGACTATCAAGAATGCCATGATAGATGAGTTAGACGCTGGTAAAATCCGTACAGGTAAGCTAGACGCTAACTTAGTCAATGTAGTCAATCTAAACGCTAGTAACATCACATCAGGCAAACTCTCAGCTAATCTTATAAATGGTGGTGTACTGTCCTCATTGAATGGTAAAACATCATTCAATTTGCAAGATGGGTGGATAGAGATGAACACATATGATGTTGGAATTAAAAATCATTTTCCTAACCGTCCCTTACAGTATTTAGTCTTTGGAGCTGGTAACATTAACAATGTTGACGCCTCTTATACGGCTCTTATGAGTAACCGAAACGGATTGCAAGCAATGGATCACACCTCTGCTGGTATTCAAATTTGGAACGGTAGGTCAGGGAACAGTATCCAATCAGCTATCAACCTTTACGGACAGACGATTGATTTTAAGCCTAACGGTGGTGGTGCTAGCGGAATTGGGATGAACACGATTACTAGAGAGATATACGGAGTAGATAGTTTTGTTTTTAAAAACAGAAGATTAGATAAGATATTAGATAATATCTTTGAAAACTTTAGAAGCCTTAACCATGATGGCAATTATAAAAGTGGGATTTACTATAATTGGAGATAATAGAGAGGAGACATAATGAACAAAACAGACAACGTTATCAATCAATTAGCTATTGAATTAGCTAACAAGACTGTAAATGGAGCGTATGACAAGGCTGAGCGTGACGAGGCGCTTGCTGAGTTGCAACAAGTTAGAGATGAGCGTGACGAGGCGCTGAGAAACTTAGAAAAAATCAAGTTAGTTTTTGAGGGAATGAATGAGATTTTACAATCTGATGAGCAACTCAAAAACCTATATGAGGAAGTAAAAGCAAGACAAATTGAGAAAGGATAATATATATGGAATTTAAAGTAACTAGCAAATATTTGCAAGACAACAACAGAACACATGTTTCTATTCGTAAAGATTGGCCGTACACAGTTTTTGAGCGTGTATTGAGTGGAGACCGTACAAATGAGCCTGATAATGTGTTGATTGAGGCTGTGCTTGGATTGGTAGCCACAGAGTTCAATCCTGCTGAGGGTGTCAAACAGTTGCAAGAGGAATTAAAAACCCAAGAGCAAACTTATGACAAGAAACTTGAGGAAAAAGACAATGCCATTAACGCTGTCAAGGCCATTGCTAACTGGGCTGTACTTGCAAGGGTGACAGATGTGGATAACCCACTAGACCCTACAGTATTCAAGCGAGGTCTTGAATTGGTAGACCTTGGCCAAGTTGGTAAAGTATATCAACCTCAAGAAATTTTCACGATTGAAAACCCAGAGCACGGTGAGCAATTCCAAGAGGGCAAGCGTGTCATGGTACAAGTGAATGAGGCGTTTACTTATCAAGGTCAGACATTAAAAGAACTGGCAGACCTTGAGAGAAATGGCAAGTTAGGTATTTGGAAATGGGAGCCACCAAAAGAAAATACTCCAACATCAAGCACAGATTTGAATACTGAGGCAGTGCCACAATAAGAAAGGAGGGGCAAGCGTGACTATATCAGATTTAATAGCACATCTAGCCCCTACTGTGGGTGTTATTGCTACTGGATGGTTTGGACTTACAGCAAGCAAGTCAGCCAATCTGAACAAGAAACAGTTTAACGAGCTGAAAGATGAGCTAGGAACTATACACAATTCAGTTGATAGTGTACGAGAAGTTGGAGAGAGTAATAATAAAAAATTAAGTGAGGTTAATGATAAGTTAGTAGTCCATGATGAGGCTCATCTAGTCACAATGTATCTGAGACTAGAGAGAGACATGACTGCTGCTATCAATCGTGGATATACAACAGTCCATGAGTCTGACATCGTGCATAAAATGCACGGAAGCTATAAGAAACTTGGAGGTAACGGATACATTGATAGCCTCTACAATAAATATATACTTTTAGAAGTGAGGAATTAACATGAAAATTAACTGGCTAGTACGTTTTAAGAACAGAGCTTTTGTCATCCGCCTATTGCTTGCTATTATCCTACCAATTTTGACTTATTTTGGGTTGAAATTTGAGGATTTGACTAGTTGGGCTGGGGTTTATGAGCTATTCTTGAAATTCTTATCAAACCCTTATCTTATCGGTTTATCAATCGTGAGCGCCCTAAATATTGTCCCTGACCCTACTACAGCAGGGATTTCAGACAGCGAACGAGCTCTAACATATACAGAGCCTAACGAAGATTAACAAAGAGAGCCTAGTAGGCTCTCTTTTTTTTAGAAAGGAGGGCAAAAATTGGAAAAAATTATCAGCAAAAAGATAGAGTTGACCAGCAATGTCAGAGGAATTGATAAGCTCCATCATGAGATTTACAGCAAAGATAAGAATGTAGCTGAGTTTCATTTCACGATGGGTGAGTTGCCCGCTGAGAAAGTCATCTGTCTCTTTCACTTTAAAGGCACCAAGCGCTATAAAGAGGTAGAGGCTACGATAGATGGCAACAGCTTTACAGTCAAGTTTGACAATTCATTGATAATTGCCAGTGAGACAGTCACAGGATACATCTATTTTGAAAAAGTTGAGAAAGCAGCTGATGTGTATGCTTTTTCTTTTTGTGTCAAAATCTCTGAAATTGACAAGGCTACTCAGGCACCTGTCATGGAGTCTCAGACAAAGCGTGTCATAGATATCAAGGATATTGTGACAAAGGATGAGCTTGAGAGCTTATTGCCTAAAAATAACACTCCAGGCACAGCCTATGATGACAGTGAGCTAAGAGCTGAGTTAGCAGGTAAAGCTAATCAGAGCGAAATCGCCCATATTTTGGAAGATATTGAGGCTTTAAAGGCCAAGCCTGACAACAATACCATCTATGATGACAAGCCTCTCAGAGACCGTGTAGAGGCTTTAGAGAGCAAGACAGATAATGATACTGTATATAACGATACAGAAATCAAGCAACGTTTAGAAACTTTAGAGCATAAGCCAAGTGTAGACACTAGTAGCCTAGTCACTAAGTCAGAGCTAGATGGTAAAGGGTACTTGACTCAACATCAGAGCCTGGATGGCTACGTTAAACACTCAGAGCTCCCTGAGCCATACAATGACACAGAGCTCAAGGAACGAGTGGGACGGCTTGAGAATAAGCCTGTAGTAGATACCTCAAAATTCGTGACAGAGGAGACTCTTGCAAGTAAGGGTTATCTAACTCAGCACCAAAACCTTGAGGAGTACGCTAAAAAGTCTGAAATCCCTCAGCCGTATAATGATAGTGGAGTCAAGCAAAGGCTTTCTCTCATTGAACAAAAAGAGCCTCAAAGACTCAATCTTAACGGCACCACTCTTAGCTTGTCTGGTGGTGGTGGCAGTGTTGTCTTGCCAAGCGCTCCAGCTAATACAGGTGGACAAGTCAATGAGTATGAAATCCACGGGCAAGGTATGCCTAATGGCAAGGTCAGTGCTCCTGTAGGTACTACCTATGTTGATACCGCTGTTACAAATGGTGCTCTTAAATGGATTAAGCGCTCAGGCGCTGGCAATCAGGGCTGGGAGGTGTTAACTGGAGACACAGGCTGGCGGACTTTAAACATCCGTTCTAAACTAGGTAGCTCATTTTTAAAGGTACGCAGGAAAAATGACACTGTTATGTATCAATTCGGTGGGCTTTCTTGGGGTTGGTTCGGTGTCATTCGTAGAGGTGGCGCAGGATACGAGGCACAAGGTAGCGACAGAGAAAGAAATTGCTACATCTTAGGATTGAGTGGAGTCCCTCTAGGTTTCAGGTCAGAGTCTAGCTTGATTGGCGGGATTTACAATGATAAAGGTGTACCTTATGGCACATGGTACTTAGGAGGTTACGGAGACAGCAACATGTTGCGTTTTCAATTTACAGAC
>ERZ773250.1396-NODE-1396-length-12042-cov-6.166764_pt1 | contig 12042 bp, 7 predicted proteins | sample MGYA00511258_ERZ773250 | MGnify/ENA primary metagenome ERZ773250 (study PRJEB29015, sample SAMEA2738164) | human oral metagenome | biome: human oral; feature: human-associated habitat; material: saliva | place: China | collected 2187 ... | reverse complement strand
GTTGCCGGTGCAGACAGTCATGATTCGGTACATGGTTCTAGTGTATCGGTGGGGTGACGGGTGGTTGGGCGCGGTGGGTGCTTGTGGCGGCTTTGCGGGCGGCGCCGTGACGGGCGGAGGCGCTCGCGGATGGGTACTTTACCCCGGGCGCGAAAAGGCCCCGCCGACGAGGGGCCGGCGGGGCCTTCTGCGATTTAGGGAAATAGCAGATTTATTTTTTGAAGGATTGTGCTTTGTTCATTAATTGAAACCGCTGGGTTACTCATATTTTTATAGTCCTGACTTTCGGAATCCCATAGTTCAGGCTCGAAGAGGATAGTTCCTTCGGGGATTATGAACTTTTTGCCATTCAGCTCAGACTCCCCGAGTCTAATTTTGTGAGGACTATGAGGTGATATGTTGAATATATAACACTCAGGTGCAACACTGCAAGAAAAGCGTGCCGCCAAGGATAATGATTCCTGGAATGCAAAACGTGGTTCTTTTTTGACGAATTTTGCCCCGTAGAAACCTAATGGGCCTATGAAAGTCGTAGAGAGGAAATTTGCTGATTTATCGAACGTAACATCTGTAAAATCTGCAAATCCATCGGATACCTTAAATGTAGCACTGGCGAAGTTTACTTCACCTTCGAAATTGGCATTACTAAAATTGGTAAATCCTTCAAAATAAGCATCCCTGAAATCTGTGGTTTTCCCAAAAGTTGCGTTGTTAAAATCAGCAGTGGCTATAGGTGAATTTACTACAGAGGAGATAATTTTTTTGAAAGTTGCGTCGGTAAAAATTGCTTCCTTTTTGAAAATGACCCTAGAGAAAATTGTGTGTCCTGTAAAATTTGCATCTTTGAAATCTGCTTTTTCTTTAAAACGTGTTGACGCGAAGCTTGTCGTGCTCCCGAAAACTGTATCGTGGAAAGTTGCAGAATCATTGAATTTTGATTCTTTGAAATTGACGCCGCCTTTGAATTCTGCTTCATGAAAGAATGAAATTTGTTTAAAAGTTACATTGATGAATGAGGATGTTTTTTCAAATTTTGACCCACTGAAGAAAACTTCTCCTTCGAAGATTGAATTATAGAATGATATAACCTGTCCAAAAATTGAATGCGAAAAATTGATACGGGAATTTACGACAATATTGCGGAAATCGACATTATAGAGAAAATGTGTTCCGGAAAAATTGTATGAAAAATCTGACCAAAGCCCTTTCTGAGGAATTTTATCCTCGTTTTCAGATTTCTCATTTTTGTTGTTGAGCCTGTTAGTGGTTTCTATTAGGATGGTGTGTCGGATATTTTGTTCTTCACGAAATTGTACTTGTTTTTTAAGGAATTCATCCCTATCTTCCTCGGGAATACTTTCTTCTGGATTATTTTTTTCGAAGAGTTCCCGAAGCTCAGCGTGGGGAAATGGAGAACGAACATAGGAGCAGAGGTTATTGATAATAACCTGCCCTTCTTTCTGTCGTTTTTCAGGATTGAGGGTGCCATCAGCGAGCCATTCATCGACCAAACCCACAAGGGTGTAGATGCCGCCTAGACGAACAGATGCCTTATCATTAGCCAGCTGTTCTACGGCCTTGGTGTAGCGGCTACGTCGTTCCGCATACACCTGGCGGGTATGGTCGTTCTCGTTTTTCTCTTTCTCCTGGTTATTCTTCCGGTGAGTCTCACCAAGGGTGATGACACCTAGAACACCACCGGTAGTGTAGAGAATGAGCTGCCGAAGAACCCGACCGTCATCATCCCTCCCAAAGCCAGAGTTGAGCGCAATGGGCAGGAGAAAAGCTAACGCTCCGCCGAATACAGCGATTGCCCCAATCCAGCTGTAGAACAGGGGTACTTTCTTCTTCAATATAGAGAAAGGTGCGACGCTCAAGAAAATGATTATCAAGACTGTGCATATAACAAGCATGCACCAGGCACCCATTGGTTCTAAATGCATATGTCTAGTTCTCCTGTCTTCATTGAGAGGAACGGTCACCTCTCAGCATAGTGCAAAACTGTCTGACCTGCGCTTCTCTCTGCTATAAATGAAGGCCCCACCACACATTCATGCGGCGGGGCCTCTAGTTATTACTGCGCGGGCTCACTCAGGCGCGTGTAGTCCTGTTCCTCTTCGTCCCAGGGCTCCGGGTCGAAGAGTACTGCTCCGAGGGGGATTTCAAATGACTTGCCGCCGAGTGTAGCTGTTTCACATTTGATAGGTTTGCTACCTCGGCTGACTGAGAAAACGTAGTCCTGCTGATCCTTCTGTGCAGAGAACCGGGCAGAGAGGGAGGCATCTGCAAATGAGGGTGCATACTTTTCGAAATATGCGCAATCGAAGCTTGTGTTGCCGGAGAAATCCGCACCCAGGAAGTGCGCGTTTCTGGCGAACTCCGCGTTCATGAAGTCTGCGCCTCTGGTGAACTTAGCGCCCCCGAAGTCTGCATCTTTGGTGAACTCCGCCTCACTGAAGTCTGCGTCTCCGGTGAACTTAGCACACCCGAAATCTGCCTCTTCGGTGAACTTTACACCCAAGAAGTCAGCGTTTCCATTGAACTTCACGCCCCCGAAGTTTGCGCCTCTGGTGAACTTCGCATCCAGGAAGTTTGCGTCTCCGATGAACTCCGCGCCCTCGAAGTTTGCGTCTCCGGTGAACTCCGTATCCTGGAAATCTGCTCCACCGTAGAATCGGGTGGAGGCAAAATTGCCTTTTACAATGCTGAGGTTGTTCAAAGGGTAGAAAATGGGGGCCCTGCTGAAGTCGAACCCAAAGGTGCTCCGTACGCTGGAGGTGATGGTCACCTTGCCCTTCTTCTCTTTGACAAGGGTGCTGCCGCACTTGCTCATTTCAATGAATATAGTGCGTCTTACGTCCTGCTCTTCAAGAAGCTGTGCCCGCTCTGCGGTGAAGTTGCCGTCGTAGTCATCTGGGGCTTGGTCTTTTTCTAAAACTTCGCGTTTCTCTGCCAGAGGGAAGGGCGAACGGATATAGGAGCAGAGGCTATTGATAATAACCTGCCCCTCTTTCCGCCGTTTTTTAGGTTTGAGGCTATCGTCTGCAAGCCATTCATCCACCAACCCGGTGAGAGTATAGATGCCACCCAGACGGACGGCTGCTTTTTCACTAGCCAGCTGCTCTACAGCCGTGGTATAACGGCTGCGTCGTTCAGCATGTACCTGGCGGGTATGGTCACGTTCGCTCTTGACGGCATCTTGTTCACGTTTTGCAGCCTCGTTCTTTGCATCCTGTTCATTCTTTTGAATATCAGCCTCAACCTTGCGACGGTCGACCTGGTTCTTCCAACTGGTCTGCAAAAGAGTCAAGATGGCGATGATGCCGCCAGTTATGTAGAGAATGTGTAGACGAAGATCCGCAATTGCTTTGCTTTCAGGGTACTTATTGTCAGCGTCGCTAGCCGGGATAAGCAGACTTAAGAAACCCAGAACGGGGCCCACGACAGGAATGTGGGATAAAGACTTCCATAGAGGAACTGTAAGTGCCAGGAAGCCTCCAAGGCACCCGAGGAAGATGAGTATCAGGGAGAAATGACGAATATAAGGTGGCTCTTCTCGCGGGGTCTCATTGTTTGCCAAGACAATCTCCTGTCTTCTTTGAGGGGGAATGGCCACCAATCAGGATAACGTAAACTTTCCTGACCTGGTCATGAACAGAGGCCCCACCACACATTCACATGGCGGGGCCTCTGGACATTACTTCGCGGGCTCACTGAGGCGCGTGTAGTTCTGTTCCTCTTCGTCCCAGGAATCCGGGTCGAAGAGCACCGTACCGACCGGGATACTGCAGCGTACACCGTCCAGTACGGCTGTACCCAACAGAATAGGTTGGCTGCTCTCGTCGACCGTGAAATCAGATACTTCTTGCTCTTCGGGTAAAGCATTAAATTGTGCTCGGAGCGTTGTACTTGGCTCTTTGGAAGCATTTGCAAATTTTGGTGAGGTCTCTTCAAATATTGCCCTGCTGAAGTCCACATTTTGAGTAAAGGTTGCCCCATCGAAGTTTGCACCGTGGGCGAAGGCAGCCCCCAAAAAAACCGCGTTTTGGATGAACAATGTTCCGATGAAGTTTGCTGTAGTGAAGGTTGAATCGCTGAAATCCGCTAGGTCGGTGAAGATTGCCCCAACGAAGTTCGCGGTGGTGAAGACTGTTCCGATGAAGTTTGCGGTGGTGAAAGTCAGATGGAAGAAATCTACGCAGCCAATAAAGGTCGCTTCGAAAAAATCTGCGTCGCCAGTAAAGGTAGACCCATTGAAATTTGCATTACGGATAAAGATTGCTTTGCTGAAGTTAGCGTCGCGGATAAAAACAACCTTGCGAAAATCAGCGTCAGTATAGAACTTCGCATGTAAGAAATTTCCTTCCTCAATTGTGAGGTTATTCAGTGGGTAGAAAATCGGTGCTCGGGTGAAATCAAATGCAAAGTTACTCCATGCGTCAGAGGTAATGGTCACTTCGCCCTTCTCGTTTTCGCCAAGGGTGCTGCTGCGCTTGCTCATCTCAACAAAAATAGTTCGTCGTATATCCTGTTCTTCGTGGAGCTCCGCATAGTCTACGGTGACATCTTCGGCTTTTTTATATTCGTTAGGCTCTTTGAGACGTGCGCGAAAAATCCTGATTAGCAAGGTTTCTGTTTTGCTGAGGCACTCAGGGTCTTCTTGTTCGAGCTCTTCTAAATCTTTGTGAGCTTCGTATTCTTCAAGTCTCTCTACGAGAGGGAATGGTGAACGAATATAGGAGCAAAGGTTATTGATAATAACCTGTCCTTCTTTCTGTTGTTCTTCTGGGTCCAGGGTGTCATCAGCAAGCCACTCATCGACCAAGCCCACAAGGGTATAGATACCGCCCAGACGGACAGTTGCTTTCTCATCAGCTAGCTGCTCTACAGCCTTGGTATAGCGGCCACGGCGTTCTGCATGAACCTGGCGGATATGGTCGCGTTCGTTCTTCTCCGCGTCCTGCTCATTCTTCTTGATGTCGGCATCAATTTTGAGACGGTCACCCTGATTCTTCCAATTAGTCTGCAGAAGAGTCAGAATCGCAATAATGCCGCCAGTGACGTACAGAAGATGCAGGCGCAGCTGATCTGAACTGCCGGAGCTCATACCGCAGAGCAGCCACAGCATCCAAGGCAGAAGAATCGCAACCGCGCCGCCGCCCAGGCCAAAGCCAATAAGGAGCTTAGTAAAGTGCTGGATATACCAAGGCTTCTCCTGAGCTTTTGGGATTACCTGACTTTCTGGAGCGGATGATGCGTTGTTGCTGGGCACTAGGTTCTCCTGTCCTCTCTGATAGGAACGTTCACCTTCCAGCATAGGGTAAAGCTACTTGCCATGAGTCGCGCCCGGTCATCAACGAGGGCTTCGCCTGCTTGAGCTACGCGGATGGTGCTTCTGCTGTCCGTGGCAAGCAGGATGCTGTACGGAAATTCCTAAAATAACCGATAGTGTTTCTCATGGTGGGCGCAATGGCTACGTAATTAGTGTTGTCATGTTGTTATGTCTTAAGAATTGCGCTACATTATTAGGTATACGGTCATACGTACAGGGAATGTCCTTATGTGCAATGACAGTAAAATAAAAGTGGAGCTACCAGTGATGCTGCAACATCACCAGTAGCCCCACGGATAAATGGTCTAGAAAAGACAGATAACCACGAACTGGATAGTCGCTACCAGACCAAGAAGTAGGGTAACCATATTGCTCCATCGTTCAACGAGGAGCCAGAAATGGTCCTTATCCATAGGAGTACACCTCCTCTCTATGCAATTAGAGACAACGCGGAATTGCGTTGTCACTGCTGATTTTAGCAGATGACACACATTCCGCGGATTTTTGCTACCCAATTTATGTTTTATTTATCTCCGGCATGGCGTAATGCCACTGGAAAACGATGAACAAATCCAGGTAGTTAAGAATCGAAAAACCCCGCTAGAGCCTACAGGCTTAGCGGGGTTTTTCGTGCCGTTTTATTTTTCAACGTAGCTACTCGGCGGTGTCCACTACGTGCACGAAGGCCCCACCACACATTCAACGTGGCGGGGCCTCTGGATATTACTGCGCAGGCTCACTGATGCGGGTGTATTCCTTCTGCCGTTCATCCCAGGAAGCCGGATCGAAGAGCACCGTACCGACCGGGATACGATAGCCCACGCCGTTCAGCCCGGCTGCACCCAGCGGGATAGGCTGGCTGCCCTCGTACACCGCGAAGTTATGCGCCTCCTGACCGGCAGCCTCCGAAGCGGCAGGCAGGGCAGCGAACCGAGCCCGGTACATCTCACCCGACTCAACATTCTTAGCCGCGAAGACTGGCGGGCTCTTCACAAAAGACGAATCGCAGAAATCTGCAGTCTGCACAAAGGACGCACCGTAGAACTCCGCGCCTGCCTCAAATACCGCATCACGGAACCCAGCGAGCCCCTCAAACGTAGCCCGGCTAAAGTGCGCGACCTGCGCGAAAGCCGTCTCACTGAAGCGCGCGTTCTGGGTAAAAGTCGCCTCGCTGAAGTATGCGGCGCCTATGAAGACCGCTTCGGTGAAGTTCGCGTTGTTGGTGAATGTTGCCTCGCCGAAGTATGCATTGCTGGTGAAGGTCGTCCCGATGAAGTTCGCGTCGCTGGTGAAGGTTACCTCGACGAAGTACGCGTCACCAGCAAAGGCTACCCCGCTGAAGTCTGCGTTGTTGGTGAAAGTTACCTCGCTGAAGTATGCGCCGCGGGTAAAGTCTACCCCACCGAAGTTTGCATCGCTGACGAAGGTAGCCCCGCTGAAGTACACGCTGCTGGTGAAGGTAGCCCCGATGAAGCTCGCATCGCTGGTGAAAGTTGCCTCGACGAAGTTCGCGTTGCCGGTGAAGGTCGCCCCGCTGAAGTCTGCATTGTTGGTGAAGGTCGCCTCGCTGAAATACGCTTCGCCAGTGAAATTCGCCCAGCTGAAAGCTGTATCGTTGGTGAAGACCGCACCAGCAAAGTTTGCGTTGTTGGTGAAGTTCGCCTTGAAGAAGTTCGTGTCGCTGGTGAATTCCGTTCCGCTGAAGTCCGCGTGACTGATGAAGGTTGCCTCGCTGAAGTCTGCGTCACTGATGAATCTCGTACTTCTGAAGCTCGCACCAGCGTATAACTTTGAGCTTGGGAAATTACCTTTCTCAATCGTGAGATTGCTGAGAGGATAGAAGATGGGTGCCCGGCTGAAATCGAACTCAAAACCGCTCCATGCGCCGGGGACAACCGTCACCTCGCCCTTCTCATTTTCAACAAGGGTGCTGCTGCGCTTACTCATCTCAACGAAGACGCTGCGGCGAACATCCTGCTCACCACGAAAAGCCGCCAGATCCGTAGCGAAATCACCCGCATAGTTAGCAGGCGGCGTATCGGATTCAAAAGCTTCTGCCTTGAACGCCCGCGCGAACGGCGAACGAACATAAGCGCAGAGGGCATTGACGATGACCTGCCCTTCCTTTTGCCGCACCTCAACGCTGAGCTGCTCGTCAGCGAGCCACTCATCAACCAGACCCGCAAGCGTGCTGATGGCGCTCGCACGGACTGCCGGGTTCGGATACGCCAGCTGCTCAACTGCCTTGCTGTAACGGGTACGGCGCTCAGCGTGCACCCGCTGGGGGTGTTTCAGCCTTTTCTGGGCGTTCATGCGGTGGAACTCCCCAAGAAAGAGAACACCCAGCAGGGTGCCGGTGATGAAGAAAATGAACGGCTGAACCTCAAAATAGGCGATCTCAGTATCAAAGGTGAAAGGCATAAAACCCGCCGTGACAATGCCCAAGAGAGCGATAGCCCAAACCCAGGTGCGGAAGCTAGACAGCTTCCCCCTGAGATTGCCGAACTGCGCGGCGAGCGGGAAAAACAGAATGACGACTGCGCAAGCTATCAGCCAAGCCCACGCGGTGCTGGGTGCCAGATGCATGTGGTTCTCCTGTCATCGTTGAAAGGAACGGGTCATACTCAGCATAGGGTAAAGCCGCTGGGGTTGGGTGGTTGCTGGTCAAAAGCAAGAACCCCGCCAGCGCTGGATGCACGGGCGGGGCCTGTGTGTGGGAGCTTCCCCGACGGTGAGAGGGCTAGATTTTACTGTGCGGGCTCACTAACGCGCGTGTACTCCTGCTTCTCTTCGTCCCAGGAATCCGGGTCGTACAGCACCGTGCCAAGAGGCAGAACGAACGTTCTATTAAGAAGCTCCGTCTCGCCGCAGCTGAAGCCGTGCGGGCTCTCCGGGCGCGCCTCGAACAGGTAATCCTGCGGATCCGCCTGCGCCGAGAACAGAGCACTCTTCTGGTGACCCTCCGAGTCCCCAAAGGACGGCTTAGCGTACGAGAATCTAGTCTGCATGAAATCAGCCTTCTGACTGAACGTCGCATCCGCGAAGTAGGCGCTCGCAAAGCTCGCCCCGTTGAAGTTCACCGCCCCCGCGAACGTGACCCTACCGAAGCCGACACTCGCCGTGAACGTTGCCTTACTAAAGTCGGCGCCCTGCGCGAAGGCCGCGTTAGCGAAGTTCGCGTACTGCGGGAAGTCCATGTCATAGCTCGTCCTCAGAACCTCAAAAAAACTCGACCGGCTGAACATGGCGTCGCCGTCGAACCGTGCCCCACCAAAATCCGCGAACTGCGTGAAGGTCGCCCCGCTAAAGTCCGCCGCGCCCGTAAAGCGCACGTTGCTGAACATTGCGGACTGCTTGGTGGCTATACCGGCAAAGCGCGCGGCCCCGCCGAAAAGCGAATCGGAGAATACCGCCGGGCGGTTGAAAACCGATGCTGCGAAGTGCGCCTCATCGTGGAACGTGGAGGCGGTGAATAGTGCCTCTCCGTCGAAGGTGACCGCCGTGAAGCTGGCTATGCCCGCGGTGTTCAAGCGTGAGAAGTCGGCGTCGGCCTCGAAGGAAGCTACCCCAAAGTCGGCCGCAGCTGAAAAGATCGCATCTGAGAAGTCAGCTTCGCCGGTGAAGTTCGCGCCGTGGAAGGATGCGTCAGCGGTGAACTGTGCCGCGGAAAAGCTGGTGTCACCGCGGAAGGTTGCGCCGGAGAAATCCGCCGGACCGTAGAAGGTAGCGGAGGCGAAGTCGGCGTTCTGAAAGTGCAGTTGCTGTAACGGGTAGAAGATGGGTGCGCCGCCAAAGTCGAAGCGCAAATCAGCCCACATGGGCGATATTGGCGGCACCGAGTGCTGGCTTTCCCTGTTGTCTTTCTCGGCGCTCTCGGTGATTGAGGCGAGGCGGCGGCTGAACTCCATGAAGACGGTGCGGCGCACCAGCTGCTCTTCGCGTAGTGCCTCCTGATCGCGCGTAAAGTCGCCTTCGTACCCTTCGGGGGCATCGTCTGATTCTAGGGCCTGCCGCTTCTGCGCGAGGGGATACGGCGTGCGGATGCACCCGGTCAGCGCGTCGATGATGGCCTGGGCTTCTTCGCGGCGTATCTGCTCGGGGAGGGAGGCGTCGGTGAGCCATTCGTCTGCGAGGTTTGCGAGCGTGTACGCCCCGCCGAGGCGTACGGCGGGCTGGTGCCCGTCGAGGAATTGTTCAAGAGCGTGCGTGTAGCGTTCACGCCGATCAGCCTGCTGGTTGCGCGCCGGGGTGTTTTTGTGTTGCCGTAGCGTGGCGAAGAGTTTGTTGAGGTTCATGGTGGTGTGCCCTTCCTGCTCCGGTGCTGGCTTATAACCAGCATAGGGGAGAGCACCACCCTTGCGCGCTCGCACTGGTTAAAAGAAGAAGCCCCGCCTGCGCATCTCGCGCAGGCGGGGTTGGCAACCAACGTTTAATACTTACGAGGAGGCCGATTCTGATTTTCCTGGTTATTTATAATAATTGAATATCGGGTTTTAGTGTATTCGCATTTTCCTGTGGATATATTGTAGTGATGTTTTATACCATTAAATTTTTCAATGTGGTATCCAGCAGGGATTTTTACTTGAGTCTCTACTAGCGGATTTAATTCAATCAATCCACTATCGTGTTGCTTGCCGTATGTCATATTTCCATGATTGTATTCTGGAGTAAAGATGTGAATTGAATCTGGCTTTGATGCAGCAACTACCCCAAATGCAATAGATGTTTTAGAATTGTTATCATTTGAGAAAATGCAGGAGTAGTCAGACCTGGCGGAATTGAGCGTTTCTCCAGGGCTGGCCGCAACATCGCTTATGTTTTTAATGATTCCATTCATGAAATTGTTTAGGCAAAAAATAGCAACTGTGGACATTAGTAGAATGATGATAGAATCCTGTGTTTTTTCTCGCCATGCAGGGGTATCTTTATTTGAGATAATGTTTTGTTTTCGCTTAAAATTACATGATTCGACAAATGTGTTTTTTATTGAATGAATGCATATTGTATATGACATTGTAATCAATAAGAACAGGACCATAAACTCTTCCCTGCCTGACACTACTTTTAGTATCTGATATTCAGCGTAGGAGACGGGAAGTAGAAGACCTATAGTTATTGAATTGAGCCTGAAGAGTATGCTGAGCGATCTTTTATAGCTATCCTTTGAGTGGGCTTGCCTCGAGGAATTTAGTATGGCTTTATTGATAGGTAGAAGGAAGAATGTGGGTATAATTGCAATATAGACCAGGGCCATAAAGGTAATTGCTATTGCTGTCCATGAGTATTTATTATCGGTAAATTGGATTGCTGTAATTTGAATAGCTGTCCCAAGGTCGCCCTTCGTTAGGTCTTTGTTGTGAATGAGGACGATTATAAAAATAATGGATGCACTAAGCGGAATTGTTGATAGGGCGTATTTTACTTGGAGGGACACTAAATCTCGAATGCCATTTTTGGACCCCTGATTGTCTTTGTATTTAATTCTCGGTTTAGTTGCCGTCTTGCGTATTTTATATAATGTATCTGCAATTGATTTTGCTGGAGAGGAGTTGACTAGTAAAAATAACAGTATATAGACAATAAGTTCAAAAATATTCAGCCTATATAAGGCTTCTAGATTATTGTCTGATATAAATACTGTGAGTATGCATATAGCGATTGAAAATATGATTGGAAGAATGCATACTTTTCCCCAGTGCCATAGGTAAAAAAGTGCTATTGATAAACGTGATGAATTTGAAAGTGGGTTGACCTCCTCGAGGGTGAGATGAACTGTGGGGATGGGGGAGCCTTGGGGTGCTGGTGTATTTTTCTGTGACACAGGGGTCTCCTGTCTGCTCTGATAGGAATGGTCATCACTAGGATACGGCAGAGGTTCATCCTCAAGCGAAGAGTTAGAGTGCTCGGTCTGGGCGAGTGAACACAGGCGGAAAGGTTGCTCTGGATTGTGCTCGGCAGAGAATAAGTCAAAGAAGACGTATGGGGTGATGTCCTACCGTCAATGAGGACACTCCCAGTCCTATATAAGGCGCCCTCAGACCACCTTCCGACCCCTCTCACACCCCAATTTTTGGGTTTCTCGCCTCTTTTTTAAAAATTTTTAAAAATTTTTTCGCCCCGCGCGCTCGGTGCTGTCCGCCGTGCGCTGAATCGCCGCGCCGCACCCTCCCGCCACCCAAAAACCCCGGAATTCCGCGGCGGAACCGCCCACGCGCGCCTCGCCGCAGCCCCAAAATCACCCGGAAAAACACCCCGGCAGAACCTCCAAAAATCCGCCCCTCACGCCCCTCCGCATAAAAAAGTTGAGTAAAGTTCGCTCAACTCTATTGACAGTCCCTCCGGGAGAGTGCATACTTGAGTACATGAGGCTCAAGGAAGCCGCGCAGACCACCCCACACGGAGCGGTACGCGCAGCACCCTCGCCTCCAAAACTTTCAAACTAACCCGCCTCGCATTAGAAGAAGCGGGGCACTAACACCTAAGGAGTGAATCAAATATGGCACGTGCAGTAGGTATTGACCTCGGTACCACCAACTCGGTCGTAGCAGCACTGGAAGGTGGCGACCCGGTCGTCATCGCTAACGCAGAGGGCACCCGCACCACCCCCTCCGTCGTCGCATTCTCCAAGGACGGCGAGGTTCTGGTCGGTAGCGTTGCAAAGCGTCAGGCAGTGACCAACGTCGACCGCACCATCTCCTCCGTCAAGCGCC
>ERZ773250.1395-NODE-1395-length-12049-cov-6.306153_pt1 | contig 12049 bp, 10 predicted proteins | sample MGYA00511258_ERZ773250 | MGnify/ENA primary metagenome ERZ773250 (study PRJEB29015, sample SAMEA2738164) | human oral metagenome | biome: human oral; feature: human-associated habitat; material: saliva | place: China | collected 2187 ... | reverse complement strand
AAAATTGACTTTCTAGAAATTAACTGAGAATAAATATCAATTAAAATAAAACTAAAATGTGTGGAAAAGTGTTGTGAATATTAGCGTTTTAAAGTGTATTATGATATAATATTTTAGTTATGGTGAAAAATGAAAAATAAAGAAAGGAGATAGGGTGTGTTAATTCAGCTAAACAATGTAACAAAGAACTTCGTAGTTAATGAAGTTTTTTCTAATGTTAAAATGGAAATCAATGATAAAGATAGAGTTGCTATTGTAGGACGCAATGGAGCAGGGAAGAGTACATTGCTAAAAATTATTTCTGGTGAAATTGATTTTGATAATGGAGAAAGGACTGTTTCAAAAGATACAACAATAGGTTATTTATCACAAGAATTTATAGTAAGAGAAGATTTATCTATATATGAAGAAATGATAACTTGTTTTAATGAGATTATAGAACTTGAAAAAGAGTTAGAGAAAATATCGTATGAATTAACTTCGGAAAATATAGAAAGCAACCCAGGGTTATTAGATAAATATGATAGATTGCAAAATCAAGTTTTAACACATAAAGATTATCATTATAAAAGTAAAATAGATAGTGTTTTGTATGGATTAGATTTTGATAAAGAAGTTTTTGATAAAAAAATAAGTACTTTTTCTGGTGGAGAAAAAACCAGGTTATCAATGGCGAAACTTCTTTTAAGTGAACCAGATTTATTAATATTAGATGAACCGACTAACCATCTTGATATGGAAAATGTTGCATGGTTAGAAAATTATTTATCATCTTACAATGGAGCGATAGTTATAGTTAGTCATGACAGATATTTTATTGATAAGGTGGTCAATGTTGTTTATAATTTAGAATTTGGTAAATTGAAGAAATATGTAGGAAATTACTCTAATTTCTTGCGCCAATATGAAGAAGATTATGAAAAGAATTTAAAAGAATATGTTAGTCAGCAAAAAGATATAAAACGTCTTGAAGAGTTTGTTCAAAAGAATATAGCTAGAGCTTCTACTAGTAAGATGGCAAAAAGTCGCCAAAAAGTCTTGGATAAGATGGAGATTATTGATAATCCTAGAAAAGATGATAAAGCAGCTAATATAGAATTTAGAATTAAAGAACAAAGTGGACGTGATGTACTAATAGTTAACGATTTACAGGTTGGCTACGAGGAACAAGTAGGTCAAAAATATAATTTTTCAGTCTATAAAGGAGACAGACTAGCTATTGTAGGAAAAAATGGTATAGGAAAATCTACCCTGATTAAGACTATTGCGAAAAAACAAAAAGAACTTGGTGGAAACATTCAATATGGAAGCAAAGTATCGTTAGGTTACTATGATCAAAAACAAGCAGAATTTGAATCGTCAAAGACTATTTTAAATGAGCTTTGGGATGAATATCCTCTTATGAAAGAAGCGGAAGTAAGAACAGTACTAGGGCGCTTCTTATTTAGAGGTGATGATGTTCTTAAAATCGTAAGAGATTTATCAGGTGGTGAAAAAGCTAGATTGCAACTTGCAAAACTAATGCTAGAAAAAAATAACTTATTAATACTAGATGAGCCGACTAACCATCTTGATATAACTAGTAAACAAGTTTTAGAAGAAGCGCTTGAAAACTACGAAGGAACTATTCTTTTTGTCAGCCATGATAGGTACTTTATTAATAAAATAGCTAATAAAGTTTTTGATATCACAGAAGAAGGATACAATATATACTTAGGAAACTATGATTATTACTTGGAAAAGCGTGAACAAGAGAAAATTGCTAAAAGATTAAAAGAAGAAAAAGTTGTTGAAACAAAGGTTAAAGAAGTAAATGATTATGTCTTAGGTAAGGAAGAAAAACGTCGTATAAGAAAATTAGAGAGAATGCGCGATGAACTTATTTTTCAAATTGATGAATTAGAAGGTAAGATTAAAATAGTTAATGAAGAGTTAATGAAAGAAGAAGTCTATACTGATGTAGTAAAAACACAAGAATGGAATGGAAAGCTAAAAGAATTAACTTCAGAACTAGAAGAAAAGAATAATTCGTGGTTAGAAATAGAGGAAGAATTAGAAAGTATACAATAAGTATGGAAATTAAAATAACAACATATGTAGATGATAAAAAAGTACATGAAGAAAAGTGCGAAGGAGAGTATATAGTAGAAAATACTTATGAAAAAATACAATATATTGATAAAAATGAGAAAAAAATAGAAATTTTTATTGACAAAATGAAAGAAAGTGTTAGTATAGAGAAAGACAATTCAAAAATGTCTATAGAATATAGTCGCAAAAGCAGTGATTACACAACTGTTTATGGTGTTATAAAATTAGATACTCAGCTTGTGAAAATAAATAAACTGGCAAGAAATAATCTAGTTATGCATGAGATTATTTATAATATATTTTTTGATCAAGAAAAACAACAAAATAAATTGAAAATATTAGTGAAAAATATTGGTAGTTAAGTAAGGAGGATACTTTAGTGAAAAACAAAATAGTAGAATTGCTACAAGATTCCTTGAAAACATTGAAAATAGATGGAATCGATATTTATGTAGAGACACCTAAAAATACTGATAATGGTGATTTTTCTTCTAATGTGGCAATGCAATTAACAAGGGTGTTAAGAAAAAATCCACGAGTTATTGCCGAGGAAATAATAGCAAACATCCCTGCGGATGATACAGTAGAAAAAGTAGAAATTGCAGGGCCGGGATTTATTAATTTTTATGTAAAAAAATCAAGTTTAGGAAGTATAATTGAGAAAATTCTAGCAGATGATTGTAAATATGGAGAAAATAATACAGGGCAAGGTAAGAAAGTTCTTTTAGAGTATGTATCGGCTAATCCCACAGGAACTCTTCATGTAGGTCATGCTCGAAATGCCGCATATTCAGATTCATTAGCTAGAATCATGAAAAAATCAGGATATGATATTTCACGTGAATATTATATAAATGACGCAGGAAACCAAATTAATAACTTAGTAATTTCAGCGATAGTTCGTTACAAACAAGCTTTAGGATTAGAAGCGGAAATGCCAGAAGATGCATATCATGGAGAAGATATAAAAGTATTAGGACAAAAATTAAAAGATGAATTTTCAGATTCATTACTAGAAAGAGAAGGTTTAGAGAGCTTTATTCGTGACTATGCTGTTGCGTATGAAATGGATAATATTAAAAAGGATTTAGGTGATTTTGGTCTAGAGTATGATGTTTATTTTAGTGAAAAATCACTATATGAAGATGGCTTAGTAGATAAAGCTATGGCTTCTTTACGTGAACAAGGATTTGTTTATGAAAAGGATGGAGCTCTTTGGTTAGAGACAACAGCACTAGGAACAGGTGATGATAAAGACCGTGTTCTTATTAAAGCTGACGGTTCACTTACATACTTAACAAGTGACATTGCTTATCACAAAAATAAACTTGATCGTGGGTTTGATTTATTAATAGATGTACTTGGAGCTGATCATCATGGTTATATCGCTCGCCTTAAAGCGAGTATTGTTGCGATGGGGTATAAGGCTGATCAGTTAGAAGTTCTTATTATGCAAATGGTGCAACTTTTAAATAATGGTGAAGTAGTTAAGATGAGTAAGAGAACAGGTAAGGCTATTACTCTTCGTGACCTAATTGATGAAGTAGGAGCAGATGCAGCTAGATATTTCTTGGTAATGAGAAGTGCAGATAGTCACTTAGACTTTGATTTTGCTGTGGCTAAGGAACAATCAAGTGATAATCCACTATATTATGTTCAATATGCTCATGCGCGTATCTGTTCAATTTTACGCCAGGCAACGGAACAAGAAAATTATAATTTAGATAAGTGTGATTATGAGTTGTTAACAGATGAATATTCAGTAGAATTACTAAAAACATTGGCCTATTATCCAGAAATAGTGGCGCAAGCGGCAACTAATTATGAGCCGCACAGAATATGCAACTATTTGCAGAATTTAGCGAGTGCATTCCATAAGTTCTACAATAACAATAAAGTTATAACAGAGAATGCAGAACAAACACAAAGTTATTTAGCGTTAATAACAGCTGTAAAAATAACTTTAAGAAATGCTTTGGAATTAATCGGGGTTTCAGCTCCGGAAAAAATGTAGATATATTTTGATGAAGGGAATTATTTTATAGATGGTAAAATTAAATGAATTAAGCACAGAACAAGTAAAAGCAATGTCATTAGTTGACTTATGCTATGTATATATGGTAGAAGAAAATATTGAAAAATTAAATATTTATGATTTTCTAGATTATATTAAGCCTCTAAGAGGTGTTGATGAAGAAGAATTTTCATCACAAGCAGCGTATTTTTATACAGATTTAAATTTAGACGGACGTTTTGTATGTGTAGAAGATGGAAGTTGGAAACTTCGCGATAGTTTATTTGTAGAAGATATTAAAAGTTTTGTTGAACCAAGTGTTCAAAAATTTGAAATTGATGATGAAGAGTTAGAAGAATTAGGAGAAGACGAACAAGAAGATGTTCATGATGAAGTTGATGCTCTTGTAGAAGAGGAAGATATGGAAGAAAATGAAGATGTTTATGATTTTGATAATGATGGAATAGTATCAAAGTACAACATCTCAAGTGAAGATGAAGAATTTTAATCTTAATCTTGAAAAAGGCCTTTAGGGGCTTTTTACAATTTCTAAAGATAGTTTATGATGAAATAATAAAAGTAATTATTACTTAATATAATGATTACAGTGCTAAAATTTTGTAAACATATTTACTGTTTCAATTATAGAAGAAAATCTTTTCATTTGCGTATACTTAAAATATAGGTTATAATTACTAAAGTCAATAAAAGATATAGTAATAATTGTAATACAGATTTTAAGTTTTTTAAGTGAATAATGATATAAACCCATTTATTTTATTTATTATCTTTCTAGCAAGAATACGATTGATTATTGATAATAATTTAAAATAAAAGGAGATTGTAACTTATGAAACAAGGTACAGTAAAATGGTTTAACGAGGAAAAAGGATTTGGATTTATCGCAGTAGAAGGAGAAAAAGACGTGTTTGTTCATTTTTCTAGCATTCAAAAAGAAGGTTTTAAAACTTTAAAAGAAGGCGATAAAGTTGAATTTGAAGTTGAAGATGGGGCGCGTGGCCCACAAGCAGCTAATGTAGTTGTTCTTTAATTTTAGTAGTTATAAATAGTGAGAAACCCTATTAATTAAATAGGGTTTCTTTTTATAATTTAAAAACATATTAAATAAAAATATAGTTGTTACTAGGTATTCTTATTAAATGGTATTAATATGAAATAAATAGTAAAATATATTTAGGAAATTTATTCTTGTAGATTAAGATATTTTGAAACAGATTGATTTTTAAAAAGAGATAGTATATAATGAAAGCGTAAACATAATAAATAATTTAAGGAGGATAATAGTATGGAAAAAATGGAAAAGATGAGGCATCCTAAAGGACTTCACTTAGTAAATATCACTACTGTTATACAAAATTTATATGCTTATGGAATCATAGGATTTCTAATTTTGTTCTTTACAACGGGAACAGCAGAAGGTGGATTAGGTCTTGAAAAAGGATTTGCCGTGACCCTGTATGGATATTATGGTGCGGCCGGGTACATGGTTGCTCTTCTTGGAGGGTGGCTAGCAGATAAATATTTAGGTCTTCAAAAATCTATTATATTAGGAACATTGTTCAGCTGTTTTGGGTATATAGCTCTGTATTTTTCGACTGGAGCATTGTGGACTGTTATTGCTAGTTTAGCCTTATTACTTTTTGCAGCAGGTATTGGTAAAGGGAATATTAGTGCTATGGTTGGTGCACTTTATGAACGTGACCAAGTAACTATGAAGGATGCAGCGTACAGTATTTATTATATGGCAATTAATATTGGTAGCTTATTTGGTCCAATTATTTTTGGTTTAGTTACAGATAGTTGGTTTGCCAAAGTGGCTAGTGATGGAAAAATTATTTCTTATGGATATCGTGTTGGTTTCTTAGTAGCAGCAGCTCTTGCATTCCTACAATTTGTCGTATTTGCAGTATTTGCACCTACTTGGATAAAGGATAAAGGTAAATATCCAACAGCAAGTAAAACTGCTAAAAAATCTGTTAACCACCCACTAACTCAAATAGATAAAGATAGAATGAAAGCTATGGCTGTTATGTTTGTATTCTCTACTTTATTCTGGTCAGCTTGGTTCCAAACACAAACATCGTTTGCTATTCTTACTCAAAAAGCAGTAGATAGAACAATTTTTGGATGGACAATTCCAACCCCATGGTTAGTATCATTCAACGGTTTACTATGTGTTATATTAGCTCCAACATTTGGTGCACTATGGGTAAAACTTAGTAAGACAAAACGTGGTGACTGGGATACAGGTACTAAAATGGGACTAGGAATGATTATTTCTGGTTTGGCCTTCGTAGTTATTGTTTTTGGATTAAATACAATAAATGGTAATGTGGAAAGTGGACTAAAAATTAATATATTTTATATTTTACTTACTTATGTATTATTAACGGTAGGGGAATTATTCCTATCTCCAATCGGAATGGCGATGTTTAATAAACTTGCTCCAGCTAAATACGCATCATTAGCAATGGGTATTTGGTATTTAACATTCTCATTAGCGAATATTATTTCAGGATATCTTGCAAAACTAACAGTTAGATTGAATTATACACAAGTGTTCACATACATTGGTGGAGTTGTAATAGTTTTAGGAGTAGTGTTAATTTTACTTAAAGGATACTTGAATAAATTTATGCATATAGATAAATTAGAAGAAGAAGCTAAAGCTATTGCAGAAACTGAAGGAGAATAAATAAAGTACTAGTATCTTATAAAAATATGAGAGCTAATCTTTGGTTGTTATTCTAATATAGGAAAATTTTAAGGGTGAGCTGTATATTGATATGGCTCACTCTATTTGGGTAAAATAATTTTAGACCTTATAATATAAGTTATCAATAATAATAAAGGAGAATTTTAAATGGAAGTTAAGAAAGTAAATACAGAAAAAGCTCCTAAAGCTATAGGACCATATGTTCAAGCTAACAAAATAGGAAATCTTATTTTTTGTTCGGGACAGCTAGGGATTAATCCGGAAACCGGGAAATTGGTAGATGGTGGTGTTTTAGAAGAAGCTAAACAAGTGTTTAAAAATATTCAGGCTATATTGGAAGAAGCCGGAAGTTCAATGAATCATGTTGTGAAGACACTAGTCTTACTAAAAGATATTGCGGACTTTGTAGAAGTTAACAAAATATACGCTGAACAATTTAATGATGTATTACCTGCAAGGTCAGCTTTCCAAGTAGCTGCACTACCTCTAAATGGTAATATAGAAATAGAAGTAATTGCTGTAGAAAAATAAAAATAATGGTTAGCAAGCTGCTAACCATTATTTTTTGCGTTATATCTTGCGATAGCTTCATCTATTTGCTCATTAGTAAAATTCGCAATATCACCTTTAAGTTCGTTTTCTATAATATTTCTGCTTGTACTACCCTCTTGAGTATACCTAATAGTATTGTATGTTTCTGGCGCTTGTTGTCCCGCAATACGTGGATGGATTTGGGTATTAGGTTTTGAAGAAGTTTTTTTGTTGCTAGATTTTTCTTTATTTTTTGCGTTCGTATTCTTCTTTTTTCCATCACGAGTGTGTGCAGCTTTATTTTCATTATTTAGGTCAAGTAAAGCGTTGCGAAGATTGTTATAATCAAAATGGTATTTATTGACGATTTTTTCTATTTGCTTGTTTAAATTATTAGTTGTTTCATCTAATTCTTCAATTTCATCCATAGCTTTATTATAGTTTTCTATATTAGTGTTAAAGTATGAAATAGCTTTATCAAAAACCTTGTTAGTATCTAATTTTTTTACTTTATCAAGTAATTCTTTAGCAAAATCAACATCAGAGTTTTTTAATTGATTATCAATGTTTTTCAAATTACTTGCAATTTCTACTTCTTGATCGATATATTTTAAAGTTTCTTTTGCTTTTTCTGTAGTAAGAGATTCTAGTCCCTTTAATCCAGTAGCAAAATCATGATTGTCATTTATTAATGCCAGATACTTAGAGTGCTCCTCTTTAATATTTTTGCTTCCATAATTAATGTAGAAATATGTTCCGCCTACTAGTAAAAATATTGATAAAATTGGTATTAAATAAGAAATAAATTTTTTCAATAATATTGAGGCTCCTTTCTTCTGTCTATGTATTCCTTATTTTATACTGTTTAATAATAAAAATCAAGATAGAGGGTTTTCACTTTTAAAATTTAAAAATAATAGTATACAAAATATCTAGTAATATCTTGACAATATAGTAAGTTTGGTATAATATATTTAAATAAACTGTGACAATTATAAAGTAAAAAGATATTATTTCATGTTTTTATTTATAGAGAGTTTAATCCTTTGGCTGAAAGATTAAATATAAATGATTGAGATAAAGAAACACTTTTTGCAAAACTTAAAAGATTTTAATGAGATATCAGTATTCTGATATAAATTAGGGTGGCACCACGAAATTAGCAATCGTCCCATGTAGTCAAATGACTATAAGGGGCGATTTTTATATTAGAGTACATTAATAGAACAAGTAATTAAGTAATGAGAGGAGCTTTAATATGGTAATATCAATGCCTAGAGGAACTCAAGATATTTTGCCTGAGGAAAGTAGAAAATGGCAATATATTGAAGAAAAATTAAGAAAAATAAGTAGTGATTTTTGTTATGAAGAAATAAGAACACCTATGTTTGAGTCTACTGAGCTTTTTAGTAGAGGTGTTGGGGATACAACAGATATAGTCCAAAAAGAAATGTATACTTTTATGGATAAAAGTGATCGATCTTTAACTTTGAGACCAGAAGGAACAGCGGGAACAGTTCGTTCTTATATAGAAAATAAGCTTTTTGCACAAATAATTCAACCACAGAAGTTATACTATGTAGGACCGATGTTTAGATATGAAAGAAAACAAAAAGGGCGCTACCGTCAATTCGTTCAATATGGAGTTGAAGTTATAGGGGATGAAAGCCCAAAAATTGATGCAGAGGTTATTAGTTTAGCGTATAACATATATAAAATGTTTGGAATTGAAAATATTAAAGTGAGTATTAATTCGCTTGGGAATCCAGAAGAGCGTAGAGCATATAATGAAGCATTGATTAAACATTTTGAGCCTAGAATCCATGAGTTCGATGAAGATTGTAACAATCGTCTTTATAAAAATCCAATGAGAATATTGGATTGTAAAGTGGATGCTGAGCATGAACTTATAAAAACAGCACCAAGATTATTAGAGTATTTAGGAGAAGAATCAAAAGCGTATTTTGCAGAAGTACTTAGACATTTAGATGCGCTAGGTGTTAAGTACGAAATAGATCATAATTTAGTTCGTGGTCTGGATTACTATACTCATACGGCATTTGAGATTATGATAGATAACCCAGAAGTAGAATTAAAAACTCTTTGCGGTGGTGGTCGATATAATGGTTTAGTAAAATTACTAGAAGGACCGGAAGATAAAAAAGGTATCGGGTTTGCTTTAAGTATAGAAAGATTATTGCTTGCGTTAGAGAGTGAGAACATCACACTTCCTATCGATGATACAATTGATTTATTTGTTGTGTCAATGGGGGGAAAAGCTGGAGATGCAGCGGTAAAACTTACGAATGATTTGCGTTTAGCAGGATACAAAGCTCAAAATGATTATTTTGATAAGAAAATGAAAGCACAGATGAAGATTGCTGATCGTTACAAAGCGAAACTTTCTATAATAATAGGAGAAAGTGAATTAGAAAATGATGAATATGTTGTAAAAGATATGGAAACATTTAATCAAGAAACTGTGAAAAGCGAAAATATTATAAAATATTTAGAAGAAAAGTTGAAAGGAGAAAAGTAATGAGTGCATACGGAAGAACAGAATATGCAGGACGTATTGATGAAAAATATGTTGGAAAGAAAGTAGTAGTAAAAGGTTGGGTAAGTAAAAGACGTGACCTAGGTAATTTAATTTTTATAGATGTAAGAGATAGAATGGGTGTAGTACAGTGTGTCTTTTCTGGTGAAAAAAATAATGAATTACATGAACTTGCTTCTACATTAAGAAATGAATTTGTTATTTCTATTGAAGGAGAAGTTGTATTAAGAAATGAAAATACAGTAAATGATAAAATTGCAACTGGTAAAGTAGAAATTATTGCTGATAAATTAGAAATATTATCAAAAGCAAAAACTCTACCATTCGTATTAGATGATGCTTCATTATCTAGTGAAGAGTTACGTCTAAAATATCGTTACTTAGATTTAAGAAGAACGGAACTTGCTGAAGTATTACACTTACGTTCAAAAATTACCAAAGCAACAAGAGACTATTTAGATAACAATATGTTTGTTGATGTAGAAACACCTATTTTAACAAAATCTACTCCAGAAGGAGCGCGTGATTATCTTGTTCCAAGTAGGGTTCATCCAGGCGAATTTTATGCTTTACCACAATCGCCGCAATTATTTAAACAATTATTAATGGTAGCAGGATTTGACAGATACTATCAAGTTGCTCGTTGTTTCCGTGATGAAGATTTGCGCGCTGATAGACAACCAGACTTTACTCAAATTGATATGGAAATGAGTTTTATGTCGCAAGAAGAAATTCTTACTATGATTGAGGGTCTTATTGCGCATGTTATGAAAGAAGTAAAAGGAATTGATGTTGTAACACCATTCCCAAGATTAGACTACGAAGAAGCTATGGAAAGATTCGGTAGTGACAAACCAGATACTCGTTTTGGAATGGAATTAAAAGATGTTAGTGATTTAGTTAAAAACCTAGATTTCAAAGTATTCTCTAATGCAGTAGAACAAGGTGGAGCTGTTAAGTGTATTGTTGCAAAAGGATGTGCTGAGCAGTATTCACGAAAAGATATAGATGCATTAGGTAAATATGTAGCTAACTATGGTGCTAAAGGATTAGCTTGGGTGAAAGTAACAGAAGAAGGATTAAATGGAGCGATTGCAAAATTCTTTACAGACGAAGTCGCTCAAGAATTAGTCGCACGTGTTGATGCTGAGGTAGGAGATATTATTCTATTTGCAGCAGATAGCAAAAAAGTATGTTACGCATCTTTAGGGGCATTACGTCAAAAACTTGCAGCAGATTTAGATTTAATTGATAAAGATAAATATAATTACCTATGGGTTGTGAATTGGCCTTTATTAGAATATGATGAAGAACGTGGAAAATACAGTGCGGCTCATCATCCATTTACAATGCCGAAAATAGAAGATGTGGAATTATTAGAAACTGCTCCAGAAAAAGCTTATGCACAAGCATATGATATAGTCTTAAATGGCTATGAACTTGGGGGAGGAAGTATCCGTATTTACGATAAAGACGTTCAATCATCAATGTTTAAAGCGTTAGGATTTAGTGAAGAAGAAGCGAAATCTCAATTTGGTTTCTTATTAGATGCCTTTGAGTATGGAGTTCCACCACATGGAGGGTGTGCATTAGGATTAGATAGATTTGTAATGTTACTTGCGGGTCGTGATAATTTACGAGATACTATTGCGTTCCCTAAAACAGCAGCAGCTGCAGATCCAATGACTCAAGCTCCATCGCCAGTGGACTTAGAGCAATTATTAGAACTAAATATTTCATTATTAAGAAAATAATAGTAAAAAGTTTATAGAAAAAAGTAGGTAGGATAGAATAGCATTTTGCCTACTTTTTTATTTTATATTTTTATAGGTTAATTAAAAAAATTCAAAAATTAGTATTTAAAAATCGAACAATTGATAATTTTAATAAAGTAAATGTTAAGAAAAAAGAAGAAACCACCTTGACAAAGGGGAAAGTAGATGATAGAATAAAACCAGTCTCAAAGAGACGAAGTCATTTTTAAAAAAAGTTATAAAAAAGTTTAAAAAAACTATTGACAAATAAAAATAAAAATGATAAGATATAAAAGTTGCTAACGCAACGAACTTGAACATTGAAAACTAAACGAATTAAGTCAACGTTAATTCCAAAAAGGACA
>ERZ773250.1391-NODE-1391-length-12074-cov-2.747650_pt1 | contig 12074 bp, 11 predicted proteins | sample MGYA00511258_ERZ773250 | MGnify/ENA primary metagenome ERZ773250 (study PRJEB29015, sample SAMEA2738164) | human oral metagenome | biome: human oral; feature: human-associated habitat; material: saliva | place: China | collected 2187 ... | reverse complement strand
CCTTCGCAAGAAGCACCTTCACCTTCTCGGAGCCTTTCAGCTCATTCATCATCTTATGGTGCAAATCCGTCTCAATGCCGAGACCGTTCAGCATCGTTTCCGCATCCGCTTCCGCGTTCCACCCGTCCATCTGGGCGAACTCCCCTTCGAGCTCTGCTGCACGAATCCCGTCTGCATCGGAAAAATCCGGCTTTGCATAGAGTGCGTCCTTCTCCTTCATCACTTCGTAGAGACGCTGATTGCCCATGATAACGGTATCCAGAACAGAATATACATCATACTTAAACTGATCCTGCTCCAGAACCGAAAGCCTCTGTCCCGGCGTGAGCACAATCTCCCCGGAAGTCGGCTCCAAAGCACCGGAAAGAATCTTCAAGAAAGTGGACTTACCGGCGCCGTTTGCACCGATCACTCCATAGCAATTTCCTTCCGTAAACTTAATATTCACATCCTCAAACAAAGCTTTCTTTCCCACTCTGTAGGTTACATTACTTGCAGCAATCATACTTAACCTCTATATTTTCCTATTGTTTTACGCTATATTATCCTCCGACAATATAGCATTAATAGGGAAAAAAAGGAAGTATAGGGAAATATGGAGAAAGGGAACCATAAAATGACAGAAAAAATTATGCAGGGCATTCACGCCCATATTCAAGATTTGTCCGGTTTTGATCAGATGGAAATCGTAGAAATTGTACCGGGGCACAGCAGACTGAAAGCCGCCCTCAATGAGTCCATGAAAAATCTATATGGAGCCATTCACGGCGGTGCATTGTACACCCTTTGCGACATGGCAGCGGGTATGACCGCCTACGCTTACGGGGTAAGCAATGTAACCCTTTCCGGAAATATCAATTATGTTCGTCCGGCACGGGTAGGCACCGTCTTCATCGAATGTGATACCCTGCACAAAGGGCGCAGCACCATTGTGCAGGATGTGCAGATTAAAGATGCGGAAGAAAAGCTGCTCTGCACCGCCAGAATGACGATGTATATCACGGGAGAAGTGGAGGAATAGACGCACCGTCCTTACACTTTTGCACTTACCTCATGCCCTCACGCTTATCTCATGCTCTCGCGATTGTCTCATACTTTCGTGATTGCCCTATGCTTCTGTCCCTTCTTCGGCTTCTCAGTTCTTCCCGATTTCTTTACAAAAGAGCTTTAGGGACTGATATAGACGGGAAACCGGCAAGCCCATCACATTGTAATAGTCTCCCTCTATGCCCTTTACAAAGCGGGCAAAGATTCCCTGGATGCCGTAAGCGCCCGCCTTATCCATCGGGTCTCCGCTTGCAATATACTCCCGAATCTCCTGTTCCGAAAGACGCAGAAGCTGTACTGTCGTCTTCTCGCAGAACCCCATCTTCTTCTCTCCATACAGGAGACAAACACCGGTATAGACCTCGTGCTTCCGTCCGGATAAGGAAGAAAGCATCCGAAAGGCATCCTCCTCTCCCTTGGGTTTTCCCAGAACCGTTTTACCGTCGAAGACGACCGTATCCGCGGCAAGAATCAGAGTATTTTCATCAAAATGCTTTCGTACCTCTTCCGCCTTTTGGAAGGCAAGTCTTTGTGTAAGAAGCTGCGGGCCTTCTTCCTTCCTTTCTTCGTTTGCATGACTCGGATAAACTTCCGGCGTGATGCCGAGCAATTGAATCAGTTCCACTCTTCTTGGAGATTGACTGGCAAGCACAATCTTCGGAAAAACCTCTGCCAAAGGGCGCATCCCTTCTTCCCGACTTAACACACCCTTCTGCTCTTCCTCTTTCTGTTTCTTCAGTAGATTCTCTAAAAAATCCAGTTCCGCTCTCTCTTCTTTTGTCATATCGACTCCTTTCTGCTCTGTTTTCTCCTTCTTTTCCGTTTTCGGCCTTTCCTTTCCGAAGGAAACAGAAAAGATTCCACGCTTTGCCAATCTATCTTGCATTTTTTAAGGCTTTGTACTATTGTGAAGAAAATACACTGTGAAGTTATCGCATAATAGAGTGGTACAGGACATTTCCACCCCACCTCATTCTGCCATAGTTCGATTAGAAAGGAAATCAATAAAATGAAAATTGAAAACGTCAATAATGTAGAAGGTTTATTTGAACTCTTAAACGGACTGAAAGGAAAAGTGGAGCTGATTTCTCCGGAAGGCGACCGCATCAACTTGAAGTCCAAGCTCTCCCAGATGCTGATGATGTCCCAGATGTTGGACAAGGCTTACATCAAAGAGCTCGAGCTGATCGTTCATGAGCCGGAAGATATGAAGAAAGTCGTAGAGTTTATGATGGGTGATGCACACAACTAAGTGTGGCATACGGGTTTCAAAACAGGACAGCATACTATGCAGGAAACAGCAGAAAAAAAGCAATTTGACTGTATCGTGGTTGGCGGTGGAGCTTTCGGGCTCGCCGCCATTTCTGCTATGGCAGATCTCGGTATTACAAAGAGTATTTTATTGGAAAAAAAGAAACAGCTCGGCAGTGCATTGCAAAAAAGCGGGGAATCCATTCTCCTATCCGGAAAAGCTTTTACCGGAGAGGGTCTTTTAAAGCAGTTCCACACTCTCCTCAAAATCTATGCCGTCCAAACCGCTGTCGGAAAGGAAGTGCTCTCCTTCACTTACCGGGAAAAAGAAGACTATTCCTACCAAGTAGAAGTGAAAAACACGGAGAGCGGTGCCGTTTCCTGTCTTTACGGGAAAATCCTGCTGCTTTCCTTCGCCAAAAAAGAAGCCCCCCTCTCTTCCGGAATGGCTCTTCCGAAAGAAAGGAAAGGCTCCTTATACCTTGCCGATCAAACCCAATCTATCCGAGAAGCTCTGGAAGCCGGCGGAAAAATCGGTCGGCAGATTGGAGAAAAGCTTCTCTCTCAAAAAAACAAATTCCATTCCTAAACGGAACGCCTCTTATTTTTCATTTTCCTTGGCCTTGTGGGCAAGCTCCCAAATCAGACTCTTTCCCTGTGAAATCTGTAAATCTACACCGGTTTCATTCGGTTCATCTTCTTCAAAGGTATAGTCCTTATCCGGTAAGATTGCGTTAAGAAGGATTCCTACCAAAGAACCGGTAGCCAGTCCGGAAAAGGCAATCTGTACACCGAAGACATGGAAAACCAGTGCACCGGCAGAAGAATAGTTGATACCGATCGAAAGAACAAGAATCATTGCGGCAACAATAATGTTTCTACTCTTTGAGAAATCCACTTTCGTTTCTACTACATTTCGAACACCGACGGCAGAAATCATTCCATAGAGAACCAAAGAAATACCGCCAATAATGGCACTCGGCATAACCTGTATTATCGAAGAAAACTTCGGACAGAAACTCAAAATCACGGCAAAAACAGCAGCAAGACGAATCACTCTCGGGTCATAAACCTTGGTAAGACTCAGAACGCCCGTATTTTCTCCATAGGTTGTATTGGCGGGTGCTCCGAAAAGAGAGGCAAGGGTAGTTGCAAGACCATCGCCGGTAAGGGTACGATGCAGCCCCGGGTCTTTCATGTAATTAATACCAACTGTGGAAGAAATAGCGGAAATGTCTCCGATATGCTCCATCATCGTGGCAAAAGAAATCGGAATAATGGTCAGGCAGCTGCTGAATAGCAAAGCCGGATCCAAATTTCCGCTTGTAAATAAGGAAAATACCGTTCGATTATACTCTATCGGAAAACCGAACCAGTTAGACTCGGCAACCGGTGTGAAATCAATGAGACCCAGAACGGTTGCAAAGAGATACGACACGATGACTCCGAGAAGAATCGGAATAATCTTCACCATTCCTTTTCCGAAAATATTACAGAAGATAACCACTACAATGGCAGTTAAGGCAAGTCCCCAATTGCTTTCGCAATTCTCTACCGCGGACTTCGACAGGTTTAAGCCAATCGCAATGATAATCGGTCCGGTCACAACAGGGGGGAAGTAGCGCATAACCCTTTTCGCGCCAAAAGCCTGAAAGGCGAAAGCAAGAATAAGATACATGAGTCCGGCAAGCGCAACACCGAAGCAGGCATAGAGGAGAAGCTCCGGTTCCTTATTCGGAGCGATACTCATATATCCTGCCAGAAAGGCGAAAGAAGAACCCAAAAATGCAGGTACCTTATTCTTAGAAATCAAATGAAACAGCAGTGTCCCAAGTCCTGCGAAAAGCAAGGTGTCCGAAATGGACAAACCGGTAAGTAAGGGTACCAGTACGGTTGCCCCGAACATGGCAAATAAGTGTTGAAATCCCAAAACGAAGAAGCGCCATCTTCCGAGAGATCTGGCATCATAAATTGCTTCTTCTCCAAATTTTTTCTTTGTATTCAATTGCTCTTCCACTATACTCCTCCTTCTTTCTACGCCGACAGTATCTTCCTCCTTAATTTGAAAAATTGCCGTTCCTTATCTTACACTCTTCCATTTTCACTGTCAAAGGAAAGTCACTCCTCTTCCAAAACGAAAACGATTCCGCAGTGGACGGAAAGAAGAAAGAAAGGAGAAAGAAGGAAACTCACTTATAAGTTTATGGAAGCGTTACTTTTCTATTCCTTAAAAGCATGATAAAATACACTTGACTCCTATACAAAATTATTATTTTTTAATTTTATTAGTAATTTGCATGAATCAAAAATTTATTTTATACTTCTTTTTTAACAAATGGACGAACAGAGGTGTATAATAAGAAGATAATGCGTGGAGGTATGACATCATGGAAATTAGACAGCTGCATTCTTTTATTAAAATCGTTGAGTTGCAAAGCTTCTCGAAGGCGGCGGAGGCTTTGGGGTATACCCAGGCCGCAGTAACCATCCAGATTCGTCAGTTGGAACTCGAGTTCAATACCCGTTTTTTCGATCGGGTTGGTAGACATGTAGAGTTAACCCCCCCCGGAAAAAAGTTCCTTCTTTATGCCAATGAAATATTGAGGAAGGTAGATGATGTACACACGATTTTAGGCACCACTGTAGTGCGCGATCACAAATTGCGCATCGGTACCTTGGAGTCCTTGTTGAATTTTAAGTTACCGCAGGTCATTACCTACTTCTATCGTCACTATCCCTCTATCTCCTTGGAAATCAAATCCGGCACGCCAAAAGAATTAAATGACATGTTGGATCATAACCAGATAGACTTGGCATACTATATCGACCAGAAGGTGTATGGACAAAACTGGGAGAAAACCCTGGAAGAACCGGAATCGGTGATTTTTGTTGCGGCAAAGGATGTGGATTTGCCGGAGAAAAAAGAATATCTTCTTCCGGAGCTTTTGAATCTGCCCTTCTTTTTAACAGAACGAGATTCCAATTATCGTTTTGCATTGGAGCAGGAATTGGCATCGCAGCATTTATCGATTCGTCCATTCTTTGAAACCAGAAATACGGACGTCATCATAGAACTGATTAAGGAGAACAAGGCGATTTCTTTCTTACCCTATTATGCGGTGCAGAAAGATCTCGAAGAGGGCAGTCTCAGACGGCTGGAAGTGAAGGATTTTCATTTGACCATGTATCGCCAGCTCTTCTATCATAAGGATAAATGGATGACGGAAGAGATGAAGAAATTCATCAGTTTAAGCGACCAATTGATGCTGTAAAAGAGTGAAAAAATCCAAAAAAACCGGCTTGCGGGACTTTTCGCAGGCCGGTTTTTTTTCTTTTCTGTCATAATGAGTAAAGGATGATGCCTCCTTTCGCCTCTCTTCCCGTATTCCAAAGACTTCGGAAATCTACCCACTTTGCTTCAGAGTAGGTCAGTGTTTGTACCTGAAAACGACCTTCTTCCGATAGTGCATTTTCCCCGTCATAACGATATCCAATCAGCAAGAACCAATGCCAAACATAATCCTCCATAGCAGGATTTTCATGATTTAAAATCAGAATGGGAACCGGCAGATCTTTTTCAATCTGCTCCATAATCCGCTCTTCCGCCTCTCTTTCGTCTGCCGTACCGGGAAGAATGGTCATTGTGACTTTCTCCCCCTTATTCTCCAAAAAGCGGGTAAAGCCCTCAACATAAATCTCCGGTTTATCAATGCCGCTCCAGCGAGGATGGAGATATTCCTTCATTTCTTCCGTAAAGTAAAGATATTCATCCTGATCCGGCTTTTCCAAAGTTCCTTTATACAAGGACGGTTTCCCATGATGCAAGGCAAAATAAAGAGCACTGTCACAGGCTGTGATAGCAGCGCAACCTCCCAGCTGCATCATATGATCCAAGCACCAATCCTGGTTTCCCCCGTAGGAGTCTCCAATATAGAAAAAATCCAGTTTCTTTTCCATCTTTTCGCCTTTTATCTTTTTAGCAAACGCATAGCATTCACGATACATATTACAGTTACTCCTACATCCGCAAAAACCGCAGCCCACATATTGGCAAGACCGAAGGCACTGAGAAGCAGCACCAGAACCTTAATCCCGAGAGCGAAGACGATATTTTCCGTCGCAATCCGGACAGTTCTTCTTCCGATGGAAATAACTCTTGGAATCTTTACCAGGTCATCATCCATAATAACAATATCCGCCGTCTCAATCGCAGCATCGGATCCCATGCCTCCCATAGCAATCCCCACATCGGATCGGGAAAGTACCGGTGCGTCGTTGATCCCATCTCCCACAAACGCCAGATGTCCCTCCTGTTTTCCACTTTTCTCGAGGCTTTTCAAGAGTTCCTCTACCTTTTCCACCTTTCCGGCAGGCAGAAGTTCACTGTACACCCGATCTACTCCCAGCGCTCTTCCCACTTCTTCCGCAACCGGTTTGCTGTCTCCGGTCAGCATCACGACTTCCTTGACGCCCTCCATCTTCATTTTCAAAATAGCTTCCCGGCTACTCTCTTTTATTTCATCAGCAATCGTAATCTTTCCAAGATAGGCACCGTCTTTTGCTACATGGCAGACGGTGGCACTTTCCGCTACTTCTTCGGAATAAGAAATGCGGAACTCCTCCATAAGTCTTCCGCTTCCTACCAAAATCTGACTTTCCTCCACCTTCGCAATAAGTCCCTTACCGCTCCGGTTTTCCGTCTCTTTCGGGATAAGAAGCTCTCGTTTTACAAAATCTCCCTCCTGATAAGCCAACAAAATGGACTTTGCAATAGGATGTGTTGAACCGTTTTCCGCTGAAGCTGCTGCAAAAAGAAGCTCTTCTTCGGAAACACCTTCCGCCGGACATAACTTTTCTACCGCAAAGTTCCCTTTGGTCAGGGTTCCTGTCTTATCCGTCACCAAAACGGAAAGTTTGGAAATAAGCTCCAAATAATTAGAACCCTTTACTAAAATTCCTTCTCGGGACGCTGCACCGATTCCGCCGAAAAAGGAGAGCGGAACCGAAATGACCAGAGCGCAGGGGCAGGACACAACGAGGAAGGTACAAGCACGATACAACCAAGTGATAGGAGGATGAGCCTGCCAGATTTCCTTGGGAAGAATCCCGGCCGCAACACCGATAAACATGATGAGCGTTGGGAGAATTGCCAGTGCCAACGCGGAAAATACAACGATAGGAGTATAAACCCGCGCAAAACGGGTAATAAAGTTTTCCGTCTTCGACTTCTTTTCCGAAGCCTCCTCCACAAGTTCCAAAATCTTCGATACCGTGGAATCTTCAAAGCATTTGGTGGCTTCTACTCGAAGAAGACCTTCCCCGTTAATACAGCCGGAAATAATAGTATCTCCCGGAAAAACGGCGCGCGGTACGGACTCCCCTGTAAGGGCTGCCGTATTCACCATGCTTTCTCCTTGACGGACAATGCCGTCCACCGGTACCTTTTCTCCTGCTTTAATGAGAAGAATATCTCCGATTTCCACCTCGTCCGGATCGATAGTTTTCACGCTGCCATCCTCTCGCTCTACATTGGCATACTCCGGAACAATATTCATCAATTCCTTAATAGAGGCACGACTTTGTCCAACGGCATAGCTTTGGAAAAGCTCCCCGACCTGATAAAAAACCATAACTGCAACCGCTTCCGCAAATTCTCCGGCAAAAAAGGCTCCGACTGTCGCAATGGTCATCAGCAGAGCTTCATCAAAGGGGCGACGATTTTTAATCCCCAGAATACATTCCCACACCACATCATAACCACTGATAAAATAAGGCAAAAGATAGAGCGGAAGGAAGTAAATAGGGTGCTCATTCAGAACGGAAATCAACTTCATTTTCTCTATAATCATAAGTCCCATAAATAAAAACAGCGCTAGCCCGATACGATTTCTTTCTTTTTTCAATTTCTCCGACATCTTCTCTCCCCCTAACCCTTACTATACAACTCTCACTCCGGCAATTTCGTAAATACCCCTTCGCATACAAGGACTACACTCCAAGAACCTTAAAATCCGGCTCTATTGTCTTTCCAATTCGGATTGCCTCCGTTAAAATCTCCTCAAATCGTGCATCCTCCGCCTCTAAAGTAAATTTCTGCATCAGGAAGTTTACCTTTGCAGACTGCACTCCTTCAATCTTATTCATCGCATCCTGCACCTGTGCCGCACAATTCGCACAATCGATTTCACATTCAAATTTCTTTTTCATTTTTCTCTCTCCTTTATTCCTCAGTGTGTTCTATTCCCATCGCAATAATCATCTTCACATGCTCATCCGCAAGAGCGTAAACTATGCTTTTTCCCTCTCTTCTTCCCTGTACAAGTTTTGCCGTGCGAAGAATTTTCAACTGATGTGAGACTGCAGACTGGTTCATTTCCAAATCCCGACAAATTTCCGTAACATTTTTCTCCCCGGAAAAAAGGTCATACAGAATCTTAATCCTGGTAGAATCTCCAAAGACTTTGAAGAGCTCCGCAAGGTCGCAGAGGATGTCCTCCGAAATCGCATGTGTCAAAGCGGAACTCGGTACCTCCGCCTCTTGTAACGTATGAATTTCGCCCTTCTCACCGCCTTTCCAATCTTTTATTTTTTGTACTTTTCCTGCCACATCTTCTCCTTTTCTCTTATTCTTCAGTCTCCCCTACTTTCTATTTGTTTATGGAGACAGAAGCCTGTAATAAAATGAGATATTTCTCTTTTAATCCAATATTAACATATGAATATATTATCATATATTCTTTTAAAGTCAATCTTTTTTTCTTCGCATCTTTCTCTTTTACCCAAAATTTTGTCATCAAGTAGGAGGGAAATTTAAATTAAATTTCCCTCCTACTCGATTATAAAAAAACAGATATCGCTCTCTCTTCGACATCTGTTTCCTTCTGCACTGTTTTCACTCTATTCTACATCCGTATGTCACTGCCGCTCCATGCTTCTTCTTACACAAACACCGCTTCTTGCACAAACACAGCTTCCTAAACGAGATACCGCACGCACTGCGAGCGATACTTACTCGTTATAAACAAAAACATATTCCTTTAATCTTCGGAATGCTTCCTCCACTCTGCTCTTCGGAAGAGCCAGGTTCATACGAATATGGGTCTGCCCGTGGAACATTTTTCCATCCTGTACGCCAACTCCATAGTCCCACATTCTTTTCTCCAAGTCTTCTAAGGAAATGTTCTTCTTTTCCAAATATTTTCCGCAATCAATAAAAAGCATGTAGGTTCCCTGTGCTTTCATAACGGAAAGATCCGGCAAATTTCTTTCCATAAAGTCGCAGGCATAATCTCTATTTTCGGAAAGTACAGCCAAAAGCTCCTTTAGCCATGTCCTGCCTTCTTCCGAATAAGCACCGACCAGCGCATGCATGGACAGCACATTCATCGTATTATAATGGCTCAGAGAGGATTCCTTTTCCATCCTGTCCTGTAAAGTCTTATTATAGCCAATATGATAGGCTCCGACCAGGCCGGCAAGATTAAAGGTCTTGGACGGTGCATATAAGGCAATTGTATGCATCTTTGCGTAATCACTCACGGATTGCGTCGGGATATGCCGATACCCCGGCATGATGATGTCCGACCAAATCTCATCGGAAACCACCTGTACATCATACTTCTCATAGAGCTCCATCAGCTTTTCCAATTCCCACTTCTCCCAAACTCTTCCGGAGGGATTATGCGGAGAACAGAAGATGGAAGCATGAATTTTTTCCTCCCGAAGCTTCTTTTCCATATCTGAAAAATCGATTCTCCAGATTCCCTCTTCATCGCGATATAAAGGACTGGAAACAATCGTGTAACCGTTGTTGATCAGACTCTTCGTAAACCCGATATAAGTTGGTGAATGTACCAGTACTTTGTCTCCCTTGGAGCAAAAAATGTTTAACGCGGAAAGCAGTCCGCCCAGGACGCCGTTCTCATAGGAAATATTTTCCGGTTTTAAATCCAGAACGGCATTTTGAGTCTTTTGCCATTCTATAATGCCGTCATAATAAGCTTTACTTGGCTGAAAATAGCCGAAGCAGGGATGCATAATCCGCTCTGTCATCGCTCTCTGTATACAGGGAGGAACGGCAAAGTTCATGTCCGCTACCCACATTGGAATCGCATCAAATCCCTCTTTCGGTGCCGCGGGAGCAGCGGGCATTTTCCCGATTCCGTCAATCGCGGTAGCATCCTTTCCACGTCGGTCTATGATATCGGTGAAATTAAATTGCATAATATTTTCCTCCTTCTATCCTTCCTTATTCTATTCAAAAAGGGCGTCTCTACTGTATCCCGTACAGTTTTTTATTATACCATGACTTTTTTCGTACAGAAAAAAACTTCCACCCATTCTGTTAAACGGGTGAAAGTCCTCCTCTTTAAGAACAGCTCTGCAAAAACTCGTAACTGTCTTTATATTATTTTTATCCTCTAGTACTTATCATTTCCGAAAGAATCCACCGTCCAGTTCTGATTCTCCATACCTTCATAAGTCTTGGGAGGCGTTTTGGGCTCAGGAATGGTCATTAAGTCAATGCCTTCTTCCACAGAATTCAAATCAAAGTCTTCCTGTTTTTCTTCTTTCTTCTTCAGAGCCTTTTTAACAGCAGGCTTCGGCAGCGGTTTTTTCTCTTCCTTCACAGGAGCTTCCGGTAGAGCCTCTTCTTTGCTTTCTTTTACACTCGAAACAGGCTTAGCTTCCTCTTTTTCTTTAGGAGCTTCTACAGAAACAGAGTCTTCCTCTTCTTTTACTTCCTTTTCTACCTTTACGTCCTGTAACTTAAAGTTTCTCATCAAATCATTCAAAAGATTTGCCTGACCGTACAGCTCTTCCGCAGAGGCCGCACTCTCTTCCGCAGTCGCAGAATTGCTCTGTACTACAGAGGAAATTTGCTCGATACCGAGGCTAACCTGCTTTACTCCCTTCGCCTGTTCCTCAGAGGATGCGGAGATTTCGGTAATAATAGTATTGATTTTTTTGCTTTGTGCGGAAACAATCTCCAGAGAAGCTGCCGTTTCTTCTGAAATTTTAGCTCCCTTGCTAACCGCATCAATCGTTTCTTCAATTAAATCACTGGTATTTTGCGCAGCCTTTGCCGATCTCTGTGCCAGATTTCCAACTTCATCCGCTACAACTGCAAATCCCTTTCCTGCCGCTCCGGCACGTGCCGCCTCAATTGCCGCATTTAAGGAAAGGATATTGGTCTGGAAAGCGATATCATCAATCGTTTTAATGATTTTACTGATTTCATTGGACTTCTCCGTGATATCCTGCATTGCTTTAGACATATCACTCATCTTTTGATTGCTCAGTAAAACCGCCTTTTCACTCTCATTGCTTAACTTCGCCATTTCTTCGGAAACCTTAGCCGTATTGCTGATTTTTCCGGAAATGTCATCCATGGTGGCCGATAACTCCTCGATGGAAGAAGCCTGTTCCGTAGCACCTTGAGACAAAGTCTGTGAGGCATTGCTTACCTGCTCAGCGCCCAAAGATACCTGGCTTGCAGAATGCACGATTCCTCTCATGGTGTCAGACAGGTCTCTACTGATTTCCCGAAGAGAATTCAAAAGAGGATAATATGCGCCCTGATAATACTTTTCATCAGACATATCCACCCGATAATTTCCCTTGGCAAGCTCTGCCAGCTTCTCCTGCAAATCGGCAATAATGGAACGGATTCGATCCATAATTTCTATCATGCTTTCGGAGAGATCTCCGATTTCGTCTTTTTTCTGATAAGAAATGGAAACATCGAAATTCCCCTGTGAAACCAAAAGCCCGGC
>ERZ773250.1387-NODE-1387-length-12097-cov-2.453413_pt1 | contig 12097 bp, 10 predicted proteins | sample MGYA00511258_ERZ773250 | MGnify/ENA primary metagenome ERZ773250 (study PRJEB29015, sample SAMEA2738164) | human oral metagenome | biome: human oral; feature: human-associated habitat; material: saliva | place: China | collected 2187 ... | reverse complement strand
GGCTTCAAGAATGCTATTGCGGGTGCAGATAGAGCGATTGTAGTTACCACGCCTGAAGTATCAGCAGTAAGAGATGCTGACAGAATAATTGGCCTTCTTGAAGCAAATGAGATTAAAAAGACAGAGCTTATAGTCAACAGGCTTCGTATGGACATGGTTAAAAGAGGTGACATGATGTCAAGTGAAGATGTACTTGATATTTTGGCTGTAAGTCTGCTTGGAGTTGTACCTGATGATGAAAATATAGTTATTGCATCACAAACACACACCTGACAGGAATATATACTAAGTCAAGTGTGTTTTTTATTTGGAAAATATTTTTCAGTTTCTGAAAATCGTTTTCACGCATATTCCCTTTTAGCGAAAAGCGGGTTATAATTATGTAGAGAGGAGTGATAGGTAATGATTGATCTCAATAAACTTTCTACGGAAGAAAATAATCCAAACAGCAAAGATATTGAACTGCAGGACAGTTTTGAAATTATAAAAAGGATAAATGAAGAAGATAAAAAGGTTGCATTCTGTGTAGAAAAGGAACTGAAAAGTATTTCCAGCCTTATAGATGCCATATTGTCAAATTATACAAAGGAAACAAGGATAATATATATAGGAGCTGGAACATCAGGAAGGCTTGGAATACTGGATGCTTCAGAATGTCCTCCAACATACGGGGTTTCCCATGAAAAGGTACAGGGAATAATAGCCGGAGGAAATGAGGCAATATTCAGGGCAAAGGAAAATGCAGAAGACAGTAAGGAATTAGGAAAAGAAGACCTGATAAATATAAATCTTACTGAAAATGATGTAGTTATAGGGCTTGCTGCATCAGGGAGAACGCCTTATGTACTGGGGGCTATAGAATATGCAAACAGCATAGGGGCAGTTACAGGAAGCATAACATGTTCAAAAAATTCTGACTTATCAAAAGTTAGCCAATATCCGATAGAAGTTATAGTAGGCCCTGAAATTGTTACAGGATCTACAAGGATGAAAGCAGGAACAGCACAAAAAATGATACTGAATATGATTTCAACTACTGTTATGATAAAAATAGGAAAAGTATTTTCAGGATATATGGTAGATGTTAAAACTTCAAATCAGAAATTAATAGAAAGAGCAAAAAGAATCATTATGAAAACAACAAACAGTGATTATGAAAAGACATCAGAAGTTCTGGAAAAAGCTTCAAATGATGTAAAGGCTGCAATAGCAATGATACTGTTAAATATTGACAAGGAAATAGCAACAGAAAAGCTTGAAAAATACGATAATAACGTGGCGAGGTTAATCCATGAGTATTCTGATAAAACTTAGGGAAAATAAGGATTTTACTGAAAATGAAGAATACATCGCCAAATATATAATTAAAAATTTCAGAAATATAAGGGAACTGGATACAAATATTATTTCTGCAAAAACATATACAAGCAATGCAAGTGTTACAAGAATGTGCCAGAAAATAGGGTTTAGCGGATTTCAGGAATTTAAAATGAAAATGCTGGAAGAAGTTATCAACATGGAAAAGGAAGAAATTAATTTCGATACAGGAGATATTGATAAAAGAGACGATACAAAAACTGTAATTGAAAAACTGACAAAACTGAGTATAAGTGCACTGAAGGAGACAAAACTTTTACAGGAAACTGAAATGATTAATATTGTAGCAGATTTAATAACAAAAAGTGATGTGCTGGATTTTTATGGGATAGGGGCTTCACATATTGTCTGTCTTGATGCCCAGTATAAGTTCATGAGGGCAGGAAAAACTGTAAATGCTTTTGAAGGGCCTGACCTGCAGCATGTACAGGCTATAAACAGTGACAGGAAACACTTGGCAATACTGGTATCCTATTCGGGACTGACAAAGGAAATAATAGATATTGCGGAAATACTTCAGGATAAGGAAATCGATACTGTTTCAATAACAGGATATGGAAATAATAAGCTTGTAAAAAAATGTAAATACAATCTCTATGTAACTTCAAGGGAAGCACTTGTAAGAAGTGCGGCAATTTATTCGAGAATTTCCATGCTGAATCTTATAGATGTAATATATTTTACATATTATAATAAAAATTATGATTATGTCTCTGACAGGATAATTAAAACGAAAATAAATAAAATTGAGTGATTCTCAAGAAAATATATAGAAAAAAGTACTGAAACTAAAAAAGGAGAAGTAGCATAATATGGGAAAGTTAGGAATTTCAATTTATCCTGAAAAAACAACTGAAAAGGAAGTGCTGGACTATATTGATAAAGCAGGAGAAGCTGGATTCAGCCGTATATTCAGCTGTCTTCTCTCTGTAAATGAAAGTAAGGAAGTTATTCTGGAAAAATTCAAAAAGATAAATCAGCATGCAAAAGAAAAAGGATTTGAAATTATTTTTGATGTGAATCCTAAAGTTTTCAATGACTTGGGTATCAGTTATGATGATTTGTCATTTTTCAAGGAAATGAATGCTGACGGAATCAGACTGGATATTGGATTTACAGGATTACAGGAAAGTATAATGACATTTAACAAGGAAAATCTGAAAATAGAAATAAATATGAGCAATATTACTCATTATATTGATACAATTATGGATTATCGTCCTAATAAAAACAATCTGATAGGATGCCATAATTTTTATCCACATATTTATACGGGATTGGGATTGGACTTTTTTAAGAAATGTACTGAAAACTTTGTAAAATATGGATTAAGAACGGCGGCATTTATAACTTCGCAGGCTGAAAACACTTTTGGACCATGGCCGGTAACTCAGGGATTGCCAGCACTGGAAATGCACCGGGATTTACCTATGATAGTTCAGTTTAAGCATTTTATAGCTCTGGAAATGATAGATGACATTATTATTTCCAACTGCTATCCAACTGACGAAGAACTTGAAGAGTTTAAAAAAGTCCGTAAGGACATGGTAAGTTTTTCAGTAAATCTTGAAGAAAATATTCCGGAAATAGAGAAAAAAATTGTTCTGGATGAATTTCATTATAGCAGGGGAGATGCTCCTGAAAACTTAATCCGTTCATCAAACAGCAGGGTAAAATATAAAGGGCATGAATTTAAGCTTTTCAATGCTACTGAAATAATAAGAAAAGGGGACATAATTATAGAAAGCAGTGAATTCGGACATTATGCCGGAGAACTGATGATAGCTAAAAATGAAATGAGAAATACAGGGAAATCAAATGTTGTAGGAAGAATTTCGGAAGAAGAAATATTTTTAATAGACTATATTAAACCTTGGCAAAAATTTTCTTTTGTGGAAAAATAGAAATAAAGAGTGATGGATTATGATTTTGGTCAGGATTTAATCACTCTTTTTCGCTTATATATGGATACAAAATAATAATATATAGAAGGAGACGGAATTATGGATGCAAAAAGAACAGCAAAAGAAATCTATGATATTCTTGGCGGAAAAGAGAATATCATTTCAAATGCAGTGTGTATGACAAGACTTAGAGTTAAAGTCAGAGAAGATGCAGATGTGGAAAAACTGAAAAAGGTTGACGGAGTACTTAATGTTGTGGAAGCTGAAACGCTTCAGATTATTTTAGGGCCTGGAAAGGTAAATTCAGTAGGTGATGAATTTTCAAAACTTACAGGAATGCCTTTAGGATTTTCAGACAATAATGTAGAAGATGTGGCAAAGGAAAATAAAAAAGCCAATAAGCAGAAACATAACGGACCTGTTCAGAGATTTCTTCAGAAAATAGCAAATATATTTGTTCCATTGTTACCTGGAATTATAGCGGCAGGGCTTGTAATGGGACTTACAAATGTTGTGAATGTAATGACAAAAAATGCTTACAGTACAGTATGGTGGTTTGCAGCTATAAGAAGTATTGGATTTGTTATGTTCGGATATCTTGCAATATACGTAGGAATGAACGCTGCAAAGGAATTTGGAGGAACTGCAGTGCTTGGTGGAATTATGGGATCAATTTTTGTTGCGAATCCAGGACTTCCTCTTCTTCTTAAAGTTGAAGATAAAAGTGCAGTTATACTGCCTTTCACAGGTAAGCCTTTTGCACCTGGAATGGGAGGGCTGCTTGCATCATTATTTATGGGTATAATAGTGGCATATCTGGAAAAAAAGGTAAGAAAACTGGTTCCCGTAATACTGGATACTTTCCTTACTCCACTTTTAACTTTAATAATAGGTGTGTTTATAGCCCTTGTAATAATCCAGCCTTTAGGAACAGCTGTAACAACTGGAATATTTAATATTCTTGACTTTGCGTATAATAAATTGGGAATACTCGGAGGATATATACTGGCGGCAGGATTCCTTCCTCTAGTTTCAGTAGGGCTTCACCAGGCATTAACACCTATTCACGTACTGCTTAATGACCCGACAGGACCTACAAAGGGAATTAACTATCTGCTTCCAATACTTATGATGGCAGGTGGAGGACAGGTTGGTGCCGGAATTGCAATTTATGTGAAAACTAAGAGCAAAAAACTGAAAACAATGGTAAGGGATGCTCTTCCGGTAGGTGTATTGGGAATAGGTGAACCTTTAATGTATGCGGTAACTCTTCCTTTAGGAAAACCATTTATTACAGCATGTCTTGGTTCAGGGTTCGGAGGATTACTGGCAACTTTATTCCATTTGGGAACTATTTCTCAGGGAGTTTCAGGATTATTCGGATTACTTATAGTAGTTCCAGGTACATGGCTGTACTTTATAATAGCAATGTTAGGAGCATATGCAGGAGGATTTGTTTTAACTTATTTATTTGGAGTAGATGATGACAGAATAGAAGACATATACGGAGAGTGATATAAATGAAAAAAATATTAGCAATTTTATTGTTTATATGTTCATTTTTAGGATTTTCCTTTGCTGAGAAGGAAGTTAAAGTTTACAGCAAATCAATGAAAAAAGATATCCCGGTAACAGTAATCTTACCTGATGGATATTCTAAAGATAAAAGTTACAATACAATTTATGTTTTACATGGATGGTCAGGAAGTAACAAGAACTATCCTGAAAAAACATCAATAAAAAAATTGTCAGATCAGTATGATATTATTTATGTTTCTCCAGATGGAAATTATGACAGCTGGTATGTTGACAGTAATTTAAAAAAGGATTCAAAATATTATACTTTTGTATCAAAGGAATTAGTTGATTATATTGATTCAAATTTCTCTACTTACAAGGCTAAGGAACACAGGGCAATAACTGGATTAAGTATGGGAGGCTTCGGTGCCTTTTATATAGGTATTAAAAATCAGGATGTGTTTGGAAATATTGGAAGTATGAGTGGTGGAATGAATCCTGAACAGTACAGAGGTAACTGGGGGATAGAAAAAGTTATTAATTCTGACTGGAATGAATATAACATAAAAGATATAGCTCATAAACTGATAGGGACAAAATCCAATCTAATAATAGACTGTGGTGTAGATGATTTCTTTATAGAACCTAACAGGGAACTTCATAAGAAACTTCTTGATCTGAATATAAAGCATGAGTATACTGAAAGACCGGGAGCTCATACATGGGATTACTGGGATAACTCCATAAAAAGCCAGACTTATTTTTTCAACCAAATGTTTAATCAGAAGTAATTCATAAATTAGGAGGCGCATCTTATGAAAAAAATATTACTTATTCTGTTAAATATACTTGTATTTCTTAATATATACTCCTACCAGATAGAAAAATCGTTTCCGGTAAGCAAGGAAAATTTTGATGATTCTATACTTACAAATGAAATGTTTGAATTCAAAGCTTTTAAAAATCAGGGATATATTGTTCTGGAATATGATGAATTTAAGAATGCAGAAATTTATATAAATGGAATCAAATTGAAAACAGATGATCTGAAGGGAAAAGGAACAAAAAAAATAGACATATCAAAAGCAACAAAAAATGATAAGAATATTTTTCAGATCAGTAATCTGGAAGGAAAAGTAAATGTGAAAATTCCTTATCCTGTAGTTACTGAAAATAAAAAGGAAAAAAGCTATAATGAGGAAACAATCAAATTTCTTGATGAATTTATAAAGGCGGAAATAAAAGCCGGACTTCCATCAGCTCAGATAGCAGTAATAAAGGACGGAAATCTTGAACTGCTTTCAAGCTATGGGTATGTAAATAATTATAATCAGGACGGTACAGAGCTAAAGGATAAAGTGAAGGTCACTAATAATACTGTATACGATTTAGCCAGCAATACAAAAATGTATGCGACAAATTATGCAATAATGAAACTTGTATCAGAAAAGAAATTAAATCTGGATGACTATGTAGACAAGATTTATCCTGAATTTAAAGGAAACAACAAGGAAAAAGTTCAAGTAAGTGATCTTTTAAAACACCAGGGAGGATTCCCGCCTGATCCGCAATATTTTAATGATAAATATGACAAGGATGATGGAATTCCTAACGGGAAAAATGACTTATATGCAATAGGTAAGGAAAAAGTGAAGGATGCCATTATGAAAACTCCTTTGGCATATGAGCCTAAAACTTCTACAAAATATTCAGATGTGGATTATATGCTTTTAGGACTGATAGTGGAAAAGGTTTCTTCACAGGATCTGGATACTTATTTGAAGGAAAATTTCTATGATAAATTGAATTTAAAAAGAACTACATTCAATCCTTTACAAAATGGTATCAGCAAAAATGAAACAGCCGCAACTGAATTAAATGGTAATACCAGAGATAATACAATAGACTTTATAAATGCAAGAAAATATACAGTTCAGGGAGAAGTTCATGATGAAAAGGCCTATTATTCAATGAAGGGAGTATCAGGTCATGCAGGATTGTTCTCAAATGCCTATGAAGTGGCAAAACTGGCACAGGTAATTATAAATGAAGGTGGATATGATAATGTTAAATTTTTTGATAAGACAACACTGGATAATTTTATAAAACCTAAAGATATAAATGCCAGTTATGGTCTAGGATGGAGAAGACAGGGAGACTTTATTTACAGATGGGCATTTTCAGGGCTGGCTTCAAGAGAAACAGTAGGACACACAGGATGGACAGGAACACTGACTGTTATAGAACCTTCACAGAACCTGGTTATTGTTCTTTTGACAAATGCAAAGAATTCAAGAGTTATAGATCCGGTGAAAAAGCCTAATGATTTTTATGGTAACCATTATTATACAACTAATTATGGTGTAATAAGTTCCATAATAATAGATGCTTTTTCAAATAAGAATGATAAAAAAGATACAAATTTGAGAATGAACAGTGCTCTTGAAGATATGATAAAAGGGAAATATAACCTTATAAAAACAGATTCTGATTATAAAAATTCTGCAGATATAAGAGATACAGTTGAACTTATAAATCTTTTAAACAGAAGAACAGGAAAGTTAACTCCTGAATATATTCAGATGAAGGAAGACTTAGAGAAAATCAGTTCAGAAAAATAAAATTAAAAATTAACGGGGAATTATAAAGAAAATTGAAACCGTTAATATAGGCAGGATAGGAAAGAAAATATGACAAAAAAATTTGAAACAGGGTTTTCAGTTTATTTAAGTACAGGAAAAGAAAAAAACGGAGAAATTATAGGGAAAGCTGTAAAAGCAGGTGCTAGATATGTTTTTACTTCCCTTAATATATCTGAAGAACAAGTTGATAAACAGTCAGAGCTTGAAAATACAATCAGGCTCTGCACTGAACACAATTTAAATCTTATAGTTGATATAAACGGAGCAACTAAAAATATTGCAAATATAAATTCAGAAAATGTGTATCTCCGTATTGATGATGGCTTTACTGTTGATGAAATTTTAAATCTTTCAGGGAAAAATAAAGTTGTCCTTAATGCCAGTACAGTGACAGAAGAAGAACTTGAATATATGAAACTGAAGAATGCAAATTTTTCCAATATGTTAAGCCTGCATAATTTTTATCCGAAAAGATTTACAGGTATTTCAAAAAAATATTTACTGGAACAGAATTTGAAATACAAAAAATATGGGATAAGAACAATGGCATTTGTAAAGGGAGATGAGTTGAGAGGGCCTGTATATGAAGGACTTCCCACAGTGGAGGAACATCGTAATATGAGACTTCTGACTTCATGCCTTGATTTACTAGCTCTAAGTACAGATGTGATTTTAATAGGAGATGTAGATTTATCAGATGAAAACTGGAAGGAATTCGGTTATTTCAGTAAAGGTATAATTCCTTTAAAAAATGAACATAATATACTTACAGATAAGGTTTTTCAGGACAGGAGAGATTCTTCCGAATATGTTGTAAGAGCTGCTGCAGGAGGAAATATAGGAGAAACTAGAAAGGATTTCTGTGAATATATAAAAAAGGAACTTGCAGAAGATAATATTGACATAGAAAAAATTTCATCGGACGTTTCAATAAAAAAAGGAGATATCCTTATAAGTAACAGTAAATATTTAAGATATGAGGGGGAGCTGGAAATAGCCTTAAAAAATCTAGGTATAGACGAAAAAAGATGTATCGTATCTAAGATTATTGAAGAAGATATGGAATTAATAGATTACATCAACATAGTGAAAAAGTTTGAATTTATACATAATGATAATTCAAATTAAAAAGTTTGAAATAAAAAAACTGTCTTAAAAAATGAAAAATAATGTAAAAACTATATTTATGAATTATTTAGAATTTCACAATGTAAAACAGGAAATGAATTTAGAAAAAGTCAACAACCTGAATTTTTTAAGTGAATTTTGACTTTTTCTTTATGAATGACTGTTTTATATAAGTGAAATTCTAGTAAATGAATAAATATAGTTTTCATATATTGCATTTGTATTTTTCTATTTTGAGACAGTTTTTTTATTTTGAAAATATTAGTTTTTAAATTTAACAGTATAAATTATATCTTTTGCCTGACCTAAATCATCAACTTGTGCAATTCCGATTCCAATAACTTTTGACTTGAAAGGTTTAAAATCATATTTTCCAGTAAATTCATCTATTTTAGCCGGATCTTCTGGAGTAAGTAATGTTATATGCGGATCAAAGTTCATAAACACATTTGGAGAACCGTACAAATTAAATGATTTTACCTTTTCAGGAATAGATTTTGCCCAGTCAGGAACTTTAGCATCAGTTGCACGATATTTGTTAAGGCTTACAGTCATTTCATCTGCCAGTCCCTGTATTATTGCATTGTTTTCAGCATCAAGCATAAACCAGTTTCCACCAGTTTTTCTTAATCTGTAGAAATTTACCTCGAAAGGTTTAGTATTTTTTGCAATTTTATTGACAGTTTCCTTTATTGTTTTCAATGCTTCAGGTTTGTATTCTGTAAGGTAAAGAGTCATGTGGATTGCATACCCTTTTGAATAAAGGCTGTCGATGCCAACTTCCTTAAGTCCTTTTGAAATGCTTTCAACATTTTGTTTTGCACTGTTATCCATAATTACAAATACATTGTAGTTTACATTGGAAAAAATGTTAAAACAGAATATTAAAAAAACTGAGAAAAAGATTTTTTTTAATTTCATTGTTAAACCTCCTAAAATTTTTGTCATTAACATTATACCTCATAATGACTGAAAAACAATATTTATAAAATATGAAAAGATAAAAAAAGGGATGTCTCAAAATAGCAAAAATTAAATAGGATATATAAAAAACTATATTTTTTTCATTTACTAAAATTTTACTTATACAAAACAGTCATTCATCAAGGAAAAGTCAAAAACTTGTCTAAAGACTTGAACAGATGACTTTTCCTAAATTCATTTCCTGTTTTACATTGTAAAATTTTAGATAATCCAAAAATATAGTTTTGTACTAACCTCTTAATTCCCTTATCTTTCCCTGAAATATTTTTCAATTCCGTTTACGATTCCTGTAACCATTTTATTCTGATAATCATTTGTAGACATTTTTCTATCTTCTTCAGGATTTGACATGAATCCCATTTCAATAAGAGTATTTGTAACTGTAGACCAGTTTGTACCAGTCAGGTCATCACGATACGAAACTCCTCTGTTTTTTGCTCTTGTTGCCTTTACAAATTCAGACAGCACATCTCTAGAAAATTTATCACTTGACTTCTGAACACTTTTAGTATAAGGATTTTTAGAAGAAGAAGTCAGGACAGATGCTCCGGTAAGACTTCTATTTGTAGAACCGTCTGCATGGAGTCTTATGTATACGGCACAACCTGCCTTGTTTGTCATAAGGGCTCTTTCCTTGTTACTAATATTGACATTATTTGTTTCCCTTATCATAAATACAGGGTATCCCTTACTTTTTAATCTATCTCTTAATTTAAGACCAACTTCAAGTGTAAGCTGATATTCAGGTTTCTTTGTAGCTACTCCCGCTGTTCCATCTGCAACCTTTATTTTTTTTGTTGAAGAACCTGGAGCAACTTCTTCGAGACCTCTATTTCCCTTAAGCTGATGTCCCGGATCGATACACACTTTTCTGTTTCCGGAACCTACAGTTTCGGCATTAAGTTTTGAAGGTACATTTAACACAATTACTGAAAGGGCAATTATTACTGCTCTTTTAAAAAATGAATTTTTCATAATTCTTTTTTATAGTTTACTAAAATATAGTAACTATATCTCCTTTCGTTTTTGATTTAAAATTTCCAGTATTTAATTAAATTATACTAAAAACCATTATTCTAGGCAACAAAATTCTCAGTTTATTTATAATATATATAACAGAAACATAACAAAATTAATCTAATACATTATTTAATTTTGGTTTTTTAATTTTAGTAAAGATACAATAAAGGCATTAATAAATAAAAAAGTCTTTTCACATTGTCATAGCAGCAAAATTATGCTATAATTTTACGTATAAAACTTTAAATAAGGGTTGAAAATATGAAAATAAAATATAAAATATTATTCACTTTTTTATTCTGTGTACTTTTTTTTGCAAATGTAAAGGAAAGCCGAACGGAAGAGGTTATAAATCTTGAAACAGAAAAATCAGTAATAGACATAGAAAATGAATCTATTTCTGCAGCTGATGGAGTGCTTCTGAAATATGGAGACATTTCAATAAAATCAGATAATCTGAAAAAGCTTGCAAAAAGAAATGTCCTTTTTGCATATGGAAATGTCCTTTTTAATCAAGGTACACAGACTATAAAAGCAAATGAAGTTATTTTTGACATGGATACAAAAAAAGCTAAGATATTAGGTTCAGAAAGCTATGACAATGATTTGAAGCTACGTTACGGAGGAGAAGAAACCCTCAGTGAGTATCCTAGTAAAATAACGATAAAAAATGGATGGTTCACAACGAGCCCGTATGAGAATCCAAACTATAAAGTAAATACAAGGGAACTGAAAATTTATCCAAACAGAAAAGTTGTTGCTAAAGATATAAGTGTAGTTGCCGGAGGAAAAACATGGTTTAAATTTCCATATTATGTGGTATCTTTAAAGCCTGAAAGCCAGAGGGCCACTTTGTTTCCTTATATTGGTTCAGACAGTGACAGAGGACTTTTTGGTATATGGGGATTTGACTATGACAGAGGACCTTTAGCACAGGGATTTGTCGATTTTGAAATAAGCACCAAGAAAAAACTTGCATTGAAATTTTCAAATGATTACAGATTTGGAGCAAATAACAGCGGTAACATATTTGTTAACAGGGTAGTTGTTCCACTTGGAAATAAACAGAGGGAATGGGATTTCAGATGGACTCATAATGTTGTAAATACCCCTAAGGTAGAAAAAAGTGAAAGAAGTTTCTATAATTTAGGATACGGTATATGGAATCTTACTTATAAAAATATGACAACAAATTTAATGAGGGCTACAGATGGAGTTCTTCTTAAGGATGATTACAGTGCTTATGTAAATTCATATAAAAAGATAGGGTTCTATGATTTTACTATTAATCAGGAGCTTGGTAAAAACGGTGAATTTAATCTGGATTATTACTGGACACATGACAGGGAAGCTTTAAGGGAACTTACAAAAATAAATGATTATATTGTTGACAGGGATGAAATAGATCCTAGAAAAACTGACGTTGATTTGTATAAAAGTTTGAAATATACAAATGGAAACAGCGATGTTGCAATAAAAGTTGATAATGAAGAATTTATTGATATCAATCCTGGATATATTGGA
>ERZ773250.1386-NODE-1386-length-12108-cov-2.630382_pt1 | contig 12108 bp, 9 predicted proteins | sample MGYA00511258_ERZ773250 | MGnify/ENA primary metagenome ERZ773250 (study PRJEB29015, sample SAMEA2738164) | human oral metagenome | biome: human oral; feature: human-associated habitat; material: saliva | place: China | collected 2187 ... | reverse complement strand
AGAAATCGGGGAGGCGGTTTCTGTTGAAGAGCTTTATCAGCATTTTCTGAGCTTGGAAAAGCTGGGCTGTCATAATATCAATCTGGTTACGGGAGAGCATTATCTTCCGGGGATTTTAGAAGCGATCAGCTTGGCTAAGAAAAGAGGCTTTAGCCTGCCCTTTGTATGGAACTGCTCCGGCTATCAAAGCAGTGAGGTATTGGCAAGCTGTGAAGGTCTTATTGATATTTATCTTTTTGATTTTAAATATATCAGGGAAGACACGGCTTTACGCTATTCAAAGGCAAAGGACTATCCGATTAGGGCAAAGGAAGCTCTGGCGGAGTGTGTACGACAGTGTCCTGAACATGAGTATAGGGAGGGGCTTTTACAAAAAGGTGTGATTCTTAGACATTTGCTCCTTCCCAATCAGGTGTATCAGGCGAAAAAAGTTCTGAAATATGCCTATGAAGAGTACGGAGAAAAGATTTTATATAGTTTACTCCGGCAATATATTCCTTATGGAAATCTTGAGGCTTACCCGGAGATTGACCGTCGAGTCTACGGAAAAGAGTATGAAAAATGGATTCGTTATGCTGAAGAGCTGGGAATTCAAAACGCCTATATGCAAGAGGAAGAAAGTGCCAAGGAAAGCTTTATTCCGGAATTTACGGAAGTGAGAATTCGTCCATAAAACAGTTGAAAATAGCTTGTAGAAAGGAAGCAAAATGAAAAAATATATCATGGCCTTAGATGCGGGGACTACCAGTACCAGAGCCATCCTTTTTGACGAAGAGGGAGAGGCGGTTTTGAAGGCACAAAAGGAGTTTCCCCAGTATTACCCTAAACCCGGTTATGTAGAGCATCATCCCAATGAAATCTGGCAAAGCCAGTTGGCGGTAGCAAGAGAATGTCTGGAAAAATCCGGAATTCCCTCAGAGGCTTTATTGGCCATCGGTATCACAAACCAAAGGGAAAGTACCATAGTTTGGGATAGAAAGACGGGACAGGCCATTTATCCTGCTATTGTTTGGCAGTGCAGAAGAACAACGGAAATGGTGGAAAAGATGCGGAAAGAAGACCCATCCCTATCCGAAAAGATCCGGTCGAAAACCGGCTTGGTTTTCGACCCCTATTTTTCCGCCAGTAAACTCTGCTGGATTTTAGATCATGTAGAAGGGGCACGGGAAAGAGCGGAGAGAGGAGAACTCTGTTTTGGAACCGTAGATACCTGGCTGATTTTCAATCTTACTAAGGGGGAGAGTTTTGTTACGGACTACAGTAATGCCGGACGTACTCTGCTTTTTAATATCCATACACTGGAGTGGGATGATGAATTGTGCGGTATTTTTCGTATCCCGAAAGCGATTCTTCCGAAAGTGTTCCCTTCTTCCGCTTTTTTTGGAGAGAGCGATGCGGAATTTTTCGGGCGGAGAATTCCCATTTGCGGTGTTGCGGGAGATCAGCAGGCCGCTCTTTTCGGACAGTGCTGTTTTCAAAAGGGAGATGTGAAGAATACTTACGGTACCGGCTGCTTTATGCTGATGAATACGGGAGAGGACTGTGTACCTTCTCACCATGGTCTCCTGAGTACCATTGCTTTCGGAATCAATGATAAGGTCTACTATGCCCTGGAAGGCTCCGTCTATGTAGCCGGCGCAGTGATTCAGTGGTTAAGGGATGAGTTACATCTTTTGGAAGATGCGAAGGATTCCGAATACTTTGCGACGAAGGTGAAAGATACCCATGGCTGTTACATTGTTCCCGCTTTTACCGGACTCGGTGCGCCTTACTGGGATCCGGAAGCGAGGGGGAGCATCTCCGGCTTAACGAGAGGGGTCAATAAGAATCATCTGATTCGTGCCGCTCTGGAATCGATTGCTTTTCAAAGCAGGGATCTGCTGCGTGCCATGGAGCAGGATACCGGACAGCGACTCCGGAGCCTTCGTGTGGATGGAGGAGCCTCCGGAAATAACTTTCTGATGCAGTTTCAGGCGGATATCATGCAAGCGTCCGTCATTCGTCCGTCCTGTATTGAAACAACCGCACTGGGCGCAGCCTATCTTGCCGGTCTGTACTGCGGCTTTTACCGCTCGATGGAGAGCCTCGAAGCCATGCATCATGTAGAAATGGAATTTTTCCCGAAAATGATTCGGGAAGAGAGGGAAAAGAAGCTGGATGAATGGAAGAAGGCCTTAAAAGCAAGTTTAACAAGTGCGGTGCATTAAAGTGAAAAACGGTATTTTTATGCGGATTATGTTTTTTTTCTTATAATCCTATAAAATTACTAGGAATACCCTTGTCACCTTTTTTTTCCTGCTTTATAATGCGAGGAATGTAAAGGGAGAAAGGGTATTTTTTTCTTGTTCCCGGGATGGAAATAGAAGTAGATGCTGTAAGCATTTTGATGAAACTGTTGTTACAGATGGAGGACGTATGGCAGATTTGCTGAACATTAAAGATTTATCCGTTTCCGTTGAGGAAAAAAGTATATTACACGAAGTGAATTTAAAGATGCAGAAAGGAGAAACCCATGTTCTTATGGGACCGAACGGAGCCGGAAAGTCCACGCTCGGTAATGCCATCATGGGAAATCCCCGCTATACCGTGACCAATGGAGAAATTCTTTTCAATGGGGAAAATCTTGTCGGAGAAGCAGTGGATAAGAGGGCAAAGAAAGGAATTTTCTTATCTTTTCAGAATCCTCTGGAGGTGCCGGGAGTGAGTCTCGGTAATTTTATTCGTTCTGCGATGGAAGAACGGTTCGGTAAGCGGATTCGTCTCTGGGATTTTCGAAAGGAACTGAAGGCATCCATGGATATATTGGGAATGGATCACAGTTATGCGGAAAGAGATTTGAATGTGGGATTCTCCGGCGGAGAGAAGAAGAAAGCGGAGATTTTGCAACTTCTGATGTTACGCCCGGAGCTCGCCATCTTGGATGAGACGGACTCCGGTCTGGACGTGGATGCCGTTCGTACGGTTTCGGAAGGGGTGAAAGCGTACCAGAAAAATATGCAGGGTGCATTATTGATTATTACGCACTCCACCAGAATTCTGGAGGCTCTTTCCGTAGATAAGACCCATGTTATCGTGGGAGGAAGAATCAAGGCAACCGGAGATGGCAGTCTTGTGGACAAGATTAATGAGGAAGGATTTGAATCCTATTTATAACGAATATTGTGTAGCGTACGATATCTCGTTTAGAGAGGTAAGGAAATATGGCAAAAGATAGAGCAATCGTAGAAGATATTGACCGCTCTCTCTACGACTTTCGTTATGAAGAGAAAGACGGCGAATTTTATAAGATTAAAGAAGGTTTGACAGAGGATATTGTTTTAGAAATATCCGAAAAGAAGAATGATCCGAAATGGATGAGGGATTTTCGTCTGAAATCTTTGGAAATATACAATAAATCCAAGATGCCGAATTGGGGACCGGATATTTCGGGGTTAAATGTAGATAACATCGTGACCTATGTGAAGCCCAATACAAAAATGTCCGGAACATGGGAAGAGGTCCCGGACGACATTAAGAATACCTTTGAAAAATTGGGTATTCCGGAAGCGGAACGGAAAAGTCTTGCAGGGGTGGGAGCACAGTATGACTCGGAACTCGTATACCATAATTTGCAGGAGGAAGTGGCAAAACAGGGCGTGATTTATACGGACATTGAGTCCGCCCTTCACGGTCCCTATGGAAAGATGATTGAAGAGCATTTTATGAAGCTGGTTCCGCCGACGGATCATAAGTTTGCCGCGCTTCACGGTGCGGTTTGGTCCGGAGGATCCTTTGTCTATGTTCCGAAGGGGGTCAAAGTGGATATCCCCTTGCAGTCCTATTTCCGTTTAAATGCGAAAGGAGCGGGACAGTTCGAACATACCCTGATTATTGTAGATGAAGGCGCAGATTTGCATTTTATTGAAGGATGTTCCGCACCAAAATATAATGTGGCAAACTTGCATGCGGGTTGTGTAGAGCTTTTTGTGGAAAAGAATGCCAAGCTTCGTTATTCCACCATCGAAAACTGGTCTAAGAATATGTATAACTTAAACACGAAAAGAGCGAAGGTGGAAGAAAACGGGATTATGGAGTGGGTATCCGGCTCCTTTGGCTCGCACGTTTCTTATCTCTATCCGATGACCATTTTAAAAGGAGACAACGCGCGTTCTCAATTTACCGGAGTAACCTTTGCCGGAAAAGGACAGAACCTGGATACCGGTGCAAAGATGATGCATATCGGGAAGAATACCAGTTCTTATATCAATACAAGGTCGATTTCCAAGGGAGGCGGAATTTCCACCTACCGTTCGGCAGTGGTGATACAAAATCAGGCAAAGAATGCGAAGTCGGCGGTTTCCTGTCAGTCTCTAATGCTGGACGATGTATCCCGCTCGGATACGATTCCGGCAATTGATGTCAGAACCAATAAAGCGGATGTCGGGCACGAAGCGAAGATTGGACGGATTTCGGATGAAGCCGTTTTCTATTTGATGAGTCGAGGAATTTCGGAGGAAGAGGCAAAGTCCCTGATTGTAAGCGGATTTGCGGATTCCGTTTCCAAGGAGCTGCCTTTGGAGTATGCGGTAGAGATGAATAACCTGATTCGTTTGGAGATGGTAGGCGCCATCGGCTAGGGAAGGAGGAGAAATGAAAGAGAAAGAATTTGTGATTCAGCAAATGCCCGCACCGACCTTCCGCTGGTTGAAGATGAACGAAAGTAAGGTAGAGATTCCGGAAGAAGTTTTTCCTTATTCTCTTTCTATCGGAGGGGTGGAGAAGGAGAAGGGCATAAAAAAAGAGTCCGTATCCTCACCGTTTTCGGGGAGCATGAGTACGGAAATGGATGATTATTTCCGGGAAGAGCATCTTCCGCTTGACCGCTATGTTGTCGAAAAAAATACCGTGCATCCCGATTTCCTGCGGATTTCACTGGAAAACGGGAAACATCCGGCAGAGCACAGCGACCAGGAGTTTACCTTGGAAGAAGGGGCGAAGCTAAAGCTATTTTTCCATTTAGCTTCTGTAGAAGAGAAAGGAATATCCATTTTGCAGGAGAAGTTTCATCTTCAGAAAGACGCGGAGTTGGAACTTGTGATTGCCGCGAAGGAAGAAAAGGATTTCAAATCCCTACAGGATTTCTCGTTTGTTTTAGAGGATAAGGCAAGACTCAAGTTGACTTCCTTACTTTTTTCCGGGCAAAGTCACTCGCTTTCTTATCGCATCGATTTAAAAGGAAAGAAGGCGGAGACAGAGCTGAATCTTGCTTATATGCTTTCCGAAAAAGAAAAAGCCGACTTTAACCTTGTTGTAAATCATTTTGGAGAAAAGACCGTATCCAATATTGTATCGGACGGGGTTCTCCGAAAAGATGCCGTGAAGATTTTTCGCGGTACCATTGACTTAAAGCATGGAGCGAAGGGCGCATCCGGTACAGAGCAGGAAAATGTGCTTTTGATGGATGACAATGTGGTCAATCAAACCATTCCGGTGATTCTCTGTGATGAGGATGATGTAGAGGGAAATCACGGTGCGACGATTGGCAGACTGGATGAGGAAAGCCTTTTCTACATGGAAAGCCGCGGGATTTCTTTAGAGGCTGCGTATGAGCTGATTGCGGAAGCAAGGATGGAGAGTGCCATTCATGGAATAAAGGATAGTGAAATCGAAGCTTTTATCGAGTCGGAGATTCGAGGAAAGAGCAGTGAGGGAGAAGAGTGATGTTGGACAGAGAGAAAGAGATAGAGAAAATAAAAGCGGATTTTCCGATTTTTCAAACCGGGAACTTTATTTATTTAGACAATGCGGCAACAACACAGAAGCCCTATACCGTAGTGGAAGCGATGAAGCATTATTATGAGACGGAGAATGCCAATCCGCTTCGCGGTCTCTACGATCTTTCCATAAAAGCTACGGATGCTTATGAAGAGGCACGGGAGAGTGTGGCGAAGTTTATTCATGCAAAGAGTCCGGAAGAGATTATCTTTGTTCGGAATGCCACGGAAGCACTGAACCTGGTTGCGCAGAGTTACGGAAGGGCCTTTCTGAAAGAGGGAGATGAAGTCCTGATTACCATTATGGAGCATCACAGCAATCTGATTCCCTGGCAGCAGATTGCAAAGGAAAAAGGCGCTGTACTGCGTTTCTTGGAGCCGGATGAGGAAGGACTGATTAGCGAAGAGACTTTCAAAAGGGCGCTGAACGATAAAGTCAAAATCGTTGCTATGGCGGAGGTATCCAATGTTTTAGGGAACAGGCAAAATATCGAAAAGTTTGTAAAACTTACGCATGAAAAGAATGCTATTTTTGTCTGTGACGGGGCGCAGTCCGTTCCGCATCGTAAGGTGGACGTGACGGAATCCGATGTGGATTTTCTGGCTTTCTCCGGACATAAGATTTATGGCCCGATGGGCATCGGCGTGCTGTACGGGAAGAAAGAGATACTGGAGAAGATGCCGCCTTTCCTTTTTGGCGGAGAAATGATTGAATATGTAACAAAAGAAGAATCGACCTGGGCAGAACTTCCCCATAAATTTGAAGCGGGAACCGTGAATGTAGGAGGTGCAGTGGGGCTTCGGGCAGCGATTCAGTATGTGGAAAAGCTCGGATTTTCTTTTATCGAAGAGAGAGAAAAAGAGCTTTCCGAATATCTTATGGCAGGGATGAAAGAAATTCCCCATGTACACATTTTAGGATCCGAGAAGGGAGAAAATCACCACGGAATCATGACCTTTACGGTTGATGGGGTGCATCCTCATGATATTGCGGAGATTATGGATTCCCATAAAGTATGCATTCGAGCAGGACACCACTGTGCTCAGCCTCTTATGAAGTTCTTGGGGACGCCCAGTACCAGTAGAGTAAGCCTTGGCTTATACAATACCAAAGAGGATGTGGATGCCTTTTTGACCGCTTTAAAGACAATCAGAGGAGCTATGGGATATGGCGAATAATACCTATTACAACGAGATTTTAACGGAACATAATATTCGACCCCTCCATAAATATAAGATGGAGGGTGCGGATTTTTCTCTGGAAGGGGTAAATCCGAGCTGTGGTGACGATATTGTCCTTTACTTGAAGCTTGATCAGGATGAAAAGATTGTGGAAGCCAGTTTTGACGGAGACGGTTGTGCCATTTCCCAAGCGAGCAGTGACATCATGTGTGACCTGATTATCGGAAAGAAGAAGGATGAGGCTCTGCGTCTTTCCGAGATTTTTCTCCGGATGATTCGCGGAAAAATAACGGAAGATGAGAAGGACGAGTTGGAGGAAGCCGGAATTCTTGAGGACATTTCCCACATGCCCGCCCGTGTGAAGTGTGCGGTTCTCGCATGGCGTACCATGGATGAAATTTTTCAGGATGCTGCCGAGGGAAAGATTGATCGCTACAGCGGAAAGTTTGATTAAAGTTATTGTTTGATTCATTTATAAGTGATTGACTTACTTTTTTCCCCTGATGAAGTCTTGTGATGCGGAATTCTTTGATTCATAACGAGTATCGTGCGCTTTAGGTGCGGTATCTCGTTTTATAAAAACTGCTTGCTTTTTGGAAAATCTTGTGTTAAGCTTATCAAGCTGTTTTTGACGAGGTGTGATAATGGTAGTCGGCCAGCCTGGAAAGTTGGTGCTCACGTATGTGGGTTGTGGGTTCAAGTCCCATCCTCGTCGTTCTTAAGAAAAGTCCGGAGTTTTAGGTGAATTGCCTGAGACTGCGGACTTTTTATAATATTCCTTTTCATTCAAGTGAAATATTGTATAATAAGCTTAACTGGGGAAAGGAGGAAGAAGATGCTGGAATACTTGAATGTAAAGTTGGACGGAATGGGCGTTGGAGAAAGTTCGTTGAATATCTGGATGAAGAACGGACGTCTACGTTATGCGTATGATACAGCGCTGTCTGAGGAAGGTCCTGCTATGATTTTAAATGTATCCGGCGATCGGGCAGCCTCTTTTTTAAAAAACCTGGAAAACTTAGAGCTTTATCGATGGAAAGAACGGTATTTTGATGAGAAGAAGATTACTCTTTCGGAGAGAAGAGCGTTTTCTTCTCGCTGGTATATTCTCTATAAGGAAGTGGGGCAGGAAGCGCGTGAGTTTCAAGGGGAAAATGCCTATCCGGAAGGGTTCAGCAGTCTGATGGGGATGATTTCCGACCTTACTGCAGAGCTTGATTCCCGGAAGAGGAACAGTCTGTCCACTTTTACTTTGGAGGTAAGGGACCGGAGAGAAAGACTTCTTTGGAATCCTCTGAGCAGAGAAGAAGACTCTGTAGAGGTAGAATATCAGGAGTTTCTTTATCTTTCGAGAAAACAGAAGAAATTGATTTATCAGCAGTTTATCAACCGGACTTCCACGGCAAAGCATGAGTACAATGTACCTGATATAGCGGATTATCTATTGGGGAATATCGAACGCTATTTTTCTTCCTTTCAAACGGAAGAGCAGAAGGGAAAGGAAGAGGAGGCTGCCGAGGTGACGATCGGCCTTCACTATCTGGATGGACATACCCGTATTTTGAAGAGAAGCTATGATCGCTATGGTCTTCCCGATGATTGGGAGGATTTGCTGGAGGATTTTCATAAGACGCTCGCCTATCACGGCGTTTTTGGAGCGATATTTGATGCGGGCCTCTATCATCATGGTGTGAAAAAAGGCGAGTATATCTATCTTTCCTGCATCTTTGAACCGAACGGGAAAAGTTATTATTACCGGAGTAAAGAGGATAATCTTTCTATCGGCGATTTCGTTCTGGTTCCCAGTGCCATGCAGGAAAATGCAGAGACCGTAGTGATGATTTCCGATATTCTGTATTGTAGAGAAGAGAATGTGCCGTTTCCGCTCGAGAAAACAAAATTTATATTGCGGAAAATTGATGAAGGCGAGTTCTATTCTTTTTCAGCAGGCGATAATCCGGATCAAGAAGCTTAGGGCTTTTGAAAAGGAGAGACGGTGATTATTTTAATTGATTTTGAAAACACGCATGGTAGCGGATTCCAGGGTGTGGAATATCTGGATGAAAAGGATACACTGGTTGTGTATTACAGTGATGAGAATTCCGCTGTGAGTAGGGGATTAGTAGACGATTTAAAAGAGAAAAATGTGCATGTGCGCATGGTGAAGTTGTTAAAGCAGCACAGCAACGCACTGGATATGTATATTGCCTCTACGACCGGGATGTTCTTGGATACCGGGGAGAAGATTTGCATTGTTTCCAAAGACAGAGGGTATGCTGCTGTAAGAGATTTCTGGCATAGTCTTCGAGGGGCGGAAATCCTTCTCGGAGAGACGATTGAAGAGTGTTTTCTTCATTCGGAGGGAAATGATGATGAGCGAATCCGTAGAGCGAAAGAAAGAAGTGAGAAAATTCTTCTTACCGAATCTTTCGATACGATGAATAATATTCCGACAAAGCCGACCTTGAGCAGAAGTAATTACTGGAGGAGAAAGAAACAGACCAGCTTTGACCTTAGTAAAAACCTAAATCCGGTTGAGATTCTGCCGAATCCGCTTGCGAAACCGGGACTGGAAGAGGGTTCCGCTTCTGATGAGGAAGCTGCGGTGGACGGGATGGCTCTTTTGCAGGAACTTGCAGATTCCCTTAAGATTCCGGAGGAAGCTAGTCCTATGGAGACAGACGGTAAGAGGACGAAAGCGGAGGAGAAGGGAAAAGAGAAACAAGGTCGTTTGGAAAGTGCCGTAGAAAAGAAAACGGACGTATGGAAGAAGACGGAAGACAGGGAAATTCATAAAGCGGAAGGACAAAAAGAGGAAGTACAACAAGCGAAGAAGAAGCCCGGAAATCAACTTCGTTTTGTCTATGATCCCGTAAAAAAAGCGATGATAAAGGTTTCCGGCACAGAGGCGGAAAGGGAGGAAAGTCCTGTTCCCACTGTTTCGAACAAGGATGAAACCTTCCCTTCGAGCGGAAAAGAAGGCAGTGAAGAAGAAAGTCTTCCTCAGGAAAGCCTGAAAAAGCAAGAAAATTTACCGAATGAGATAGAGGGATTAACGAAAGAAAAAGAAAAGGAAGATTTGCGGAAAAAGAACGAAGATATTCCCAACGAGAAAGAAGAAGTATTGCAAGAGAAGGAAGCGGGAAATAAAAAGAAATCGACCGGCAGAAGGAGAAGAACAAGCGCGAAGAAAGAAGCAACGCATCAGGAAGAGTCCATAGAAACGCCGAAACCTGAGGAAAAGGCGGATACATCGGCTTCTCCGAAAACGAGAGAGAAGAGAAAGGGCAGCAATCCGCATAAAGGGGAAGAAAGAGGAAAGGGAAAGGACAACAATCCTTCAAAAGAAGCGGCGGCAGTAAAAAAAGCAGAAAATAAACAAGAAAACAAGCAAGAGATTAAGCAAGAAAACAAGCAAGAGAATAAGCAGGAAGACAAGAAAGAAAACAAAGCGGAAAACAGTGCGGAAGGAACGGGAGAGAAGAAAACGCACAGAAGAAGACGGACGGTAAAGAAAGAAAGTCCGAAGGTATAGTAGTATTATAAAGGTTCCATCTGTTTCAGAACGGCTTTGAAGTCTTCCGCCAGAGGGATTTGAAAAGTCTTCCCGGATAGAGGGTAGAGCGCATCTTCTTTCGGAAGAGACGGAAAGGAAAGGGAATAGGCGTGCAGAAGCTGTCGTTTCACAGAGAGCTTCCTGTACGCCTTTTCCGCATCGGGGAATGTGCTAATGTCTTGCTTTGTTCCGTTTACCTCCGGTATTGCATACTTTATATCTCCCAGAATGGGATAGCCCAGGAAAGAGAGCTGACTGCGGATTTGATGTGTCTTTCCTGTTAAAAGGTCGACCGTAAGCAGAGTAAATGGGGCACCTTGATAACGGTAGCGCCTGTCAACGGAAAAGACGGAAGCCAGATACTTCCCCGTTTCTTTGTTTGCTTTTGTTACCTTGTTCCGCTTCTCGTCTTTTCGGATATATGCTTCCTGAAGACCTTCCCGGTCAAATGTACCGGAAACCAGAGCGTAATATTTTTTTTTCAAGCTATGCGATTGAAGAAGTCTTCCCAAACTTTGGAGAGAGGCGAGTGTTTTACCGAAAATAATGAGACCGGAAGTATTCCGATCCAGACGATTCGCAATACCCGGACGAAACGTTTCTCTGGTCTTCGCATTTTGCTCTCCCTTTTGTAAAAGGTAGGAAGAGAGAAGGGTATTCACGGAGAGGCGGGTTTTGGCATCTTCTTCCGCTAAAAGGCCGGCAGGCTTATTGAAAAGAATCAGTTGCGCATCTTCGTAAACAATATATTTTTTGTATTGTTCCTGCCAAAGTCCGTTTTCTTCTACTTTTACGGAGGAAAGTTTCTCCAGACTTTCTTCACTGAAGTAAAGCTGCACCTTATCACCCAGGTGTAAGCTTTCTTTTCCGTCCGCTTTTTTTCCGTTCAAAAGAATATTCTTCTTTCGAAGCATTTTATAAAGGAAAGAGTCCTTCTGTCCTTTAAAGAATTTTTGGAGAAGTTTCAGAAGCTTTTGCTCTTTTTCATTTTCAGAAATGATGATTTCGCGCATGTCTCACCTGTAAAGTTTATCGATGATTCGTAGGAGAATCGAATCCGGAACAATTTGTGTCAGGAAATAGAAGAGTTTCATCGGGAGACCGCAGATGGACAACGGACGATTCAGAACGCTGTCAACGAGCGCTTCTTTCGCGACTTTTTTCGGTTTTTGCATGAAAAGGGACTTGATTGTTTTTAGTTTTCCTTCGTTTCCGGCAACCTTAAAAAAAGCGGTATCTACAGGCCCCGGACAGACAGCGGTTACAGCAATCTTTTTCTTTTTGAGTTCCTCTCGCAAAGAAAGAGAGAAAGAGTAGACGTAGGCTTTACTGGCGGCATAGACGGAGAATTCCCGCTGTGGCAGAAAAGCGGCTGCGGACGCCATCTGGATGATTCTGGAATTTTCTCGCATATAGGGAAGGGAATATAAAGTAAAAGCGGTTAGCGCACGAGCATTTAGGGAAAGCATGCCGAGCTGCTCTTCAATCGGGATTTCCGTTACTTCTCCTAATTTTCCGAAACCGGCAGCATTGATCAGGAAAAGAATCTCCGCCTGTTCTTCTTCCAGTGCGCTCCGGTAAGCGGTAAGACCTTCGTCCTCACATAAATCATAGGCA
>ERZ773250.1382-NODE-1382-length-12121-cov-8.524697_pt1 | contig 12121 bp, 9 predicted proteins | sample MGYA00511258_ERZ773250 | MGnify/ENA primary metagenome ERZ773250 (study PRJEB29015, sample SAMEA2738164) | human oral metagenome | biome: human oral; feature: human-associated habitat; material: saliva | place: China | collected 2187 ... | reverse complement strand
GCCCCGCGCGGGCACACGCGACAAAGACCCGTCGCGCACCGCGTGGGATTCGCAGGTCCGCGCGGTCGCAGAATCGCGCGGCGCGCGGCTGCTTGTTCTCGCCGGCGTTGTGTTTCATAGCTATGTGGTTGCGATCGAATTCAGCCACGGGGCCTACTCACACAGGGGCCCCGTCATCCTCTCCCTCGCGATCATGGCGGTCGCAGGAACCCTGTTGGTGGCACCGTGGCCCGACCGCGTGCCCCCGAAACTCGTGACGTGGGGGAGTGCCGTTGTGATCGGTGTGTCCAACCTGCTGGTGCTCACCCCGATTCGGGTAGCGTCCGCATGGCCGGGCTGGTCCGGGTGGAGCGCGGGCGCATCGATGTTCCTCGCTGTGCTGCTCCTCCTGCGTCAGCGCACGGCCGAGGCCGTCGTTGGTTGCGTCGGCTTTGTGGTCGCAGTCGGCGCCTGGGTTGCACTCTCAGGTAGGCCGCCCGGCCTCGTCTTTACCTTCACGATCGGTCACATCATCACGTTCTTCTTCTGGTTCGCCCTCGTGTCGTGGTCGGGCATTGCGACCTCCGCGATCGAACGATCCCTCAAAGCTGAGGAACAGGCGCGCCTGGAGAGGGAACTGCAGGTGAGCATTAATTCGGCCATGGCAGTCAAGCTCGCCGACGTGTCCGTTCGCGTGCGCGGGACCCTCGAGGCGCTCCGAGACGAGGAAGTGACACCTGAGATCGCCATGGAGGCGCGCCTGCTCGAGGCGGAGCTGCGCGACGAGATCCGCGCGCCTTACTTCACGGGGACCGAGGTCGTGGCGGCTGCGAGGCGCGCGCGGAGCCGAGGCGTCGAGGTTGTCCTGTTCGACGACCGCGGTGATGCTACCCGCGGTGGGAGTACGGAATACGAGGAGCGTTTGCGCGCGCGCATCGTCGAGCGTGCCGTCGCTGCTCTCGACGAGGCCGGGGCTGGGCGAGTGGTTGTGCGTGCCTGTCCTGCGGGCAGGCCGTGGGCGGCGACGATCCTCACCGATGCGGGGCTGGCTGTCGTGGAGGCGAAGGAGGGCGCCGTCGAGGTGGGGGAGGCGGGCGACTAGCGTCCGGGGACGCGGGCGCTGGTGGGAGTACATGAAGTAATACATGGTTACCATGTATTACTTGTGATATTTGTGACAGTCTGGGGTGTGGGTGGGTGCATACTGGAGAGGGCCGAAGGGTCTTTCTATCAATCCACGACATAGACATCAGGAGTCTGACATGACACGATGGAGCAAGACGGTCGGCGCAGTCGCCGCCGTCATGGTTGCGGTTTCACTGACGGGTTGCTCTGGGGCGACGACGACCAAGGGCGGCGACACGACCTGCAAGGAGTACATGGCGATGTCCTCCGACGATCAACAGGACGCAGTCAAAGCCCTTTTGTCAGAGAAGGGAAAGAAACCGTCAAACGCTGAGATTACGCTTGCGAGGAGCTCAGCGAAACTCTTCTGCGTGACGGTGGGTAACGATCAGTCCAAGATTCGTGAAATCAACGGATAAACGTCGCCTACCTTCGCGCATGTGGGCGGCTCGCCCACGACGGTAAGGACGCGAACGTGAGTGTGGGGGCCGCCCATTTGGGCGGCCCCCACACTCGTCGGGCCTCGCGCGTTGGCCACAGACCTACTCGTTGGTGATATGGCGATCGAGCCAGGCCCGAAGATCCGGGTACAGGGAGGGGTTCTTCGACAGGGTCGCCCACAGGTCCGGCCTCGTGCGGGCGATCTCCGCCTGAACGTCCCACGGGGTTTCCGGGTCGATGGCGTCGGCAATCGTGAACCTGCTGGCGGAGGAGGGCGTCGCTCGCGTCATGTCCGGGTCGTTATCTTCCGGCGCGGTCGCCCCGTCGGCTGGCGACGGGGGTTGAGACTCCTGTGAGGGAGGCTGCGGGGCCGGGGGTTCCGTTGCCTGTTGTGGGGTGGACGCAGCGTCGGACGCGGAGGTGGCGAGTGGGCCGATTGAGATCGGCTGGTTCACCGGTGCGGCGTCAGTGGATGATGGAAGCGGGCCGATCGAGACGGGGCGGTTGGCCTCTTCGAAGGCGCCCTGCGGGGCGGACGGTTGTATCCCAGCTGGCGCGGAAGGGGGCGTGGACGCCTGGGGTGCCCCGGCCTCGTACATGCGAGCCTGCGCCCCACCCATCGGTGGGTTCTGCGCCATCATGGGCGCGGTCGGCATCCCCGGCGGGCGTTGCGTGGCGGCGTAGGCCTGCTCGACCCACGCCCGGTATGCCTGCGCCTCCGCGGCGTTGGTGGCCGGCACGGTCCTCCACGGCTCGGGGTCGACGGCAGCGAGCGGGTCGGGCAGCAACGCGGGACCGAAGTACGGGTACAGGTACGCCAGGCCGGCTCCCACGAGTACGAGGATCAGGGGGAGTATTTTCGTCGCATCGTTGTCTGTGGTGAAGAACCAGATGGCGCCGATGGCAATCAAACCGACGCCGGCGAAAATCGGAATGTTATGTTTCATTGACGCTTCCATTGTGTCTTACTTTCTTCGCTCGTCACGACGCAGTAGGGATCGCGCAACCGCAGTGCCCTGATGACTCGTCGCTCCAAATTGGCCAGACTTTTTGCTTCGGGCACCAGACCGTTGAGTTGTCTCGCTTGGGGGACGCTCCACGACAGTGATCCGTCGTCTTCGAGAGACAGCATCGCGATCCAGTTGGGGGAGCCAAACTTCCATCTCAGGGTGAAGAAGATCGTGCTCTGGTCGTCGCTTCGCACCTTGAAAATGGTGGGAGACAACCAGTCGAGCGACTCTGTGCCTTCCGGAACGTCAATCGCCGCCCACGCGGCGTCGAGGAGTTCTTGCGCCGACGCCGACCGCGGCGTCACGCGGTGTGAGCGCCCCACGGCGCCTTCGCCCTCACGGTGGCTTTTCCGGAAGATGAGCTGACGGGCCTTCGCCTCGGCTTCCTGTCGCAGCCGGATCCACCCGTAATAGAGGAAACCGAGCGCGACGAGAATGAGGGCAGCTATCGCATATTCCATGAAGTGTTCTCCTATGAATCAGACAATGGTACGAAAGAGTGGTGAGGAGTCAGCAAAGCCGACCTTTGTTTCCTCACAACGTGCGGGGCTGCGCGTCGCTCTTGTCCGCGCCCGCCGACGACTAGCGTCACAGCGGTCCCCGGCCTCGTGGCTCTCAACTGGAGGATTCCTCAACAGCCACGTTCTCGGCGTCGGTCACGGTCCCTGCGTCGTCCTGGTCGGTCGAATCCGTGACGAAACGAGACGCCGCGATGAACAGGTCGAAGAGCTCGAGCATGAGGTGCTTGATCATGGCCATCTGCGTCACGAAAGAGACGATCACGATCTGCTTCGTGTCAGGCACGTGCGCCCAATAATCGACGCGCATCCGTTCGAATTGAAGCTTCTCCGCCTCGGCGCGCAAGGCCGCCTCCTCCGGCGTCTCGTCCTCGGGGGCCTCGACGTGGAATGAATCATCCTTCTCGATGAGCACGCGGCGCAGCGCCCGGAAGTTCGCACCCTCAACTTCCACGAACTCGTCGTCGGCGTCCTCGAAGCCCATTCGGAGGATGCTAAACACCTCCTCGCTCTCGGTGCCAATCGCGGGGCTCATGCGCAGCCCCGGCGGCTGATAGACCGTGATGTTCACAGGGAACGGCGCATCCTTTTCCAGCTCCTTGCCGAAGTACATCGCGACGGCGCCGCCTTCCATGGCCTCGGCGCACGCATCGACCACCTGATCGTGCATCTGGCGACGCAGCACGGCCGCGTCGTCCGCCGGGCCGACAATGCCCTGGACCATGCGCTCGACGTCCTGCTCCGAGGCCCCCTCATCCGTGATCGCCACGGGGTACCAGGTGCCCGGAAGCGTGAAGATCAGGCGAGGCTCATCGCGGGTATTGTTATCGCTTGTCATCGTTGATTCTGCTTTCTCGCATGCAGGTCAGATGCCGGTTGGGACGGTGACCGGAACCCACGGAGGACGCTCGGGCTCCGGTAGGAGGATAGGGGCATTCTATTTCTTTACAGGCACCTGCCGATGCCCGTACGCATGGCCGTGCTCGGCGTCGTATTGCCGTTTCATGGCGTCGAGTCCGTGCCTCTGTTCACCGCTTGCCTCTTCTGAAGGTGGCGCTTCAATCCGGAATTGTTTTCCGAATGCTTCAGGTGTCGTCGTGATCTTCTGAATGTTTGTTAGTGGATCCTTTGAATAGGAATAGTTCTCCACCCGTGCTCTTGCGTCGAGGTCGGAGGTGAAGAAACCGTTGTGCACCGCCGATTCTCGAGCGAGCCTCATACTCGTGTAACTCAATCCCGCGGCGTTGAAGGTCGTCGCCTTCGCCCCCGTCGCGATCGAACCCGCCGCCGCCAGCTCCCCGCCCAGGGAATGGCCGGTGAGAGAGAAGTTGCCCGCGGTGACGCCGTTGGCCATCAGGCGCTGCTTGACGGTCGTCGCCGCTTGTATCGCTTGGTGAACCTGAGGTGATGTCGCCACGGCACCCTTCACGTCGGTGAGCACATCGCCTCCAAAATCATGGACATTTGTTCCCTCGTAGGACAGGACGTAGCGCCCGTTGTCGTCACGGAAGAGCGTCGCGTGGAATCCGGTTCTCTTGTCTTCGAGGAGCGCCGGATCGATGCCCAGCTTCCGCAGCTCCGCGGGCCCCACCTCGTGCCAGCCGGGAGGCTCCTTCCAGTCTCCGCGGGGGTGGGGCCTGCCTGCGAGGTCCATCTTGTCCCGGATCAGGCCCTCCTTGCCCGGGCGCGTGTTGATGGTGTCCGTCGTCTCTCCGTTGTCGCCGTCGTGGACGTTCGCCGGCCCATGCTCGCGTTCGGCAGCGTCAAGAGCGGCGTTGTGAGCGACCATAAGTGCTTTTTCGCCTAGGGTATGCATAGCCAAGCAAACAATGACCAATGAGACGAGGCCGATGAGGGGCGCTAATGGCGGCGCAAGAATAGATAGTACAAGTCCAATAAAGAGAATTCCCACAACGATTAGGGCGGTGACAAGACACTGAAAGATCAGTATCACGGTTTTGCAGATGATGTCTTTGAGTGTGTCTATCAGTTTCTTGAGGGCATTGTTGACCCAGTCGCTAATGTCCGCAAGGGCCTTGCCGACGTTTTTGATGAACTGAGAGATTTTATCGATCAGGTTGTCGTTGGTGCTGGATATCGCCGTGTCGATCTTCGAGATGGCGCGGCTCGCTGCTTCGTCGACCTCCTCCACGATCTGCGCTATCTCCGTTGCTGCGTCCGTCGCTGCCTGCGTGGCCCGTCGCTCGCTGGCTCGGGCCTGGTTATAGGCGTTTTGCGCGTTGGTGACGTTTACAGTGGGGGCGTGGGAGCTCTGCAGCTGCTGGAGGCGCTTCTTCGTTGCGCTCACCGTGCGTTGCGCGTCGTTGCGCTGTTGGTTGGCGCTCTTCTCTCGGGCCGCCGCTGCGTCGGCTCGCTTGTGGCAGTCGGCGAGCACCGTCTGGTACTCGCGCAGCGCCAGGCCCGTATTCAGGTAGCGACCGTGCGCTGCCTCCAAGTTTTTCTTGGCGTTCTTCACCTGCCCGTACGTTGCTGTGACAGCGAGCGAATTCGAGGTCGTCACAAACTTGCTGAGGCCATCGATCGCGGACTGGATGCTGTTCGCGGAGGTGATCAGCCCCTCGACCTTCGTTTTCAGGGCGGTGGGGTTCCCCGGAAGAGTACTCATTACTTCTTTCTCCTCAGCGCGTTCTCGAGGTCTCTGTCGAGATCCTCGAAGGTTTCGGCGATGGCGTCGAAGGTCTTCGCCAGCGCCTCCAGGTGCTCGCGGAAACGCCCCCGGGTGGTGTCCCAGTTATTGCCGAACTCCCTGACCTTTCCCGCGAGTTTGTCGTGGCCGACAACAGAGGCAACGTCCAAGGCGTCGATCTTCGCATCGTCCAACAGCGATGCCGTCGCGCGCAGGGACTTCGACCGGTTACGCAACTCGGTCGTGTCGAGTGACAGGTTCGCCATGGCGTTTCCTTTCTGCATCGAGCCTGGGGCGCGGGCGTGCCCCGCGCCCCAGGAGACAATGACCTTACTTGCCGATGGACTGCGCCAGCTGTTCGTCGGTCTGCTGAAGTGCCTGAGCGGCCTTGTTCAGGTAATCGGCCATGCCGTCGATCCCCTGGATCGTGCGGGTCGCGCCCTGGGTGAACTCCTGGTAGGCGGTGTCGAAGGCGCCCGAGGCGCGCGACGTCGTGAAGCCGTTCTGAACCAGCTGCTGGACCAGCGAGCGCAGCTCGTTGAGCTTGGTCTGCAGATCGTTCTGACCGTTGCGCAGACGAGTCGCCGCGGACTGCATCTGGTCGTAGGTGACATTCAGGTTTGCCATTGTGTTCCTCCGTTGAGAATGGGATACCCGGGGGGTATCGGGGTCTGGTGTGTTCGGGCCGACGGTTCCCACTTCGGATAGGGTGATTAGCCCGTAACCTCAAACTATCATTCGGTCTTGTCATGGGCGATGGGGACTAGTCCCCATCGGGTCTTGTCATACTCGGGGCACCTGCACTTTCCACTGCTTACCGGACTGGACAAAGTACCCGCGGCCCGGCACAGCCTCGCGTCCAGAGACGCCGGGCACGGCGACGCCGACAGCGTTCTCGCCCTCACCGGGCGAGGGACACAGGACGATCCCGGTTCGCCCGCTGCGCACGCCCGATGCCAGCGAGCCGCCGAACGACCAACCCGACACGTCGGCCTCGGCAACGACCAGATGACCGTTGGCCTTCGACGAGGCGATGGCGTCCTGCAGCTGCTGATCGCACGCGGAGAAGGAGAACTCGCCGATGCCCTCGACGAAGAGAACGACTCCCGGCGCGCCCGCCGGCGCCTCCTCCTCGAACAGGTGAGCGTGCTTCATCAGCATGGACGCGATCTTGTCCGCGCCCTGCGCCGTCTCCGTCCACAGCGGTTCCCTCGCCACCAGGGAGCGGCGTGCGCTCGCGTGCAGCATGACCGCGTTCGGGAATGCGCGGTGGACGCTGCGGGCCAGCCACCGGACCGTGTTGGTCCTGCCCGACTGGGCGGGGCCGGTGATGGCGACAGTGCCCGCAGGGCGCAGCGGCATCGGGGCGAGCGAACCAGCCTCGACGCCGATGACCGGGCGTCCATCGACAGTGAGGTCGACCTCGCGCGCCGGTATATCGAGCGGTAGGGAACGGATCGGCGCCGGCCGCGTGCGTTGACGCATGTACCTGGTCCCGGCGAGCGACTCGATTTCCCTGGCCTGCGCGAAGTCTGTGACGTTCGTGCCCAGGATCGGCAGCTGCAAGAGGTTCGGGTTGCCCACCTGCATCGCGCGACCGGGCGCGCTCGACGCGCTCAGGACATCGCGTGGAAGATTGAAGTAGAGGTAGGCGTCCTCGTCGGTCAGTCGCAGGACCACTTTTCGTTGGAAAGACGCGGCGATCGAGTTCGGAATGGCCTGCGGTCGATCGGCCGACACCGCGAAGTGAACGCCGACTTCGCGCCCATCTGACAGGACCTGCTGGAAGCGGCTCCAGATCGCCGCGTAGCGCCCAGTGAGCTGGTACGTCTCGGCGAACGCCGCGATCCCGTCGATGAGCACCAGGTAGCGGGGTTCGTCCTTCTGTCCCGACAGCTCGCGGTAGGAGGTCAAGTGGTTGGCGTTGATCGCCTTGTAGGAGACTGAGCGCTCCTCGACGATGTCGCCGAGCATGGTGATGAGCTTCGCGATTCGCTCGTCGTCGTCGCCGACGATGACGTCGCCGACGTTGGGGAGCTTCTTGAGCATGTCGAGGCCGCCGCCCGCGAAGTCGAGGGCGTAGACGTTGACGGGACCGGAGCGAGGCGTGATGCTCGCGGCGATCGCGAGTGAGCGCAGCGCTGTCGTCTTACCGGAACCCGACGCCCCGTAGTAGGCGATATGTCCGTCCTGATCGGGGCGGAAATACTCGACTTCCTGCGTCTGTTCCTCAGGATCGTCCAAGACTCCGAGCACGATCTTATCGTCGGAGCGTTGGGGCAAATGCGCGAGGTTGTAGGTCTGCGCGAGTTCGGGCAACCACGGCTTGCGAGGCGGGCGAATCTGCGCTTTTTCGGCGGCCGCGCGAATCGTGCCAACGACGCGGGAAATGTCAGTGGGGACATCGTCGCGAGGCTTGGGGGGTTCGGGCGTCTTCCACGGTTGAGGCATGCCGAAGCCCAGCGCTTCGATGTCAACCTGCGTGGTCTTGAGACCCTCGGTCGTGCGCGCGCCGGGGTAGGCCGACTGGAACACCGAAATCCTGCCGGGTCCCGTTTTCGCAGCGGCACGACCGGGCGTGTTCTGCGGGAAGTGGGCGGCCATGTGGTCGCCGAGCACGTCCTGGGAATCATCGGTGTCGGCCATGCGCAGGGCGACGCGCAGGTTCGTGTTCGCACGGAGATTGTCCTTGATGACACCAGCGGGGCGCTGCGTCGCAAGGATAAGGTGGAGGCCGAGGGACCGTCCCCGCTGCGCAACGTCGACGACGCCGTCGATGAACTCCGGCACCTCGTTCACGAGCGCCGCAAACTCGTCGACAACGATGACGAGCGAGGGGGGACAGTCGGGATCCCCAGACTTCTCCAGGGTGACGAGGTCCTTCGCCCGTTTCTCGCTCAGCAGCCGCTCGCGGTAGCGCAGCTCTGCGCGCAGTGAGGTCAGGGCGCGGCGCACCAGGTAGGGCGACAGGTCGGTGACCAGGCCGACGGTGTGCGGCAACTCCGTACACTGCTCGAAGGCGGAACCACCCTTGTAATCGACGAACAGGAAAGTCAACCTGTCAGGCGAGACCGATTGAGCCATGCCGAGGACCCACGCCTGCAAAAACTCGGATTTGCCGGCGCCAGTGGTGCCGCCGACCAGCGCGTGCGGGCCATGCACGCGCAGGTCCAGCTGCATGGGTTCGCTCGCGCCCTGTCCAACGATCGCGGCCAGAGGAACGGCGGGGATCTTCTTGTGTGGGCGCCCGGGAGCGCGGTCGATGATCGAGTGCGAGGCCCTCCATCGTTCGATGAGCGCGTTGGGATCGTCCGCCAGTTCCTGGCCCGTCAGGTCCACGTAGGAGATCGAGCCGGGCAGGTCCGAGTCGTCGTCGACGGGGACGCCCGCGTCAAAGAGAGGCGAGAGTGCCCTGCCCAGGCAAGCCAACTCCTCGTCGGACACGCGGTCCACGGACACGTCCTGGAGCGCGCGCGAGGCCCGGACATCGCCGATGGACGCCTGAGCGCCATTGAAGGCGATGAACGAGCGGCACGCCGCCGGCAACTCGGCGAATGTCGGGGCGATCCACACGACATAGATTCCCCTGTCGGGGCCGAGCTCAGCAATGCGGTTCAGACGCGCTCGGTCCACCAGCACGTCGTCGACGAAGACGACCACCGCGGGAATGGGATTCGGATACTCCTTGGTTGAATCCTCGCCCGAGGCCTCCTCCTTCGGTGCGGAAGAAACGTCGGGGCCTCGGTCGCAGACCTCGCTGGGATCTCCTTTACTGCGTGCTTCGAGGAGTCCCTCAAGCTGCGAGAGCACAACCTTGCCCGAGGCGGAGTCGGAGGCCAGGTGGATGCCGGAGCCGAAGGGGGAGTGCGGGGAGGAGGAATGGGGAAGCCACTTCATCCACTCCCAGCCATCCACCCGTTCAGCGGAGGTCAGGCACGTGACGATGACCTCTGCGGGGGAGTATTGCGCCGCCAACTGCGCCGCAATCGCGCCGCGCGCCTGCCTGAGAATGTCAGCCGGGCCGCACAGGCCCAAGCCGCCGGAGGCCCGAAGATCCGCGACGAGGGGAACGTGTGCGACCCGGGAATACTCGTCAGCGAGCGCACGCACCCTGGCGATGGCCTCCGGAAGCCCAGAGCGCTGATCCGCCCCTTCGATGGTGACCCTCGCGATGTCCGTGCCCTGACCGAGCCGAAACTTGAGGAACTCCGGGTGTTCCGGCCGTCGCATCCACAACGAACCGTCGCGACGCAGGGCCCCCGCGATGACCTGGTCGATCGGAGGATACTGCGCGTGGCGTGATTCCACGTCCTCGCGTCGGCTCTCCTCCAGGTCCTGGTGCGTGATGCGCAGGGCATCCTCGAAGCGTCCCATGGCCTCGGCGAACTCGGTTTTCGCCTGTCTGCGCTGGTCCCACCACGAGCCGAGCATGATGACCGGGCTGAGGACGACGAACAACAGGCTCGTCAGCTGTCGGGTCATGAGGAACATGCTCACGCCCATGATCAGCGGCGCGATGAGGCCGATGATCGGGAAACGCGACGGCTTGGGGCGCGTTGGCGCTTCGGGGAGCTTGACGGTTCGAGCGCTCGTGTGAGGGATGACCTGGGGCGACCTGATGAACCCGATGTCGGTAGATTCCCCCGTCGACTCGGGCATCTTCGTCTGAACCAGTTGGATTTGCGTGTCCCCGAGGAGAATCACGTCTCCGGGGGTCACCGTGGCATGCTGAACGCGATGGTTACCGACGAGAACGCCGTTAGCGGAATTAAGGTCATGAATCTCGATACAGGAGCCGACGGTAATACGCGCGTGAGTCTTTGACACTCGACGATCGTTGAGCATCACCGTACAGGAGGGCGCGCGGCCCACGGTGGTGCCGCCGAAGTACAAGGGCACGCACATGCCCCTGTCGTTGCCATCCACGACGCGCAGCTCGCCGGCGACGCCGCCCGCTGTGATCGCGTCCTTCGTCGACACGATGTCGACGAGAGACCCCGATTGAAGTCCCGTCTCGGTGACAAAAGCAGACGAGGGGAGAACCGAAGCGATGCGCCCGTCCGCAGGATCCAGAACACGAAGGGTCAGAGAATCCGGAGAAGCGAGCGTTCCCGCGCTCTTAGACGGCCCCGAGGACGCGAGGGCAGCCGCGACATCGCCGACAGTCGCAGTCGAGTCGGTGGTGACCAGCAGGTCGTTGTCACTGTGCCCGCGCCCGCGCAGCGTCAGTTTGATTTTCATCTCCGGTCCTTCCCGGTGGGCGCTTGAGGGGCGCGGTTACGTTGTTTCTCCTCGTCGAGAAGATGCAGGTCGGCGCTGGAGACCAGCCGCGCGGCGACCGCGTATTCGACCAGCCGGACGCGCCGGTGTGTCGCCAAGGACCCGGGCCGGCCTCGCATGCCGGGAACACCCATCCGATCGAGCTTGTCAGCGACGTTGTCGAGTTTTCGGTTGAAGCGAGTGATCGGCCACCCCAGCCTGGCCGCCGCCTCGACGTTACGCGGAATGTCGGTGGGACCCGACCCGGCCTGCGTCAGCCAGGGCTCGCACAGCGCCAGAATCAGCAGGTATTGTGACGGCGTGAAACGTGCTTCCCCGACGGTGACTTCGCCGGAGTCGACGGCCGGGGCGCTGTAGCTGCGGAACGTCGTCCCCTTCACGGTGATGGAGAACTCGTAGGTCGTGGGTCCGGCCGCGAACACGACGACGACCGAGTCGAACACAAGCGGGATACGGGCCCCGGGGCCGACCCGCGCCTGCATGGACCCGGATTCGTCGGCGACGGTGACCGCGATGCGCGACCCGACGTTATCCAGCCACCACATTCCGTCGTGACAGCTGATGCGCACGAGGCGCCGATGCAGGAACGGATTGTCGTCGATACACAGGTCTGCTTCGCGTCCGATCAGGAATTCCTGATCCGCGCGGATCGGGTAGATCTCGCCGCAGTAGTCGACAACCGCCGACTCCTCCACGATCGCCTCGTGCTCGTTGCCCGCGGCGCTCATGGTGTCTCCACGCATTCAATGGCCTCGTTGGACGAGCGCCCGTCCGAGTTACGCACGGCGACGGACAGGCACGTGCGCCCAGGCACGGCGGGCACGGTGACCGAGGTTTCCTTCGTCTGGCGTACCGCGTGCTCTTCCTTCGGGTCTTCGACGTGGTACAGGTACGTGGTTCCCGTCCCCGCCGCGTCCCACGTGAAGGTCACGCCGTCGGGGGTGAGCGTCCCCGACAGGCCGGTGATCGACGCGTTCGTGTTGGCCGAAGGGAGCCCGTCAAGCGGAGGAGCGTCGGCCGCGGACTGCGTGGGGGCCTTCGTGGTTCCCTCACCGCGCAGCACCGTCCACACGCCGAAGGCGATGCCGCCGAGGAGCGCAGCCACGAGCAAGAACCCCGCC
>ERZ773250.1373-NODE-1373-length-12146-cov-2.799438_pt1 | contig 12146 bp, 8 predicted proteins | sample MGYA00511258_ERZ773250 | MGnify/ENA primary metagenome ERZ773250 (study PRJEB29015, sample SAMEA2738164) | human oral metagenome | biome: human oral; feature: human-associated habitat; material: saliva | place: China | collected 2187 ... | reverse complement strand
TGAACGTCAGTTTGCCAAACATCAAGGAGATCCTATCGTAGTACTATTCTCAGATGGCACGAAACGAAATGGCATCCTTTTAAGCTCTGATCAAGAGAGTTTTGTACTACAATATGAGGAGATGATACCCTCTCCTGACGGCAGGCACAGCAAAAGGCGTTATGAACAACGAGAGTGCCGCATCCTCTACTCCGAGACCAAGAGTGTAAAATACAACTTCGACTAAGAAACGGCTTCCACGGAAGAGAAACGAAATAATACAACGGATACTAAACTATCACAGATATAGACCTATGGCTCAGAAACAAGCACATGCGAGCATGACCGAGACTCTGGCAGAGTTTAAGGAACTAAAAAACATCGACAAAGAGACCCTTATCAACGTGCTGAAAAGCGCATTTATGAGCGTTTTGTCTAAGATGTTTGGGACAGACGAGAACTTTACGATCATCGTAAGTCCTGAGATGGGAGATTTGGAAATCTGGCGTAATCGTATGGTCGTTGCCGATGGGAGCGTGCAAAATCCCAATTTGGAAATTAGTCTGAGCGACGCTTTACCGCTGGACCCTGATGCCGAGATTGGCAGCGAGGTTACAGACTCCATCAACTTTGCTTCCTTTGGTCGCCGTGCCATCCTTAACCTCCGCCAAGCCCTACAAGGCAAGGTGCTAGAGCTACAAAAAGAGAACCTATACAAGAAGTTCCAAGAGCGAGTTGGGCAGATGGTCTCTGCTGAGGTTTATCAGGTATGGAAGCGCGAGGCTCTACTTGTGGATGACGAGGGGAATGAATTGCTCCTCCCCAAATCGGAGCAAATCCCCGGGGACTACTTCCGAAAAGGAGAGAGCGTACATGCTGTAATCGACCACGTAGATTATGAAAACAACAACATCAAAATCTATGTATCACGCACCAGCCAAGAGTTTCTAAAGCGTCTCTTCGAACTCAATGTACCGGAGATTGGCGATGGACTTATCACGATTAAGCGAGTAGCTCGTATCCCGGGAGAGCGTGCTAAGATGGCAGTAGAGTCTTACGACGATCGTATTGACCCTGTAGGTGCTTGTGTGGGTATGAACGGGAGCCGTATCCGTGGTATCGTGCGTGAGCTAAAGGGTGAAAACATTGACGTAATGTCTTATACCACCAACTCAAGCCTCTTTGTGCAACGAGCTTTAAGCCCCGCAAAGGTGTCATCTATTGAGATCTTGCCCGAAGAGCTGAAGGCAGAAGTCTACCTCAGCCCCGAAGAAGTCCCCATGGCTATCGGTAAAAATGCCTCTAATATTAAGTTGGCATCAGCCCTAACGGGGTACAAGATTGAGGTATTCCGAGACATAGAAGAGAACGACGAAGAGGATATTTTCCTCAACGAGTTCAACGACGAAATCGAAGATTGGGTACTAGAAGTTCTCAAAAACATCGGGTGCAATACAGCCTTGAGCGTGCTACGCATCCCTCGTGCAGAACTAATCTCAAAAGCAGACCTGGAAGAGAGCACCGTAGATCATGTATTAGAAGTTCTATCTTCTGAGTTTGACCCTGAGGAGCTCGAGCGTATCGGCTTTACAGCCCCCGAAGCTACTGAAGAGGTAGAAACTGAGGAGGAAGCAAGTTCAGAAAGCAACGAACCCCTCCCCTCAGAAACCCCTGAGGCATAAGAGATAAAAGGTAAGAAACACCAATAAGCGAGATCAACTAGTAGGATATATATAGAGGATAGAGGAGAAATAAGAATGGAGATAAAACTTTCGGAAGTACAAAAAGAACTCAATATCGGGTTAGGGTCTCTCAGACCTTTTCTTGAGGAGCATGGTATTGCAACGGGTGCAACCCCCAATACACGTATTGATAAAAAAACAGCACAACTCATCATCGATGAGTTTCGTCCCAAGATAGGGAAAGAAGAAGGCGAGAAACTACTCGCTCTATTTGCTGCGGAGAAAAAGAAGGAGAGTAAACCAGACAAGCCCACCCCCTCTCAAGAGTCAGAAAAAGAACCAAAAGAAGAGATCTCCGAACCCTACTCTCCCACCAATGTGACGGAGCAAACACCTACACTGAAAATATTGGGTCACCTCGATAAAAGTGGCAAGGCCGTCATGAATGATAAGCCTATAGAGCTTGTTGTGGACTCCTCTACCCCCTCTACTTCCGAGACTTCAGATATCCCCACAGCACCTGTCAAGGCAAAAGAGACTAAGACGACCGCTTCCTCTACAAAGACAAGTAAGGAAAAGGAGGTAGAAGTCAAGGAGAAAGCTGCCCCCAAAAGCACGACTCCTAAAGAAACTCCCAAAGAAGAAACGAAAAAAGTCTCCACTCCCAATCCCTCCCAAAAAGAAGAAAAGACTTCTCCTAAACAGCACAAAGAGGAGAAAGAAGTAAAGAAAGGAACAGCGGCTTCGGTAGCTCCTAAGAGTGAGGATCCAGTCTCTCCCAAGGTAGAGGCTCCAGCTCAAGAGGTAGCACCTGCGGCTCCAAAGGGAGAAGAAAACCATGCCAATTCTGAGATCTATCGTCCTTCGGAACGCAAAGAGTTGGGTGTAACCGTCGTAGGGAAAATAGACTTAAACACCATCAATCCTCCCAAGAAAAGCGAAAAGGGAGAACGTAACAGAGGACGGAGAAAGCGTATCGGATCACAAGCTGTTGACGTAAAGAGTGAAGCAGCCAAGGGCATCGATCCCGTAAATCCCAATATCCGTCGCAATTCCGGTAACAATAAAAATGGAGGAGCTCCCCAAGGTTCTACCCCAAATAATCAGCGGAGACGCAACAAAAAGGAGAACAACAAACCGGTAGCTCCCAAGCAAGAAATCACAGAAGAAGATGTACAGAAGCAGGTAAAAGAAACACTTGCTCGTCTACAAGGCAAAAAGACTTCTTTTGAGAAGAAAGCGCGTATCCGCAAAGATCGTCGCGACGCAGCTCGCCAAGCTGCTGAGGAGGCTATAGAAGCCGGAGAAAGAGAAAGCCGTATCCTCAAACTCACAGAGTTTGTAACGGTAAGCGACTTGGCAAACATGATGGATGTACCCGTAAATGAGGTAATCGCCACTTGTATGAGTATTGATATGATGGTATCTATCAATATGCGTCTTGACGCAGAAACGATCAAACTCGTGGCAGAAGAATTTGGATTCGAGACTGAGTTTGTAAGTGCCGAAGTGGTAGAAGCCATCCAAGCAGACGAAGAAGAGGATAAGGAAGAAGACCTCGTTCCCCGTGCTCCTATCGTAACAGTAATGGGACACGTAGACCACGGTAAAACCTCTCTCCTCCGCAAAACAAACGTAATTGCCGGTGAGGCCGGGGGTATTACTCAGCACATTGGCTCTTACAATGTACAACTCCCCTCGGGACGTCGTATCACATTCCTAGATACGCCTGGTCACGAAGCCTTTACGGCCATGCGTGCTCGTGGTGCCCAAGCAACCGACATTGCTATCATCATCATCGCCTCAGACGACAAGGTGATGCCCCAAACCAAAGAGGCTATCAACCATGCGGCAGCAGCAGGAGTCCCCATCGTATTTGCCTTCAACAAGATTGATGTACAGGGGGCAGATCCGAATAAGATTCGTGAGCAACTTGCTGCTATGAACTACCTCGTAGAAGATTGGGGAGGTAAGTATCAGTGCCAAGAAATCTCTGCAAAAAAGGGTATCGGCGTCAATGAATTGCTCGAAAAGGTACTGCTCGAAGCCGATATGCTCGACCTAAAGGCCAATCCGAACCGCCGCGCCCAAGGGCTTATCATTGAGTCTTCTCTAGACAAGGGACGTGGCTATGTTTCCAATATCTTGGTACACAATGGAACTCTACATGTAGGGGATATCATCCTCGCCGGTAAGTATTATGGCCGTGTAAAAGCCATGTTCAACGAGCGCAATCAATCCCTCAAAGCAACCGGAGCCGGGCCATCAGTCCCCGCCACCATCCTTGGGTTCAATGGTGCTCCTTCTGCAGGAGATACCTTCAATGTACTAGAGAGCGAACAAGAGGCTCGCGACATTGCTACACGCCGTACGCAACTACAGAGAGAACAGGGCTTCCGAACTCAGAAGATGCTCTCCTTGGACGAAATTGGACGACGCATTGCCATCGGCAACTTCCAAGAGCTCAACCTTATTATTAAGGGGGATATGGACGGATCTGTGGAAGCTCTATCGGCAGAGATCGAAAAGCTATCAACAGAAGAGATTGGGGTTAATGTAATCCATAGAGGTGTAGGACAAATCTCAGAGTCGGACGTTGTGCTCGCAGAAGCATCACAGGCCGTTATCATTGGATTCCAAGTACGCCCCAGTGCCATAGCTCGTAAAAATGCAGAGCAACAGGGGGTAGAAATACGTACCTACTCTATTATTTACGATGCAATTGCAGATGTAAAGAGCGCGATGGAAGGGATGCTATCTCCCGAGATCAAGGAGGTGGTTACCGCATCACTCGACGTACAGCAAACCTTTACGATAGGCAAAGTGGGTACGATTGCAGGGTGTCTTGTAAAAGAAGGAAAGATCAAACGCACAGACAAGGTTCGTGTAATCCGCGATGGTATTGTGATACATTCCGGAGAACTTGAGTCCCTCAAGCGTTTCAAAGACGATGTAAAGGAAGTGGCTCTTGGGCTCGATTGTGGACTCAATATCAAGGGCTTCAACGACCTTCACGAGGGAGATGTTATCGAATCGTACGAAGAGATCGAAGTAAAGAAAACACTCTAAGATGGATCGCAAAATTCCCCTCATGTCTACCACGAGGGGAATTGACAAAAGTATTCTCCACATATATGAATAATAAAAGGAGTTACTGAGGTACTTATTCGCACACGTACGGAAATAGGTATCCCTAGCAACTCTTTTTATTGTTTGTCATAGCTTGGGAATTAGCCGATAGATAAGAAGAAATGAACTGGTTAGATATTGCTATTATCGTTATCGTTGGGCTATCTCTCTTCAAGGGATTCTCCAAAGGGCTCATACATCAGGCTGCTTTTTTCGTGGCTATTGTGGTTGGGATTGCAGTTTCTGGAGTGGTAGCGGATTGGCTAGGCGGCGCACTCTCTTTTTTGCTCAAGCTAAGTGATAAGATAGCGAACTCAGTAGCTATTGCCCTATCCTTCCTGCTTATCTTGGGAGCTGTATATCTAGCGAGTAAGATTATAACAAAAATCCTCAATGCTACCCCCCTAGGGATATTCAACAAGTTGCTGGGAGGCTTAGTAGGTGGGCTTATATCTCTCGCCATACTTGGCTATATTTTTGTTTTTGTGGACTCTATATTTATTCCGGCTGCCACCCTTACAAAAAAGCTCAGCAGTACCCTTGAGTCTACCACCCGACCCAAAGAAGAAAGAAAAGCCCCTAAGGAGGAAAAAGATATTCGTAAAGAGTCTGCACTATACTACCCCGTAAAGAACTTTGTGCCAACTATTTTAGCTCCTCGCCTGTTGGATAAAGAGAATGATTTGGTAGAACAGACTTCTAAAGAGAAAGAAGAAAAATAAATGAAAGATAGCACTCACCCTCAACCCTCTTCTCAAGGAGAACCCAAAGAAGACATACTACAAGAGGTAACGCAGGGAGACTATAAATATGGATTCGAAACGAAGATCTCCACTGAGACCATAGAACGTGGGCTCAGCGAGGAGGTAGTACGTTTGATTTCGAAGAAAAAGGAAGAGCCCGAGTGGCTTCTCGACTTCCGTCTCAAAGCTTACCAGCATTGGCTCACACTAAAGCAACCCAAGTGGGCACATCTCCACATCCCTCCCATTGACTATCAAGACATAATCTACTACGCAGCTCCCAAGCAAAAAGTCTCTAATGGTACGCCCGGAGAGATTGATCCGGAGCTGATGGAGACGTTCGACAAGCTGGGGATTCCCCTACACGAGCGACAGATATTAGCAGGGAATACGGCTGTAGATGCTGTAATGGATAGTGTCTCCGTAAAAACCACATTCAGGGAGAAGCTTTCTGCTTTAGGGATCGTATTTTGCTCTTTCAGCGAAGCAGTAAAAGAGCATCCCGAGCTAGTAAAGAAATATCTTGGCAAGGTAGTGAATTATAGAGATAACTACTTTGCAGCACTCAACTCCGCCGTCTTTAGTGATGGTTCGTTTGCTTATATCCCCAAGGGTGTGCGATGCCCTATGGAGCTATCCACCTACTTCCGCATAAACGCTCGTAACACGGGGCAATTCGAGAGAACTCTCATTGTCGCAGACGATGATGCCTATGTTAGTTACCTCGAGGGGTGTACAGCTCCCATGCGTGACGAGAATCAATTACACGCTGCCATCGTAGAGATTATTGCAGAGGAGAATGCGGAGGTCAAATACTCCACCGTGCAAAATTGGTATCCGGGCGACAAAAATGGCAAAGGCGGGATATACAACTTCGTAACCAAGCGAGGACTTTGCCGTGGTAATAACTCAAAAATCTCTTGGACCCAAGTAGAGACAGGCTCTGCCATTACCTGGAAATATCCGAGTTGTCTCCTTGTGGGGGATAACTCTGTAGGCGAGTTTTATTCGGTAGCAGTAACCAACAACTACCAACAAGCCGATACGGGAACAAAGATGATCCATATAGGGAAAAATACGCGTAGCACCATTGTTTCTAAAGGAATCTCGGCAGGCTCCAGCCACAATAGCTACAGAGGGCTGGTAAAGATATCTGCGAGTGCAGAGGGTAGTCGCAACCACTCGCAATGCGATAGCCTTTTACTGAGCGACCATTGTGGTGCACATACATTCCCCTATGCCGAGGTACTCAACGATACCGCAATCATAGAACACGAGGCTACGACCTCCAAAATAAACGAAGATCAGCTTTTCTACTGCCAACAGCGAGGTATTACCACCGAAGAAGCAGTAGGCTTAATTGTAAACGGCTATGCCCGGGAGGTAATGAATAAGCTCCCCATGGAATTTGCCGTAGAGGCACAAAAACTACTGAGTGTAACCCTAGAGGGATCGGTAGGTTAAGTGCAGAAGAAGTAAGATCTAGCAATAACTAAGACTTTTAGAAGATGAGCAAGAAGCTATTAGAGATAAAGAACCTCCACGCCTCTATCAACGGAAAGGAGATACTAAAGGGCATTAACCTATCGATTAACGAAGGCGAAATCCATGCTATCATGGGACCCAATGGGAGCGGAAAGAGTACCCTCTCTTCCGTACTTGTAGGGAATCCTGCTTTTGAGGTCACCGAAGGAGAGGTTACATTTCGAGGTGAAAACATTCTGCCTTTGAGCCCGGAAGAGCGTTCTCACCGTGGGCTGTTCCTAAGTTTCCAATACCCTGTGGAGATCCCGGGCGTGAGTATGGCCAACTTTATGAAAGCGGCCATTAACGAGAAACGCAAGTCGCAGGGACTTCCTCCTATGCCTGCTGCGGAATTCCTCAAACTGATGAAAGAGAAACGAGAATTCGTACAATTGGAGAGCAAACTTTCCAATCGTTCGGTAAACGAAGGGTTCTCGGGAGGAGAAAAAAAGCGGAACGAAATATTCCAAATGGCCATGCTAGAGCCTCGTCTCTCCATCCTAGACGAGACGGATAGTGGTCTTGATATCGACGCTCTGCGCATTGTTGCAGAGGGGGTAAACAAGCTGCATACTCCGGAAACAAGCTCTATTGTGATCACCCACTATCAACGTTTGCTCGACTATATTAAGCCTCAATTTGTACACGTACTCTACAACGGACGCATCGTAAAAGACGGAGGTTCTGAACTTGCTCTAGAGCTAGAAAAACGTGGCTACGACTGGATTAAGGAACAACATTCTCTCTGATTACCCTCAATATGGAAAGCATTGCAAAAACCTATCTCGACCTCTTCGATGAGAATAGGAAAGCCATAGAAAAGGGATCTTTTCCGCTGATGAATAATGCCCGAGAGGGGGCTAGAGAGGATTACAGCGCACACGGACTTCCCTCTCTGCGCAGCGAAAACTACAATCGTACGGATATTCACGACCTATTCAGTCTCGATTACGGTGTAAATATCAACGGAGTACAATTCCCTCTCCACGATACCAAAGGATTCTCTTGCGATGTAGAGGATATGCCCTATATGCAGGGGATAATCCTAAACGAACGCTTTGATAGGAATCTTTCGCAAGGCTTGGAGCAACTCCCTACCGGGGTATACATCGGAAGCCTTAGAGCCTTCCTCACGGAGCATCCGGAGCGAGAGCCCCAGTTCGCTAAGATATACGGCAGATACGCAGAGACGGATATTGACGGCATTGTCGCTCTCAATACCATGTTTGCCCAAGATGCCGTGTTACTCTTTGTACCCAAGGGGGTAAAGGTAACCGAGCCACTACGACTTATCCAATTGGTGCGTGCGGATGTACCTATGCTCCTCTTCCGTAGAGTTCTTATCGTACTTGAGGAAGAATCGGCAATTGAAGTGCTGGTCTGCAACCACACATTAGACAAACATGATTTCCTAGTAGATCAAGTGATAGAGGTGCATGTTGCAGAGAACGCTCAACTCAAACTCTACGACGTAGAGGAGTCTAGCAGCCGGATGCGACACCTCTCCACTCTTTGTTTGCGCCAATACGAATCAAGCAAAGTACTGATCAACGGACTAACGCTCAACAATGGCATTACAAGGAACTCATACTGGACGCGCTTTATGGGGCCTCATGCCGAGCTTACTCTCGCAGGGCTAGCCATTGGCACTCAAGCACAGCACGTAGACAACTTCACCTATATAAGCCATATATTCCCCGAATGCAAGACCCACGAATTATTCAAGTACATAATGGATGACGAAGCGGTTGGTGCTTTCGCCGGACGTATCTTTGTGTCAGCCCAAGCTCAAAAGACCGATGCTCAGCAGAGCAATCGCAATTTGTTACTCTCGCCCAATGCTCGCGTCTACTCCAAGCCTCAACTTGAGATTTATGCGGATGATGTAAAGTGTAGCCATGGTATGACTACAGGGCAACTCGACGAGGAAGCTCTCTTCTACATGCAACAACGCGGTGTCTCCAAAGACGAAGCTCGCACCCTCCTCAGCATTGCGTTTACCGACGATGTAGTCAGACTCATTGAGCTTGAGCCCCTTCGTGCCTCTATCGTAGACGTTATATCCTCTCGCTTTAATAACCAGGAGATACGCCACTGCAATAAGTGTGGTAAAGTCTGCTTCTAGGGTGCTTGTAAGCGATATACTAAACCATCTATAAGGAGTATCGCAGGGGAGTTGGGCAATCCTCACACTCCCCTGCGATACTCCCTTTTGTACCTATCCGAGATGATCACTTTCCCCAATGCCAAACTCAATCTAGGTCTTCGTATTCTAAGAAAACGGGCCGACGGCCACCATTTACTAGAGACGATATTTTTACCTATCACCCTAACCGATGCCCTAGAGATAGTGCCTCAAAAGGGAGTGTTGGAGGATACTTGGCGGCAAAGTGGCATCACCATTGACGGCGCCGTAGAGAGTAATACGGTAATTCGTACAATACAAATGATACGAGAGGAGATCGCTATCCCCCCTCTGGAGGTCGAACTACTCAAAAAAATCCCCTTTGGAGCCGGGCTTGGCGGGGGGGCTGCAGATGCTGCTTTTGCTCTGAAAATGCTCAATCAGCGGTTTTCTCTAAATTTATCGGAAGAAGAAATGGCACGAAAAATGGCGCGAATAGGAGCCGACTGCCCCTTCTTCATCTATAATAAACCCATGCTAGCTACAGGGATAGGTGAGGTACTAACCCCCATTGAGATACCCCACGAACTACAACAAGCGAGTGTGGTGCTCATCAAGCCTAGCCTTTCGATCTCAACCAAAGAGGCGTATGCTCAGATTACCTGCCACCCTGAGGCGGAGGGCTCTCTCCCATCCTTACTTCAAAAGTCCCTTGATCAGTGGCAAGATCTCTTCATCAACGATTTTGAGGCATCACTCTTCGGTCGCTATCCCATTCTCCCCAAAATCAAAGAATCCTTATGTAAAGCTGGAGCTTTCTACACGGCTATGACCGGCTCCGGATCTGCTATTTATGGCTTATTCCACACCCCCATTGCCATAGATCATCTGCAATCAATCTACCCCGATAGCTTCGTATGGCAAGGCAATATAGCCTAACGGACTTCCTCCCCACCTCTAAGAAAGAAATGGACGCCCGTGGCTGGGACGAGGCGGACGTTATCTTATTTAGTGGCGATGCCTATGTGGATCATCCCTCCTTTGGGGCGGCCGTGGTAGGACGCTTCCTAGAGAGCCATGGTCTGCGTGTTGCCATTGTACCCCAACCCAACTGGCGAGACGATCTGAGGGACTTCCGCAAATTGGGTAAACCTCGACTCTTCTTTGGAGTTTCCCCGGGGGCTATGGACTCCATGGTAAACAAGTACACTGCTGCCCGAAGGCTGAGGAGTGAAGATGCCTATACTCCTGATAAGCGCATAGACATGCGCCCGGAGTATCCCTCCATCGTATATAGTCGCATCCTCAAAAGTATATACCCCGACGTCCCCATTATCCTAGGAGGGATCGAAGCCTCTCTTAGGCGATTGGTGCACTACGACTATTGGCAAAATAAACTCTTGCCGGGAATGTCCATCCTAAGCCCTGCAGACCTGATCATCTACGGGATGGGAGAGCTACCACTGGCAGAGGTGGTGGAAAGACTCAAAGCCGGAGCTGATATTGCCGAACTGCGCAAAATACTCCAAACCACCTACGCCGTAGACGCTCAAGACTTCCAGCCCCAAGAGGGCGACCTCCGTCTTTTTAGTTACGAGGAGTGCCTAAAGGACAAGAAGAAACAGGCAATGAACTTCAAGCATATAGAGGAAGAGAGCAATAAATTCCATGCAAGTCGCATCGTACAACCCTGCGGCGATCGGGTTATTGTTGTGAATCCGCCCTTCCCCCCTATGACTACCGGACAAATCGATGCCTCCTTCGATCTCCCCTACACTCGCCTCCCCCACCCTCGCTACAAGGGTAAGACCATCACAGCCTATGAGATGATTAAGCACTCAGTGAATCTGCACAGAGGATGCTTTGGGGGGTGTGCCTTCTGTACCATCTCTGCCCATCAAGGCAAGTTCGTAGCCTCCCGAAGCGAAGCCTCTGTACTCAAAGAGGTAGCAGCCATTACGGAGATGGACGACTTCAAAGGCTACCTAAGTGACGTAGGAGGTCCCTCCGCCAACATGTATAGAATGGAGGGGGTCAATCGGGAGTTGTGCGCACGTTGTGTACGCCCGTCCTGTATCTTCCCTGCCATATGCCCCAATCTCAACGCCAATCACAAGCCCTTAAATGATCTATTAGACAAGGTGGACAAAATCCCCGGGATCAAGAAGAGTTTTATTGGTAGTGGGGTGCGTTACGACCTATTGCTCGAAGAGTACAAAAATCCCGAAGACCAGCGCGAAGCCAAGCGATACACCGAGTCGCTTATAGCCCACCATACCTCGGGACGACTAAAAGTAGCTCCGGAACACACCTCTCCCAACGTACTGAAAATCATGCGAAAGCCCCCATTTTCTCTATTTGAGCGCTTTACTCGCATTTTTGATGAGGTAAACAAAAAGTACGGACTCAAACAGCAACTGATTCCCTACTTCATATCCTCACACCCCAATTCTCACGAAGTGGATATGGCAGAATTAGCCGTGCTAACCAAGCGGCTTAACTTCCATCTTGAGCAAGTACAGGACTTCACTCCTACTCCCATGACCCTTGCCACTGAGATTTATTACACGGGATACCATCCTTATACACTAGAAAAACTCTACTGCGCCATCTCTCCCGAGGAGAAAAGGAAGCAAAGACGGTACTTCTTTTGGTACAAACCCGAGGAGCGACGCGAACTTATACAAGCATTGCAATCCCTGCATAGACCCGACCTCATAGAAGCACTCTTTGGTCAGTATGTTGCTCGTCAACCCGAATCTTCTAAAAAGAAGAATCCGCGACAAAGCTCGGAACAGCACAGCTCTCATACGCGCTCGTCCAAAAACAAGTCCTCGAAAACAAATTTCTCCAAAAGGCGTTAAACAGCCCTCCCCTAGAGAAAAAATAATGCCGATAGGTTGCTGAAGAAAAAAACTCAGCCTCCTCATGAATCTTTGTAGGGTGAAATCTGCCCAGGAATCA
>ERZ773250.1363-NODE-1363-length-12181-cov-3.429325_pt1 | contig 12181 bp, 8 predicted proteins | sample MGYA00511258_ERZ773250 | MGnify/ENA primary metagenome ERZ773250 (study PRJEB29015, sample SAMEA2738164) | human oral metagenome | biome: human oral; feature: human-associated habitat; material: saliva | place: China | collected 2187 ... | reverse complement strand
GAAGCGTTGTCCTCCATATACATTCCCTTCGTACCCTGCACAGTAAATCCTCTGGAATAGTAGCGCGGTAACGTGGTATCTAAAGTGAGAAGAATACTCTCTCCGTTACTGCACTTAATGATGGTATTGACTACATCGCCCTGCTGAAAAACGGTATCCAGGAGCGCCCGGTCATCCGGCTTCTTCTCCTGAATATAGGCGTGCAACCCCGCTGCCTTGGATGCCATCGAAGTGAGCGTGAGCATTCGATTTCCTCTGTTCAGATGAAGAATCCTGGCTATCGGGCCGAGCTCGTGGGTCGGATAATTCTCCGTATTCCGATGGATATAGTTATCAAGGCGATAGTGCCGCTTCTCTCGCCCGAAGGAAACCTCTTCTCTCAGGTCATGGCGGTAACCTCCCTCACAGTGCACGATTTCCCCGAGTACCCCGGCTTCCGCCATGTGGTAAACCATCATCTCATCTCTTCCGTAGACGCAGTTTTCCATAAACATAATCGGCGTCTTCGTCTCCTCATAGCAGTCCACGAGTTTCCAGCACTCGGAAATCGAATATGCACCGCCGACTTCGGATGCTACCGCCTTTCCTGCGCGCATCGCGTCCATGGCAATGGCACTGTGCGTCTCCCAGGAAGCACAAATCAGCACGGCATCGAGTTCTTCCATCTGAAGCATCTCTTTATAGTCGGAAAATGTCATGGGTCTCACTCTGCCCATCTCTTCCAGCGCCTTTGCCGTCTCTTCTCTTCTGTCCTCATAAACATCACAGAGCGCGATAAATTCTACATCCGGATGTTCCGAATACACATATTTGACCAGTTCAGACCCTCTTTGTCCAAGGCCGATGACGCCAAGATGAATCTTCCTTCCCATAGCTTCTCCTTTCCCTTCATGCAAGCTTTGATTCTAGCATACTTCCAAAAATTTCGCACTTCCGATTCTTTTAAAATATTTTCTTTGCAAAGATTTCGGAAATTAAGCTTTTTCTCCAAATTGTAGGATTTTCTCCCGGCGAATGCGGGTTTTCCAAAATGAAGTATTTTGTTGAAGGAAGCGCGCGGACACGCATAAAAACACCGTGGGAGGCACTGTTTTAAAGAACAGCACCTCCCACGGCATATAAAAGGATGTATTGATTATGAGAAAACTTGTTTTATGACCTATCTTGTTTTACGACAAATCTTGTTTTGCGCCTTGTTCTGCGCCCTGTTTTTGTGTCTCTTCTACCCGTTACGGAAGAAGATAGCTTGTGATTGCATTCTCTGCATAAGGGAGGAGACGATAGCTGTTGTACACTGTAGAGGATACCGAATTACTCGATCCCGGGTTCAATACAACTTTTCCGTTTTTCTCCGAAACTTCATATCGTGTTACGCCTTTTGTACGGTCGTTCGGCTCTGTGAGATAGAGTGCGGTGAGCTTCCCGACCCTCGTCCACTCTGCACCGAGAACCAGTGCCGGAGACTTTCTCCCCCCGGAGAATCCACTTTGTTCCAGGATGAACGGTTCATTGTTTTCGATTCTTTCTTCCGTCCAGGAGGAAAAACTCTCCAAATCCGTGCATTCTCTCCGATCCAGCAGCGCTTCATTCCGGTAATTTTCCGGAATGCTTCCGGAGGACGCTACCGCAGCGGAAGCAGTTCCGGGAAGCACGGACGCGCTGGCTACGGAAGACGCGCTATGAGTAGATGCCGCTGTAGTGGAAGGCAGAACCGATGCACTGGCTACTGACGCGGCTGATGGCGCAGTACTTCCGCTTACCCCGCTTGCTCTCTGGTAGAGTGCGTAGACGGATTCCTGCCCGCCTGCTGCCTTTTCACGAAGGAGGTCGCTCAGCTTATGTACTTTTCCGAAGATGCGAAGGCTTGCGTCCGGCTGATTCTGTACAATCTCTCTTATCTCCGCTTCGTGTGCGCTGAGATAGTAATCCAGAAGATCCCGCTCCACCGCATAATAGGAAAGGGAGGCAATATAATGCTTCTCTCCGGACATACTTTCTACCTGCTCCGGCACATTTTCCCGGTCAAGGATACCGCGTCCCGCTTCATACGGTTTAAAGCCGTAACTGTAGGTTTTCTCCCCTATAATAAGCCTCTTCGTTAAGAAATCACTCTCCTGTAACTGTACGCCTTCGATAAAATGAGACTCTCTTGCTTCTTCCCTTCTCTTTTTCTCTAAGGCAGCTCTCTCCTTCTCTTCTCTTTCTCTCTTTTCTCGCTCCTGTTTCTGAAGTTCCGCCTTCTGCTTCGCTTCTTCCGCATCTTTTTTCTGTTTCTCGAGCGCCGCTCTTTCCTCTATCTCCACTTTTCGTCTTAACTCATTCTGTTCATGGAAAATACGAAGTTCCTCTGCCGAGGAAAAGAGTTTGCTTGGGGACGACTGATATGTAGTTTGCCAGGAAGAGGAACTGCTGCCTGCACTTCCTCTGCTATAACTGCCGCTGCCTACACTGCTGCTGGAACCGCCTCCTGAACCGCCGGAGCCCCCTGCTGCGCGGAATCTGCCACTACCGGAGCCGCCGCCCGAGCCGCCGGAGGAGGCAAGTGGCTTAATAAGAGAGTCGGTCTTTCCTGCCTGAGCGGCTTCTTCCGCTACTTTTCTCTCTTTCTCCGCCGCTTTCTCCTTCTCCACCGTACTCTTCACACCGAGTTCCGGCTTATAAACGGATTCTCCCTTTTCATTTGCCCATTTTCCGCCGGCAGAAACAAAGTAGCCATCCGGCGTCTTCTCATTCTCCGCCATCTTTCCGGTCGTAGCATCAAAGTAGTAGCAGTAGCCGTCAATCCACTGCCAGCCTTCTGCAAGTTTTCCGAGGGACGCCTCCTTCGTATCCAGGAAATACCACTTTCCCTCCATCTGTACCCAGCCTGTTGCAAGAGTTCCTTTTACCGGGTCAATATAATATTTCTTTCCTTTATCTTCTATCCAGCCTGTTTTCTTCTCGCCATTTTCCCCGACAAACAACCAGTTTTCACCGCTCTGCACCCATTTTCCGCCGGCATGCTGTTCTTCCGCACGTACAAGAAGCGGAGATAGTGCCGTAAGCGCAATAATGCTGAAGGGAATGATCCCCTTCCTTCCGAATTTCTTCATTTTTCCTCCTTCTCCAAAGAATCCACAAACTTCTTCCGAAGTACTATTAAGAATTTCGGCGTTTTTGCAAATAAGATTATAAAATTTACGTAAATTAATCTGGAAATATCTTCACAGAACCCGGATTATTTTTTCCTTTTAAACAAAATGGAAGAAATGGAGAGCATTTTATAACAAAAAAAGAGCTATAAAACGCTCTTGTGGACACACACTCTTACAAACTGACCGCTCGCAAGAGAAAATGCGCTTTCACAAAATCGATTTTATAGCTCTTTTCTATCGTTACACTTTAATCATGCTTATGCAGGAATTTCAGAAGAACCTCTTTGTACTTCTGCTCCTCATCTGCAAAGCACATGTGACGGGAATACGGGAAAAGCTCCCACTCCGCATCCGGAATGGCATCATACATTAATTTTGCGATGTACGGAGAGCAGAGATCCTCCTCACCGTCGCAAATCAAAGTAGGATAAGCAAAATGATGCAACTTCTCCATGTAGTCATAGTCACGAAGACTTCCTGTCGGTGTGAACTCATTGGGTCCCCATCCGGCTACATACGCCTCTCCTCCGGCACGCTTCTTTCTTCTCAAGCACTCCGGATCCTTCTCGGTGAAAGGCCCTGCACAGTAACGCTCCATAAAAGCGGTAATCGCTTCCAGGTAATCCTCCGCATCATAATTGCCGGTTTCTTCCGCTCTCTTGATGGCCTCCTGTTGCTCCTTCGGCATATAGCCGACACGACGCTTCTGCTCACTTTCCCAGATTGCATTGTAGGGAAGTGTACTGGAAAGTACTACGGACTTAATGCCTTTCGGTGCGTAGTCGCAACCATAGATAATGGCAAGCATACCGCCCCAGGACTGTCCAAGAAGGTGTACCTCGTCCAGGTGAAGGTGCTTACGAAGGGCGATCAGCTCATTTACCCAGGTTTCCTTCGTCCAAAGCTCCGGATGTCCATCTACATAGGAATTTCCGCAACCGATCTGGTCATACATGATAATCTGTCTGTCATCCCGGTCTGCTAAATCGTCCAGGATTTCAAAATAGTTATGCGTTGACCCCGGTCCTCCATGCAGAAGAAGAAGCGGTGCTTTCTTCGGATTTGCCTCTCCCACAATTCGATAATACGTTTCATAGCCCAAATAGGGCATGGTACCTTCTACAATTTTAGCCATCTTTCCCCCCTCATAAATTCAACTCTTCTAGCTTTACTCAGCCTTCTCGATTGTGCCGTCTTTCTTTACAACAAGAAGGTCTTTGGTGTAGTGATTCAGTACCTTGCAACCGTCCTCCGTAATGATGACAAGATCCTCTACACGAACACCGATGTTCTCTTCCGGAATATAGATTCCCGGCTCAACGGAGAAGCACTGTCCAACCTCGATGATTTCTTCATTTACAGAGGAAACATCGCCGACCTCATGGTCTTCAATGCCGGCAGAATGTCCTGTTCTGTGTGTGAAGTACTTTCCGAAGCCCTTCTCCTCGATGTAGTTTCTGCAAGCTAAATCGACATCACACATCCGATTGCCCGGCTTTGCCATGGCAATTCCGCGAAGGTTCGCATCCCGAACAATCTGATAAATCTCTTTATGCCGCGGACTTACCTCTTCAATAAATACGGTTCTTGTCATGTCGGAAATATAATCGTCCAGCACGCCGCCGATATCCAGAATGACGCAATCGCCCTTCTTTCCTTTCGAGTTGTCCGTTACGTGATGCGGGTCGGCAGCACCGTGGCCATACGCGGTAATCGGATCAAAGGAAACGCCGGATGCGCCGTGCTTCTTGTACAGCTCTCTGGTGAGATGATTCAACTCCTTCTCCGTATAGCCCTTTACTACATTCGGAATCAGGTCCGCCATTACTTTATCGTTCAAAAGGGAGGAAGCAATAAGCTTTTCCTGCTCTTCTTTACTCTTAATCTGTCTTACCTTGTCCACGATGACAGAACCGTTCACATAGGAGGAAGCGCCGTGCATCTCCTGAAGGTGAAGTAAGAAACGGGACGGCCAGGTCTTATCCACGCCGAGCGGTGCATTCTTGTCAATTACTTTCGAAAGAATCGCTACGGCATCATCGATATCATCAAAATACTGAATCTCTACGCCGAGATCCTCCTCAATCGGGAACAGACGGTTCACGAACAACTCTTCCTTGCCTTTTGTGCTGATGTAAAGCGCAAGCATTCTTTCTCCCGGGAAAATCCAACGTCCGGTCAAGTAGAAAATTGCGGGTGGATCCGTAATCAGCATCTGGGGAAGATTCTGCTCTTCCATCTTCTTGTAAATTCGGTTTAGTTTCTCTCTGTCCATCTTAATATCTCCCTTCTTTAACGCTGTACTCTACCGGAGCTGTCTCCTCCGGCAAGCTTCTCCACTTCGGGGACGCTAACCATATTATAGTCCCCTTCGATACTATGTTTCAAGGCTGAAGCTGCAACTGCAAACTCCAAAGCGGTTCTGCTGTCGTCTCCCTTCAATAGGGAGTAAATCAGACCGGCAGCAAAACTGTCACCTCCACCGATACGGTCCACTATATGTACAGGGTAAACCTTTGAGAACAGGCATTCTTTCCCGTCATAAAGGAGTCCCGACCAGTTATTATCCGATGCGGTCTTACTTTCTCTCAAGGTGATGGCCACCTCGGAGAAATGGAACTGCTCCGCAAGCTTCTTCGCTACCTCTTCGTAGCCCTCTTTGTTCAGCTTTCCGGTCGATACATCCGTCTTCTCCGCCGCAATACCGAAGACGGTCTTCGCATCCTCTTCGTTTACGATGATCATATCGATGTACGCACTGAGCTTCACCATCGCTTCTCTTGCCGCTTCCTTCGACCAGAGCTTACTGCGGTAATTGACATCGCAGGAAACCTTCACGCCGAGACGTTTTGCCGTGCGACACGCCTCTTCACAAATCTCCAGCACATTCGCAGAAAGCGCCGGAGTGATTCCGGTAAAATGGAACCAGTCCGCGCCCCGGAGGATCTCCTCCCAGTCAAAATCACTCTTCACCGCTTCGGAAATCGCGGAATGGGCTCTGTCATAGGTACAAATACTCGGGCGCTGTGAAGCCCCCTTCTCATTGAAGTAAATTCCGACGCGATTGCCTCCGCGCACAATCTTCGTCGTATCCACCCCATATCTTCTTAAAGAATTAATGGCAGCCTGTCCCACCATGTGCGTCGGAAGCTTCGTGATATAAGAAACATCGACGCCGAAATTGGCAAGGGAAACGGCGACATTTGCCTCCGCTCCGCCGAAAGTAAACTGCACTCTTTCCGCCTGAATAAAGCGCTCATAATTGTAAGGCTGCAAGCGCAGCATAATTTCTCCAAAACTGACAACTTTCGCCAAAATACACCTCCAAGCTGTTCTATACCGTTCCTCTTCGTGCTTCTCTGATAATCTTCACGGATTCTTCGCAAAGTCTTGTGATCTCCTCCCAGGCACCTTCTTCAATCAGCTTGTCCTTCACCATGTAACTGCCGCCGCAAGCCGCTATAAGAGGAGACGCCATATATTCTCCGAGATTCTTCAGAGAAATTCCTCCGGTCGGCATAATCTTAAACATGGGGAAGGGCCCGGAAAGCGCCTTAATCATCGGAATCCCGCCCAGTTGCTCTGCCGGGAAGAACTTCAACACCTTCAGATCATACTTCAAAGCCTTATGATAATCACTGGCGCTGCTTGCCCCGGGAAAAATGGGGACGTTCCGCTCCTGTGCATACTGCACAAGTTCTTCATCAAAGCCGGGACACACGATGAATTCCGCACCGGCATCCACCGCGCGATCAATCTGCTCCTTTGTGGTCACGGTTCCTGCACCGAGAAGCATCTCCGGGAGAGCCGCGTGCATCAGGCGGAGCGCCGTATCCGCCCCTTCCGCACGGAAAGTGACCTCCCCAATCGGAATGCCGCCCTTACACAAACTCTTTCCCAAATTTACCGCATCTCTCTCCGGATGCTTCAACTTGATTACCGGTACGATTCCCACTTCACTGATTCTCTCTGCTATCCTGTCCACCAGTATCGCTCCTTTCCGCCATCCCGCTGACCGCTTTACTATCTCGGGACAGCAGGCATATTCTCTTTTCAATATTATTCTATTCTACCAAAATTTTCCTCTTTAACATAGGATAAAAACAAGAATATTCACAAAAATATTCTTACAAATACTCCCACTATCTACTTTTCGAGCAAATTCCTGTCGCTTTTCCCTTTTCCGGCTCCTATCCTTTTTATTTTTGATAAATTGGCGTATACTGTAACCTCGTTGGCTTTTTCCTGTCCTATATGATGTTGACGTTTCTTCGGAGCCATAGGACGAAAATGCGTCAGCCGTCTATAGAACAATGCCATTTTAGATAAAGACAAAGGAGTGCATAAAAATCATGAATTGGAAAAAGAGTATGGATTCGGAAATGATTTTCCCTATTGAAAAACAAGATAAAGGAAAGAATATCCTCTTCTTCTCCTTCCTCTTCCTTCTTGCTCTCTTCCTGCTGTTCCCCCTGAAAGGATATGCGGAAGAAAGTGCGGAGCATCACCTGAAAAGCTATTACAGCTTGTACTACAAGGGCGTCGGATTTCAGGAATACAGTAACGACGGGCAGAGGCAGGTACGGAATGACTCCTACCCCACGGCGATGAAAGTGCTTTTAAAGCATCAGCCGGAAGGGATGAGCGGTACAGTGCAATATCAGGCAAACCTCTCCGGTCTCGGCTGGTCCGCAGTACATGAGAACGGTCAAGTAGTAGGCGAAGGACAGGAGATGCCCATTGAAGGAATCCGCGTCTTCCTAAACGGGGCACTGAAAGAACAGTACGACGTCTACTATAAAACCTCTGTGCTCCATGAATGGCAGAACTGGGTAAAAAATGGAGAAGACAGTAACCCTGTCGGTGTCGGAAAGCATATCGACGGGATGATTGTTACCGTTGTGAAAAAAGGAGAAAGCCCGAAGGAAGACAGTGTTTCCCCTGTGACCGCCACCGCAGAGCAAGGTACTGTGGATCCTGCCCGCCCGATGGTTGCCCTGACCTTTGATGACGGCCCGGGTCTCTATGAAGACAGAATCCTTGCTTCTCTTCAGAAATATAACGGAAAAGCAACTTTCTTCTTCGTCGGAACGCAGGCAACAAAATTCCCGAATACCGTGAAGAAGCTTGCGGCTGCCGGTATGGAAATCGGAAACCACAGCTACAAACACGAAAATCTTCCGAAGCTCTCCCAGGGCGCAATCGTCGGTTCGATTTCCAAAACAAATGAAATTCTTCGGAATCTTTCAGGACAGTCCGTACATCTTGTCCGTCCGCCTTACGGGGCAACGGCAGGAAGTGTGAAGCCGGCTCTTGCGAGTCTCGGACAGCCTGCTATCCTCTGGAGCATCGATACACTGGATTGGAAGACCAAGAACGCCGACAATACGGTAAATGTTGTTCTTTCTCACGTGAAAGACGGAGACATCGTCCTCATGCATTCTATCTATAAGCAAAGCGCTTCCGCCGCCGAGCGAATCATTCCGGCTCTCCGGGAAAGGGGATATCAGCTGGTAACCGTATCGGAACTGGCTAAAGCACGAGGCGTTTCTATGGAAAGCGGAAAGACCTACAGCCAATTCCGTAAGAAGAAGTAGCTAAGAAGAAGGTTAAAATAAGAAGGTACAAAAAAAGGTATTCAGGCAAATTCCTGAATACCTTTTTTTATCCGTTCTTTTTTGTTATCCGTTCCTTTTTCTTCGGAACTTTTCCCTTTTCTCTTTTCTCTATTCCGCACATCTCCGATACTCGTCTCCGCCTTTTTCTTCGTCATAGAGGTGACAGTATACGATGTGCCCGTTTCCCATATCCTTCTTCTCGGGCGCTACCTTCTTGCAGATTCCCATGCATTCTTTACAACGGGTATGGAACTTACAGCCTTCCGGAGGATTTGCCGGAGAAGGAATGCTTCCTTCCAGAATGATTCGACTCATCTTAGCCTCCGGATCCGGAATCGGAATTGCGGAGAAGAGTGCCTTCGTATAGGGGTGAAGCGGATTGGCAAAGAGATCCTTGGTATCGCCGAACTCCACGATATTTCCCAAATACATAACACCTACCGTATCGGAAATATGTTCCACTACGGAAAGGTCGTGGGAGATAAAGAGATAAGTCAGCTTAAACTTCTCCTGTAAATCCTCCAGAAGGTTAATCACCTGTGCCTGAATGGATACGTCCAGTGCGGAAACCGGCTCATCGCAGACTACGAATTCCGGATTCAAAGCCAAAGCTCTTGCAATACAGATTCTCTGTCTCTGTCCGCCGGAGAACTCATGCGGATAGCGTCCTTTATGGAAGGGCTGAAGTCCACATTCATCCATAATCTTATCAATATAGTCTTCATATTCATTCATCGGAACGAGCTTATGTTCCTTTACCGCCTCTCCGATGATTTCTCCGACCGGAAGTCTGGGAGACAGTGAAGAGAACGGATCTTGGAAGATGATCTGCATCTTGGTACGCATCTCATTCATCTCATTCTTCGGAATATCGTAAACTTCTCTTCCGTTAAAGAGAACCTGCCCTGCTGTCTTTTCTCCGCCGAGACGTAAAATTGCTCTTCCGGTAGTTGTCTTTCCGCAACCGGACTCTCCAACGAGACCCATGGTCGTTCCTCTTTTGATATGGAAAGAGATTCCGTCAATTGCCTTTACCTGACCGACAACGGTATTGAAGAATCCGCCCTTAATCGGAAAATATTTTTTTAACCCGTTCACTTCCAAAATATTCTCTTCATTGTGAACAATAGGCGTGAAATCTTTCATTTCGCTTTTTTCCATCATTTCCTCGATTTCTTCTTTAAACTCTCTACAACTGGTTCTTTATGAAGCGTCTCAAAAATCGCTTTTCCCGACTTTAATCTTTCTGTGCTTCATCATAGAGATAACAGCTGACTCTGTGTGTTTCGGATAACCAAATCTCGCCCGGATATAATCCGTCGCAACAGGGCTTCCGCTTGTCACAACGATCTCGGAAATAGCAATAATTCGGCATATTAATCGGATTCGGCACCTTACCCGGAATGGAATAAAGCTTATCCACTTCTCTTCCTACTACCGGTTTGGAAGCCATAAGTCCGATAGTGTAGGGGTGAGCGGGATGGGCAAAGATTTCCTTTGCCGTTCCGGCCTCCACTACACGTCCGGAGTACATGACTACGACATAGTCTGCCATCTCCGCAATGACACCGAGGTCATGGGTAATCAGCATGATAGAAGAATTAATCTTATCCTTTAGTCCGCGTAAGAGATCCAAAATCTGTGCCTGAATGGTTACATCAAGCGCCGTAGTCGGCTCATCGGCAATGATGAGCTTCGGATTGCAGGCGAGTGCCATCGCAATCATAACACGCTGTCGCATACCGCCGGAGAGCTCGTGAGGATACATTTTATAGACACCCTCACTGTTTGCAATCCCAACCATCTCCAAGAGTTCTATGGTTCTCTTCTTAATTGCTTCCTTTGTTTTGTATTCATTCTCATGAAAGAGGAGAACCTCATCAACCTGATCTCCAATCCTGAAAACCGGATTCAAGGAAGTCATCGGCTCCTGGAAAATCATGGACATGAAGTTTCCGCGAAGATGCTGCATGATATGCTCGGGAGTCTTCGTAATTTCATAGACTTTTTCACCCGTATTCAACCGGATGGAGCCTTCCACAACCTGTCCCTGGGGACGCTGCAACAGTTGCATGAGAGAAAGGCTGGTTACGGACTTTCCGCAACCGGACTCTCCTACAACGCCGACCGTTTTCCCTAAAGGAACATCAAAGCTTACGGAATCCACACTCTTTACAGTTCCCGCATCGGTAAAGAAGAAGGTATGGAGGTTTTCAAACTCTACCGCATTGGCAGGATTCTTCATTTCCGTAAGATATTCACTTTCCGGAACATTTCTCCGTGTACGTTTCTTTTCCAGCTTGGATGTAATTGCTTTATTTTCTTTCGATATCCTCCGAGATTCTTTCGCGGAAAGATAACCGTCATTTCTTGCCATAGTTTTTCCTCGATTCTATCGTTTCATCTTCGGGTCAAAGGCATCTCTTAAGCCATCGCCCACCAAGTTGAATGCAAGTACCGTTAAGAGTAAGCAAACTCCGGCTGGAACCCAAATAAATAGATAGTTACTTAGTACATACGTGTTATTCACGTCGTTAATGATATTTCCCCAAGAAGCGAAGGGGAACTTTACACCGAGCCCCAGGAAGGACAGAACCGCTTCCGTAAGGATGACTCCACCAAGACTCATGGTACAGGTTACGATAAGCTGCGGAATAACGTTCGGGAGAAGGTGTCTGAAAATACGGTGTACAGGCTTAATACCCGTTGCTTCCGTTGCCGTCATAAACTCCTGCTCGCGGAGCGTCAAAATCTGTCCGCGGACAAGTCTTGTGATGGACGGCCAGCCGAAGAAGCCGAGTATAATCATCAGATAGAACATTCGAAGCTTCGGATCCACACGCATCGCATCCATTGCTGCACCGATGATGATATAGATAGGAATAGTCGGAATGCAATAGAACACGTCCACTATTCGCATAATCAGATTATCAATCCATCCGCCGAAGTATCCGGAAATTCCACCCATAATCATACCGATTAAGGTTTCGATGATTACTACGACAAATCCGATATAGAGAGACACTCTTCCGCCATACATCAATCTCGTCAGCATATCCATTCCGTTCTTATCGGTTCCGAGCGGATGCGCCTTACTCGGCGAGGAATAGGTATCATACACCATCTGCTCTCTGGTTTGTCTGATGTTGTAGGCTTTGGAAGGAGCATCGTATTCAATGTTGTATACGGATTCTTTGCCGTCGGCATCCTGATAGGTAAAACTCTTACTGTCCGCTTGGATTTCAGACAGTAACTTCTCTTTAAACTCCTTTGAGAGCTGGATGTCACTCATAATCGTGTTGATGACATAACGACCTACCGCTCCATAAACCGTCCCGTCTTTTTCCACGGTACCGTCATCCGAAACAGTATAGTTTACACTGTCCAGAGTGAAGGAGCTTTCCTTATTGCTGTACGCCTTTAGGATAT
>ERZ773250.1361-NODE-1361-length-12184-cov-3.080139_pt1 | contig 12184 bp, 13 predicted proteins | sample MGYA00511258_ERZ773250 | MGnify/ENA primary metagenome ERZ773250 (study PRJEB29015, sample SAMEA2738164) | human oral metagenome | biome: human oral; feature: human-associated habitat; material: saliva | place: China | collected 2187 ... | reverse complement strand
AGAGGTTTAACGCAGAAGGAATTTGCGGCTAGAATGGATATGTCGGAGAAGCATATCAGCAAGCTCATAAATGGAGATGTACAGCTTACGCCGGAAACAGCAGTCAGATTAGAGATGGTTTTAGGAGTGCCGGCTAAGTTTTGGAATAACCTTGAGGCAATTTACAGAGAGAAAATTGTTAAGGCAGAAGCGGAAAATGCAATGGATGCCGATATTGAGCTGGCAAAGCAATTGCCTTTTCGTGAGATGGTAAAATTCGGTTGGGTTTCAGAGGCCAAAGAGGATACAGAGAAGGTCACTATGCTCAGAAAATTCTTTGGAGTTGTAGATCTTTCTCTTCTTGGGAATGAGCAGATTACGAGAATTGCCTGTAGACGTCTGGCAATTACAGAAAAGAGTGATATGGCGCTGATTGCGTGGGCACAGGAAGCTAAAAATGAGGCGCGTGATATCCGTACTGCGCCGATCAATATGAAAGAATTGATTTCGATTATGCCTGAGTTACGCAAAATGACTGTACTCGAGACCAAGGAGTTCTGTCCTCAGCTAAAGAAACGTTTGGCAGATTGCGGAATAGCCTTAGTCTTTTTGCCGCACCTTCGAGGTTCTTTCCTTCAGGGGGCCTCCTTTCCGGATGGAAATAAAATAGTTGTGGGACTTACGGCAAGAGGCAAGGATGCAGACAAGTTTTGGTTCAGTCTATTCCATGAACTTGCCCACATTGTTCTCGGTCATGTGGGGCAACCCCATGGCACATCTGAGGAAGATGAAAAAGCTGCCGACAAATGGGCGAGTGATATACTGATATCTCCCGAAGCTTTGGAGGATTTCAGAAGAAATAAGGAGTATTCGGAGAGAAGCGTACTCCAATTCGCAAAGGAACAGGGAATTGCGCCTGGAATCGTAGTCGGAAGAATGCAGCTGGAGGGGGTGATTCAATATAATACGCTCAATCATCTGAAGGGAAAATATGAAATTGCGGTATAAAGATGTCGTAGACGGTCATCGCAAGGGACAGAATTTGACAATCATATACCGGCGGACGCGAAGTTGTGTGAGACAATAGAGAACGAAAGCATAGTGAGAGAGGTATGCCGATTCAGAGAGATCTGAGGAAGCGTACCTCTCTGTTGTGATACAAAAGATTTGTAACACCCATTCCAAATGGCTTATAATGTTGAGAGAATAGAACAAAATAGATCGAACATCAAACGAAAGCGGATGCTATCTTGTTTGTGCGCAGATTCGGGATGGAGCAACAACTGTCAGTCTTACTGTTGCGTGCAGAGTTTGTGCAGCGTTGCCGAAAATAATGAATCGGCGTTGTTACGAATATAATGCCAGCTACATCCAGTGGATTCTATTCGAAAGCAAGCAGTTTATATGGTTATGTTTCAATAGAGTTATGAGGGAGAATCAACCCAAGAATTGTATGACAAAATATAAATACATGACGGGAGATTACCATGATTGAAGTGGAGCATATTACGAAGGAATATAAGGTGGTGAAAAGAGAATCTGGACTTCATAACGCTGTTAAAGCTTTGTTTTCTCGTAAATATGATAAGGTAAGGGCACTGAACGACATCGGCTTCAAAATTGATGATGGGGAAATTATTGGTTATATAGGTCCCAATGGCGCCGGGAAAAGCACTACGATAAAGATTCTGTGCGGAATTCTAACGCCGGAAAAGGGGATTTGCATTGTGGATGGCTATGTTCCGTGGAAAGACAGAAAAGCCTACGTTAAAAACATCGGGGTTGTATTTGGACAGAGAAGCCAGTTATGGTGGGATATACCGATTATTGATAGTTTTGAGTTGCTTAAGGATATATATGGAATAGATAGTCGTACATATAAACAGAATGTATCGGAATTGAGCCAGAGACTGAATCTAGAAACAATATTAAAAACACCCACGAGAAATCTTAGCCTTGGTCAGCGAATGAGATGCGAAATTGTGGCATCGTTACTACATAATCCTAAAATTCTGTTTTTGGATGAACCAACGATTGGTTTGGATGCGGTGTCTAAGTTGGCAGTGAGAAATTTTATAAAAGGAATTAATGCTGAAAAGGGAACTACCGTTATATTAACAACGCATGACATGCAGGACATTCAAGCCTTAACCCAACGAGTAATGTTAATCGGAAAAGGTCAAATTTTGTTGGATGGAAGCCTTGATGAATTGAAAAAGAGGGTCTCGGATAAGAAACAGATAACAATTAAACATCGCGGAAAAACACCTGAACTATGTGAAGGAATGTATTACTTGGAACAAAAAGATGATAAATTAAGGATTTCAATGGATCCTAACATCATTTCGGTTTCCGGAGCACTTGCCCATTTATCTGCTCAGACAGAAATAATCGATTTGGAAGTCTCGGATATATCCGCAGATGAAATGGTTGCACGGCTCTATAGGGAATATCAGATATGAAAAAATACTTATCGTTATTTAGAATCCGCCTTATAAATAGTGTTCAGTATAGGGCGGTTACCTTTGGGGCTGTGGCATCTAATGTAGTGTGGGTACTGTTGGAACTGATGGTTTACGCGGCACTATATAAGTCGGCTGAGAATGCACTGCCAATGTCCTTCCCTCAAATTTGCTCATACGTTTGGGTAAAAAGAATTGTGATGAATATGCTTGCCGTGGTGGCATATGATGGAGAGATATATAGTGTTATTAATAGCGGCTCCGTAGCATATGAACTGGTAAGACCTATGGATATATATTGGAAATGGTATTTTCAGGCAGTAGCTAATAGAATTGTAGCTACATTGGTAAGTTCTATCCCGGTGTTAGTGTTTGCAATGATACTCCCAGGCCCGTATGGACTGCGGCCGCCTATGAGCGCTTTACAGGCACTTGCGTTTTTGGTTTCTTTGGTTCTTGCACTGGGAATTGTAGTGGCATTTGCAATGTTAATGTTTATTACATTGTTCTACACAATAGCGCAACGTGGGATAAAGATTATAGTCACAGCGACAACCTCATTCCTATCAGGCGGAATGATTCCGTTGACTTTTTTTCCTGAAAGAATATTAGCCATACTGAAATATCTTCCCTTTTCATCGATGCAGAGCACGCCATTGCTCATTTACAGCGGAAATATTACAGGAACAGAAATTTTAAAGGGAATTGCTGCACAGATTATATGGATGATGATTTTGATTGTAATTGGTAAAGTGGCGATGAATTATGCAATCAAGCATGTAGTCGTGCAGGGAGGATAAGTGTAATGAGGGTTTATCTTAAGATGATGTTGCTGAATCTGGAAAGCCAGATGCAATATAAGGTATCATTTTTGATGACAGTTTTCGGCCAGTTTATAACAGCGTTTGCAGGATTGCTTAGTATCAAATTTATGTTTGAGCATGTAAACATGATATACGGGTTTAACGATACCGATGTAATTTTGTGCTATTCGATTGTTGTTTTGTCATTCTCCATCGGTGAAGCGTTCGGCGGAGGTTTAGCAACATTTGGTGGCATACTCGGAGACGGTAGCTTTGATAGAGCATTGGTAAGACCGAGAAATGTTGTATTCCAAATACTGGCTCCGCATGTAGATTTTACACGCATAGGGCTGTTGATTCAGGCGGTAGGAACTCTTGCATATGCAATTTCCAAATCTGAGATTCGATGGGACTGTAAAAAGATAATTACGCTTATGCTGATGATTGTCTGCGGAAGTGTTTTGTTTTTCTCCCTGTTCTTATTTAAGGCGACATTTACTTTCTTCACAGTACAGGATTTAAGCTTTTTAAATCTGTTTACATATGGAGCGAGGGAATTCGGAAAATATCCGTTTTCCATTTATGGAAAGGTTGCTTTATCAATTCTTACATACATCATACCGCTGGCTTTGTTCCAATATTATCCTTTGTTGTATCTAATTGGCAGAAAATCAGAAGCGTATTATATTGGGTTCCCGTTGCTATCACTTGTTTTTTTGATTCCGTGCTGCTTGTTTTTCAAATTAGGTCTTAAAAGGTATCAATCGATAGGTTCATGAACGGAAGAACGCATGGAGTGCCTATTAGCGGTACGGACAGAATCGCCGGGAGCACCCTGAGCGCTTTGCGGCGGCACAGTTATCTTGTAATAGCTCTACCGAATCACGTATGATGGCGGCAGAGAGGAAAATATCCAATCGGTACTCCGGATGGAACCGGACGACGATTCCCTGTTTCCAACCGGGGATGCTCGTATCGCGAAGTATGCCAAACCAGGGACGGGGAAACTTGCGTATAGCTTGCTGATATCGATGCAATGAGAAGGGGAGGACTCTGCTTGTCAGCGGAGCGGGAGGGATAATGACATGGATCTCTTTGGTAATTTAGGGGCAGATTTATTCCGGCTCATTCTTCGGAGATCCGATTGCCATGAGTCAGTCCGTGCCGGATGAATCGGAGCTGACATTCAGCGTCACTTACAAAACCGACAGGAGAAAGATTCTGAAAGTGATGTCCGGAACAGAGCTGGCCGATCGCTTATTGCAGATGGAAATGGATCCGGACACAAAGACAGTGGCAACAGGGAAAGCGGTCAGCAAATCTCCGCAGAAGCATTCACACACGGCCGGAAAGGCTATGTTTAAACTCGGGAAGAATCAGCTGCCGCAGGGAAGATATATGTTTGGGACAGATCTTCTGGTCGGAACATTTGACTTTACCTGGGTATGGGGCAGCGGTTCCATTGGACTGTACGGGACAGCTGAAAACACGACCCTGGGAAATTGTCTTTACTATCAGAATGTAGGAAATAAACAGGATTATGAATACCGGCAGTGTCTGCATGTACAATGTGAGTCCGGAAATATGCTGATTATTAGGGGAAACCTTGTTGTTGAAATTGCAAGGTCGCCGAAGCCGGAGATTGATTTATGAAGGGGGAAGTTTAGAGCCAAAAACAGAATAAGAGCTATGCCGGGCAGTGTTCGCTGCAATGGCATAGCTCTCGGTTTTTAGTACTCCATACTGATACCCTTTTTTCTGCCGTGTCTCATCACAAAGTGAAATGCCGATAGCCCGGTGAAAAAATAGGCGAGCGAATTTAGTACGAGTAGCCCGACATCAAAAACAGAAACCATGTTCCTTTCGATGATGCTGCGTGAAATATAAATGCCCTGTGAAAGCGGCAGAACATAGTAGGCAAAGCCTTGAATGTTGCTTCCATCTACCACTCCCGAAAAGAACAAGAGTAAATAGCTTGCAATGGATATGAACGAAGCGGTTTTGGTAAAAATCAGTGTCAAGGCCGAAAGGAAATAGGATATTCCTATGAGCCCCAACATGGTAATCGCGAACACGGGGAGAACCATCCATGAAAAAGCCATGGGGATAGAAAACATCACATGAATCGCTGACATGACCAAAATGATTTCGACGGACTGAAACAGCAACCAGCAGACTGCTCTGCAAAATAAAATACCGGAGAGGCCTGTGGGCTTTATCAGTAACTGTTCAAACGTTCCGCTCTGCTTTTCGGAGGAAATGGCCATGGAAGATTCACCGATGATGCCGTTGGCGTAAAACCAATACACGAAGCCTATGTAATACGTAGAGTTGGGGCGTTCGGCAGAGTTTGAGAACAGTTTGAAGAAACCGATGAACATGATAAACAGCACGAATAAGTTGACGATGTGATCCGGATAATAGCATTTCGCTTCCAGATAGTACTTTCGCAACTCAGCGGTAAAGCAACGCCTTATCTTAGCCATGATGATTCCTCCAAAAAGCAATGAGAACTTCTTCCAAGGTCGGCGTTTCAGGTGTGACAGCTAGGATTCTTATATGGTTCTCTGCGCATAGTTGTACAAGAGAGTACGCAAAAGCCTCCTCGGACTCGGAAAGGTTCAAGTGAATTTGCCCTTTTTCTTCATGGATACGGATTGCTTCCGAGGGAAGAAGAGATGCAAGCGCCTCAACGGCTTCTTTCGTATAGGTCAGGGTGTATTCCGTACGTTCTTGCCCCTTGTGCGCGTTTACGAGAGCATCGATGCTACCCTGATAGGTGGCAACGCCGTTTTCTAAGATGATAAGTTTATTTGTAAGGCGCTCCAATACATCAATCTGGTGTGTCGTCAGAAAAACAGTCGTGCCCTGTTCTGACATCCTTCGGATTTCGGAAATAACACTCAACTTCGTTGTTAAATCCAAGCCTAAGGTGGGCTCATCCAGAAACAGAATTTTAGGGGAATGAATGAGCGCTGTCATCAAGGCGACTTTTTGCTGCATCCCTCTGGAGCAATAGCCCACTTTTTTATTCTCGTGCCCCTGTAAATCCATAACAGAGAGCAATTCTTCTGTCCGGTTACAGATGACATTGTCGTCAAGCCCCATTAAGCGTCCGTAATAACGCAAATTCTCCTTGGCAGACATATACCAATACAAATTTCGATTTCCTTCAAGGACGGCACCGATAGTCCTAAAATAATCATTTCCGGCGTGTTCGATGTTTTGGCCGTTATAGTAGATGTTCCCGGAGCTTGGCGTTAATATCTTTAACATCAGTTTGATAAAAGTACTTTTTCCGGCACCGTTCGGCCCCAAAATCCCGTAAATTCCGGGTTCGCTTATCTCAACACACAGATTCCTGAGTGCGGTATGATTCCCAAATGACTTCGTAAGTTGATCAACACAGTAAATCATTCACGTCCTCCCTGTCGTGCCAAGGGCTGTAGCCGATTCGATAATATGAGATATATTCAAAAATACTACCACAAATGCAACACAAATTGGCGTTTTTATCTACGATTAGTATGTGATAACTTTTCATATTAACAATTTTGAGACGGAATTATCATACTGCGCATTGCGACTTTCAGAAGCTAACGATAAAATTTTATGGTGAGCAGGACAAATGGAGAACCGTTTGGCGGACAATGAATGTACGCACCATGTTTTACCCGGCACGACGATACGGCCCCTGTGTGGAGCCGTCGGAGGCGGAGAGTTAGAGAAACAAGTTAGCAAAGATAGTCGCATGCATAATACTTAGAAGCACAAGGAGTGAGTGAATATGGAAGCTACGGAACAAAATGCGAACAAACACATCGATCAACTGTTGAATGATGTCCGTAGATTGATTGCTTCTGATAGGGCGGAGCGGTTTCAACAGGGGAGAGAATTCAATATTTTCCGAGTACAGCGAATTCTGAGTGATGAAGTGAAAATATGCCGTTTGATTCGCGAATTGTTGGATCCCAAGGGAACCCATGGGCAAGGCAGTGTTTTTCTCCGGCTGTTTTTGGAGACTTTAGGATGGGCAAAGACTCGGCAAATTACATCCGAGGACTATGACAAGGCTACGGTTTCGGGAGAGGTACTCATCAAAAATGATCGGCGCATCGATCTTTTAATCAAAATAGGAAAATATATGCTTCCGATTGAAGCAAAAGTTTATGCGGCAGACCAGGAACGTCAATGCTTTGATTATTATAACTTCGCTGTCAGGTATGATCCGGATGTCGTCATCTATTACCTTACCCTGGATGGACATGAGCCTTCGTACAACAGTAAAAACGGATTGAAAGACACGCAGATTCGGTGCATTTCGTTTGCTGAAGAAATAATTGATTGGCTGACGACCTGTATCAAGGCGGATGCGTTGGAACAGATCTATCCTGTCAGAGAGATTTTGAGGCAGTTTCGGGAGATATTGAAACAGCTGGCAGGAAAGGAGGAGGGGAAAGTGGAGATGGAAGTTATGAATCAAGTTTCATCCTCAAGAGGTAATTTCGAAGCAGCGGAAAAAATCGCGAATGTTCTTGCGGCTGTAAAGGCAGAAAAAATGATTGAAATCTTTGATGCCATCAAGAATCATATGGATAAACTTGGCTATTCAAAGCACCTTGTTCATGAAGAATACAGGGATGAGGCAATCCGTTATTACGAAAAGAATTCATTTACCTGGCCAAGCCTGAATTATAATGTTCCTTCAGCCAGTCCCGAGATAGGGGCTAAAATCGTACTACGCTTTGAAATTGGAAGCCAGCTTTATTTTGGTATTGCCCCCTGGGATCCAATCATAAAAAAGAACTCGAATCCGGAGAGTCGCGATGGCGTTATAGAAAAGTATGTGCGTGACCATCTAATGCCGGTTGCGTGCGATGGCAGCAAAAGTAAATACTGGTATTGGCAGAGATTTATAGCGGAGGATATTGATTTAAGGAGTTGCAATAACGCATACAAAGAGCTGTATGACAGGCAGGCTTTTCAAGAAACAATCGGGAGAGTGTTGGCTGAAATTGCGGATACGATTGTGGTATTGATGAAGGCATAAACGGTACAGGACTACTGAAAAGAACCTGAAAAAAATGCCGGTGCTCTTTCGGCACTGGCATTTCCTATCGATTCAAGGTAAGATTGACTTATACAGTCGTAAAGCACAAAGAGAAAGGAAGGTATGGCTATATGAAGTCACACAAGTTTTTCGCATGGGCAACGGTATTCTGTTTTGTCATGACGATGATTACCGGATATAAGAGACAGTAAGCGCGGCTTACATCGAAGGAGCAATCGAGTCCGCTTGCTTTAAGGCATCTTCCACGGCGATTGCCAGCTGATCGGCGCAGGAGGTTCCGCGGCCGTCGCAATCGTTTCCTCGGAGAAGGGAGGCTGCCTCGGCCGCATCCCTGCCCTCAAGCAGCCTACTGATGGCAGAGGTATTGCCGGGACATCCGCCGTGAAATACGACGTTGTGCAGCCGCTTGTCTTCGAGTTCGAAACTGATTTGTTTTGCGCAGACACCGTGTGTTTGATACGAATAGCGTTTCATTTCCGAAAACCTCCTCATGTTTTGATACCTTTATTGTACATGGTAGAAAAAACATATCAAGTACAGAGCAGATCGAAGAAGAGTGTTCGATTGCTTATTTCGCTGAGCTGGGGTACAATGCAGGCAAGTCGAAGCCCCGTAGAAAGAAGGCGTGATGTGTTCGATGCTTGGCGGGTGGTATCGGCTGCTCTGCAATGGACTTCTCTTTGGCAAAAGGGAGCGGCAGAGGGGACAGTATCTTCTCTTATGAGAAGAACAGGTGTTTCGGTTTCAAGGCGGAATCGAAGCCAACACGAAAGGAGGAATTCCTATGTCTCTTGAAGATAAGATCGATCAGCTGAAGGGTGCTGTCAAAGAAGGCGTCGGTAAGATTTCCGGCGATTTAAAGGCAGAGAAGGAAGGCGCTGCGGAGCAGGCGACCGCGAAGGCAAAGGAAGTTGCGGAAGATGCCAAGAAGGCAGCGGAAGAAGCAGCGGAGAAGGCATCCGCCAAGGCAAAGGAAGTTGCCGGAAATGTGAAGGATGCGCTGGAAGGAACGCTTGACGGCGTCAAGAACATTCTGAACAAGGACAAAGAATAAGTTTGATAGGAAAAAGTCCCCTTTACCGAGCGCGGTAAAAGGGGCTTTTTCCTTTTTGGGCTAAGAAGTGGAAGGAGCCGCAGGAGATGGAGCGCTGACGAAAGGTATCAAGCGAAATCAAAGTATGCTATAACCGTATTAAGTCAGCGAAAACAGAAGCCGATTTCCGGGAGGGTCTTTCCTTGCGATACATTCTTTTACTGCGCGGTGTCAATGTAGGCGGCAAGAACAAAGTGGTGATGCGTGAATTAAGCACCTTGCTCACGGACGCCGGGTTTGAAGAGGTGGGCTCTTACATTAACAGCGGGAATCTCTTTTTCGGCAGTGAGGAAGCGAAAGAGAGTTGCATCTCGAAAATCAGAGCGCTGTTGGAAGCGAAGTATGACTTTCCAATCCCCTTTGCCCTGCTCACGAAAGAGGAATACTTGGAAGAGCGGGAAGCCTTGCCCGCATGGTGGCACGGGGAGATGGCGAGAAGAGATGTTTTGTTCTACTCCTGCGGTACGGACGCGGATAAGATACGGAACTTTGTCGAAGAAGCCGCTCTGTACAACGAAGTTGTGCACCTGGGGCGGCACGCGGTATTCTGGGGCAAATACGATGAGGCGGAGTACCTGAAAACGATTTATCATAAAAAGCTGATGAAGCAAGCGTTCTACAGGGAAATCACCATACGAAACGGGAATACGTATGAAAAAATTGCGGCAATCCTCGAAAACGAAACATAAGCGACTGCTCCGATGAACTGTTGCTTGTCACTGTACTGTCAGGGGCGCTGCAAGCGAAACGCAACCCCCGTTTGACAAATTGACAAGCCGCTTTGGTAGCCTGCAAACGTACAAAATGGCATGCTTGAGCTATCAAAAACGGAAGGAGAACAGACATGATTTTGGCGGATAAGATTATAGACGAGAGAAAGAAGAACGGGTGGTCCCAGGAGGAACTGGCAGAGCAGCTCGGTGTGTCGAGGCAGTCAGTCTCCAAATGGGAGAGCGCGGGTTCGGTGCCGGATCTCAAAAAGGTCATTCAGATGGCCGAGCTCTTCGGCGTGAGCACGGATTACCTTCTGAAGGATGAGCTGGAGAAGGAAAACCAGGACCTGGTCGAAACATCCGGGAGCGAGGCAGACAGTCCGCTGCGGCGGGTGAGCATGGAGGAGGCCAATGCGTTTTTGGACGCAAAGCGGGAGACAGCGCCCCGACTCGCGAATACGGTCAGCTTGTTCATCTTAAGTCCGGTCGCATTGCTTCTGCTTGTCGGAATCGCCGAAAGTCCGAACTACAACTTGGCGGAAGGTCCGGCGATGGCAGTCGGTTTGGCGGTTCTGCTGCTCCTCACGGCGGTAGGCGTATTCATTCAGATCATAGATCGGAATAAATTGAGCCGTTTTGAGTACTTGGAGCGGGAGTCATTTGAAACCGAATACGGTGTGAGCGGCATGGTGAAGGAGAAGAAGCGGGATTACGAGAGTCGCTATTCGCTGGGAGTTGCCAGCGGCACCGTAATCTGCATTGTGGCGGTGATTCCGCTCCTCGTTGCGGGCGTTATGGAGTCAAGCGACTTGGTTTTGATTCTCTGTGTGGATCTCTTGCTCGCGCTGGTTGCGCTGGGGGCAAACCTGATTGTTCGCGTGAGCACGGTCAAAGAGAGTTACGACACCATACTCCAGGCGGGGGATTACGCCAAGAATAAAAAGCGCATACAGGCAAAGATGGGAGCCTTTGTCGCCGCGTACTGGTGCCTCACAACCGCAATCTATATCGGCTGGAGCACTTGGAGGCAGGACTGGGAGGAGTCCTGGATTATTTGGGCGGTGGCGGGCATCCTCTATGCGGGTGTTTACGGAATTGTGCGTATGGTGCTTAAGGCGGATGAGAAGTGACGGGAGCGAGGAAGGCATGCCTACGGAGGGGAAGCTATGAATATCCGAGAAGAACTTTTTGCGCTTCGGGATGAGGGATATGCCGCGTTTCAGGCAAAATTAATACCGGGTGTTCCCCCGGCGCGCGTCATCGGCGTCCGGGTGCCGGAACTCAGGAAACTCGCGAAACGGTATTATAAGGACCCGGAACACTGCCGGTTTTTGCGGACTTTGCCGCACGACTATTACGATGAAGACTTGCTTCACGCCCTCCTGATTGCGGAGGAGAAGGACTTTGCGCGCTGCCTGGAAGAGACCGAAGCTTTTCTGCCCTTCATCGATAACTGGGCGGTCTGTGACATCTTTTCGCCCAAGGTCTTTCAAAAGCACAAAGAGGAGCTGCTAGAGCGCATCCGCATCTGGGCAAAATCGGAAAAGACCTATACCTGCCGCTTCGGAATCGGGATGCTGATGCAGCATTTCCTGGATGCGGATTTTGATGCCGCATATTTAGAAATTCCGGCGGCGGTGCAATCCGAGGAGTATTATGTCAATATGATGCTCGCCTGGTTCTTCGCGACGGCGCTCGCAAAGCAGTGGGAGGCAACCATCCCCTATCTGGAAAACAGGCGGCTTGCGCGTTGGACACACAATAAGGCGATACAGAAGGCGCGGGAGAGCTACCGCATTAGCGCAGAGCAGAAAGAGTACCTGAAAAGCTTGAAGTGATGACTTGCTTCTCCTATCAAAAGGAGTTTCACGGCGCCCTGTTTCGGGATGAGGAAGCTGTGCTCCGGCAGGATTACGAGGCGGTCGCGGAGGCCGTAGCGTAGCGGAATCCCGCTTACTGCGTGTCGCGCGGCGAACTTTTGCCGGTCGGAAAGCATCCGGGATTTTCGTCAAACCAGGATTGACAAGTACACTTATCATGGCTATTATATTGTTATGACAAGT
>ERZ773250.1360-NODE-1360-length-12206-cov-4.016871_pt1 | contig 12206 bp, 10 predicted proteins | sample MGYA00511258_ERZ773250 | MGnify/ENA primary metagenome ERZ773250 (study PRJEB29015, sample SAMEA2738164) | human oral metagenome | biome: human oral; feature: human-associated habitat; material: saliva | place: China | collected 2187 ... | reverse complement strand
TGATTACTTGGAAGAAAAAATCCAAGCAGAACACGCTAGTAATAATTAAAAAAAGCTTCAAGTATCGGTTTAGTGCCGATGCTTGAGCTTTTTTTATTTGCGGCTCATAATTTCCGAGTATTAAAACCGGACATTTAGATTCAGTTGGCGCTTTTTGTTCGGAAAAGCTTTACTTTGAGCAGGATAATCGCTATATTTAGAGTAAACAATTTGAAAGGAGTGACAGTATGAACTGGTTCATTTTAATTGGTATTGTAATTATTGTCCTTGGTTTTTCGCTCAAGTTGGATACCATGGCGGTCTTAATCGTGGCGGCCTTGTCAACAGCTTTAGTGGCCGGCATTCACTGGCAAGAGGCATTAATTCTCTTGGGGGAAAACTTTGTCAAGAACCGTTTGGTCACCATCTTCTTGATTCCAATTCCCATGATTGCTATGGTGGAACGATTTGGTTTGCGCCAACAAGCCCAGCATCTGATTAGTAAGCTTAAGGGCTTGACGGCACCTATATTGCTTTATACCTATGTAGTGATTCGTGAGGTGTCCCTGGCCTTCCAAATTCCTCTAGGAGGGCACGTGCAATTCATTCGGCCCTTGATCTATCCCATGACTGAAGCAGCTGTGCGCGAGAAATGCGGTGAGGACTTGAGTGACGAAGAAGTCGACGCAATTAAGGGTAAGTGTGCGGCCGTAGAAAATATCGCTAACTTCTACTCCCAAAATATCTTTGTTGGTTCTTCAGGGGTCTTACTGATTATTTCTACCTTAACTGAAGCAGGATATGATGTAGCGGCAACAGATGTGGCCAACACAGCCTTAACCGTAGGGATTGCAAGCTTAATCGTGGTGGCACTCTATATGGCATACTGGCAACAAGGGCTTAACAGAAAGGGGCGGAAATAATGGAAATTACTGCAGTACGTGATTTAATTTTAGAATTCGCCTATTACATTGCGGGCGCGATTTTCTTCCTGTCTGCCTATTATGTTTATCGCTCGGATAGTAAGACTCGGATAGGGACGACTCTCTTCTGGAGCCTCTTGGGGGTTATTTTTACTTTTGGTTCTTACCTACCTCCGCTTCTAGTGGGGATTCTTCTAGTGGTTATGGCAGTTCTGACTGTAACCAAGCAAGTGACTACGCCTAGTCTTCACGCGGTATCAGAAGCAGTGAAGGAAGAACGTGCTAAACGTTTTGGCTTATGGATTTTCTTGCCTTCTCTAACCCTGGCCTTAGTGGTCGTTTTATTAGTCTATAATGTTAAGGGTTTAGGTGGTCAGGCTCCTTTAGTAATTGGGGGCTTAACTGCTTTGGTAGTTGCCTTGATTATGTTGCGCCCTAAACCAAAAGAAGTCTACGATGGAACTACACAAATGATTCTGCAAATGGGGGTAACCATTATCTTGCCTCAGCTACTTGCAGCTCTTGGCATTATATTCACTAAGGCCCAAGTAGGGAACCTAATTTCGAACGCAGTGGCCTCAGTGGTGCCAGCAGAGAACCGTTTGTTGGGTGTGATAGCCTACGTTTTAGGTATGGTTATTTTCACTATGATTATGGGGAATGCCTTCGCGGCCTTCACGGTAATTACAGCAGGGATTGGGATTCCTTTTGTTTTCGCCTTGGGAGCAAATCCAGTCGTAGCTGGTACCTTAGCTATGACAGCAGGTTATTGCGGGACCTTGATGACCCCAATGGCAGCCAACTTTAACTCCATGCCGGCTTCTCTCTTAGAAATGAAAGACCCAAATGGTGTCATTAAGCAACAAGTGCCTGTCGCACTGGCCATGATTGTCCTACATATTGCCTTGATTTACTTCATGGCTTATTAGAATAGGAGATGAAATTATGAAAATTTTAGTAACAGGTTTTGATCCTTTTGGCGGTGAAGCCATTAATCCTGCTTGGGAAGCTGTTAGTCGCTTGCCTAAGGAAATTGAGGGTGCTGAGATTGTGACCGTTCAGATTCCGACCGTTTTTGGTGATTCAGCTAAGCGTCTCTTTGAAGCGGTAGAAGAGCAGCAGCCTGATGCGGTAGTCTGCGTCGGTCAAGCGGGTGGCCGTTTCGGTATTACGCCTGAACGGGTGGCCATTAACGTGGATGATGCGCGAATCGCGGATAACAAGGGCCAACAACCTCTGGACACAGTCATTCAAGCGGACGGGGCACCTGCCTACTTTACGACCTTGCCAGTTAAGGCCATGGTAGAGGCAGTCAAGAAAGCGGGCTTGCCAGCTAGCCTGTCTAACACGGCTGGGACCTTCGTCTGCAACCATATCATGTACCAGAACCTCTATTATCTGACTAAACACTATCCAAAGACTCAAGGGGGCTTTATTCATGTCCCTTATGTGACGGAACAAGTGGTTGATAAGCCAGGTCAAGCCTCGATGGCTTTAGCCGATATTGTCAAGGGACTGACGGTCTGCTTAGAGACCATTGTAGCCTACCAAGGCAAGACAGATGCGCAAGTCGTGGGCGGCGAAACCCATTAATCGCAAATAAAAAATGAAGCCACCCCAGGGGTTAGGCTTCATTTTTTTTGTCTGAACTTGCTTCAGTTTCCTTAATAATATAAATAGGACGTCGTTTGGTTTCCATAAAGATTTTACCAATGTAGTTGCCAATAATCCCTAAAGACAGGAGCTGGATACCTGAGAAGAAGAGGATGATGGAGACAATTGACGGCCAACCAGCTACCCGGTCACCATAGAGCATGGCCCGGACAATAATCACAACCAAGAAGAAGGCTGAAATTAGGCAGGTGATGGTCCCCATAATAGAGGCTAAGGTCAGAGGAACTTCAGAGAAGTTGATGATACCGTCAATGGAGTAGCGAAGTAGCTGGAAGAAGTTCCAACTGGTTTGGCCCGCTACCCGGTCACGGTTCTCGAATTCTAGGTAGACCGTATCAAAGCCCACCCAGCTGAACAGGCCCTTAGAGAAACGGTTGTACTCGGATAATTCTAGGATAGCATCCACCATTTGTCGGGTCATTAGACGATAGTCACGAGCCCCGTCTACGATTTCGGTTTGGCTGATACGATTAATCAATTTGTAGAAAAGGCGAGCAAAGAAACTACGAATAGGCGGCTCTCCTTTGCGGTTAGTTCGCCGGGTTCCGACACAGTCAACGCCCTTACTTTGAATGAGCTCGAACATCTGTGGCAGTAACTCTGGCGGGTCCTGTAGATCGGCATCCATTAAGGTGATGTAGTCGCCCCGGCTAGATTTGAGTCCAGCGTAAATGGCCGCCTCTTTACCGAAGTTGCGAGAAAAGGATAAGTAGCGAACCCGATCGGGGTGGGCTTGATGTAAGTTGCGTAAAACTTCTAAGGTCGAGTCCTTGGAGCCGTCGTTAACAAAAATATATTCGGCTGGAAAGTCCAGGTCCTGCACTACTGCCTCAGTAGCAGCAAAAAAATGTGGAATGGCGTCTGCTTCATTGTAGCAGGGCACAATAATGGATAACATGCTGATTCCTCCTGTCATATCTCGTGACTATTATAGCATACGGTGCCTAGCTTTGCGAGGTTTGAGCTGTGCTAGTGGCGTTCAAGGGTTAACAAGTTGAGTGGCGAAAATGGAGCTGACAAAAATTCTTAAGCAAAATGAAATAGCTTACAAAAATCTCAAAATATGCTAAAATAAAACTGACGCCTATCCAAATGTGGGATAGCCAATCGATTATTATATTTGCCTCCTTAAGAGGCACTAGGGGAGTCTTATAGATGAAAGAACCAATTCTAGTCATCATGGCAGCCGGAATGGGCAGTCGTTATGGTGGCCTCAAACAGCTTGATTCAGTTGGACCAAGAGGGGAGGTTATGCTGGATTATTCGCTCTATGATGCCAAAGAAGCAGGCTTTAAGAAGGTTATTTTTATCATTAAACCCGATATGGCCGAGCGTTTTAAGGCCCAAGTTGGCGACCGTGTAGCGCAATATCTAACGGTAGAATATGCCTTTCAGAAACTAGAAGATTTACCGGCCGGTTTTAGTGTGCCGTCTAGTCGAACCAAGCCATGGGGAACTGCCCATGCGGTTTGGTGTGCGCGAGACCTGATTGACGCGCCTTTTGCGGTTATTAATGCCGATGATTTCTATGGCCGGCACGCCTTCCAATCGGTCTATGATTATTTGGTCAAGATGCAGTCCTACCGTAATCCACGTTATAGTATGGTGGGCTATCCTCTCAAGAAAACAATCTCGGCTAACGGGGCTGTTTCACGTGGCCTTTGCCAAATTAATGAGTCAGGCTACTTAGTTGAAATCGAAGAGCAGACTCAGATTGAAGCCTATCCAGAAGGGATTCACTATACGCAAGACGGTTTAAACTGGGTGGACGTAGACCCAGAAACCATTGTGTCCATGAACCTCTGGGGCTTTCCCCAAGGTTTCATTCAAGTGATTGAAGGCTATCTACCAGAGTTCTTGGAGAAGGGCCTTCGGACTAAGCCTGATAAATGCGAGTACTATTTGCCGAGTGTAGTCCGCAAACAAATTAAGTCTGACCAAGCCAGAGTCAAGATTCTAGAAACCCAATCCCAGTGGTTTGGGGTCACCTATCAAGAAGACAAACCTTTAGTGGTAGAAGCCATTGAAAGTTTGACTCAGTCAGGTATTTACCCAAGCCCCTTGTGGCCAGAAATTTAGGATAGTAGCAAAAGGAGTGAAGCATATGTCAACCGTTCTAGCGACTGATTCGCCGGCCTACTTGGCCTATCAAGCTTATGATTTACCAGGGAACTTGCTTGCCTTAGAACCCTTAGGTAACGGACTAATTAATAAAACCTACCGCATCCAACAAGGGGATGGTCAAGGCTGGCAAGGGGAGTATGTCCTCCAAGAAATCAATCAGTCTATCTTTCCAGATGTTCCCGGCCTTATGCAGAATATCTTGGCCGTGACAGATTACATGAAGGGTATTATCAGTCGCCGAGGTGGCGACCCCGAGCGGGAAACCTTGACGGTTGTGCTGAATCGCGAGGGCTTACCTTATATGCGCTTGGAAGATGGGACCTATTGGCGTATCTATGAGTTTATTAAGGACAGTTTCAGCATTGAACAAGTCACCAATGAGGACGAGTTCTATCGGGCTGGCCAAGCCTTTGGGGCCTTCGCCGCTGATTTAGATGATTTTGATGCTAGCCAACTGACTGAAGTCATTCCCAAATTCCATGACACCCGTCATCGCTATGCTCAGTTTGAAGAAGCCGTTGCTCAAGACCGTGTGGGACGCGTGGCGGAGGTTCGGGAGTGGATTGATTTTGTACGTGCCCGCAAATCTGATTGCTACCTACTCTATGACTTGTTAGACGCAGGCCAATTACCTCTGCGCGTGACCCACAATGATACCAAGCTCAATAATATCCTCATGGATGCCAGCACAGGTCAGGCGCTCTGTATCGTAGATTTGGATACCATTATGCCAGGTCTGGTGCTCTTCGATTATGGGGATGCCATTCGTTTTGGCGCCAACCATAATGCGGAAGACGAGGCAGATTTGAGCAAGGTCCAATTTGATGCCCATTTATTTGAAGTCTATACGCGAGGCTTTTTGAAGGGGATGGGGGACCGCCTAACCACCTTAGAAATCGAATTGCTGCCATGGGGTGCACGGGTTATTACTTTGGAGCAGGGGATTCGTTTCCTGACCGACTACCTCAATGGCGACGTCTATTATGGCACTAGCCGTCCAGGCCAGAATTTGGATCGGACCGCCACTCAGTTGACCTTAGTGGCTCAAATGGAAGCTCAATGGCCAGAACTCAAAGCCATTGTAGCGCGCGCGGCTCAAGCTTGTTAGCAGCAAATAAATTTGACTCGAAAATGCCGACTTAGTCGGCATTTTTTCTTGGATTTGAATAAGGCAAAAAAAGTTTTTATGGCTTTAAGTAGATTTTAAGTAAGCATCCTATACTTAAGCTATCAACTAAAACAAAAGAGTTGACGAAAGGATGATTAAGATGAAAAAACTACATAAAATTGCCGCACTTACTACTTCTGCTTTTATCTTAGCACAAGCTAGTCTCATGACGCTTACGCTTAATAGCTCACTTGTTCAAGTTCAGGCAGCACCACCTCAAGCACCTCCAGGTGGAGGCGGAGGATTTGGTGGATCTGGTACCGTTAATCAAGGGACGACTGCTACTGAGATTACCGAGGATGGCGCTGTAACCGATACACAGTATAGCTCTACTGGTGATGATGAGAATGCCCTCAGAGTTACCAATGCCAAAGTGACCTTAACCGGCATCAAAGTGGATAAGACAGCAGGAGCGACCTCTAACACAGAAGACGGTGACTTCTACGGGATGAATGCTGGCTTACTAGCAACAGACGGTGCCACCGTGACCATCAAAGATGCGACCGTTAATACCAGCGCTCAAAACGGGAATGGGATTTTCTCCTATGGCCAAGGCACGACGGTGAATGTGGCGGATACGAAAATTACAACTACGGCTGACAACTCTGGTGGGATTCAGACGACAGGGGGCGCGACTATGAATGCGACTAACCTGACCGTTGAGACAGCCGGGAACTCAGCAGCAGCTGTCCGGTCAGACCGGGGTGGCGGTACTGTAGTGGTTGATGGCGGGACCTATACGTCTAAAGGTTACAACTCTCCAGCCATTTACTCAACGGCCAATATTACAGCAAAAAATGGGACCTTCACCGCTCAGAACTCTGAAGCCCTCGTAATCGAAGGTCAAAACTCTATTACCTTAGAGAATGCGACCGTTGAAGGCAATATGAGTGATACCAAAGGTAGCAGCTCTGATACCAATGTCCACAATGTCGTGATTTACCAGTCTATGTCTGGGGATGCTGAAGTCGGTAAGGCCGCCTTCACCATGACGGATGGCAACTTGATTAGCAACAATGGCGATTTAATCTATGTCACCAACACGCATGCTGACATTAACTTAACCAACGTGACGATTAAAAACCTGGATACAGAAGGTAGACTCTTAGCTGTCTTAGGGAATGATGCCAGCCATGGTTGGGGGACTGCTGGGGCCAATGGCGCTAACGTCACCATGACAACCCAAAATCAAACCTTGGAAGGCGCCATTGAGGTCGATACCATCTCTACCTTGAATCTGACTTTGGGCAAAGGCACTGACTTTACCGGCACCATCAAAATCGTCGATAACGCAGATGGGGGTAGGTCAGTTGCGGATAACGCAGTGGTCACAGTAGAAGAAGGGGCAACTTGGAACTTAACCGGGGATGTCACTCTAACTAGCTTAAGCAACAAAGGTACGATCAATTTCAATGGACACACCATCACCTTAGCAGACGGTACGGTCCTAAAATAAGCGCAAAAAGCAGCCCTCCCACTTAGGGGAGGGCTCTTGCTTTGTTTGGAGGTTTATTTTGCTGACTGGTCGTCAAGCGTGGTTAAATCATAAGGCGTCTGTTGATAAACCAAGTTCAGCCAGTTATGGAAGAAGAGATAGGCGCTAGATCGCCAACGATGTTGGGGTGGTAAATCCGCTTGATCTTGCGGATAGTAGTTGAGAGGTAGGCAGACTTGAGGGTTAGAGCCTAAATCTCGCCGATATTCCTGATCTAAGGTTAAGGCGTCGTATTCCATATGACCCGTGACAAAAATCTGACGATTGTCCTTAGAGGCGGCCAATAGGGTGCCTGTTTCAGGTGCAGTGGCCAGTACATCCAACTCTGGGTGCTGCGCCAGTCTCGCCTCGTCAATACCCGTGTGACGTGATTGCGGCGCCAAGAAAGAGTCGTCCATTCCTCGTGTTAGGGGATGGTGACGTTGGGTCAAGTCATGGCTAAAAATACCAAAAAGCTTAATAGGTAGGCTGTGTTTAGTGATGCCATAGTCGGTATAGAGCCTTGCTTGCGCCCCCCAACAGATATGGAGGCAAGAAAAGACATGGCTTTTAGACCAGTCGAAGATGCGTTGGAGTTCTTGCCAGTAGGTGACGTCTTCGAAGTCAAGATGCTCTACTGGGGCGCCAGTTACGATGAGTCCGTCATAATAGCGGTCTTGAATCTGGTTAAATTGATAGTAGAATTTCTCCAAGTGTGAGGCGTTGGTGTGACTAGACTTGCGACTCGACATCTGGAGGAAGTCGACTTCAATTTGTAGAGGTTGGCTCCCTAAAAGGCGTAGAAACTGAAGTTCAGTTTCTTCTTTTTTTGGCATGAGATTAAGGAGCAAAATTTTAAGCGGGCGAATATCCTGACGCTGCGCTGTCTGCTCTTCCATGACCTGGATACCCTCACGAAGTAATTCTTGTTTGGCGGGTAGGCCATCAGCAATACGAATTGGCAAAGGGGCAACCTCCTTACGTGATGACTCCTATCATGTAAAGGAGCTTTTCTCTTATTGTAAGGGCTAGAGCAGGGAAGGGTCAATCATCTAGCTATACCGATTTCATAGGATTATCTATAGTTTTTAGCTATAGATGTTTGATGTTTAGAAAAAAATATGGGGATTTACACTCAAATTTAAGGCTAAAAAGCGAATGAAAGTTTATCGAAAACGTTTCAATAATGGACAGGGTTAGAAAACAAGAATGTAATTCAAAAAAAATCAGGGAAAGTTCATATAATTCCGAATGTTTGATTGTGTGAATACCCACTTATTTAATAAAATATTTTGAAAATCAATATATTGACCGGGTATCATTGGCGTGATATAATTACTTCGAATTCGAGATAACTAAGTAATCTAAGATACTGCTTTTATAAATAGAGGGGAAGTAGTTCTTTTGCTGTGTGTCGTTTCGAATTTAGGATGATTGTGACGACGGCTGGTTTCAATCACATCAATCGCTTGTGGGTTAGATACCTAAATCTTATGCCACTTATGGTTCTTTTTTTCACCTGAGTGTGGATTCGGCTGAAAGAACCTATCCTGTCAGGGAGTAACGGCGCGTTGCTCCTAGCAATGGGGTACGTGAGTTGGCAAGAGATCAAGGACAAGCGATGGCTACAGCTTGGTTATTTGATGAGTGGTTTCTCTGCTTAATAGGGATGATGGCTTGATACCACCGTTGATCACATTATCTGAGGTTGCCTTTTGAAGAGGCTGTAGATACCTCATCCTGTAACTTGACACTGACCATGAGATTGAGGGATCTCGGTCAGCCCAGTCAAGATACTTCATGGCTAGCACAGGGCTAGCATAACCTCATTATTATTGGTTACTATTCGAATGATGGATGCGCTGATAAAGTGGTCGACCTTTAGGGGAAGGCCGACCATGGTTCAGTTGGATATCGTCAGTCAAATAGGAAGTATAGGGGCATACCGAAAACTTTTCTATTTTGACGCGTTCTATCATGATGACAAAAAAGCGTGTTGACTTAGGGGAGTCAACACGCTTTTTCTTAGTCTTGGTTCTTTAGGAACTGAATATATTTGCCACCCCAAGTGCCTAGTTGCTCTAGGACTAAACGGAACTCAGTACCAATCTCGGTTAATTGGTATTCCACCTTAGGTGGAATCTGAGGATAGGCCTTGCGGAGGATGATGCCATCTTCTTCTAACTGACGCAATTGCTTGGTCAGGGTAGCCTGCGTGATCCCGGATAGCTCACGGTGGAGGGCGTTAAAGCGTTTAGGACCTTGCTCGAGGGCGTGGAGGATGAGAATAGCCCATTTACCTGATAATACCTTTTGGGTGACGACAAATGGACAAGTGGGGAGTTTGTCACTGCTGAAGCGTGTCATATCGTTTACTTCCTTCGTATATATAATTTTGATACTTAATATATTATATAAAGTTATAATCGAATCGTCAAGTACAAAAGTTTTCCTTGTTGAAAAAAACAAGACTTGTTATAATAAAACCTTAAGTGTGAAAAGAGAAGGAGAGTGACTTATGCATCAAGAGCTAGCATTAAAAGTTGTTGTAGGGCTAGTGCGTACAAGTGGTAAACTGCTCCAATTTCTTAAGAGTGATATCACTCATTATGGCCTTAATACGACGGAGTTTGGGGTGCTCGAGTTGCTCTACTCCAAAGGGGAATTTCCAGTTCAGCAGATAGCCAAGAAAATTCTTATCTCTTCTTCGTCAACCACCTATACCATTAACCAGCTTGAAAATAAGGGGTTTGTGGTCCGGCGAGTAGATCCTAAGGACCGCCGAGTGGCCTATATTAGCCTGAGTCCGTCAGGTTATGATTTAATGAAAGATATTTTTCCCGAACACGCAGCCCGGCTCGATCAAATTTTCGGTAAATTAAGTGAAACAGAATTAAAGCGGCTCAGTACGTTACTCAAGAAAATCAAATTTGACTCAATTGAATAGCCTATATTACTTATAAGCGTCTCATACAGGGAGCCTGTTTCAGGCTCTCTGTTTTTGTCTGCTTTAGTGGGTATAAGAGAGGTCTTATCTAGTCAAATAAGACAAATTTAACAAAATGGTCGGCTGTATAGAGTTATATGTTTCTAATCAGACCAGTAATATTTCATTGTATTATATATAGATTATAATCATAATAACTCTGATTTTCTATTTAGATGCTTATAAATATCTATATTATAAGTGTTTGGGCTGTTCCGGCAATTAATATAATGCTTACATTTACAAACTAAAGTAAAAGTTAAGTCTAAAAATAAGGGTTCAATATATTTGTGTTTATACCCCTAATAAATATAGCTAAAAATTGAACAAAACTATAATTTGTGCTAATTTTTCTATAGTTTGTGCATATTTTTTAGGGGGAGCCTCTCTTATACTGGAAGTATCAAATAACCAATAGGAGGAATCGAAATGGGAAAGAAACATTCTACCCGCTTCAAATATGCCTTGGCGACCTCTATCGCTTTAGGTATGGCCTTGTCCTATCAGGGACAAGCACAGGCAGTTGAACCTGCCAATTCCACTTCATCCGAAGTACCAGTTCAGTCTACTGTCCCCGCAGTAGCTAGCAAGGAAGAGACTTCCCCGGTCTTACCACAAGTGCCTGCTGAATCCGTCAGCCCGGAATCAGCAAGCCAAACGCCTCAGACTGAGCCAACTCCAGAGGCTAGTCAAACAAGCCCAGCGCCTCAAGCACCTGCTGAAGAAGAAAATGTGGTGCTTGGAGCTAGCATTACTTATCAATCTGCACCTGGTCAAAATGCTGAGACGGCCAACAAGATGTTGAACGGGACTAAAAATGGCTTATCTGATAAGTACTTTACGCCTAAGAGCCAAGCACGTGTTGAGATTAAGTTAGACCGTCCGCGGACCATTGTGCGCTTGGTAGTGGAACACGCAGGGGCAGGTGGCGAAGATAGCGAGATGAATACGCGCGACTTCGACCTGATTTTCCGCGATATGAAGAGCAGAGGCTGGAAACTAGCTAAGGCTATTCGTGGTAATGAAGAATCTGTGACAGATGTCTTATTAGAACGTCCCTTCGAATCTGATGAGTGGGGCCTTGTTGTTAAGACGGCAACCAATGGTAACAAGCATCCAGGCGTTCGAATCTACAACTGGAAGATGTATGAAAAAGCAAACCCTGAGACTCCAGCGCTGGATCCTAGCCAAGTGACCCTTCATGCTTTAGGGGAGGGCTATGTTCAATTGGGCTTGAAGAACTTGCCACAACATAGTACTGTAACCGTCTATGATAATGCCAAAGTTCGCAAGATTGTGGCGACTGGTATCGCGGATCAAGGTGGCAATTTATTACTTAAACCGCTAGCCTTAAAAAATGATATCAAGACGCTCTATTATCGTATTCAAACTCCAGGTCTAGCACAAAGTGCTGTGGGGCAATTGGACGTTCCAAAAAATGCGCACTTGGCCATTAGCCAGATGACCCTTGAGGTAGACAAGGCAAAACGCATTTATAGAGTTGGGGAAAAATTAGACTTTAGCAATACTTCACTCCTAGTTCGTTATGTAGGGGACTTTGCAGGTAAGGTTTATGATCTCACTAACCCAGCCGTAACGGTTTCAGGTTTCAATAGCCAAAAAGTAGGCCAACAAGACCTAGAGATTAGCTTCTTAGGCCACAAGGTACGCTTGCCTTGGAAGGTCTTTGTCTACCAACCAGCGCCAGATAACTCACGTGTAGTTGTCGGAATGGATGTAGTGACCTTACCGAAAGCTGAATATATTCAAGGTGAAGACCTAGATTTAATTGGCGGACGCTTCCGTCTACTCTATAGCGATGGGCGTGCAGTTCTGCAACCATTCGTTCATCGTCGCGTGGTCTACTCAGGCTATGAC
>ERZ773250.1357-NODE-1357-length-12229-cov-2.354033_pt1 | contig 12229 bp, 13 predicted proteins | sample MGYA00511258_ERZ773250 | MGnify/ENA primary metagenome ERZ773250 (study PRJEB29015, sample SAMEA2738164) | human oral metagenome | biome: human oral; feature: human-associated habitat; material: saliva | place: China | collected 2187 ... | reverse complement strand
AGAAGGTAAAAAATCATGAATACCATTAGGAAATGTTCTTCTTAGTAAAGAACGAGTCATCATCTCCGAGGGCATCCCCATTGCGTCCCCGTAAGCACATCCAACTAATAATCCTAATATTTTATTTTTCTCTACTCTCAAGTTCTTAACCTTCTTTCACATTTTTAACAGAAAAATATGTTAGTGAAAAAGTCACAGCTATAGCGACTAAACAAGCTACAATAGCCCAAATAAGACCACTCATCCCTGCTTCATTTGGATTCACAAACGACATAAATCCTGTTACTCCCATACTAATTGCATACATTGGCGAGTTTGAGAGTGCCAATATCAACCCACCTGCAAGTCCACCAGCCATACAAAAACCAAAACGTTTCTTTACTGGAAGAGTTACCCCATAAATTGATGGTTCAATAATACAGAAACATGCGCTAAGAAATGCTGGTAAAGCAACATTTTTTATTTTGATATCTTTACTTCTTAAAAATACTGCAAGACATGCGGCCATGTGTGCAAAACTTGCTGGAAAAATTGAAGCAATAATTAGTGTACTTCCTATACTTCCATATTCCATAATACCTAATGTAATCAATGGCCAATGTAACCCAAAAATAACAAGAGGCTGATATACTAATGTAATCACAGCAAACGCTAGTACTTTTGAAGTGGCAATAAGCGAGTTAAATCCAGCTTGTAATAAGTTTTGAAGTATCATTGAAATTGGACCTACTACTAAGACCCCAAAAATTCCTGCTATCAAGATTGTAAAGAATGGAACTAAAAATTGTCTTGTTACTGGCGGCAATAAAACTTTTAATTTTTTTTCAATCTTAGATGCTAAATAGTTAACTAACATGATAGGGATAACTGTCGACGTATAACCAGTTGCAGGAAAAATTATTGGTATACCAAGAAAGGTTTTAAAAACAGGCATGGCAATAACCGTTTCAGGAAAAAGTGTAAACATTGGTTCTCCTGAATTAATAATCTGCGTCATATTTGGAAAGATAAGAAAAGCTCCAATAATCATTCCTACAAAAGGATCTAATCCAAATGCTCTTGCACTAGTGTATCCTAAAATCACTGGAAAGAATGTTAAACAAGTATTCCCAAGATTGGATAAAAGTATATTTGCTCCGTCCCCTTGAGTAATAACACCCGTAGAAAGTAAAATCGAGTTAATTCCTGCAATTATCCCACAAGCACAAAGAACTCCTAAACTAGGAACAACAATTTTAGTGATCAACGCTGCAAATCGATTTAAGATATTCTCTTCAGTTATAGAATTTTTATCTTCTTCCAAAACTTCGTGTATTTCTTTTATAAATTCTTCATACACATCACCTACATTAGTCCCGATAATAATTTGTAGTTTTCCTTCAGCCTCTTGAGTCGATATAATCTGTGGATTATTATCTAAAGCTTTACGATCAGCCTTAGAATTATCTTTTAGTTTTAACCGTAAACGTGTCATACAATGAGTTGCTGATTCGACGTTTTCTTTTCCACCAATTTTTTCCACTATAAATTTTGCAACTTTTTTATTATCATTCATTATAATCACCCTTCTCTCCTAATAATCTCTGAATATGAATAATCAAATATGTTAAGGCTTCATTTCCCACTTCGACCTTATATTTCACACGAATAAACTCCTGAATATTTACCGCACACATAAACGCTTCATGATAACTCGCTTTAAGCATTTCTTTAAGAATTTCACTTTGTGAATCATTCGTAAATTCATTTTTTAACACTACACTTCTTGAAAAGTACTTTAAGTGACGTATCAAACGAAAATACGCTAGAGATTGTTCATCAAAATTTAAATTAAAATACATTGATTAGATTTATCTTCATAAGAAAAAATAGCTCTCTTAAACAGCTGGTCAGATAAGAATTTATATGTTTTAATCGAAGGTCTTTCGCCTTCCAGACTTTATTTACTTATATAAAAAACAGAAAGAAACAACAAACAATATAAATTTCCTATCACATTTTTCAGCATAAAGAACAACCTGCTCTTTTAACTGTTTCAATGTTCAAGAGCACAGATTTATCGTATTTTGTAATTTCTTAATGTGTGATATTTTAAAATTATAATTGTTCATGTCAGTTCTTCCTCCTTTTCTCAGTTCTATATCTTTAATACATTTATATATATTTTACCTTATAATCTTAAATAATGCAACATTTTCGAATAGTCTTTTTTAAATTATTTATTACTAAAAAAATATGACCTCTTTTTTCCCCTTGTTTTATAAGGTTTCTGGTCATATTTATTTTTTAACGTTTTCTATATTTCTGGTTTTTACTGCTCGGTTTATCAGGAATCGTCCTTTCAATCAGCTTCATCTCAAGTGCAGGATTCAGATAATTTTTTCTGAAGGTAGGCTTATGTACTAAATCCAATCTTTCCATAATCTCTTTTGCTGATAAAACATCATCACCCAATACATGAAGTAACTTCTCTACCGATTTTTTATCTTGGTCGCTATCCTGATCGATAACTTGGTCGCTATCCTGGTCGGTAGTATCTTCTAAGTTTCTAAGTTCCATTAAGCTTTCCCTAATAATTTCAAGCATAAATTCTACAAAAACTGTACTATTTCCTTGTTTATCAGCTATTGCCAAGGTACTGTAATATTCTTCCTGTTTTTCTTTTATCAGTTCTTCTATAGGAAGCCAAAAAAATATTTTTTTCCATTTCCCAAGTAATAAAGTATGCCACATTCTACCCATACGTCCATTTCCATCTGCAAAGGGATGAATAAACTCAAATTCATAATGAAAAACTGCACTTTTAATTAATGGATGCACAGATGATGTTTCATACCACAGAATCAGATTATCCATATGTTTAGGAACTAAATCTGCCAGAGGGGCAACATGTACAACTTTTTTTCCAGCAAAAACTCCAACTCCTTTAGTTCTGAATTTACCATTTTCTTTAATCAGTTCATCCATCATTAATTTATGAGCATTTAATAAATCCTTTACTGAGAAGGGATTTAACTTAGTTAATAATTCATATGCTTCATAAGCATTTTTTACTTCCCTTATCTCATTAGGATTTCCTAAAACTCTTTTTCCATCCAATATAGCTGTAACCTGTTCCAATGACAGGGAATTATGTTCAATAGCTAATGAGGAATGAATCGTCTTTATTCTATTTTCCCTTCTTAAATGAAGACTTTCATTTTTCCCATGAAGAATGGACATTCTCCCTATTTCTTCACTTATTTCTCCTATTAATATTGTCATTTTTTCTGTTATTTTAAAAGGCGGATTGTAATTACTCAATTTTAAACACCTCCTGTTTTTAAGAATTTCTATTTTTTATAATTATAGCACAAATCATTCAAAAAAATCCTATAAAATCTTTTTAGAATTCACTTTTCTGATTCCACTTTCTTTGATTTGTATGTGAAAATTTTATAAATCAAATTAAAAAAATATTTTGACTTTTCAATTTTAGGTAGTATAATTAAATTGAAAATTACAAATTTTAGGAGGACAAACATGAAAAAAACATTCACATTTCTGACAATTATTGCAAGCTGCGGAAACAAAGACACTAAAGGCGGGGAATCGGCAGGAGCAAAATCTGACGTTAATACCCAGATAAGCTTCAGTGGGTCATCAACACTGGCTCCGGTAATAAGTAAAATCTCAACTACATTCATTGAAAAATATGAAACATGGGATAAGGTAGATCCGTCACTTCCAGCTGAAAATATTACAATATATGTTTCATCAGGTGGATCAGGCGCAGGAGTAAAGGCTGTTCTTGACAATGTAGCAAACTTTGGAATGCTTGCACGTGGAATAAAAGATAGCGAAAAAGAAAAAGTTAAAGATTTGAAGGCATTTACATTGGGACTTGATGCATTAACTATTTCAGTAAACCCTGAAAATCCATTTATTAAATTAAAAGGTGGAAATATTACAAAAGATGAAATTATAAAAATATTCTCAGGAGAATACAAAAAATGGAGCGATTTGGATAAATCCCTTCCTAACGAAGATATCGTAGTAGTAACACGTGATCTTAGTGGTGGAGCTCATGAAGTTTTCCAGAAAAATGTAATGAAGGATGTAAATGTTAGACAGGATGCTATTCAGGCACCTACAATGGGAGCCCTTGTTGCAAAAATTATTGAAAATAAAAATGCTATTGGATATGCTTCTTTCGGAATAACAAATCAGAACAAAGGAAAACTTATTCCTCTGAAAGTGGATAATATTGAACCAAGCGAAGAAAATATCCTAAATAAATCCTACTATATTTCAAGACCTTTAATAATAATGAAAAGCGGAGAATTGACAAAAACTGAAAAAATATTTGTTGACCTGCTTAAATCTGAAGAAGGTAAAAAAGTTATAAAAGACATGGGATTCATTCCTGTATCAGAATAAAAGTGTAAATCAGTAAATTTAAATAACAGTGAGGTAAAAAGTGAAAAATATTTTCAGATATTCAATATATCTGCTCACAGTATTATCCATGCTTATATTAATAACAATGCTGATGTATTTATTTGCAGAAGCCTACCCATTTTTCAAGGGACAGAAGTTAAGTGACTTTATTCTGGGAAATACATGGAGGGCAAGTGAACCTCATCAGAGCTTTCAAATATTTAATATCCTATATGCAGGATTTTATATTTCAATTTTGGCATGCTTAATATCATTTCCTGTTTCATATGGAATTTCAATGTTTATATGCTTTTATTCTAAAAATGCAGTAAAAAGAGTAATTATATGGACGGTAAATATCCTTTCGGGGATACCGTCCATAGTATATGGTTTTTTTGGAATGATAGTCATACTGAAACTTCTGGAAAATTCATTTTCCTTATCCACAGGAGAATCAGTTTTAGCAGGGAGCCTTATTTTGTCAATAATGATAATCCCTTTTTTTGTTGGGAGCTGTATTGAAAAAATAGAAACAGTTAAGGAAAAATTTGAAAAGGATTCTGATGCCCTGGGTGTCACAAAGGAATATTTTATAAGGAAAATTGTTTTCAGTGAAACAAAATTTTCAATAGTTACAGCCTTTCTTCTGGCTTTTGCGAGGGCAACAGGGGAAACAATGGCAGTCATGATGGTCATAGGTAATTCCCCTCAATTTCCTCATATACTTACAAAGGCTGAAACTGTTCCTGCCCTGATAGCTCTGGAAATTGGAATGAGCGAAGTAGGAAGCAGACATTATTCTGCACTGTTTGCATCGGCTTTTGTTCTGCTCATTGCAGTACTGATTATTAACATAATATTTTTTATTTTAAATGGAATAAGGAGAGCATATATTGAAAATTAAGGATTTTATTATAAAAATATGGATTTATCTGTCGACAGTTATTGTCTTTTTTATTATTTTCAGTATAATTTATTTTGTAATATCCAAAGGAATTAAAGAAATAAACCTTTCTTTTCTGACAGAAAATCCTAAAGGAATGCCCCTTGGAAGTGAAGGTGGTATAAAAAATGCCATTATGGGATCTATTTTTTTAATGTTTCTGGCTATTTTCTTTTCCATTATACTTGGAACAGGCTGTGCCATTTACAACACTGTTTACTGTAATTCAAAAAAGATTAATATGGCAATCAGACTTGTAATACAGTGTATTTCTTCTGTTCCTTCCATAATTATAGGCTTATTTGTATACGGTTTTTTCATAGTGACGCTAAATGTTCCAAGAAGTATGCTGACTGCAGGAATTTCACTTGGAATTATGGTTTTTCCATTTGTGGAAATAAGGATTGAAAAAAGTATCATGAATATAGACAAAAAAATCATAAGGGAAAGTTTTTCTCTGGGAGTTGGAAAAGACTACATGTGTAAAAAACTTGTATTACCATTAATCAGAAAGGAAATAATATCTACAGGTATACTTGCAGGAAGTTATGCAATGGGGGCAACAGCACCGTTACTTCTGACAGGTGCTGTTTTCATAGGTGGTTCATCAAATAAACTACTAAGACCTGTCATGGCATTACCTTTTCATCTGCATATGCTTTTAGGACAGACAGCACTGTATGAAAAAGCTTATGCCACTGCTTTTGTGCTGATTTGTATTCTCATAATTATGCATATTTTATCAGAAGTTATAATGCTTGGAACAGGAGGAATCTTCATTGAATATATTAGAAATAAAAAACGTTAATATACATTACGATGGTAAAGAAATTTTAAAAGATATAAATATCGATATTAAAAAAAATGAAATTCTTTGCATAATGGGACCTTCAGGATGTGGAAAATCAACATTATTATCTCTAATTAATGGCTTTCTTACTGAAAATGGTGGGGAATACACTGGAGATGTCATTCTGAAAGGGGAAAATATAAAGGCTATGAAACCGATTCAGCTGAGAAGAAGTATTTCTACATTATTTCAGGATTCAAAACCTTTTCCATTATCCATAGAAAATAATATTCTATATCCGATAGAATTTTACGAAGGAAAAGTAAAAAATAAAAAAGAGAGAATTTCTAGCTATCTGAAAGATGTAAATCTTTATAATGAAGTAAAGGATGATCTTAAAATGTCAGCACTGAAATTGTCAGGTGGTCAGAAGCAGAGACTATGTATTGCAAGAATGCTGACAACAGACCCTGATATTCTTATCTTTGATGAGCCATGTTCTTCTCTTGATATGGAAAATACCCTCATTATAGAAAAACTTATAAAAAGACTGTCTGAAAAATATACGGTAATTCTAACTACACACAATGAAGAACAGGCTAAAAGAATTGCAGACAGAACTATTTTAATTGGTAAAAATATAAACTGATTACAAATTTTTCCACAAGATTATCATTAGTGCTGATTAGTTTTCTCCAATAGTTCCCTTTCTCATTATTTTTGGTCAAAAAAGGGAAGTATCTGCTATTTGCTTTTACTTCCCCATAATAATTTCTTATTTTCATATTTTGTCACAAAACCAGCTCGTAAATACAAAGCTCTTTATCACTTATCAATTTAAAACCATTTCGAACTGCCAGTTTAATTGTCTTATTCTGTCTTGGATCACATTCAATAATTAGTGAATGAATCAATTTCTTTCTTGCAAAATCTATAAGTGATTTAGTAATTTCATCAGCTATCCCCTGATTCCAATATTCTTCACTTATTATCCACCCAATTTCATATCTTTTACTGTCATATTCGTGAAAAATAACATGTCCAATTAATTTATTATTATTTTTGTATTCCAATGCATATACTAGGGGTGAAGGAATCAATCCATTATTTTCTATAAAAATTTTTGTCTTCCCCTCTGTAAATGGCGGTTCAATATATTCCATTACTTTTGGACTGCTTAAAATGCAGTACAATGTGTAAACATCACTTTCATTAAAATTTCTAATAAGGCATCTTTGAGTTTCTATTCTCATAAGCTTCTCCTTAAGTAAAGTCATTTATGTAATTATTTACTCGCTATCCATAAACTCTAAATTTACCGTTCTAATATGCACTTTTATATTTCATCAGAAGTTAATTTTATTATTTTTCATAATATTCATCAGGCATAGGATCTCCCAATTTTACTATATTTTTCACCCATTCCTTTTTTATTTCCCACAGATTAGCCTGTACTTCTAAAGGATTCCATTTTGGTATGTCAAATACTCTTGACTATCTTTCTTTTATTCTGTTTTATTTATTTACTTAAATTATTGTATTCCCTTACAACTTCATTAAACACACGATTTACATTTTCAGGTGTTCCCTCACTTACTTCGGCATAAAAACTGTTGCTTATTTCTCCACTTTCTCCTTTTTTCTTTGTTTCCATTCTGTTAATCAGACTCGCTGTCGTTCCTTTAAATTCTGTCATTTTTCTTTTAAATGATGCTATCGCCACACTGTTTGTATAACCTTCTTTTTTCAGTTCTTCTCCATTTGCCAGAATTTTTTCAGTCTCTTCGTACTGTTTTGAAATTTTATCTCTTAATTCCTTAAATTTTTCAACATTTCCATTAGTAAAATTAGATATATCCAATTTCTGATTATCTATTTCAGTAAGAAAATCTTCGTTTACTTTCATCTGAAGTGCCAGGTTATATCTCACCATTTCTCCATTTTTCTTAAATTCTTCAATTGCCTGTACCTGATTTTCCCTGTCCTTTTTCTCCATAGCCTTTTTAAAAGCTGATGTAGTTTCACTGTATTTTTTCACTGCAGCAAGGAATTTTGTGTGCATTTCCTGTGCCTTGGCATAATTATCAGAAACAAAATCCTTTCCTTCATAGTAGCTTTCCATAGCTTCTGCCAGTGTTTTAAGTTCCTCTATATATGGAAGCATATCTTTTGCGGCTTTATCCAGTTCATCCATTTTTACTTTTGAGGAAAGGTTCTGCTTTACATTATCAATTGTACTTTGATTGACGTGCATTACCGGAAATGATCCTTTAACTTTACGAACTTTTTCTTCATTTCCTGCTTCTTCAAAATATCTTATAATTCTTCCATCCATATTTCCCAGATTATTATAGACTTCCACATATCTGTTATATTTTTCCACTTCTTCCTTCTTTTTCTCAATCTCATTCATTACATCCTGTGCATCTTTTGTTGCAACATTTTTTTCTTTCTTTATTTTATCATTATTCCCATTTTTTCCACAGGAAAAAATTACAAATAATAACAATAAAAATGCCCCTATTTTTCTCATTATTTCCTCCTAATTTTTTTGTAACAGAATTTTTCTAATTTATAAGCATTTTAGGGAAAGAAGTTTTTATATTTCTTTCCCTATTTTTTTATTATATTTTCTTTTCCATAACAATGACTTCTTTTTCAGAATTTCCAAACTTCAAAACTTTTCTTTCAATTTCTTTAAAATTTTGTTTTTTCCAAAAAGAAAATCCTATTTCATTATCAGTAATTACTCCCAGTCTTATTTTTAAAAATCCTTCACTTTTAAACAAGTTTTCTATGTAATTAAATATTTTTCTGCCAAAACCTTGTCTATGCTTATTATTTTTAATTATAAAAAGACCTATAAAAACAGTATTTCTTTCAGGATAGCCAGTTATATAATCAACTGCACCTAAAATTTCATCATTAAAAGAAACTAATCTGTAATTTTTCTGACTTTTTTGAACTCCATCAGGAATATTTGTAATATCTTGTTCAACATTGGTTATACTTTGAGGAATATTCAATATTTTATTAAAATAATAGTCATTACCAATATAAATATCCAGTACTTCCTGTTTCAATCTGTCATTATTTACAGATATTAATTTAATCAAGTGAAATCACCAATGTTTTCAGAAATTCCCATATTCTTCCTACAGACTCTATATTCAGACGCTCATTTACAGTATGAATTGCCTGCATATCCGGACCAAATGTAATCATATCTGTATTTGGTAAAGGTATTTTCAATATACCGCATTCCAGTCCACAATGCATTGTTTTTACACTTGGCTCTTTCCCGAACTGTTTCTTATACACTTCTATTGCCTTCACTCGCAATGCAGAATCAGGATCATATTGCCACCCCGGATATCCTCCGTTATCTGACATTTCAAATCCATTTGAAGTTACAATCAGTTCAAAACGTCTTTTAACTTCAGTTTCCCTTGCCTTATTTGAAGAACGTAACAATGTTGTCAGATATAGTTTACCATCCTTCTGTTCCAACACTCCGTTTGAAAGACTTGTTTCAACAAGTCCATCCAGTACAGGATCCATATAGCATACTCCGTCAGGCACAGCTATTAATGTTTCAACAACTGCCTTCAAAGTTTCACATGTCCATACTTTTTCTCCTGAATCGATTGAAGTGATCACAATTTTCATATCAGGATCGGAAATTTTATAATTTTTCTTAAGTTCCTCTGCCTTCTTTTTAAGTTCTTCAACAGCTTCATTATCTGCAAACAGTTCAATAACTGCCGTTGTAGGAACTGCATTATGTTTTGACCCTCCACTTAGTGAAATAAGTTCTACTTTACCTGAAATTTTATCCAGTAACTGTGCTGCAATTTTTATTGAATTTGCACGTGATTTATGTATTTCCTGACCAGAGTGTCCTCCTGTCAGTTCCTCAATTTCAATCTTATAGGCATCCTTCAAAGTAGGCTCTACAGTTTTAAGTTCCTTTACTGAAGTAATCGTTACTCCTCCGGCACATCCTACAAGAAGTTCATTTTCAACTTCTCCATCTATGTTAAAAAGATATTTTCCAGTTAAATGTTCTCCTGTCACTGCAAGAGCACCTTCCATTCCAAGTTCTTCCTGAGTTGTAATTAGCACCTCAAGATTAGGATGCGGATAGTTTCCGTCAAGAAAAGCCAGAGCATAGGCCACAGCTATTCCATCATCTCCTCCAAGAGTAGTTCCTTCTGCACTTATCCATCCGTCTTTTGCCTGCAGTTTTAAAGGATCTTCACAGAAATTATGGCTTGAACCCTTTACTTTCTCACAAACCATATCCATGTGTCCCTGCATAATAATTGTAGGCTTTGATTCGTATCCCAGAGTTGCAGGTTTCTTTATAATTACATTATTTTCATGATCCTGGTAAACTTCAAGATTTCTTTTTTTAGCAAAATCTACCAGAAAATCACTTACTTTCTTTTCCTGTCTTGAACAACGGGGAATTTTAGATAATTCCTCAAACCAGTAAAATACATCTTTTGGTTCAAATTTTTCTAGCATTTAAAACACCTCCCTAGTGTAACATCCATCCTGTGAAAATCCCATAGTAGTTACCAATGACATATCCTAAAGTTCCTATTAAGAGTGCAGGTACTATTAGTTCTGTCCAACCTTTTGAAACTGCCATTGCCGCTGCTGAAGTTGGTCCTCCCACATTGGCATTTGATGCAATAATAATTTCTTCAATACTGAATTTAAACATTTTTCCAAGTATCAGTGAGAATATCAGGTTAACAAGAATTATAATGAAGGCAAATATAAATAATAGTGGAGATTCCTTAAGAATTAAAGTGATTGAAGCAGGTGCTCCTATTACTGCAAAGAACAGATAAATAAGGAATGTTCCTATTTCCTGACTTCCTCTTATTGAACCTATCTGTTTTGGGAACAGTGAAGCTATTATTATTGTCAATGTTGTCATAAGTAAATATTTATTCCCTAGCAATCCCCCTAAAATAGCATCTACTATTCCTTTTCCTGAAAATGTGGATGATAACAATTTAGATAATGTATCAGAAATAGTTACAATAACTAATGATAAAGCTACTGTCATTGCTATATCTTTTAGTGAAATTTCTTTGGCTCCCCAATATTTGGAAACCAATGTTTCATTTTTACTTTTATCTTCTTCTGTTAAATTTTCCAGTTTATCTATATACGGATGAGTAAATTTTCTCTTTATTATACTTAATGTGGGTAAAGCTATTAATACAAAAAAATAAAGTGCCATTAATAAATTATCCGCAACCAAAGCGACAGATACCGTTTTACCAGGTACTTTATATAAAGTAGACATTGCAACGAAATTTACAGCTCCTCCTGTGTATGTTCCTGTAAACATTGGTACTATGTCATTTAACTGAGGGATAACATCCTTCATCATATAATAGGCAATAAATCCTCCTGCAACTGTTCCAAAACTACTTAATAGAAAAATAAGAACCATCCTTCCTGATTCTCTTCCTATCCTTTTAATATCTGCATTAAACAGCAGCATAGGAATAGCAAGTGGTACTATATAACCCCATACATGATCATAAACAGGTGCTTCTGTAGGTATTATGTTAAAGTTTGATAAAATCATTACAAATGATAATGCTAAAATACATCCTGTCACTTTGCTTGCCCATTCATATTTTTGCTCCAGATATATTGCCATAGCAGCACAAACTGCCAGAATACACCATAAGGCCCATGTATTATCTGCACTTATTAAACTGTTCATTCTTCTTCCTCCTTATCCTTTTGGACCTCTTCTTGAATACAGTCAATCAACTGAGCACGAGCCTGATCGATGGTTACATCTGCCAATTGAGAAGCCGCCGAATTAAAGTGGCCTCCGCCTCCCATTTGCTCCATAATTTTTTGCACATTGACTTTGCTTCTGCTTCGAGCTGAAATGGATATGCTTGCTTGGGAGATTGAGGAATATGTAGATTATCGTTTTAGACTCTATCAAGAGCACCAAGAAGCATTGCGGAAAGAGTATAGAAAAACGCAAATGAAAAATTTTAGTACTCCAGGAATTGAGGAGGCGTGGCCATGGT
>ERZ773250.1349-NODE-1349-length-12270-cov-3.163733_pt1 | contig 12270 bp, 7 predicted proteins | sample MGYA00511258_ERZ773250 | MGnify/ENA primary metagenome ERZ773250 (study PRJEB29015, sample SAMEA2738164) | human oral metagenome | biome: human oral; feature: human-associated habitat; material: saliva | place: China | collected 2187 ... | reverse complement strand
AGAACGGCACTTTTCCCTCAGCTGGATAAGAGGAATACGTGCGATAAGGCAAAGGGCTTGCGTATCGCGTCGGAGAGGCATATCGGGGAGCTGGGCGTGCGATGCCTTAGTACAATAAATAGAGAGCAGGACTCTGCCGCGCCAGTCTCATTAGATGTGGGAAGAGTTAATGCTGATAAGCTGTATCTATACCTATATATAGGTTGTCTATGTGGGGGCAAATCCCTATTCATAGGTATTTACTTGCCTCCTTGTAGCCTATAACTTTGCCTGCTAATTTCCACCCCTGTGTCTATGCGGGTCTATGGGGAACATTAAGCAGAGATAATACATAAGGTATAAGCTATATGAGTGATATGAAATCGGCATCCCGTAGTAAGCGCCTGCGTCGCTTCCTCTTCGGAGGGATTGCCCTCGCCCTTGTCGCCCTCGTCGCCTACTTTGTCTGGGGACGCTATGGGTCGACGACGCGCATCGCCCTGGTGAACTTCCCCGGCTATCAGTCTTCGGGGATCATCCTCTCCAATGACAATAAGCACGTCCGCTATGACGAGCTGGAGCAGGGGGATATCGATAAGTTCGACAGCTACGACTGCGTCCTGGCCTTCGGTATGGGCCTCAAGTGGAATGATGAGCAGCGTGCCGAGATCAAGAAGCTGGGTGATAAGGGCCTCCCTATCAAGGTCGTCTATGCTACGACGAAGGAGAATGAGATCTCGAGCCTTGATGCAGCTAAGGATCAGCGCATCAGCGAGTATCTCGACAACGGGAATAAGAAGAACTACCGCTCTCTGTCACACTATATCCGTCGCTACATCGACGGGAAGAAGTGGTTCGCTCCCGAGCCTGATTCGGTAGCTCCCAGCTCGGCCGACGTCTACTACCATCTCGATGAGGATGTCGCCTTCGATAAGCTCGCCGACTACGAAGCCTATATCAAGAAGCAGGGCTTCTATCATGAGGGGGCGAAGAAGGTCCTCGTCATCGGGGGGCTCAACGATCCCTTCAGCGGCAATAAGCAGAACCTCGATAGCCTCATCACCAGCCTCGACCGTGCGGGGCTCAATGTCTATCCCGTCTCTTCCTTCTCTGACCGCCTCCGCTTCATCCAGGAGGTCTCACCTGACCTCATCATCCACTTCCCTCACGGACGTATCTCGATGATGGGGGGGGATCGCGTCGTCGAATACCTGCGTGAGCGTAATATCCCCGTCATCGCTCCCCTGACGCTCATGACCAGTCGTGAGGAATGGGAGGCTGATCCGCAGGGTATGATGGGGGGCTTCCTCTCACAGACGCTCGGTATGCCCGAGCTTGATGGAGCTATTTATCCCTACGTACTCACTACGCAGGAGAAGAATGACGACGGGCTCTACGTCCTCAAGGCTGTACCCGAGCGTCTCAAGAAGCTCACCGAGCTGGTGCAGCGCTTCCTCACCCTGCAGACCAAGCCCAATAGCGAGAAGAAGCTCGCTATCTACTACTTCAAGGGCCCAGGGCAGGAGACGCTCGCAGCACAGGGTATCGAAGTCGTGCCCTCGCTCTACAACCTCCTGCTCCGCCTGAAGGCTGAGGGCTATAACCTCACGGGGCTCCCTACGGATGTGAAGGCCTTCGAGGCGCAGCTGATGCGCGAAGGTCCCGTCATCCAGTCCATCGCTGGCGGGCAGATGGAGGAATACCTCAAGACGGGTAATCCTGCTTGGGTCGATAAGGCGGACTTCGATAAGTGGATCGCCGAAGACCTGACGCCCCTTCAGATCAAGGAGCTGGAGGAGACCTACGGCCCCACGCGAGGGAGCTACATGACCCGTACCTCTTCGGCTGGTACACCACAGCTTGCTGCTACGCGCATCCAGTACGGCAATGTCGTCCTGCTCCCTCAGCCTGTAGCGGGTATCGGTAGTGACAACTTCGCTATCGTGCACGGTGCCGCTTCGCCTCCCCCTTATCCCTATGTCAATGCCTACCTCTGGGCTCGCCACGTCTTCGGGGCAGATGCCTTGATGCACTTCGGCACGCATGGGAGCTTGGAGTTCACTCCGAAGAAGCAGGTCGCACTCAGCGCCAATGACTGGGGTGAAGCACTCATCGCACCTTACCCACACTTCTACTATTATACGATCGGGAATATCGGGGAGAGCATGATGGCTAAGCGTCGCTCTTATGGTAGCCTCATCTCCTATATCACCCCTCCCTTCGACGAGAGTAAGACGCGTCATACCTTCACCGACCTGCAGCAGGCCATCGAGAAGTACTACGAGCTGAAAGAGCCTGCGGCGAAGGACACGCAGAGCCTTGCGGTGAAGAAGCTCGCTGTCGGCCTCGGTATCCATCGTGAGCTTCGCTTAGACTCCATCCTCACGAAGCCCTATACGGCTAAGGATGTCGAGCGCATCGACAACTTCGCCGAGGAGATCGCCTCAGAGAAGGTCAATGGTCAGCTCTATGTCACGGGCGTGCCCTATACCCCAGCGAAGACGACCTCCACGGTGCTGGCGATGACGGCTGATCCCATCGCTTACGCCAAGGCTCGACTGGATCGCCTGCGTGCCGCTCAGCCCATCGACAATACAAGCAATAAGCACCGCTTCTATAAGGAGTACCTCCAGCCCGCTCAGCAGCTCGTCCGTGGTATCCTCGCCTCGGGCTCGGTGAGCGAAGCTACCGTCCTCTCCTATGGTGGCATCACGAAGGAGCAGCTGGAGCGCATCCATGCACTCGCTGCACCTAAGAAGCCCATGGGTATGAAGGCGGCTATGGCAGCTGCCAAGGGCGATAGCAGTAAGTCGGGAGGCAAGCCTACTCGCCTCGATCAGATCCGTGGCGGTAGCCTCAAGGATAAGCCCGCTGGTCATCCTGGCGGTCACCCAGGGGGGAAGCCTCAGGGACACGCTGCCGACACGCCCGAGCCATCGAAGAAGGAGCGGGATGAGATGGAGGCCGTCACCGAGCTGGAGCGTGCTATCCTCAACGTCATCACCTATCGTGATGCCCTGCAGAATAGCCCTCGCCTCGAGCTTGATGCTACGATCAATGCCCTCAACGGGGGCTTCACCGCACCCTCGTCGGGTGGTGATGCCGTCGCCAACCCACAGGCTGTGCCTACGGGGCGTAACCTCTATTCGGTCCGTGCTGAGAGCACACCTTCGCAGCGTGCGTGGAGTCAGGGCGTACAGCTCGCTCAGGCTACACTGAAGGCCTACAAGGAGCAGCACGGCAAGTATCCCACGAAGGTCAGCTATACCTTCTGGAGCAGTGAGTTTGTCGAGACCGAAGGGGTGACTATCGCCCAGGTGCTGTATATGCTCGGGGTAGAGCCCGTGCGCTCGCAGTTTGGCTCGGTCGAGGATGTGCGCTTGATCCCCACCTCCGAGCTGGGTCGCCCACGTATCGACGTGGTCATCCAGACCTCGGGACAGTTCCGTGACCTCGCAGCATCGCGCCTAGCGCTGATCTCGAAGGCCGTCGAGCTGGTCGCTTCTCTCGGCAAGGAAGATCAGGAGAACTACGTCGCTGCAGGCTCCGTCGCCACAGAGAAGGAGCTCGTCGAGCAGGGCCTTTCGCCTAAGGAAGCCCGTGAGCTGGCGAACGTCCGCATCTTCGGTGGTGTCAATGGTATGTATGGTACCGGCATCCAGGAGATGGTCACCTCTGGAGACAAGTGGGAGCAAGAGAAGGAGATCGCTGATGTCTATCTGAATAATATGGGTGCTGCCTACACCGGTAAGCAGGAGGACTGGGGTCGCTTCGTCAAGCCTCTCTTCCGTGCTGCACTCAAGAATACCGACGTCGTCGTGCAGCCACGTCAGAATAATACTTGGGGTGCGCTGAGCCTCGACCACGTCTATGAGTTCATGGGTGGCCTCACGCTCTCGGTACGTAATGTCACGGGGAAGGATCCCGATACCTATCTCGCTGACTACCGCAACCACAGCAACATGCGTATGCAGGACCTCAAGGAGGCTATCGGCGTCGAGAGCCGTGCTACCGTCCTCAACCCTGAGTACGTGAAGGAGGTCCTCGCTGGTGGCGCGAACAGTGTGGCTAACATTACCGAGGTCGTCACCAACACCTACGGGTGGAATGTGATGAAGCCCGAGGTCATCGACAAGGAGCTCTGGGATCAGCTCTACGATATGTATATCCGCGACGTCAATAATCTCGGTGTCGCTTCAGCATTCGAAGGGAAGAGCCCCGCAGCCCTCGAGGAGATCACTGCTGTGATGCTTGAGACGGCTCGTAAGGGGATGTGGAAGGCTTCACCCGAGCAGCTCTCTACGCTCGCTCAGCGTCATTCGGAGCTCGTCGCTAAGTACGGCCCCTCGGGTGGTGGTATGTCGGCGGACAATAAGAAGCTCCGTGCCTTCATCTCCCAGCAGCTCTCTCCCGAGGCCGCTAAGCAGTATCAGTCTCAGATGAAGCAGATGGATGAAGGCTCTTCGGCCGATGCTCCCAGCCAGGATGGTATGGTGATGAAGAAGGAGACGGTCGCTGATCAGGCTGGTGCCGTGACGCGTAGCTTCAATGGTCTATGGATCGTAGCTGGGGTAGCTGTCCTCTTCATCGGGCTCCTCGTCCTCCTGCGTATCAAGCGCCGCCGTGATGCTGAGTAGTCCCCTGATGCTAACCTCTATCTTCTCGGTGTAGCTGATGGAACTCGTCGTCCAGATCCTCCTGCTCTTCATCATCGTGGCCTCCGTGCTACGCCTCTCCTTTGAGCGGGGCTGGATCATCCCCACACTCTTTGCTGTCGTGGCAGCTGTCTTCGTCTACTTGACCTATCCCTATGCGATCGAGCAGACGAAGACAGGCCTCGCAGCCTATATCGCCGACCGCTCGCTACGTGAGTATGCAGCCATCTTCATCTCGCTGGATGTGGCACTCATCGTGGCCTACAGCTTCTCCCGTCTGAGTCACCCACGTGGTCGAAGGGGTAGGGTGATAGCCTTCCTCCTGCGCCTCTATCCAGGGGTGCTTATCTTCCCCGTGCTCTTCTATCTGCAGTCGACGCTGATCTTCGCCCTGCCAGGGATGGACTTCGGGGTGGTCTCCCTCCTCCTTGCCGCAGGGACGGTGGTGCTCCTGCTGGGGCTTACCTTCCTCTTGCGCTTCCTCCTGCCCGAGGAAGAGCAGCGTCTGGAGGTGCTCTTCTTAGTAGAGCTCTTTGTCTTCATCCTCGGGATCATCGCTTCGGTCGATGAGACCATCCGTATGGCACCCACCGAGAGCCCCATCCAGTGGAGTGGGCTGGTGCTGACCCTTGGCATCGGACTGCTGTGCTTTGCCGTGGGCTACTTCGCTCCCCGTATCCGTCGATCACTTAAACACAAATAATATATACCCGCACTTATGGATCAGATATCCAAGGTACTCTTCGTCATCTCGAATAGCCTCCTCATCCCCGACATCCTCTTCCTCATCATCCTCTTTATCCGTTCGCTCATCCTCGTCGGGGGCTTCTATAATAGCTTCATGCAGCGCCGCCGTATGAATGCGCTCCTCGGCGATGTGCGTGCTCTCAATGCTGGGAACCTCTCCGAGCTGTCGGGCCGCCTGCCTAAGTCCAACCGCTCTCCCTTTATTGATCACCTCGATGACTTACTTACGCGCGAAGGCCTCACGGAGGACTATGCGAACTACGTCATCAGCAGCTACGAGAATGTCTGCGAGAAGGATCTCTCCCTCTCTAAGCTCCTGACGAAGGTCGGTCCCGTGCTCGGTCTGGTCGGGACGCTCATCGCTATGAGCCCTGCACTTGTCGGTCTCTCCTCGGGGGATATCGGCGCGATGGCCTATAATATGCAGGTCGTCTTTGCTACCACCGTCGTCGGTCTGGTGATCAGCTTGGCGGGTCTGGTGATCCTGCAGTACAAGCAGCGCTGGTACACCAAGGATGTAGCTCTCCTTGACTACATCTCTTCACTCCTTCTTGATAGCCGTACGAAGTAACTATGGGACGCAAGCCACGCCGCCCGAGCAAGCTCATGCAGGGCGAAGATACCGACCCACTGACCGTCGTCGTCAACCTCTTCGACGTATCCATGGTCTTCGCCGTCTCCCTCATGGTCGCTATGGTGATGAACATGAATATGACCGAGGTCTTCACGCAGGAGGACTTCTCCGTGGTGAAGAATCCAGGGAAGGAGAATATGGAGATCATCACGAAGAAGGGCGGTAAGATCGAGCGCTATACCCCCTCTAATGAGAAGACCGATAAGTCCAGCTCCCGCGGTCGCCGTGTCGGTGTCGCCTATGAGATGGAGGATGGTCAAGTCTACTACGTCCCCGAGGACGCCCTACCTGCTGAGTCAAAGTAGTTTCATTTATCCTCATATATGCCGCAGACCAAGCTCCTGCTGACCCTCTTGACGAGCCTGACGCTTAGTGCTGAGCTCGCTCTACCTCCTCTTGCTGCTGCACAGACCACTCAGCAGACGACGGCCTTCACCATCACAGGCGCCGTCGTCGAGCGGGATGGTAGCCCCCTCTACGGGGTGATCGTCCGAGCAGGGAATGCTAAGACGATGACCAATGCAGGTGGACGCTTCACGCTGACCCTCGCTACACGACCCGAGGGCGGACGCCAAGCTCTCACCCTCTCCGCTGTCGGGAAGAAGACCCAGCAAGTGACCTTCGTCGAGGGTCATCCGCTCCGTGTCGTCCTCGAGGATGCTGTCGGGGAGATCAAGGAGGTCGTCGTCCGTGCCCGCCCCAATATCAATGCCCTTGACCTACGTGCCCGCTCGGGTGTCGTGGCACAGGTCGATATGAAGCTCCTTGCGCAGAAGCCGATGATCGACCTCTCGCTGGCACTGCAGGGTGCTGTGCCTGGGCTCACTGTCGTCAATCGTGGTGAGCTCGGTATGAAGCCCGAGATCCGTATCCGTGGCAACAACTCCTTCACCAAGGGCGATGCTGCCAACGAGCCCCTCTATGTGCTTGATGGGAAGATCATCTCTCCGCAGGCCTTCATGACGCTCAATCCGCTCGATATCCGTGAGATCAAGGTACTCAAGGATGCTGTAGCGACAGCGCTCTATGGGGTGAAGGCTGCCAATGGCGTGCTGGAGATCTCCTCACGCCGTGGCGTATCGGGCCCTATGTCTATCAGTCTCAGTACTCAGGCGGGTGTCACGCTGCGTGGTCGTCAGACTACGACGATGATGGATACAGATGAGAAGCTCGAGCTGGAGCGCCGTATGCAGGTGACCACTGCGCCAGGCTACCTCTTCTCTCCGGACTTCATCTCCTCGGCGACGCTCAGCGACCTCCGTCAGAGCTATCAGTCGACACTCGGTATCGCCCCGACGTGGACGCGAGAGGAGTATCTGGCCTACGGGAGCAGACAGCTTGATTCCCTGCGTCAGATCCATACGAACTGGTGGCACGACCTCATCCGCCCCAATTCCTATCAGAGCCACAACCTCAGCCTGCGTGGTGGGAGCCAAGATGTGACCTACTATGTCTCGGGCAACTTCTCCCGCCAAGGTGGGCAGCTGGAGGGCAACGATACCAAGCGCTTCACTCTGACCAATAGCCTCGACTGGCAGAGTCGCCTCGGCTTCGTCTCGCTCGGCCTCACGGGAGGCTATGCCAAGACCAATAGCCCGAATAGCAGCGACTTCAGCCCCCAGCAGCTGGTCTACGAGCTCAATCCCTATGAGACGAAGAGCTCACAGCAGCTCTTCTCCTACCCTGGGCGCAAGTACAGCGACCTCACGGGGCAGTTCCGTCGCTGGACGAAGGAGATCCGCTTCGGCACAAGCCTAAGTGCCAACCTCCGTCCCTTCGAGGGACTGCAGCTGGATGCTGTCCTCGGCCTTGACTACGTGCTCAATGAGAGTGAGCAGATCACTCCCGCCACGGCCTATAGTGAGGTGACGCGTCGCCGTCCCATCGAGCGAGGGATGATCTCTGTGGGGAAGAACACCGACTTCAACTACTCGGCTAACCTTCGTGCGACCTACCAGCGTCTCTTCGCCGAGAAGCACGATTTCAGTATCTCTGCCAATACCGACTACTACTACAGCGAAGGCCGTCTGCTCTCGGTGACGGGGCATGGTATCGGCCTGCAGGAGTATCTGGCTGGGGTGAATAAGGGCCTTACGTCAGCAGATCTACGCCCCGACTTCTCCGGCTCTAACACCACATCCGCTCAGCTGGGCTTTGGGCTGGCTACGGGCTATACTTACGATAAGAAGCTCGATCTCTTCGCTGCCTATAAGGCGGATGCCTCAAGCCTCCTGCCCCGTGACAAGCGCTGGAATACCGCGTGGGCACTCGGTGGAGGCCTGCATCTTGAGGAGCTTCTGCCTTTCCTCCGTGGTGGAAGCCTACTGACGGGGCTTGGACTAAAGGCTTCGTGGGGGCTGACAGCAAGCCTCGGGGGGATTACCTCAGCCTCAGCTGTGCCCATCTTCTCCTACCAGCAGAGCTCTTTCTACGCAGATCAGTACCGCCTCATCCGTCTCTCTACCCTCTACAATGACCGCTTGAAGCCCGAGCAACTCAAGAGTGTGGACCTCGGCCTCTCCGTGCAGCTGGCTCATGCCCATACGCTCGACGTGAACCTCTATCGCCGAGACACTGAGGACGCCCTGATCATGACGGATATTCCAGCGAGCAATGGCTTCCTCTCGATGCTGGATAATGTCGGTAGTCTGCGCAACGAAGGTGTGGAGCTCTCTGCTTCCTCTCGTCTTCTTAGCGGTGAAGACTGGCGCCTCTCGCTCCGTGCAGCCTTGGCCTACAACCGCAGTAAGGTACTCGACCTCTATGGGAAGACCGCCATCTATTCGGGCGACAATGTCTATCCCGACTACGAGGTGGGTCGCTCTTATGACTATGTCTATGGGCTGGATGCCCTCGGAGTCAATCCACTCTCGGGCGAACTGATGTTCCGTGACCGACAGGGGGCAGAGCAGAGCTTCGGTAAGACGATCGTGCGCGATGACCTCGTGGGTATCGGCTACCGCACACCACCCTATACGGGTACCTTCGGCCTGACCTTCGGGTACAAGGCGCTGGAGCTGGATGCGCAGTTCTACTATGTCTTTGGGGGCTTCAAGGCCTACTCGATGACCTACGTGCGTGGGGTCTCCGATGTGAATAAGAATGCCATCGCAGGGCAGGTGTCCCGCACGTGGTTCGCCCTCGGTGACGAAGATCGCCTCTATCCCAACCCACGGGCGGGGACGCAGACCTTCAACAACCTCTCGCACTATCCCAATACGCGGATGATCTCGCGCAGTGACTACCTGCGTCTCTCGATGCTGAGCCTGCGCTACCGCCTCTCCTCATCGCTGCTGCACCATCTGGGCGACGTCGTGAAGTACGCTACGATAGCCCTACAGGGCTCGAACCTCTTCACGCTCACACCATACAAGGGCGGTAGCCCTGAGTCGGGTACCTATGACCTCGGTGTGCAGCCCGTCCTTACCCTTCACCTCAATCTCAACTTCTGATGTCCTTGCTTCTCCGACGCTCTGTGCTACGGATGCTCTGCTCTGTCCTCGCGGTGGTGCTCTTCCTCTTGGCCTGCTCACTGGATATCCCCGTGGAGAATGAGTTGACCGACCCGAAGGCAATCTCCTCCGTGCAGACGGCTTATGAGGCGCTTGCCTCCGCCTACAACTCCTATCCGAAGGTAGAGCTCGAGCTTAGTCTCCTCTCTGACGAACTGGTGCCCACGCATCGTGCCAGCCAAAGCCCGCAGATGGCGCAGCTCTATGCCTATACCGACTATGCCCTGCAGAGTCTGGCCTCTGACCTCTGGTCGGGCTACTACGAGACCATCAAGGATGCGAACGCTGTGCTCGTTCGACTCCCCGACCTCCGCTCACGACTCTCCTCTGTTGAGCAGCTCCAGCTCGACTACCTCGCAGGCGAGGCGAAGACCCTCAAGGCGCTCTCTTACCTCCAGCTCCTCCAGCTCTTCGCTACACCCTATGATGATGCCGAGCATACGGGTGGGATCATCCTCAAGGACCGTGTGGAGCGTGAGGAACTCCCACGTAGCACAAAGGCCGAGACGGTGCAGGCTATCGAGCGTCTGCTGAAGGAGGCCCTCACGGCTTTCGACACGACGACGCGCCCGCCCTACGGCTCTGCCCCAGGCTTCGTCAATGCCGCTACGGCTCGTGCACTCCTTGCTCGCCTCTATCTCTATGCTGGTGAATGGGCTAAGGCCGAGGAAGTGACTCGCACACTCGTCCCCGCGATGCTCTCCGCGTCGATGGTCCCCACGACACCTCTTGCTTGGTCGCAGGGTGCATCTACTATAGCCCTCTTTGCCAGCTCGGTACCCGTGACCTACTATAATAGTATCTACGCTCAGGCGAAGTCGGCTACTAATGCGACCTACCAGCTTCCCCAGCGAAGCTACTTTGCCTCGACAGACCTCCGTCATCGCAGCTATGCCCTCGACAGCACCCTGCAGGTCGATGCTACCACGACCCGCTCGCTGCAGATCATCGGGAAGTATGCCGCCTTCCTCTTCGCTGGAGGGCTCCCTTCTTACAACTGTGTCGTCCGCACGACCGAGCCTATCTTCCTGCGTGCTGAGGCCTTGGCTCGCAGTGGTGATGAGACGGCTGCACGCGACCTCCTCAATAGCTACCTCCGTCTGGTCGGTACAGATGAGGTCGCTTCGACCGTGACGGGCAGCGCTCTTATCGATGCTATCATCGCCGAGAAGGCGCGAGAGTTCGCCGGCGAAGGCCTACGCTTCTTTGATCTCAAGCGTCTGGGACTACCTATCGAGCACTATACCCCCAATGAGGAGCGTGTCTCCCTCACACTACCAGCAGGGAGCTACAAGCGCACCCTGCCACTGCCCGCCTCCGAGCGCTCGAATAAGAACCTCGGGGCACAGAACCCTGGGTGGCCAGAGCTCACCCATTGATCTCATCCTTTTACTATCGTATCTCCATTATGAAGACTTCCCTTTATCATCGCTTACGGAGCATCGGGGCCATCGGGCTCTTCTCCCTGCTCCTCCTCTCGCTCCTCCCCTCGTGTGCGAAGGATACCCCCGACAATAAGTATCGTGGGGAGAATAAGATCCAGCTGCGTCTGCCCGACGGCTCTCGCTCGGTGCTCATAGCTGCGACCTCTACCTCTCCTATTAAGGTGACCGTCCGCCTGACTTCTCGTCGCACGGACGCGGTCACGCTACAGCTCAATCTCACGGGCGAAGCTGCCTCATCCCTCACCCTCTCCTCGAAGACGCTTACGATCCCCGCAGGTCAGCTCGAGGGAGAGGTCGTCATCACACCTTTGGCTAAGGGCGTGACGACACAGCAGCAGGCCAAGCTCTCCGTCACGTCCGCCGCCTCGGGTCTTATGGTCGAGGGCGATCTGACCATCACGATCTCGCCCTTCCCCGTGTGGACCCCCACAGCTGCTCAGCAGGCGCTCATCGAAGGCTATCGTGCCAAGGGTATCGACCTCTCCACGATCCTCGGCTATCATACGGTCGAGGGGAGTGTCGACTGGGCGGGCTTTACAGACTACGACTACGGGAGGGATATCCGTTCGCAGGCCACCTGGCGCATCAGCGGTGCCACGATGCTCGTCGAGCTGAGTGACCGTGCTACGGCCGACCAGCCCGTACTGAAGTTCTCATACAATGCCCTTGGTCTGAACGAGATCTATAAGAAGCTCTGGGACGGCTATACGGTCGATAATCTCCTCGACTTCTATGCCGAAGGGAAATCAAGTCTGGAGGTGATGAAGGCGATCAACTGGACGCAGTCCTCAGCTGAGACCTTCAATGTCGTGCTGGACAATGTCCGTGTGAATGCTTCCACGGGTACGCTCGCCTTCACGGGCAAGCGTCTCTCGGGTATGCCTGCGACTTATCCGCTCCGTGAAGAGGAGTCAGACAGCCCCATCGTCGTACCCTTCACCTACGAGTCCTCGGTATGGACGCGTGTGATGGCGAAGATCGCCGCTGAGCCGACCTTCAAGGAGACGGTCGAGACGGCCGACGGGATGGAGCTGTACAGCATCCTCTCCAACACGGGTATCGACGAAGACCGTACGGCCGAAATCGAGGCTACGGAAGGCCACTACGTGAAGCCCGAAGGGAAGATCGACCTCAAGAAGGGCACGCTCTCCTTCACGTTCCCCTTCCACGGCTACAACTCGGATTACTATTCGGTGGTGAAGGTGACTTCGCAGCAGCGCAAGTAATTCCCCACACATTGCCACTCTAAATACCCGCCCTTGAGGCTGTCTGACTGCTCCGTAGTCAGCGGCCTCGGG
>ERZ773250.1347-NODE-1347-length-12277-cov-5.619620_pt1 | contig 12277 bp, 10 predicted proteins | sample MGYA00511258_ERZ773250 | MGnify/ENA primary metagenome ERZ773250 (study PRJEB29015, sample SAMEA2738164) | human oral metagenome | biome: human oral; feature: human-associated habitat; material: saliva | place: China | collected 2187 ... | reverse complement strand
ATCCCTTTGAAGTGATTGTCGACAATGATGGTGTAATGGCGCAAAATCACTATACAGAAACCACAGGCGACCATCCTTGGCAAAATGGATTGAGTGCAGGCTTCGCCTATCTGCACAAAGAATATCGAGATTTTCAAAATCCATTTCGCGAAGGAACTTATCGAATGGCTTCCACAACACAACGCAAGAAGGCTGTAAGTACAGTCTGTTGGCAGCCAACCATACATGAAACGCGCGATTATGCCGTGTATGTGGCCTATGCTTCTTTACCCAATAGCGCCACGGATGCACATTATACAGTCGTTCATAGCGGTGGAACAACAACACTTTCTATCAATCAACAGATGGGAGGTGGCACCTGGATATACCTCGGCACCTTTCATTTCAATGCAGGAACCACAGCCAAAGTGACGCTGACAAACTACTCTAAACAACCCAACACAGTAGTAACAGCCGATGCACTACGCTTAGGTGGTGGCATGGGAAATATCGCTCGAACCACCAACGGAGATAGTATTGCCTATGATGGAAAGATAGATCGCAAGATAGGCTATAAGCCTCGCAATGCCTATCAGCCTGCTTTGACCTACCCTTATGTTACCAGCGGTTATCCAAGATATTTGGAAGCAGCACGCTATTCCATGCAATGGGCAGGTGTTCCCGACAGCATTTACTCGCCATCTCATGGCTTAGATGACTATAGTGACGATTATAAATCACGCGGACAATGGGTAAACTATCTCGCCGGGGGCACGAAAGCATGGCCTGAAGGCAAAGGCTTAAACATCCCAATTGACTTATCTTTCGCCTTCCATAGCGATGCAGGAACCGTTTATGGAGACTCTATCATCGGCACATTAGGCATTTATGATACCCAAGCCTATCACGGACGATTTGCTGACGGCAGTAGTCGTGTAGCCAACAGAGGCCTTTGTGACCTTGTGCAATCTTCGATTGTACACGACATTCGCAGCCTTTTCGAACCGAAATGGAGCAGGCGTGGCATGTGGGATCAACGTTATTTTGAAGCATGGACTCCACGTGTTCCAGCCATGTTGCTTGAGCTGTTGTCACATGAAAACTTTGCCGACATGCGCTATGGGCATGATCCTCGCTTCCAATTTGCAGTCAGCCGAGCCATATATAAAGGCATTTTGAAGTATCTAAGTGACGCTTATGGCTATCGCTATGTCGTTCAACCACTTCCCGTTCGCAATTTCTCTATCATCCCAATCAAGGCCAATCGCATACAGCTGGAATGGGAGGCAACGCCTGATTCGTTAGAACCGACAGCCAAAGCCACCCAATATATTGTCTATAAACGCATGGGAGAAGGGGGCTTTGACAATGGAACAATCGTTACGAAAAACAGATTTGAAACAACAATTCCTTATGATAGTATTGTCAGTTTCAAGGTTTGCGCACTCAATGCAGGCGGCATCAGTTTCCCATCTGAAATCCTAAGTGCTGGTTTTTCAAGTCAAACCACAGACAAACCCCTATTGATAGTAAATGGTTTTGACCGCCTAAGTGGCCCGGATGACTTCTGTAGTAGTGACGATGAATGGGCCGGTTTCTTAGCTGAAGAGGATAATGGTGTGCCCTATAATGGGCAAATTTCCTACGTGGGAAAGCAGAAAGAATTTCGCCGTTCTATGCCTTGGACAGACGATGATGACTCTGGATTTGGAGACAGTCAGGCCGACTATGAGCGTATTTCCATTGCCGGAAACACATTTGATTACCCATATCTGCATGGTGAAGCCATGTTGAAGGCGGGCCACAGCTTTGTTTCAGCGTCTAAAAATGCCGCTATCGCCAAAGCGATGTTCGACACTAAGCGCTATGCTGCCATTGACCTCATTATAGGAAAGAATAAACAATCGAAGCTCGGACGCCTGCAACCTCAACGCGAACTCAGTTTCAAGACGTTCTCTCCTGCCTTGCAACAAGCTATCACCGACTATTGTAAAGCAGGCGGAAGTCTATTTGTTTCGGGAGCATATCTTGGCACTGACCTATGGAGAAACCCTCTATCGACGCCTCAACAGCAAGATATTGACTTTGCAAAACACATCTTAAAATACCAACTACGCAATGATAAAGCAGCCGTAACAGGTAGACTTTCCACCATTGTTTCACCATTAACAAATGATGTTCTGACATTGGATTACGCTGCAAAACCTAACACAAGATGCTATGCAGTGGAGTCACCCGATGCGATAGAACCAGCAGATTCATGCGCTTATACAGCTTTCCGCTACCCTGAAAACAATAAGAGTGCGGGCATAGTCTTTGGTGGTAATCAGACAGACCATTGGCGAACAGTGGTATTGGCAGTGCCATTTGAAACTATCATCGAAAGTAAAGAACGAACGAAATTGATGCAAATGATACTAAATTATTTGCTTCAACCTTCACGTTTTTGAAATCTTTTTGCTACCATTGTAGTCGCATTTGAAATGATAATGGCTGTAACAGCATTGCAAACCAATACAAATCATGCACTCGTATGGTTCATTTTGCAAGGTCAACAGCGTCATTTCATGCTGTAAAATGGCACAAACCGCGACAGCCTGCCAAAGTCCTTATAAACAAAGGAATATGAAGAGATGGCAAGAAGGCTGTTTCAGAGATATTTTAGAACTATCAAACCATAAATAAAAGAAAACGACATGCAGAACAAAAAACATGTAGTAGACTGTTTTATTCCAATGGCTTCAGCAGAAGCTTTGAATAAAACGTTGGCTGGATTGCAAAATGATGAACTTGTAAACCGCATCATCATTTTACAGACAAACGATGAAAACATAACAGGCGTTGACGGCGTACTGAAGATTGACACACTGAAAAGCAGTGATACCATGCGTAAGATTGCCATGGCAGCAGAGGCTCCCTATACGCTTGTTTATATGAAAGAGCAATATATGGAAATGGGACTTTATGCCTTGGAACGCATGGTTCGGATTGCTGACTATACGGATGCGGTCATGACTTATGCCGACCATTACAACATCTCGGCAGAGGGATTACGCAGCGAAGCACCTGTCATCGACTATCAACAAGGTAGCTTGCGCGATGACTTTGATTTCGGTTCAGTGTTGCTTTTCCGTACTGATGCCTTGAAAGCGGCTGCTAAACAGATGACCGAGTCTTATCAAGCAGCTGGTTTCTACGACCTCCGTTTGAAACTTTCTGTAAATGGTCGCTTTGAACATATCAACGAATATCTTTACAGCGAGGTGGAACTTGACAACCGAAAGACTGGAGAAAAGCTCTTCGATTATGTTGATCCGCGCAACCGCGCCTCACAAATTGAGATGGAAGCTGTAGCAACCAATCACCTGAAAGCTATCGGAGCATACTTGAAACCAGAGTTTAAGCAGGTTGACTTAAAGGCTGAATCATTCCCTGTTGAGGCGTCAATCATGATACCAGTGCGCAACAGAATACGAACTATTCGCGATGCTATTGAAAGCGCGTTAAGCCAAAAGACCAACTTCAAATATAATGTCTTTATCGTAGAAAATGGCCCTGATTATCACTCAACTGATGGCACAACAGAAGCTATTGAGGAGTATAAAGACGACGAACGCGTAGTTCATCTCATCCCTAACCGCCGCGATATAGGTGTTGGTGGCAGCTGGAATATGGCAGCAAACCATCCACAATGCGGCCGGTTTATTGTGCAGTTGGATAGCGACGACGTTTATTCTGATGAACACACCCTACAAAAATTCGTCGATGCCTTTTATGAACAACAATGTGCAATGGTAATAGGCACGTATATGTTGACTGATATCAACCGCCAAATGCTGCCTCCTGGCAAGATTGATCATCGCGAATGGACACCAGAAAATGGTCGAAACAATGCACTCCGCATCAATGGTTTAGGTGCGCCTCGTGCCTTCTTTACTCCTATTTTGCGCGAAGTGAAACTGCCAAATGTTAACTATGGTGAAGACTATGCCTTGGGTTTAGCCATCTCTCGCAACTATCAGATAGGCCGAATCTATGACGTTTTGTACTATTGTAGACGTTGGGATGACAACTCAGATGCCGCATTAAGTGTTGAGAAAGAAAACAGAAACAACACCTATAAAGACCGCATCCGCACCTGGGAACTATTGGCCCGTCTGAAAAAGAATAAAGAACAAAAAGATTAATCCATTCATAAACCACGGAGGGAGCAGCCTAAACAGCACTCCCTCTATCTAAACTTTGTTAAGCATTCAATACACTGCATCACATGAAAACTAATCATGCATCCCCTTGGTTGTGGGTTCCGACATTATATTTTGCTGAAGGTATACCCTATTTTATCGTCAATAGTATCTCTGTAACGATGTTTACGAAGATGGGAGTACCCAATGGTGAGATGGCACTTTTCACGAGTTTACTCTATCTGCCGTGGACAATCAAACCATTATGGAGCCCGTTTGTTGATATCTTGAAAACCAAACGATGGTGGATTCTATGTATGCAGTTGCTCATGACAGCCGTCTTTGTGCTCACCACCTTGAGCATTCCACACCCTGACAAAGCTACAATAGCAGCGGGGTCTACCCCAATTTCACTATTCACCTTCACCTTAATCCTGTTTGTTATCACAGCCTTTGCCTCGGCAACACATGACATTGCTGCAGATGGATTCTACATGTTGGCACTCAATCAGCAACAACAGAGCTTCTTTGTTGGCATCCGAAGCACGTTCTATCGCCTGTCATCAATCTTTGGTCAAGGTATTTTGGTGTATATAGCTGGCTATATTGAGCGCACAACGCAAAACATACCACTCTCTTGGACGCTTACCATGACCATCACTTCGGTATTGTTTGCACTAATCAGTCTTTATCATATCTTCATTGTTCCAAGGCCTAAAACCGATCAAAGACATCTCAACAATAACCCAGATAAACATGCAGCACAAGAGATATGGACAGACTTTGTACGAACCTTTGTTACATTTTTCAGCAAACCCGGTGTGCTATTAGCCATCGTTTTCATGTTACTCTATCGCCTCCCAGAGGCTTTTCTACTCAAAATGGTCAATCCTTTCTTATTAGATCCGATTGAAAGAGGCGGCCTAAACTTAGCCACTACTGAGGTAGGAATCATCTATGGAACGATTGGCGCATGCTTCCTGACATTAGGAGGAATTATCGGAGGCTTTGCTTCTTCACGCTGGGGACTAAAGAAATCATTATGGCCGATGGCGATATTCATTACACTTCCGTGTGTAACCTTCCTTTATATGAGCATGACACGCCCCGAGAATGTTGTCGTCATCAGCACGTGTGTAGCCATCGAACAATTTGGATATGGCTTTGGTTTTACAGCATATATGCTTTATATGATGTACTTTTCAGAAGGTGAATTCACGACAGCTCACTATGCCATCTGTACGACTTTCATGGCCTTGAGCATGATGATTCCGGGCATGTTTGCAGGATATTTGCAGGAGCGGTTAGGCTATGAAGGCTTCTTCTGGTTAGTAATGGTCTGCTGCTTGGCTACGATTGCAGTAACTATCATTGTGAGAAAGCAGGTCGATGTTCAATATGGCAGAAAGACAAACAAGGTTGAATAAATGAAGAAAATAGTTTTATTGTTGCTTTCATGCTGGCTATTCATGGGCTTGGCACAGGCTAAGGTATTGACAGGAATTGAGGTTTTGAAACGTCAAGACTTTAAGATATTGGCAGGAAAACGTGTGGGCTTGGTTACAAACCCTACAGGAGTAGACAACGAACTGCGCTCAACGATTGACGTTTTACATGCTGCAAAGAATGTGAAATTGGTGGCATTATTCGGTCCTGAGCATGGAGTGCGTGGCAACGCACATGCTGGAGACAAGGTTGGTAACACCAAAGACGAACGTACAGGCCTACCCATCTACTCACTTTATGGCACACAACGTGAACCAACCGATGAGATGTTGAAAGATATAGACATCTTAGTCTATGACATTCAAGACATCGGATGTCGGTCGTTTACCTATATAAGCACGTTGGGAAACATCATGAAAGCCGCTGCAAAACATAACATTAAAGTGGTTGTTTTAGACCGCCCTAATCCTTTGGGAGGCTTGAAAATAGAAGGCAATCTGACAGAAGAGGATTGCCAATCGTTTGTGAGTGCCTTTAAGATTCCTTATGTTTATGGGCTCACTGTGGGCGAGTTGGCAATGTTGTTGAATGGTGAACACATGTTAGGCAAGCCCTGTATGCTCGAAGTAGTGAAGATGAAGGGGTGGAAACGAAAAATGGATTACAGTGCAACAAAGTTGAAATGGGTTCCCGCTTCTCCGCATATTCCACAGGCAGAAGCTGCACCTTTCTATGCCATGACAGGCATTGTGGGTGAATTAGACAGTCTAAACATCGGCGTAGGCTATACACTTCCGTTCCAACTATTGGGCGCTTCGTGGATAGATGCAGACAAATTTGCAGACGATATGAATGCACTGCAGCTGCCAGGACTGTTGTTTCGCCCCATCCACTATGTCCCTTTCTATGGTAAACAGAAAGGACAAGCCTTACAAGGAGTTCAGATCTATTTCACCGATTATGCCAAAGCAAGACTCTGTGACGTTCAGTTCTATGCCTTGCAAGTGTTGAATCAGCGCTATCCTTCACACGATATCTTAGGTGAATCGGGACAACGTACGACCATGTTTGATAAAGTTTGTGGTTCAAAAGTCATCCGCACGCGCTTCTTACAGCGGCATAACTGGCAGGATGTAGTGGGCTATTGGGACAAAGACATCATGCCTTTCAAAACACTTTCGAAGAAATACTACCTATATAAATAAACAAATGACTACAAAGAAAACAAGCCGTATTGAAGCGGTGGACATCTTAAGAGGAATCACCATAGCTGGAATGATTCTCGTAAACAATCCGGGCGGTCAACCCGTCTATACGCCTTTGGAGCATGCAGAGTGGCTGGGGCTGACACCAACAGACTTGGTCTTCCCTTTCTTTATGTTCATCATGGGCATCACAACCTATCTATCCTTGCGCAAATATAACTTTGAATGGTCTTGGACATGCACACGAAAAATCATCAAACGTGGCATACTTCTCTATGTGATTGGTATTGGCATCAGTTGGATTATGATGTTTTCTCATGGGCTATTCAATGCAGAAAACGCAACACTCCCCTTGCTGTCGCGCATTGTAGTGTCGGCAAACGTCTTTGATCACATACGATTAGTTGGTGTGTTTCCACGTTTAGCCTTCTGCTATATGCTGGCTTCTTTCGTGGCAATCTCTATGAAACATAAGTATATTCCCTATTTCATTGGTGCACTCTTTGTAGGATATTACTTGATATTATGCTATGGAAATGGATTTGCCCACGATGCATCGAACATCTGCAATGTTATAGATGAGGCTGTTTTCGGACGTCAACATTTGTATCAATGGGATATTCCCGACCCCGAAGGATTACTGAGTAACCTTCCTGCTTTAGGTCATGTGTTGATAGGATTCTGCGTTGGACGGAGTTTAATGTCTGCTACATCAATCAATGAAAAAATTGAAAAGCTCTTCCTTTTTGGTGCATTACTGACATTTGCAGGCTTCCTTTTAAGCTATGGTTGCCCAATCAGCAAGAAACTTTGGACCCCAACTTTCGCACTGGTTACTTGCGGCTTGGCTTCAACAACATTAGCCATGCTAAGCTGGGTCATCGACAAAGAAGGCCACAAAAGCAGTGCTATTACCTTCTTTAGAGTCTTTGGTGTAAATCCATTAGCACTTTATGTATGGGCAGACTTGTTGCTGATTCCATTATCAATCGTACCTATTTGTGGTAAACCGATACAGGCGTGGGTATTCACCGACATGCTACAGCCATGCATAGGAACACAAAATGCTGCACTGGCTTGGGCGTTATTGTTCGTATTCCTCACATGGAGTAGCGGCTATTATCTATACAAAAAACAAATATTTATCAAATTATGATACTTTTAGCTGATAGTGGTTCAACCAAGACCGATTGGTGTTTGGTGGACCAAAAGAATAGTGTGACAAAGGTAAGAACGGCAGGAATCAATCCGTTCTTCCAGAGTTCAGAAGAGATAGCAAATGAATTGGCAACACACTTAGTACCCCATTTGCCAACAACACATCTTGACTCTGTCTATTTCTATGGTGCTGGTTGCACGAAAGAGAAAAGCCCAATAGTGGCTGAAGCATTAAAAAAGCAATTTGAAATCACGGGAGCTTGTGAGGTGGCTACAGACATGTTGGCAGCAGCACGAGGCCTATGTGGTCATCAACCAGGCATTGCCTGCATCATGGGTACAGGGAGTAATTCATGCGCTTATGATGGAAAGGACATCACAAAGAACGTTTCTCCATTAGGCTTTATCTTAGGGGATGAAGGCAGTGGGGCTGTATTGGGAAGGACATTAGTGGGCGATGTACTGAAGAATCAATTGCCGAAAGACATTGTCGAAGCCTTTCATGCAGAATATGGACTTAGCAATGCCGATATCATTGACCATGTGTATCGGCAGAAATTCCCTAATCGTTTCTTGGCAAGTTTCGTTCCTTTCCTGGCTAAACACATTGAAAATAAAGCCATTTTTGATTTGGTAAAGGAGAACTTCCGTCGCTTTTTAGTTCGCAATGTGAAGCAATATCAGGGATGGGAACACCTGCCCATAGGCTTTGTTGGCTCTATTGCATATTATTTTCAGCAACCTTTGAAAGAGGCCTTAGAAGCAGAACACATGACCATTGGCAAGACAATTCAGGCACCAATGGAAGGACTTATTGCCTATCACACTACTAAAGTATAAAGCTTATGGCATTCATAAAGATTTCAGAACAGCCGTCTCTCTATGACAATTTAGAGAAAAAGAGTGTCCACGAATTATTAGTTGACATCAACCAAGAGGACAAAAAGGTGGCACTTGCCGTTGAAGCAGCAATCCCACAGATTGAGAAACTGGTTGAAGCCGTAGTCCCAAGGATGCAGAAGGGAGGTCGGTTATTCTATATGGGTGCCGGAACAAGCGGTCGGTTGGGTGTGCTTGATGCTTCAGAAATACCACCCACATTCGGTGTTTCGCCAACGCATATCATTGGATTAATTGCAGGTGGTGACACCGCACTACGCAATGCAGTTGAAAATGCAGAGGATGATGAATACCGAGGATGGGAAGAACTGGAAGCTTATCATATCAATAAACTCGACACAGTGGTAGGGATTGCAGCATCAGGAACCACTCCTTATGTTGTAGGGGCATTGAAACAAGCTCGTGAAAAAGGCATTCTTACAGGCTGTATCACAAGTAATCCAGATTCGCCCATGGCCGAAGCATGTGACATCCCCATAGAAATGGTTGTAGGACCAGAGTTTGTTACGGGAAGTTCAAGAATGAAATCAGGCACAGGACAAAAGATGATTCTGAACATGATTTCAACAAGTATCATGATAAAGTTAGGCCGTGTGAAAGGAAACCGCATGGTAAACATGCAACTCACAAATAAGAAACTCATCGACAGAGGAACTCGAATGATTATTGAAGAATTAGGCCTTGACTATGACCATGCTAAGCGATTGCTACTGATGTACGGTTCAGTTAGAAAAGCAGTTGAAGAAGTTCAGAAAACAAAAGGAAAGTAAAAGGACTATATTCAAATTCAAGAAAAATAAAAACGACTGATTGTTTATCCTCAATCAGTCGTTTTTATATTCCATATTAATGGAGTAAGCTCATTACCTTTTCAAAGTATCGTTGCGTCTTTTTAATGCTAAAATGAATGCCACCATTCCATGCTCTAATCGCGGTTTCAATATCATTCAGCGGATTATGATATGATTGAATCAACAGAAACATCTCCTTCGACTTCGCAATACTGAAACGATCGGATAACTTAAAGCGTTTTTTGCTCTTACGTTTTTTCAGGATTTGATTACACTCAGCAACCAAAACGGGAGTTATCTGCAATACACCTACAGAAGAACCACTCTTTGCCCGACTATTTCCTTTGCTCTCAACATGAATGATTGCGTTGATAACAGGATTCCAATCTACTTCATTCGCATTCTCCGTTTGTTCTGCTGCACAGCAATACATAGGGAAAAACATAAAAATACTAAAAATCAACAATACGATCTTTTTTCTTTTATCCATATTTGTTTTTTTATGGAACCTGAGTAAAATAAATATGATATACTCGCGATTTTGACATATAAGAAACAAAAAGCCAATAATCTCAGTCCCGTTAAATACTAAGTATAGTACCATAAAAGATGTACTATCCTTTTTATTCTACGCCTGCAAAGATACAATATTTTAGGTTAACAGGCAAACAAAAGCTCACATGAAATATTAAAATATATAAAAGAAAATATAGCTAAAAGTGATGCGATTAAAATTTTGGAGAAAAAGGAGATAGAGTATAGTGAGCTAAGTAGTGAGTCAACCTATTTTTTACAAATAGAATGTACAGATGATTTTGCAAATGTAGATAATATTCATGAAAGCCCCAAAAAAAATTTAATGGATATAATATATAAACTTAAAACTTTACAAAAGGATGATTATTTTGAAGAATATAAAAATTCGTTCAATAAAGTTATAGAATTATTAGAACCTATATATAATAAGATAACGCAAAAATATAATAAAATCGATGTTGAGCAAAAATTGAAAAATATTATTTCTTCTGAAATATCTCATTACAATATAAAAATTAGTGATTATGCAACTACAAAAGAAAAAGATCAGCGAGATTTTTCAAAAAAACGGTTAGAATTTATTAAGACTATAGCTGGTGCAATACTAAGCAATTCTAAAGAATTACTTTTTCCAGAGAAACCGCAAAAAGTAAAAGGATTTAGCAATAATGCTAGTTGTGGATTTGATTTTAATTCAGAAGCGAAATATCATGATAAGGAGATACATAACGAATTTTTAAAGGTTATGTTTAATCAAAACTATGCAAATATTGAAAAGCTTCAAGAGATAGATAGAGAAGAAATACTTGTAGATGCAATAAGGAATTGTACAGAGTATGATAAAGTGGATAGTGTTTATAATACAAATTTAGATAAATTTATTAAACAAATGTGTGAATGTAAAAATTATATTATTGATATATCTAACGAAGAAAGACAACTTGGAAGTACCTTGGGAGAACAGTCTTTGGCATATTTTAAGTATATTACTGAATATGAAACTGATAAAACTATTTTTCTTATTGATCAACCTGAAGATCATATTTCTAATAATAATATAAGTAATAAGCTTATTAAATACTTTAATTCTATTAGAAATAAAAAGCAAATTATAATTGTCACACATAATCCTTTATTAGTTGTAAATCAAGATGTTGATCAAGTTATATTTATAGGAAAAGATAAGAGTGGCATGCATATAGCTGATGGTTGTTTGGAATTTGAGAATGATGAAGTTAATATGTTAAAACTCATTGCTGATAATATGGATGGTGGGAAAAGTGCTATTGAAAAGAGGTTGCGTGTATATGGATAAGATTATAAAACTTAAAATGACAGAAAATAAAAATATAGAAATTAGTGTGAATGATAAAGTAGAGATTGAAATAAAAAAAGGTGCAAGAAAAATACAAGCGGGAGATCTGTATAGGCTTTTCGGCTATTCTTCTGGTGATACGTTTAATGTAATAGTAGAGAATGAGAGCAATTATGATGCGCCTGTTATTAATTTTTTTGCAGACTTAATAAGTGAAGTTGTAAAGAAAATCGTTAAAGTTAATGACGACTTTATTGATACAGATAACAATTTTGTTGATAACAATCTATCTTAATGATTATTATTTTACGGTAATTATATAGCGCTATTGTTTATCTATTTAGATAGTTTATATTAGATGAATCATAAAGATATTTATATAATTGGGAGAAATATATGACTAAAGCGCAGATGAAAGGGTATCTTTTAGAGGTAGTATTATCAAAATTAATTGAGGTAAATGGTTATGATGTAATTACTGAGCGGAATATCCCTTATGAACCAAGTGTACCAGATAATGAACAAGAGATAATAATTTAAATATTCGAGGTAGAGGGGGATATCATCAGTTTGATACATTGGGGACATTTAAGATAACGCCTCCTTTTGTTTTTCCGTTGCGTTTGTTTGTAGAAGCAAAGTGTTATAAAAAAAAGAATAAGGTTGGTATTGAGAGAGTTAGGATGGGCCTTGGTATCTTGGATGATGTTAATGCTAATTATTCTACAGTACATTTGAGTGCGGAACAATTGGCGATTAAGC
>ERZ773250.1345-NODE-1345-length-12299-cov-4.545165_pt1 | contig 12299 bp, 13 predicted proteins | sample MGYA00511258_ERZ773250 | MGnify/ENA primary metagenome ERZ773250 (study PRJEB29015, sample SAMEA2738164) | human oral metagenome | biome: human oral; feature: human-associated habitat; material: saliva | place: China | collected 2187 ... | reverse complement strand
TATATCGATAAAAATCCTTACAGCGCCAACGGTTTACGCTGTTTTTAATCCCATTCAACAACTTTCGGGAAAAGAACGATTTTTCGGAAAGTTGCATCAATAAAGCATTTTTAAACTCATAATTTATTGGTAACTTTTAATAAATTCTATATTATAAAATTAAAAAAAAGTTGATTTTTTCTTTCTTTCATGATACTCTATCAGAAGTAGACTATATATAATAGGAGAAGAAAATGTTTAATAAAGAATTTAAATCATTAACAGCAGAAGAACTTGTCGAAGTACAAGGTGGCGGATATTTTATAACTATTTATTGGGGGGGAAGAGATCAAACAGTAGGTACTAAAAATGGGTGGCAAGATCTAGGACGTTGGCTTGCTATGTACGAGCGTTATAGAAATATTTAAAATGTTTTTATTAGTTGGCGAAACAATAAATAAAGATTCTTAGATTGATTTTACTTGACTAAACAAAAAAATCGTCTTCAATAGAAAAAGAGAGAGCTATTTTCTTAGTTCTCTCTTTTTCTGATACTATTTTAATGGGCTGTTTGTAAACTGCAGTAGGTTGATGAAAAGTTATAACTTGGAGAGGACTAAAAAACTACTCTCTTTTTTGATGTTCAATGACGATTTTGGCATTTGAAAATAGTTTTTTAGTAGAGGATAAACATGTCTATTGTAATGGTTTCTTCCCTGTATAGAATAACGAAGGAAATAATTGTGAATAGTCATTAGGGTTCACCATATAGGATAGCTACGCTCTCTCTAAAATCAAAATTTTGTGAAATGAAGTTTATCTTGCTTTTCTTGAAGTTGTACTTATCCCAAAATATATGATTTAGAAGGAATAATAACTCTTTAACTTTATCGATAAAGTTTTGAATGATTTAAAAAATAAAGAGTAAACAGTATTCAAACCCGACGTCAATGTCATTTTACTTTGTAATATTTTTTTTTATAAGTACAATCATAAGGAACAAAAATTATAGTTTCTAAAAAATATATAGGATGGTACTTAATATGGAAAACTTAAAAAATATTGAACTTAAAAATATTATTGGTGGAGCTTACCAGAAACCGATCAACTTAGGGGGAGCTTCAAAAAATTTTAAAGTAATAATTGAACTTCCAACCCCCATCAAACCTAAGCTAGAATTTATTTGAGTTTTATTGTAATAATATTTTATGAGTTATAAAAAATATATCTCAGCAATGTAACTTTGTACTGCACCCTAAAAGTTAGACAGAAAAAATCTAACTTTTGGGGTCTTTTTATTATTTAGACATCGAAAATCCTCACAGACATATTAAAAAAAATATGTTAAAATAAAGGAAATAAAACGATCAGGTAATAAAAATGACAGATCTAAAAAAGGAAATTGGTAAAAAAATAAAAGCGGCCCGATTAAATAGTGGACAAACTCAAGCGGATATTTGCGATGATGAATCAGAGTTAACTATTCGTCAACTTGCTCGCATAGAAAATGGGCAAGCAATGCCGACTGTCCCAAAATTGATGATTTTATCAAAAAAATTGGGGATTTCTGTTCAAAGTATTGTAGATCTTGAAAAAATAGAAATTCCTAAAAGCTATTTAAAACTAAAAAAGGAACTCATTGATGTTCCTACCTATGCGGATAAAGATAGAATAAAACGGAAAGAAGAACTTTTAGAAAAAATTGGGGAAGAGTTCTATGATGATCTTCCGGAAGAGGAGCAATTATTAGTAGATGTTATTCAAGCACGTTTTGATGTATATGCTAGCTCAGATGCGAGTTATGGTATAGCACTTTTAGAAGAGTACTTTCAACAAATATTAAAGAAAACAAGTTTTAGTATTAACGATTTACTTATTATTGAGTTGTATTTCTTTTGTTGTGCAGTGAACTTAGAGGACAAAAAATATTTTGATGAATTAGCAGATAAGACGCTTCGTTATACTGATTATGAAGACAAAGACTGCTTGGCGCAATTGGAAAAAATATTGTTAGTTCTTCTGGCTCAATTAGAAGAAAAGAATACATTAAAATATATCAAATGCTTTGAAGAAATCATACAGGTAACAAGACATTTCTTTTATAAAGCTATAATTTACATGTTTAAAGCTAAGTATGTTTTTCGTGTTGAACAGGACGAAGAAAAAGCTAAAGAACTATACGGAAAAGCAGTAACATTTGCAGAATTATTAGATGACGATATATTAGTGAAGAGAATTTTAGAAGAGAAAAAAAGTGATTTTTCTTAGCAACCTGACTTTTAAGTCATGTTGCTTTTTTTATCCATAATATATACTTAAACCATAAAGAAAACGGATACAAAAAAGAGAAGAGGTGTAACATATGACAATGTTTGCAACTTTGATGGTTTCTATTTTATGGGTCTGCCTATGAGAATATCAGATATAGAGTATGAAATTACTCCTGAGTATGTAGAATATAATAGAATAACGGTAAAGAATTCTCACAATCAACCGATGCTGTATCGTATTGATGTGAATCATAGGTTCGTAAAGTTACTTTATATCGAGCCAAATTCTTCAAAAAGTTTTATCCGGAAGGGGAATATCACTGATTTTCATATTAAAAAATTAAAATAAAAAGGAGATACAAATGAAAAAAATAGAAGACAAATATACTATGCTTACAAATAAAGAATTATCAGATGTTAAGGGTGGATTTGGTTTAATGTTCTGGACTGCAACAGGCCTCGGTGTACTGGCTGGAGTTCAAATAGTGTCTAATATTGTAAAAAGATGGTAATTAAAAACCAAATTTAAAAAAGGAGGAAAAAGCAATGATTTCGATAATTTACCCGTGGTTTTTGCAATGGTTTAAATTTTAATCTGTAGTTCATTAAAAAAAAATAAAGGAGTACTAACATGAACAAACTTGATACACTTGGAAAAAATTTTGTAACATTAACTGAAGAGGAGTTGATGAACGTAGAAGGTGGAGATTGGGGACTTGTCGCTGCCGTTGTTGCTGTCGGTTGGGGAATTTATCAAGTCGGTGAGGCCGCTGGAAAAACTATCTATTATGTCACCCACCCATAGAATCAACTTCATAGAAATGGAGTTCCAATTATGACTAAAAAAACTTTGTGGTTAACTATATTTGCTATTTCAGCCATTGTAACTCTTATTGGAATAGTGCTTTCTGCATATAACCACTATGCCTTTAATCAACCTTTTATTAATAGCACTACGAAAGGTTTACTAGCATCGTTCGCCCTATGTTCAACAATGGTTGCTATTGGGCTATCAAAAGAATAAAAAATAATTTATGAGAGGAACAGACATGACAAACTTAGGCTTTATTGACCAAAATTATGTTACTTTAACTGATGCTGAATTACAAGAAGTAGACGGAGGCGTCGGACCTCTAATCATCGTTGGAGGTGTCATTGTTGCCGTAGGATTATTTGGCTGGGGTGTCTATAATGGATATCAAGGTGCATCTCGAGGCGGTTAATTTTACTTGTTGTAAAAAGTAGAATATATATTCTACTTTTTTTTTACGTTGAAAATACACTGAAAAAAACTTATAATAGAGCCTGATAGACGTTAAAAAACTAAAGGAGAAACATATGAAATTTCACCGACGACACTATCGTCCCCAAGTAGATCAGATGGACTGTGGAGTAGCTTCTTTAGCTATGGTATTTGGTGTTTACGACTCTTATTATTCCCTAGCTCACTTACGTGAATTAGCCAAAACAACCCTAGAAGGAACAACTGCCTTTGGTTTAGTAAGAGTAGCTGAGGATTTAGGCTTTGAGACACGAGCTATAAGAGCAGATATGTCATTATTTGATATAGAAGATATATCTTACCCTTTTATAGTCCATGTAATCAAAAATGGGAATCTTATGCATTACTATGTGGTAACTGGACAAGATAAAAACACTATACATATAGCCGATCCAAATCCAGCTGTCAAAATGACAAAAATAGCTCGAGAAAACTTCGAGAAAGAGTGGACGGGAATTGCAATTTTTCTTGCTCCTACCCCAGATTATAAACCTCACAAAGATAAAAAGAATGGACTTCTATCCTTTATCCCAATTTTAACTAAACAAAAAGGATTGATTTCAAATATTATTCTTGCCACGTTATTGGTTACTATAATAAATATAGTTGGTTCTTACTATTTACAGTCTATTATTGATACTTATGTTCCAGACCAGATGAAAAATACGCTGGGAGTAATTTCTATTGGTTTAGCATTTGTTTATATACTGCAACAAATATTAACCTATGCCCAAGACTATCTCCTTTTAATTTTAGGGCAAAGATTATCTATAGATGTCATACTATCTTATATTAAACATGTATTCCATCTTCCAATGTCTTTTTTTGCAACACGCAGGACAGGTGAGATTGTTTCCCGCTTTACAGATGCCAATAGTATCATTGATGCCCTCGCAAGTACAATTCTTTCAATTTTTCTTGATGTTTCAATCGTACTTATAATTTCTATAGTCCTGTTTTCTCAAAATATCTATTTATTTTTTATCAGTCTTTTAGCACTTCCAATCTACACGGTTATCATTTTTGCCTTCATGAAACCATTCGAACGAATGAACCGTGATACCATGGAAGCCAATGCAATACTATCTTCTTCTATTATCGAAGATATTAATGGAATTGAAACCATAAAATCTCTAACAAGTGAAAATTCTCGCTACCAAAAAATTGACAAAGAGTTCGTCTCTTATCTGAAAAAATCGTTCATCTACAGTCGTGCAGAAAGTCAACAGAAAGCCTTAAAAAAAGTTGCTCAATTAATACTCAATGTTGCTATTCTCTGGATGGGAGCAATACTAGTAATGAATAATCAGATGACCCTTGGGCAACTAATCACCTATAATACCTTACTTGTTTACTTCACAAACCCTCTAGAAAACATCATTAACTTGCAAACAAAATTACAAACAGCTCAAGTAGCCAATAATCGGCTTAATGAGGTCTATCTAGTAGAGTCGGAATTTGCCGAAAAGAAGACTGTACAAGATATGAGCTTGATAAAAGGAGATATAACATTTAAGAATGTTAGCTATCAATATGGTTATGGTCGTAATGTACTTACGGATATCAATCTAAATATTGTCGAAGGATCTAAAATTGCATTTGTAGGAATTTCTGGTTCTGGTAAAACCACTCTAGCTAAAATGATGGTTAACTTCTATGATCCTAGTCAAGGAGAAATATCAATTGGAGATATAAATCTCAACCAAATTAACAAACACACATTGAGACGTTATATCAATTATTTACCTCAACAACCCTATGTCTTCAATGGAACCATTTTAGAAAATTTGCTTTTAGGGGCAAAAGAAGGGACGACACAAGAAGATATTTTGAAGGCTGTTGAGCTAGCTGGAATACGGTCTGACATTGAAAAAATGCCTCTTAATTATCAAACAGAACTAACTACAGATGGTGCAGGGATTTCTGGGGGGCAACGTCAACGAATTGCTTTGGCACGAGCTATCTTGACTGATGCTCCTATCTTAATATTGGATGAGGCTACTAGCAGTTTAGATATTCTTACTGAGAAAAAAATTGTAGACAACCTTATGAATCTTGATAAAACAATCATTTTTATCGCTCATCGTTTAACTATTGCAGAACGAGCTGAGCATGTAGTTGTTTTAGATCAAGGCCATATTGTAGAACAGGGTTCTCATAATGAATTGTTGTCCCAAAATGGTTTTTATGCCAATCTAGTAAATAGTTAGAAAGAGGAAACATGAATCAAGAATTATTAGAAAGTGCTGAATTTTATAACCGACGTTACCATAATTTTTCCAGTCGTGTTATCATTCCAACTACACTACTTTTTGTCTTTATCATTCTATTTTCTACTTTTGCAAAGAAAGAAATTACCATTTCAAGTGGAGCTACTATTGAGCCAAATCGTATCATTGTAAATATCCAATCTACAAGTAACAATAGTATTGTTACTAATAAATTAAGCGAAAATAAATCTGTTAAAAAAGGCGAACTTCTCATACAATATCAAGATGGAGCAGAAAGTGTTCAACAATCCAGCTACGCTAGTCAATTAGATATGTTGCGTGACCAAAAACAACAGCTAGAGTATCTACAAAAAAGCTTAGAAAGTGGGAATGATCAATTCCCTACTAAAGATAACTTTGGTTACCAACAATCTTTTTATGACTATCTTAATCAAGCTCAAAGTTTGCGTTCAAATACAAATCAACAAAACGCTACTATTGCTTCTCAAAATGCAGCTTCTTCTAATTCACAAGCTGAACTGGGAAATATCATTTCAGATATACAATCGAAGATTGAAGACTATCAAATAGCTAAATCTGCTATTCAAAATGATACGACACTAGATAGTTCAAATATTGGTTATTCCATCTACCAAAATTATAAAAATCAATCTAGTTCCGATAACTCCAATGTCTTAAAAAGTCAGTCTATCGCACAAATTGATTCTCAAATATCCCAAATGGAAAGTAACCTTTCTAATTATCGTGTTCAATATGCAGGTTCAGGCGCTCAGCAAGCATATTCAAACAGCCTAACTAGTCAGTTAGAATCTCTTCGATCTCAGCAACTTTCTCGCGTAGGACAAGAACTAGGTAATATCAATCAAAAAATTATAGAAGCTGAGACAGGAAAAAATATGCAAACTAATATTGTTCAAAAAGGTAAAATCGTCGCTCCTGAAGATGGAATTGTCCATTTGAATCCAGAAACTAGTAATTCTGTAATTATTCCAGAAGGAAATCTCATTGCTCAATTGTATCCTTTACTAACAACAGAAAAGAAGGTTAAGATAACTGCTTATATTTCCTCAAAAGATATAGCTCAAATTAAAGTTGGAGATCAGATTCGATTCACTACCATTGATAATATAAGTAAACAGCAAAATCTAACTTCAACAATCTCTTCTATTGACACATCTGCCACCAAGACTGAGAAAGGTAGCTTTTTTAAAGTAGAAGCTGAAACTAAATTGACTAATCAGGAAGCTAAAAAAATCCGTTACGGGTTAGAAGGTCGTATAGTAATGATTACAGGTAAAAAGAGTTATTTTCAATATTACTTAGATCAGTTTTTAAAGAAAAATTGATTTAATAAAAAATAAAATTCGTATTTGTTCTGACAACATGATATAAAAGTCATGTTGTTTTTTATTTTTAAGTATGAAACTGAAAGCTATGTATAAAATATTAATGTCTCTTTTAAAAGTGTTTTTTTAATAGTATGGTATATAAATCAGACCAGGAAGAATATAAAAAAATTTTTTTGATTTAACTTTACAGATCAAAAGGGGTGTAATACATAGCCCTCGGCAGAGCGTTTTACCTTTGTACGCCACGCAGTGGTGTCAAAGGTGCAAAAACGTTACTCTTTGGTAAAGAGTAACAGAAACGCCCCACTATATCCCGACTTTGGATTATGATTTTTACGTCTGTTTTTAATCGACAATATCGACGCAGATTAGCGATAGCGCTGCGGCATAGCCCGCTTTTCGGGCTACATTGCGCTTTTTTAAAGCTGATTAATGGTTTTATATACTAGTCCACGTTTGATCTAAAACATGGTCTTCTATATAGTCCATTTTTTAGATAAATCATGGGCTTGTATATGTTCCATAATTTTGTCATTTCGTGGTCTACTATATATCCCATTATTCTATATTTTCATGGTCCTCTATATAGTCCATTTTCTACTCAAATCATGGACAACTACGTAGACCATTATTTGTATTTTTCATGGACTTATATATAAATCCACGAAATGAACAAAACATGGATCTCTATATCTATCCATATTTTTATTAACTAGATTATTAGCTTAGTTAAATTCTTTGAGTATTGCGTTTTTTCCTCTGTTTTGTCTTTTTTTTTAACAAAAAATGGCATACTATGAGTAGCTATTCAAAGGTAGGTTTAAATCATGAATAAAACAATGACATTATCTTTTAAGACGAATCCACGTCAAACTAACATAAGACACAACAACCGCGAACTGACGGAAAAAGAGTTTATGAGCGACGCTCACAAGCATATCAAACGTGAAAAATCAAAATACAATATTCAGATTTTCAAACGTGATATAAAAGACGTTTATCACGAACTCTTTGATGATGCGCTGAATACTTACAACGCAAAGCAAAAGCGGAAAGATCGCAAAATTGATGACTACTATAAACACGTCCAGAAATCAAAGAATTTGGACCTGCAGAGAGAATTCATTGTTACGGTTGGAAACAAATCCGATTGGGAGAGATTGAGTTTCGAAGAAAAACAAGAAGTAGGAGAGGCCCTAGGACGCTATGTGAGCGATTTTAACGATCGGCATAGTAATATGACTATCTACAACGCAATCGTGCATCTGGACGAATCTGGTGCTCCTCACGCCCACTTTAATGTGATTCCAACAGCGACTGGATATAAAAATGGGCTTGCGGTGCAACCATCGTTTAGAAAAGCTTTGGAGCAGGAGGGGTTTGGTCCAAGCGGTCGTGAACAATTCAAGACCTTTAGGGATGCAGAAATTCATCGTCTTCATCAGTTTGTCCACGAAATCGGAATTGACCGAAAAGCTGGTAAAACGAACGATATCAGAAACATGCGTGAATATAAAGACGCAATGGAATACATTGAGAATCAAAAGTCAAGTCAGATCGTTAAAATGCAGCGCGAGGAACAAGCCCATGAAGAGAAGATGGAAGAGCTAAACGAACAATTGAAACGGCAAGAAGAAAAATTTCAAAAGCGAGACGAGGCTTTTGAGGCTAGTAAACGTGAACAAGCTAGAATTATCAAGCAGATTAACGATAAGATCGCTAGTAAAGCTGAAAAGCTTGACTTGGAGAGGATCGAAGATGAAACAGTCGATGCGATGCTGAAAATGCAGCTGATTGCAAACAAGCCGATTGATGATAAGCGCAATTATAAAATTGAAGAGAGAGGCTTAGGAAATTCAAAACAACGCTATGTAATGGTCCCAGAGAAAGATTTTGATGACTTGGCCCGCAGGGCTAATCCTGGTCCACTGATGCAGTTGTTGAAAGATTTTAAAGATCATATCCTAGGTTTAGGAATTGTGAAGCGTCTGAGGGCTACTATTGCAAAATTGAAAGAGGAAATGGCTGATCTGATGAGAACAAATGATCGTCTGACGAAAAATTTGGAATATGTGATTGAAGATCGAAACAAATACAGAGCTCAATTATTTGATCAAGAGTATTATCTGACAGATAAAGAGCGAGATGAGATTGCTGAGAAAATTATTCAGAGAAAAGATCTTGAGTTAGAAGATGGAGATAGGACATTTGAGAGAGAGGATCTAGATTTTAGCAGATAACTTGATTATTAATTAGTAATAAAATCCCTTTTAGAGAAATTTAATCCTTAGGGATTTTATTACCGCTTATTTAAAACAATCTACATCACTACTCTGATCTACTTACTTAAAACTCTGATATGTAGTAGGTTTAAAAAGTTATGTTCTTTATATTTCACCTTTATACCCCCTTTTCCCCCTTGAAGGATGGAGCGTTTAGCGACCTTACTTTTTTTGAGAGTCAACAAAAGTTTATACGTAGAACTTTTTAAAATTTTGCGTTAGCGTGAGCGTAGCGACTTAATTTTATTGTGATAAGGTAATTGAGATAAGAGCGAAGCGCTATTGTAGCTATATATTGTATATATATATTGTAAATAATGTTGTAGGGTTGGGCTATCCATTGAGGCTCTGAGGATAGCTGACGAATAAAGTCCCCACTAGAGAGAATAAAGTCCCCACTAGAGAGAATAAAGTCCCCACTAGAGAAATAAAATCCTTTTGGATTTTATTTTTGACTGAAATATGAGTTTTTGATATAATAAAACATATAAAATGAAAAAGGATTTTATTTCTTATGATAGAAGAAAAAAACGAAATTAGAGAAGTAGCGAAATACTCGAATGATTTTAATGCGGTTCCTTTAAAGGATTTTTCTATTGTACAAAAAAAGATATTAATGACACTTATCTGGTTAATCAAAGAAACAGATGGTAGTGACATTACGATTGATTATGATCGTTTTATATCACTTACGCAATCAAAACCAAGATCTTTAGAAGAAGGTATTAGACTGATTAGACAGACATTTCGAAAAATTTTATCTCTGTCAATAACAGAAATTGAAACTGAAACATCTTATGAAGAGTTCATGCTATTCACAGCTAGAAAAGTCGACAAACAGACTGGAGAAATAACGGTACGGGTTAATCCTGATTACTTTCCTTTGATAAAGGATTTTGCAAATGAATATACGAAATTTCCGATTCAGATTGGGAACAGCTTCAGCAAACAATATACAATTGACATTTATAAATTTTTGCGCCAATTTTCTGACACAGGATTTTGGGTTGTGACAGTTGAAAATTTTAAGCGTTACCTTGCGATTCCAGAAAGTTACGGGGCTACAAAAATTAGAGAAAAAGTTATAAACCCAGCACTGGGGGAATTGAAAAAATACTATCCAAACTTGAGGTTAGAGGAAGTCAAAGCGAAACGTAAAAGAGGAGAACGTGGCAGACCGAAAGTCACATTATACAAATTCCATTTTGACAAAGAAGCTCGCGATGCGTGGGAAGATGATAAGTACAACTCGAAAGTGAAAGAAATGAATGTTCCGAAATGGTCAAACCAAGATTATGTTAACGATACTTCAGAAGAAAAAAAAGCAGAAATGAAGCAGCAACAAGCTGAAATGCTTGCAAAATTAGACGAGCCGAGAGAAAAATAAAAAGGACGGATAAACCGTCTTTTTTATTGCTTGTTTTTAACTAGGTTAATAGCCTAGTTAAATTATTAAATCGTAAAAAATAGGGGTTTGACTTTTAGCTGCATTTTATAATTGTTTTATTATGTTTTAAAAGCTTAAAAGTTGGTGTGGTATATTACCCCTCCCAGACCATTTGATTTTGATTCCAATGGTTGTTTATAGGGAAATGCGGGCTTAAAATTGATTTTAATGAAATAGTTGTACAGAAAATGTATAGAACATGCTATAATTGATATACATAACGTTATGTATATCGTATATAATCGACGAAAAAAGAGGTACGTTAAATGAGTGTACAAATCAGCATGCGTGTATCAAAAGAACAAAAAGAAAAACTTGTAGAGCTGTCTAAAAAGCAGAACAAAAGTCTGACACAGTATGTTTTAGATACATGTCTTGCAGATAATGTCAATACAGATGTAGATGATGTAGCGCATTCTAGCAATCGTGTAGAAAAAATGCTACAAAGTCAAATTGAGCAATTGCGCGAGGATTTTGAACGTGAGCGCGCTCAACTCGTGGATCAAATTGATCAAAAAGACAAGCAGATTGCTGATATAATTGAAACAAGCAACAGCCAGCTGCAATTGATTGGAGCTCTCACAATGAAGAATGAAACATTACTTTTAGAAACAAAGAAGAGTTGGTGGCAACGATTGTTTTCAAAAAAGGATCGTTAGTTTAATGGTTTCAAGGATATGAATCAACAACTTTTCAAGAGAAATTAGTCTATGAGTGCTTTTATCATGGAGGAATAGTTCGATAAATCCCAGTTTGTCGAGCTAAATAAAACTGAATATTAAAGATACAAGGCTTTTTGAAATTTACGAAAAACTTGTAGAGAAATAAAAAAAGGTAGTCTCCCCCCACCTTTTTCTGTTTTCATAAATTAGTTATGATAAAAACGATCTAGCTTATCTTTTAATATCTCTATCGATAGTTCAAGACGTCTGATGTTATCGTCTAAAGTATCTATATCATCATCTGCTTGTAGCTGCATTGCCTCGCATACAATTTTAAACATTAAATTTTTCATAGTTTAATCATAACAAACATTTCAATACGATTTTCAAAAAAATTATTCTGCGGATTTTTTTAACTATTCGGTAAAGTTTTCGAAATTTTGCTACCGAATAGTTATTTTTTTGCATAAAATGTTAAAAAATGATGCTGAGAGAGCCATTCTGAGCTAATTTCAGTTTATAGGACGGACAATCTATCGCTAAAATTCCATACAGCCCCAACGGTTTAGGCTGTTTTTTAGTTCATTCAACATCTTTCGGGAAAAGAAAAATTTTCGGAAAGTTATTTTTTGAAGAAAATAGGCTTTTTCGTAAAAAGATGGCATACTACTTTCGTTTCTTGATAACCAAAAAATGTTTTGTGCTAATCATTGTCAATTATGTACTTTATTTAAGTGAAAATTAAAAATTTTTCAATTGTACATTCATACAAAAACACGGCTCATGAATCATGGCCG